>Ga0315289_10001594_pt1 | contig 35361 bp, 39 predicted proteins | sample YL17G11_40_MG_FD_203452 | JGI IMG/M metagenome (GOLD analysis project Ga0315289, IMG submission 203452) | Sediment microbial communities from Yellowstone Lake, YNP, Wyoming, USA - YL17G11_40 | ecosystem: Environmental > Aquatic > Freshwater > Lake > Sediment | place: USA: Wyoming | collected...
AACCTTATGGTGAAGGATCACACATAAAATACTGGCAATGTCCGAATTGTATGTGGAAAAAGTATTGACAAAAGGTGGGGAATTTACCTAATATGTTCATTAGTAGTTTTTGAAATGAAATCAGTGCAAAACAAAACTTTATTGTCTTTTTTTGTTCAGTGTTGGTATTGCTTTTACAATCATTACTATTACAATGACGATTATGGCAACAGCTGCAGTGGTTGCAATACTTGTTTGCACTCCGTATATAGGATCAGTGTTGAGTCGTTTGATGATTATACCTAGTAATGCCCAGATTATGACAAGACCGTATGCAATATCCTTTCTTCTTAGAAGTATAAGTATGGTAAGAATTGCGACTACGGCAATAACGAGAATAGTCCATGTGGCCTGCCCGAGGAATAGCTCTCCTACCTCTGCTTTTACTAGAACTGCAGTAACATTGGCAATTGTAGCAACTGAAATCCAGCCAAGATAAATGCTTATTGTAACATGAACAGCCAGTTTTTCTCTCAATGGGACCGTGGATAATCCGATGTTTAATCTAAGATATATCATTATCAGCGAAATGAGTAAAATGAGCATTGCCAACAGTGAGAGAGAGACGTATTCATAGTGCCATAAGAATATCCAAATGACGTTGGCAAGACTTGCAAGCATGAACCATCCTCCGATTTTGTAGATAGCCGTCATTTCTGCACGTTCTTTCTTGCTAAATTCAATGATCTGATACAGCATAAAAATTATGAGGAATGTATAGATGATGCTCCAGATGGAAAATGTGATTCCTGCAGGAACAAACAAATTCGGGATGGCATCAGATAGTTGATTGGTAGATTTTCCGTTCAAAGGCAGTATTACTGCCAAAGCGTTGATGATGACGGTTGCGGTCACTCCAATACTATTTCCTAATACTAACAGAAGATGTTTCATTTTTCTTTCCATAATATCTACCCTTTATTTAGAAATTAAAATATCTAAGGTATTAATTATAGTTTCCAACTAAAGGTTATAGATTTGAGTCTATCCGATCACCTAGCAGGTTTATTTTGTTGAAATGAAATCAGTGATATAAAATAGTGCAGGAAAGGGATTTGAACCCAAGATTACCTGTAAAATTTAACCTTTACTCCTGTTGACTAAAAAAGGGCAGTCTTATAAGTAAGCAATTGATTTTGATGTGGAGGAGATGAGATGAAAATAGATTGGAAAATACTTGGTAAATCGATAATAATTTCAGCGGTTGTATGGGGTGTACTTTTACTATTTGTAATTCCATTCTTTGGGGCATCATTGCTTCATTATAATCCTTTTGTAGAGGTTCTCTGGCAGTATGGATTCGTTTGGTTTTTAATTTCAGTAGTAATTCTTTACATCTTGATGAATAAACGCAAAAGAAAACAATTGGATTAATTTCAACTAAATAATCATGTGTTTTCAATTACTTACAACCTCCAAAAATGTTAATATACCTATAAAGTTTACAAAAGATAGTGTTACAAAAAATAAAACAAATAAAATATTGGATAATTGCTTATATAAACGCTTGGGCAAAATTTTGGGACCCTGGAAATCTTTTTTACAATTTGTTGATTGGATTTTTGGGATTTTTTGTATTTGTAATAATATGGGTTATCCCTCATGAAATATTCGGCAACATCGTATTTTTCCTTTTGCCAGTTGCTGTTGTTCTCGATTTTCTTGTGATGTGTTGGTTAGCCTATCAATTACAATTAGGAGGTTATTTCTAACCAAAACTAACAAATCGAATATAATATGTAAATAATCACTTGATTTTTTAGATGCAGGGGAAGGGATTTGAACCCATGATTACCGGTATTATTCTGATTGATAGATAATAATTACTCCTGTTGAGATAAAATAAGTTGTGTTTTGTTTTTCTATATTATTCTTATTGATGTAACTGCCATATGCGGCCCAGCAAATTCTTGTACAATAGAATCCGATGGATATCCTGGGTCGTAGATTACACCGCTAACTTCAACAATCTTGCCAACATATTTTGCTGATTCATTCGAATTATTTGCAAAATATATTAAGAGTGTGCCGTTAACAACTCCCATACCGCCCTTTGTTGTATTAAATTCACCAATCAGGGTTGTTAACTTAGGCAATCCTTGCTGTTCCTGTTGTTTCTGCGAATTTTGTTGAATAGCATATATCCCAACTAATACCAATGCGATAACTAATATTGCTTCAATAATAAGGTGTATAGATTTCATCTTTTTCACTTCTTACAAAACAGAATTAACTCATATAATTTATAGTTTCTCATGTTTTTTTGGTAAACAAGTGCATGAATAATGCTCATCGGATAAAATTAGTGCAGGGGAGGGATTTGAACCCTTGGACGTAGGAGCATGTAAGCCCGTTATCTGAGGTTTTATAAAGCAGTAGTTGTTTTTAAATTGCAGTTAAGGATGGAAAAAATATGGAAGCATATTGTGTAAAATGTAAACATAAGACAGATATAAAAGAAGGAAAAGAAGTAAAGAACAAAAAGGGAATGAGAATGATGAAGGGCGTTTGCCCTAAATGTGGAACGACAGTTTGTCGTATCTTGGGGAAGTAATTCCCCATTTATTTCTTTAGGAAGGAAAAATGAAATGCAAGATTTGTGGCGATGAAACTGGGAATTCAGATAAAGTCTGCGACAACTGTAAAGACGTGATGAGTGATATTATAGTTTGAGGGAGGAAAAAACAAATGGCAGAACATTGTTCAGAATGTAATAAAGAATTGGGCTTTTTGGACATTCATTCACACAATAGAAAGACTGTTTGTCGTGATTGCAGTACTAAATTAATAAAAATTGATGAAGGAAAACTTCTTAAAAAAAAGGAAAGAATAACTGAGGAGATTAAAAAAGAGTTACCAATGGATTTTGTATCAAATGATGATTCTATCAATAAAAAATTTATTGAGATTCATAATTTAGTTGAAAAAGGAATAATAACAGAGAATGAATTTATTTCTATTAAGAAAGTTTTATTGGAAAATCTTAAGGAAAAACCGAAGAAGGACGATTTACAAAAATATGGATAAAAAGATAAATTGAAATTGTAGTCGAGGGAGGAAAAATGATTAAAAATAATCTAGAGTACGCAATATATTTTTATATAGCGACAAGTTAAAATGTTATTGTTATGGAACTTTGGTTATTATTTTGTACGATAAGTTGTTTCTCTTATGCTGTCTCTACTAGCATTGATAAGTATATGATGAATCTGAAATATGAAGTGATAAGCACTAATGTTTTTAAAGCGCTTTTTAACGGAATGATAGTTTTAACCATTGGTTTAATTTTTTTTAATTTTACTGGTAACTTTTCATTGTTGATGTTGGTACCAGGAGCCATTTATGCGTTCTCAACTTTAATTTATTACACTGCAATAAAACTACAAGATGTAGGAGAGATTATTCCCTTTTATCAATCATTAGGGATATTGTTTATTTTTCTTAGTTCAGTAATAGTATTTAACGAATTTGTTAGTGTTTACAATTATATGGGAATAATATTGATTTTAATTGGTGTTTATCTGGTATTATCAAAAGATGTTTTAAAAATCCCTAAATTTGGCAGAGGGTCTCTCTTGATATTATTACTTCTTCCTACAGATGTAATAAGTGCATTACTGGTAAAGAAATTACTGTATAATTTCGAACCAATAAATCTAGCTATAGTGATGTACTTCTCAGCTACATTATTTTTGATCTGTTTTCAAATTTTATACAGAAAACATAGTTCTGATATTATTACAAATCTTAGAGCTAGAGTTCCAAAAATTGCTAGTGCATCATTTTTTGGTGCTATTGGAACTATTTTTCTTTATTCGGCTCTGTCTCTTGGATATGCATCAAAGGTGTATCCTATTGCAGGATTAACTTCAATTTTTATATTCATAATAGCATTTTTTTTCCTTAAAGAAAAATTTTATTGGTATAGATTAATTGGGATTGTCTTTGCTTTCTTCGGTATTTATCTTATATCATAAACAGCTTTTAGACGTAATATTTTGCTTACGAAGTTACTGAATCCTTAAAACATAGGCAAATCAAAAATTATAAGGATCCTAATTTAAAACATTTTTCAGCCAGGATTAAAATTCAGAATGAGCAGGCAGGTAAAAAATGCAGATATTCAGACACTACATGCAATTATTGGATAGAGATATTACCTTGCTGTTTCGTAACAACTAAATCGCAAAGCACTCTGAAATCAATTTAATGATGATGGATTAAGATTTACATCAAGGAGGCATGATGGGAATTTGATGAGGGTTCATATGGAGAAAAAACAAATAATAATCATACAAAATGATGAGTTTTTCTGGTGGAAATTTATCACATTATAAATCGGAATTGACCAATTTTTGAGAATTAGTTATGGCGATATGTGAAGTTAATCCTGTTAAAAGAGGCAATATTTCTTTATTTTTTGAATTTATATCTGTTGACTATTATTAATTCTTATTTTTCTCAATTTTATTTTCTAAAAGCTGAATCATATTTACTCCAATTTTTATCATTGCATCTGCATCATTTCTCGCTTCAGTCAAATCTGTTTTTTTAGATGGATGACCAAAAATATTTCTGTCCCATTTAATAGACATGATTTTTGAATATTGATTTGAGGATAATAATTTCTCTTTATGTAGAATATTGATTTTAGTTTCAAAATTCCAATTCCGAATCTCTTTTAATTTGTAATTTATTCTCTTACATTTTTTTAATTTTATTAAATAATCTTCACATAACATTTCGAGCGTTTTTCCTATAATAAAAACAGAAGTCCCCATACATCCAATACTATAAACATCAAAAGCTTCTTTCAGATTTTCTCTTGTCTTTTTTCTAATTTTGAATTTTCTATTAGGTCCACCAAATACGAGATACAAATCATCCAAATTCTTTAAAAAATTTTCTTTTGAATTCAATAGAGGAGACAATGTATTGTTTAATTTTAAATGAGTATATCTTCTCCCTAGATGAGAGTTGTCTGTATGTTCATTAATAATCTTTTTAATCGATACTAAATCAACTTCAACTAATCTTTCATTTCCTAGATGCCTATATTTTGTTTCCAGCAAATCATTAAAGATAGAAATTAATCTATTTAATTCGTCAATTTCTTTCTTCAACCTTTCATAAAATTTCTTCTTAACCTTTTTCGCATCTGAACCAACTTCAGGATCGTAAAATAAAGCGACTAATCTTACTCCATTAAAAGTTGTTTGGACTCTGAATGTTGAAGAATCAATTGCATTTAATAGTCTTGCTAATTGAAATATATCATCGAGACTTACCATTAATTTTTAAAATAAATTATATGAATATAAAGTGTCGCATTTTGTTATGACGAATAATCTACCATCAAAATATATTTCAAGATAAGTACATCTCTTGCACTATCCGCTCTCATCTGTTGTTTGTTCGAATCATTTTGCAGTGATGATAGATTAAGATGCATATCAAGGAATCATGATTGGTTTCTCATGTTGAATTGCTTTATGATTAGAGTCATTATGCTAATAAAATTACAAGGTTTTTGTACCAAAATTGGCCATTCCAATCTGTAATATAACCACAAGGTATTGTATAGGAGAAAGATTAAAGTACTATATATTGTATATGCTTATGGAGGGCATCGCCATGACCTTAAATTTTGATCAATATAAGGAACAGAAATTAACTGAATATAAGGAGAAAAATAATCGATTTTTAAAAAAATTACGAAATATATTACTCACATCGTTTATCGTTCCGACGATAATTTATTTAGATATTTTATTACTAAAATCTCCCGGTTCTTCGTTTTCTATTTTGATAGTAAGTATTTATTCATTTTTTGTTAGTTATTGGGTAGTCAAAATTTCAAATAAACGAACAACATTTAAAGAAAATTTATTGTATTATATTTGGAATTGCCAAAATTTTTTAGATAAATATATTAAGGAAGGAGGTTCAAATGAAGATCGGAAAAAATCTTTGTTTTATTTTCAACGTCTTCGTGATGAATTGAATAGATTTCCATTAATAAGCAAATTCGAAATAGAAAAACCCATAAACTCTTCGCTAAAATTATTATATAAATGGATCAACAGATTTGTTATTCCTGTAATTAAAAAACACGAAATCAAGGAAGTTTATTCTAATATAATTGAAATTTTAAATAATTCTTTTATTCTTCTTCAAGATGAAAATTTTGTTGAATTGGAGAAACTCCTTAAAAAAAATGTACAACCTCATATAAAGAAAACTAAAAATCCTTTTAAGAAATTAATTGAATGGGTTTATGCGTCACGAAATAGATGTCTTGTCTTTTATGGCGTTGTAACATTTATTATTTTTTCAGTTGCGATGATACTAATACTTTATTTTGAATTAGGTTTGAATGGGATTCTTGGTTTTTGTGGAATTGTATCTGCTGTTGTTATTGTAGCTCAATTAATCCAATCGCATCTAACAAAAAAATTTCAATCGGAGACAAAAAAATAGTCCTCTGCCCATTTAATTTGGAAATAACCTGCCTAAAAGCATTTTAGAATCAATCAGAATATACTTTCATTAGTATGCAATAATTTTTGGCTTTAAGGCATGAATGGGCCCGAAGAGATTTGAACTCTTGACCTACCGGTTATCAGCCGGTTGCTCAAACCGGTCTAAGCTACGGGCCCAATGAAAGGACGTATTACGGTTTTCCTATAAAAAGATAATTTATCGTTAATCGATATGTTAATACACAACTAAACGATTTCGGGATTTCAATGGATATAGATAAGACCATACAGGAACTTTCACAAAGTGAGAAAAAGGTACTTCTCACACTAAAAAAACTCAAAGGAAAGGCATCACCCGAAGACATTCTAAAAAATGGTGATTTCATCCAAGAAGTCGAAGTTATGAACGCCTCGTCATGGCTTCAATCAAAAAAACTCGTAACTGTAGAAGATCACATCAAAACAGTTTACTCATTGGGAAAAGAAGGAAAACAGTTCATTGAAAAAGGATTGCCAGAAAAACGGGCATTAGAGTTACTATCAGGTAAAAAAGGAAAGGCATCGTTAAAAGATCTGTCAACTGTTTTAAATGAACAAGAAACTCTTGTTGCCGTCGGTTGGTTAAGGAAAAACGACTGGGCGACAATCAAAAAGGAAAAAGATGACACCATTTTAGAAATAACTGAAAATGGAAAAAAAGCATTAAAGACCGAAAGTGAAGAAGAAAAAATTCTAAAACTTCTTGATAAAAATCCTAACATGGAAGTTGACAAAACTAAAATCAAATCTTTGTTATCTAGAAAAAGTGTACTAAAAGAAAAAGAACTTATCACTAGCACCATAATTCTAACTGACGGCGGGAAAAAATTACTTGAAAAAGGTATAGAGATCGAAGATGAAATCTCTCAGATAACATCTGCAATTATTAAAAGTGGGGAATGGAAGGACAAAACAATTAGACCTTACGACATCCATGCGTTTGCACCGGCAATGTATGGCGGAAAAGCCCATCCGCTAGTTGATTTGATAATCAAGATTAGAAAGATATTCCTTAAGATGGGTTTTCAAGAAATCGAAGGAGACTTCGTAGAGTCATGTTTCTGGAACATGGATGTGCTGTTTATACCCCAGGATCATCCTGCTAGAGAAATGCAGGATACTTTTTACTGTAAAAACCCACCAAAGATCAAGATAAAAGAAAAAGATTTAGTTGATAAGATTGCAGAAGTGCATGAAAACGGCGGAGGTACTTCTTCCACAGGCTGGGGATACAAATTTTCAAAAACTGAAGGAGAAAGAGCCTTGTTAAGAACTCATACAACAGTTAATACAATTAGATATTTGTACAACAATCCAAACCCACCTTCCAAGATTTTTTCCATAGGTCGGGTTTTCAGGAAGGAAAATATTGATACTACGCATCTGCCGGAATTCTACCAGATTGAAGGTATTATCCACGAAGAAAATGCCAATTTCAGACAACTTATTGGTGTATTGAAAGAGTTTTACAAGAGAATGGGTTTTGAAAAGATTCGTTTCAGGCCAGGCTATTTTCCTTACACTGAGCCCAGCATGGAAGTAGATGTTCTCTGGAACAACAAGTGGATGGAACTTGGCGGCAGCGGTATATTTAGACCTGAGGTTACTGAACCCATAGGAATTAAAAATCCTGTTTTGGCATGGGGTCTTGGATTAGAGCGTCTTGCAATGCTCAAATTTGGTTTAACTGATATAAGAAAACTTTACATCAGTGATTTGGATTGGCTGAAGAAAAAATCGCTGATATAAACACCATTTATTTTAAAAACAACAGAGGAATGTAGAATAAACTTTATATAGAAGTGTTTGTATACCAGTTCTACTTTTAAAGTATAATAGGAGGCAAAGAAAATTATGATGGCAGGACAACAACCAATTATAATATTAAGAGAAGGAACCAAAAGAGAAAAAGGCAAAGGAGCACAATCAAACAACATCATGGCAGCACGCGCCATATCTGACGCAGTGAAGTCAACACTTGGCCCAAAAGGAATGGACAAGATGCTAGTTGACTCCATGGGAGATGTAGTAATCACAAACGATGGAGCAACTATTTTGAAAGAAATTGACGTCGAACACCCAGCTGCAAAAATGATTGTTGAAGTTGCAAAAGCTCAAGATGAAGAATGCGGTGATGGAACTACAACAGCTGTAATTCTCACCGGAGAATTGTTAAGAACCGCTGGGGATCTATTGGATCAAAATGTTCATCCAACAGTCATAACCAGAGGATTCCAAATGGCAGCCGAAAAAGCTGTAGAAGTTTTGAATAAAATCGCAATTCCCATAAAGCCAGGCGATAAAAACACGCTGAAAGACATTGCGATTACCTCCATGGCAAGCAAGGGTGCTAGTTCGGCAAAAGAAATGCTTGCCGATATTGTCGTGGACGCAGTAACCAATATAGCAGAAAAAATTAATGGAAAAACCGTTGTTGATTTGGACAACGTTCAAGTTCAGAAAAAACAAGGTGGCACTATACAAGATACAGGAGTCATAAAAGGTATCATCCTTGACAAAGAACGAGTTCATGAAGGAATGCCAAGATTAGTTAAAAACGCAAAAATCGCACTAGTAGACGCAGCACTCGAAGTTAAAAAAACAGAAGTTGACGCAAAGATTGAAATTCGTGATCCTTCACAGCTGCAGGCCTTCCTTGATGAGGAAGAGTCAATGCTCAAGAAAATGGTAGAAAAAGTCAAAAATAGTGGAGCAGACGTTCTTATCTGCCAAAAAGGCATTGATGATCTTGCGCAACACTTCCTTGCAAAAGGAGGAATTTATGCAGTTCGACGTGCAAAGAAGAGCGACATGGAGAAACTCGCCAAGGCAACCGGTGCAAAAATCGTTGCACGTTTAGATGACTTAACCGCAAAAGACCTTGGATATGCAGGCAATGTTGAAGAGAAGAAGTTCGGCGATGACAAAATGACATTTGTCACCGACTGCAAGAATCCAAAGGCAGTTTCAATCCTTGTTAGAGGTGGAACTGAACACATTGTTGACGAACTTGAGCGTGCATTACATGATGCTCTCTCAGTTGTAAAGGCCGCATTAGAAGATGGAAAGATGACCGTAGGCGGTGGTGCTGCTGCGACCGCAATCGCAATGGCTCTCAGAGACTATTCGCCATCGGTCGGTGGAAGGGAACAGATGGCAATCGAAGCATTCGCAAACGCTATTGAAGTAGTACCAAAAACACTCTCAGAAAACGCAGGTTTGGACCCAATTGACATAATGCTTGAGCTCCGAAGAGAACACAAGAAAGGACACAAAAATACTGGTGTCGACGTCCTCAACGGAAAAGTCGGCGACATGTTGAAAAACAAGGTCTTCGAACCTCTGAAAGTCAGTCTACACGAAATCCAAGCCGCATCCGAAGCAGCTACGATGATACTGAGAATCGACGATGTCATCGCATCTAGAGGCGGAGGACCATCAATGCCACCGGGAGGGGGAGGACCTGGCGGAATGCCACCTGGTGGTATGGGCGGTATGGACGTATACTAAGTCCATCCCTTTTTTTCTTTTTTTATTTTTATGGAAGCATGTCAGCAAAGAAAAATACTAAAAAAAAGAAAGGCATGCAAAATTCTTTACAGACTAAAGTAAAAAACCTAGATGTGAAACTAGAACAACTGAAACAAGAACTGAAAGAAAAAAATGACAAACTTCTACGTTCCTACGCAGATCTACAAAATTACCAGAAGAGAATGGAAAAAGAATTAGCTGCTCTAGAAGATGAAATTAAGAAGAAATATCTCGTAGAAATCATTGATCTTTATGAGATGCTAAAAAAAGCGTATGAGGATAACGACCCAAAATCGGGTTTGAAATTGCTCCTTAACCATCTTGACTCGTTCTTCGAACGAGAACAAGTCAAATATGTTGATTGTGTGGGAAAAACATTTGATCATACAATCCACCATGCAATATCCACGGTTGAAAAAGAGAATTGCATAGATGGAGAAATCATTGAGGAAGCAAAGAAAGGCTACTATCTTGGAGAGAAACTCCTTAGACCTTCACAGGTCATTGTAGCAAAAAAGAAAGCATGAAATAAATGGAGGGAAAATAAATGGGTAAAATTGTAGGAATTGATCTTGGAACTACAAATTCTGAAGTTGCCTATGTAGAAGCTGGAAAACCGACAATAATTAAAAGTGCAGAAGGACAACCGTATTTTCCTTCGGTTGTCGCATTTACAAAAGACGGAGAAATGCTTGTTGGTGAAGCAGCAAAGCGTCAAGCTGTTACCAATCCCCAAGCAACGGTCCAGCGAATTAAAAGAAAAATGGGGACAAACGAAAAGATAAAAATTCATGGGAAAACCTACACGCCTCAGCAGATTTCCGCGTTTATTTTACAGAAGATAAAGAAGGATGCAGAAGACTTCCTTGGTGAAAAGATAAATGATGCGGTAATTACCGTTCCTGCGTATTTTAATGATGATCAACGCCAGGCAACAAAAGATGCTGGAAAAATCGCAGGATTCAATGTTAAACGAATTATAAACGAACCTACTGCAGCCGCTCTTGCCTATGGGTTAGACAAAGAAGGAGACCATAAAATAGCGGTCTATGATTTTGGCGGCGGAACGCTTGATGTCACTCTTATGGACGTAGGTGGTGGAGTCTTTGAAGTACTTGCGACTAATGGTGACACACAACTAGGCGGATCTGATATGGACCGTGCACTCGTTGATTATATAACTGAGGAATTCAAAAAGAAACATAAAATCGATCTGAGAAACGACCCAGCAACAATGCAACGAATCTTAGAAGCAGCAGAAAAGGCAAAAATAGAACTCTCTTCAACACTTCAAACCGATATCAATCTTCCTTACATTACAGTCTTCAATAATCAGCCAAAGCACTTGGAAATGAAACTTACTAGGGCAAAATTCGAAGAAATTATCTCTCCATTTGTAGAGAAATCAGAAAAGCCATGCAGACAAGCATTGAAAGATGCAAAGCTCAAAGCAGAAGATATTGATCATGTAGTTCTTGTTGGAGGAACAACACGCATACCACTTGTAATTGCCAAAGTAGAGAAAATCTTTGGCAAGAAACCGAAAAGAGAGGTTGACCCAATGGAATGTGTCGCCATTGGAGCGGCAATCCAGGCGGGCGTTCTTTCTGGCGATATTGACAAAGATATCGTCCTTCTTGATGTTACTCCTTTAACATTGAGTGTAGAAACGCTTGGTGGCGTAGCAACACCACTTATTGATCGAAACACAACCGTTCCGACTAAAAAAAGTAAAATCTTTTCCACCGCAGCAGATGGCCAAACAAGCGTAGAAATCAATGTATTACAAGGCGAACGCCCCATGGCTGCAGACAATAAGAGTCTAGGAAGATTTCATCTTGATGGCATCCTATCAGCACCACGAGGAATACCACAAATTGAGGTTGCCTTTGACATTGATGTCGATGGAATTCTGAAGGTATCTGCAAAGGATTTAGGAACTGGAAAAGAGCAATCCATAAGGATTACTGGCTCGACAAAACTTTCTGATATGGAAATCGATCGGATGAAAAAAGAAGCAAAGGAACACGAAGAAGAAGATAAAAAACTTAAGGAAAAAGTAGAAATTCGAAACAACGCAGATGGCCTCATAAATAGTACTGAAAAAACACTGCAGGAACTCAAAGATAAATTCGCTCAAGAAGATAAAGAGAACATCGAAAAAGCATTAACTGAACTAAGGGAAGTGCTGACTGGGGATGATACAGATAAAATAAAAGAAAAAACAGATGCATTAACACAAGCTTTGCAGAAAGCATCAGCCAAAATATATCAGCAAGCAGCACAACAATACCAGCAACAACAAGCAAGTTCTGATGAAAATAAGGGCGAAAGCTGGGCGGGTCACCCATCAGACGATGACAAAACTATAGATGCAGACTACAAGGTAAAAGACGACAAAAAGAAGACTAAAAAATAGCTAGGTTTTACTTTACAACCAAAACAGAGCAAGGGGCATCACGAACAACTTCTTCAGATACATTGCCTAAAAAAAATTTTTCGAAGCCTTTTTTGCAACTATTTGCTATAATAATCAAATCATCTTCCTTTACAAATTTTACGATTTCTTCGGAGGGTTTTCCTGAAATGAGCTCTGTTTCAATTTTTATTCCCATTTCTTGACCGATTTTCTTGAAATTTTCGAGAAATGCTGTAGCTTCTTTCTTAAATTTCTCTTCGAGTATAACCGAAGCCATGAACTGATGGGTATCATTCACAGAAATTACTTTTAAATCAATACCCAATAGTTTAGCCAAAAATGCTCCTCTCTTAACAATATCCTTCGAGATATCAGAATCATCAACTGGAATAACTATACGCTTTATATTCTGCATTTTTTCTCCTACGTGTTTATGAATATTTAATCGATAATTAAACATTTTCTTTTAAAAGTTGATTTTGAAGACATCATCTTTCCACAACCTTAAAAACACCTAAACGTTTTTCCCTTAACTTTGCGGGTGTGATCTAGGGGCTATGATTAGGGCCTTCCAAGCCCTCTGCTCGGGTTCAATTCCCGGCGCCCGCATTAGCACAAAATATTGGGATACGCAGGGGTAGCCAAGCATGGCCAACGGCGCAGGACTTAAGATCTTATCTTAAACTAAGGGTTCGATGAGATATCCTGTCTCGAAGGAGTCCGAGGGTTCAAATCCCTTCTCCTGCACTAAAATTAAACCTTAAATTTTATATCCAACAAGTGCATATACCGTTAAAAAATGCAAGAGGAGAGAGTTATGGTTGAAGGTAGACTGTGTAACACAGGTATAGAAGAGCTAGACATACAGATGGGTGGCGGGATTCCAGTAGGTAGTACTGTTCTAATGGTTGGAAGTAGTGGTTCCGGAAAAACCACATTATGTATGCAGTTCTTGATTAATGGAGCAAAAAAAGGCGAGAGAGGAGTCTTTTTTACCATAACCGAACCTTTGTTCAAATTAACAAAAAATATGGAAGGATTTAGTTTCTACGATAAAAAACTAATCGAATCTGGAATGGTTAACCTAATAGATCTAAGGATTATAAGTGAAAGACTAGGACTAGATACCGAAAAATATACTGTTGAAGACGCTGCCGCACTATTAGACGTATTAAAAGATATAGCCGATGAGTTGAACGTAAAACGATTGGTAATAGACTCGATAACCGCATTGTGCTACAGGTTGCAAACAAAAGAGATGATCAGAGATTTCATATTTAAACTTGGATCATCTTTGGCATCCATGAAATGTACTACATTTTTGACTTCGGAAGTACCGCCACGAGTTTTCCAATATTCTCAATATGGAATAGAGGAATTTATTGCCGATGGTATAATATTTCTGGGAGATGTTGAAAGAAAGGGAGACTTGATCAGGACTTTTCAGATGATTAAGATGCGAGGAATGGCTCATAGCCGAACAAAATTTGCAATGAGCATCTCTTCAAAAAATGGTGTTGAACTGACGCCATTGTTAAAATCAAGAGAGTGAGCCTCTAGATGGTCAATCCACGATTTGATAGCTTGAAAGAAAGAGTTTCTGATGCAATATCTAGCTATCAAACAGTAGGTGTAATCTTTCCAAGTATCAGCTATGATGATCTGTTACAGGCATTTTTTGAATATATACGCAGTAGGCCAGAAGATGCTTGGGTTTATGTAACAATAACAAAGCCCTACGAAAACATCGTTAAACAATTTGGGGAACTAGCAGAATCTAAAAATATCAGATTTGTAGATTGTATTTCTCGTGCTGCCGGAATATCAAAAACTGATCCAAATTGCGTATATGTCGAGAGCCCCTCAATGCTTGAAAAATTAGGTTTAGAAATAATAAACATCTTTAAAACAGTAGACGAAAAAACGAACAAATATTTGATACTAGATTCTTTAAGCACTCTAATAATATATAATGATCAAGAAATAGTTACAGAGTTTTTTTACCACCTAGCAAATAGAACAAGGTCAAGAAACATACATACCATATCCTTGGCGATAGAAGAAGAAGGGATGGAGAGATTCAATAAATTACTGTATCTAAACGATAAAATCCTCAAAGTGAGAGACTCTTTTATATAGACAAAACGGTGAAACATTTATGGACAAGCAATCTAAAAAAATAGATTTGAGGGACGATGCCGTTTGTGTTATGCGACCAGATGAAGTACTCTTAAATAGAAGAGAAATTGCCTTCAACGTAGCGAAGGGAAAATTAATAGATAGCGGTGGCAAGATCGAAACAGTTATGCAGACTGCGGAGGCATTTGGTAGAGGATTGTTTGAAGATTTCATAAAAAAAGAATCAGAATACTGGACAATGGAAAAATGGGTTAAACCCGTTGTGGAAAATATCTTTAATCCCATGGGTACAGCAGTAAATTTCACAAAACTCACAGATATGGAAGCGAGATCGCTGGTATTTAGATGGCCGTTGCGTGAAGAATCAAGCGAAGCCGATATGGCTTCCCTTTTTACATATGGATTTTTGAGAGGGATGTTTCTAAGTGCATTTCCAGATGGAGAAATACTCATGGAAAGTGCAATGACAAAGGATTCTCCAATGATTGAATTCACTTTTAAAATAGAAGCAACATACGAGGATAGATTAGAGCGAGAGAGAGTAAAAAAAAATTTATTACTAATGCTAAAAAAATCTGAAGAATAAGAATGATCGATAATGAATTTATAAGTACAGGAATAGAAAAGCTCGATAAATTACTTGAGGGAGGCATACCAAGAGGATTCACCACATTGATTCTTGGAACTCCCGGAAGTAGCATAGAAATATTGAGCAAACAACTTGCTACAGTAGGTGATGTACTCTATTTTACAACAGAAGAAACAAAAGATGAAATATTGGAAACTATGGGGCGATTTGGCTGGAAGCCTCCAGAGATAAATTTTATAGATATAGCATCAAAATATTCTAAAAGTGTTTTAACTGGAGAACTGAAGCGAGTGAGTATTTACGAACAACGATCAAAATTAAAACTTAAGGAATTAATCAAGATGGGCTCCTCTGGCATGCCTCCAACTGCAAAGGGAGGAGAAGACTTCTTAGCTGTTCTATCAAATAAGATAAAAACGGCCGCATCTAAAAAGATAATAATAAACTCCTTGGATTTCTTTCTAAGTCAATACTCCCAAGATGAAGTGATAAGAACAATATATGCAGCTAAAGTCAGTAATCTCCAAAATAGAGGGGCATTGTTTATTATAATGACCAGAGGCATACATGGAGACGTATTTGAAAGAAAAATGGAAGGAATCGCTGATTGTGTCTTGGAACTCGAAGTTTTGCAAAAGGGTTCTACTTTTGAACGTTTTTTATCTGTCAAGAAAATGAGAAACTATGCAAAGAAAATTGGCATAGCACGATATGGAATAGATAGCGATGGCTTTGTCTTGGAAATGATAGAAAGAATCATGTAAAATAATTTTAATAAAAATACTTTTTGTAGATTGTTTTTAAATTTATTTACTGATTAGTACAAGTCGTAAATTGAAGCCGTGTATGCTGGTGGCGTTCTGAATGAATAGATGCCTTTTTGCCATGAATTATGAATGAGCTGTATCTCATCTTCATTTCTTACACCCTCCACTATGTACAATAAATCAAACTAAGTATAATATAATAACATGAAAAATAACCATTTTAAATCGTTTTTTGGCATTCGTATGTGTAAAAGCGATATATGTACCCGAACATGCACACGCATATACAGGTAGTTATTCATGGAGCGGCTAATTTATAAATGAGAACGAACATACATTTTGTAAAGGTGAGTGGACGGGATGCAGGATAAGAAAAAATTAGAGTTTTCGCTCGATATAAAAAGGCCTTTGGTCGCAAGAGCACTGAGGAGAAGCAACATAAGAAAAAAGGTTGCGGAATATCTTTTTGATATAAGTCCCAGTTGCAGTTATACTTCTGAAATAGCATATAATGTTAAGACAACACCTACCAATGTTATAGGGGCCTTACGAGGCATGGAATCTAGATACAGGGAAGAAGAGTCACTCATTGGGTTAGATATAGTGGAAGAGAGACGTGGCGGTAAGGACATAAGACTTTATGGAATAACTCCTTTCGGAAAAGAAGTATTAGAGTCTTTAAAAAACAATAGATAAAAAATTATTTTTTATATTGTTTTTAGAAATTGCTTACATTTGGCAATTTGAACAAATCCTCTAGTAAAAAAGTTTTTACCAATAAATTTATGTATGACAGTAGTTCTTAATAAGGAGTTATAGATATCAGGTCTAAATTTGACATATTGGGAGGCGTAATTCATGAAAGAACCAGATACTCCGAAGCTAAGATTTGGTACAGCTCTATTGAAAAAAGGTTTTGCCAAAATGCAGAAAGGTGGCGTTATAATGGATGTTACCAATGCAGAGCAGGCAAAAATTGCTGAAGATAGCGGTGCAATAGCTGTAATGGCATTGGAAAGAGTTCCTGCTGACATCCGCGTGCATGGGGGCGTAGCAAGGATGGCAGACCCAGCAGTCATTCAAGAAATAATGGATGCCGTTAGCATACCAGTCATGGCAAAGGTGAGAATTGGTCATTTTGTTGAGGCGCAAGCCCTTGAAGCTCTTGGTGTAGACATGATTGATGAATCAGAAGTACTTACCCCGGCAGATCCTTTTTACCACGTGGACAAGCGCAAATTTACGGTCCCATTTGTATGTGGTTGCAGAAATCTCGGTGAAGCAGTACGTAGGATATGGGAAGGAGCAGCCATGATCCGCACAAAGGGAGAGGCTGGCACAGGCAATATCATCGAAGCCATAAGACATCAGAGAATGGTTATAGGTATGATTAAAAAACTTAAAGATATGGATGACATCGAATTACATAAACTTGCTGAGGAATATTCTCAAAGCTATGCCAATTCTATAAAAATATTAACTGGCATAGATGTAGTAAATGAAAATGTCATGGTATTTGAAGAATATACTTACGGGGCGATAAAAAAGGATATTTATAAAATTTTAAATGATATAAAGAAAATCCACCACCGTTTGCCCGTGGTTAATTTTGCAGCGGGCGGGATAGCTACTCCTGCAGATGCTGCAATAATGATGCAACTGGGTAGCGATGGGGTTTTTGTAGGATCAGGAATATTCAAATCAAATAATCCTCGAGAGCGAGCAAAAGCCATCGTTGAGGCAGTGGCACACTACAACGAACCAGAAATCATTGCCAAGGTTAGCAAAAATCTTGGGGAAGCAATGACTGGCATAGAAATTGAAACTATACCAAAAGAGCAGCGCTTACAGGAGAGAGGATGGTAAAAAAAGTATCCATAGGCGTACTTGGGATACAAGGGGCAATATCTGAGCATATCACTTCCATGACAAACGCTTTGAAAGAAACAAATACAAGCGGGGAAGTTTTTTTTGTCAAATACAAAAAAGAAATAGACGATATAGATGCTTTGATACTACCGGGCGGAGAAAGTACAACCATTTCTAAGAATCTATACAAATCAGATTTACATGATGTCATCATTAAAAGAATAGAAGAAAACAGTCTACCAATAATGGGCACATGTGCAGGTTGTGTGCTACTTGCTAAAGAATTAGTTGATAATAATAAAGATGTAAAATTATTACATGCAATGGATATGCAAGTCGAGCGAAACGCTTTTGGAAGACAAAGAGAATCCTTCGAAAAGAATATCGACATCAATGGTTTTTCTTCAACATATACTGCTGTTTTTATTAGGGCACCATTAATTAAAAAAGTCTGGGGAAAATGCGAAGTTCTTGCTGAAATGGATAAAAAAATAGTGATGGCTAGGCAAGATAAATTCCTAGCTCTTTCGTTTCATCCAGAACTTACAGATGATCTAAGGATTCACAGATATTTTTTAGATATGATTGCTTAGGCCTTCATTATTGCAAGCAGGAATATCCCTAGTGCAATTAGTGCCCCTATTACAGCACCTATAACGGCCAAAATGCTGTTGACGATAACACCTTCAAAGCTCATTATAGATGGTGCTGTTCCTAAAAATGTGACGAGCCCAGCGCCCCACAAGAACAGAACGAACACAATCAATCCTATAACTATTAATATTGCTCCAACGGCTCTGCTTTTACCGGATCCAAAGTATGCAGTGAATATACCAGCAATTATGCTTGCAACAGCAAATACCAGCGTCAACATGCTCATAAAATATTCTAACTCTATCATTTTTTTTCACCCACTAAAATTTTGTTCCTGTTAAAGTTTTAGTATCCATCACACCCTTTATCGATCTAATCTTGTTTACTACTATGTTACCAAGTTTTTCAAAGTCATCTGCTTCTATTTTAGCTATAAGATCGTATTCCCCGAAGAGAGGGTGCAATTCAACAATTTCGGGTATTTTGGATAGTTGATTGTATACCTCATGTTCATGCGCAGGTGCAGCACTTATTAGTACGAAACCTATAGCCATTTATCTTTCTCCTTTAACCCTTATATTGTTTTGTAATATAAACCTTTTCAAAAATTAATAGGATATTATCTCAAATCTCCACTCAACAAAGTCTCCATTGGAAACCTTACATTTATCACATCCGACCATCGGGAGCTCACCGTTTACATAGTACTGCCAGTATTTTCCACCGTTCCCATTCGCTGTGTCACCAATCTGGTCAATGAGCGTAGAATCAAATGATGCATAATACGTATATTTGAAGGCAAGCGCGTGCCTCTCCGCACAGCGTTTCACCACAGAGAAAACCGTAGTATCACCAGCGTAGGCTACAACATGATCGGTAACCGTCCATCCATCTCCTTGGATCACAATCGTTACACTTGTTTTATCCGATTTTTCTAACCACACATCACTATTTTTAGTAACGTGCATTGCTGTTCCTGTGAAAGACAGCGCAATTAAAGATATAGTAACAACCACAACTGGTAGTTTATGAAATTTTTTGATCTTAAATGGCATCTCAATTTTATGTTCCATGGAAACATATGATACGATTGGTAGAGCTATCACAACGAAGGTAAACACGCCAGATATCATATGGTAAATCATGAATGGAATTCCTGCAGTAAAAACTGCAGCCAATGTACCTGCTGTGTGTGGATAGATTAGATACCACCAACCAATATTAGTCCATACGTCATATATCAATACGAATCCCACTCCAAGACCAGCAGCCATACCAATATTTTTCAGTTTTAACTCACTAAGGCCCTTTCGGAATCTGTTTCTATTGAAAATGTTTACAAGAGCAATCATTACGAATCCTGAATAGGTAAACAACACAATCCGGTTCATCTGACTCCCTACAAAAATTGGATTTCCAAGTAGCAGATCGCTAAAAATCATGCTAAACAATGGTACAAAAAATGCAATTGTTGGTCTTAGAAAAATAGCTGCTAAAAAGGTTACCACCATTATAATTTCAAAGTTGGGGAATGGCTGAAGATTCCATCCGACAAGCATAGCTCTACCCAGAGTCCCCATCAATATAAATCCTATTAACAACAGTACATCTAAAAACAACGTATTATTGGTTTTAATTCTTTCTAATAAGTTTCCTATTTTCATAAGTATCCTCCTTTTTAGCTGGAATAAATATATCCCCGTATAAAGCTTTTGTTTTTCTATCAAATAATCGAACCTTGGAGATCTTTACATTTAGATATTATTTTATCCTTTATCATCGCATTACACTCAACGCATATTGTAATATAATCATCATAAGAAATGTCAGAAACGTGCGCTTTTTCATATATCCAAGATACAAAAGATTGGGTTTTTTCATTAGCAGGCAATCTTATTTTAATTTTAGCTAGATGTGGCAACAAATCATGGATGATGCCTAACAGCACCCCCATATTTTTCCTATTTTTTGCAGAAACGGAAATAACTTCTCTGTTTTTTGTCAATCCGCTTTTCTTCAGATAATTTATTCTAATTTCTAATTCATCTTCAGACAATAAATCAATTTTATTCAATACAACTACAATCGGCGAAGTCACACCTATCCCAACAAGTTCGTCCAAAGATACTTTTAATTTCTTTTCAACAATTTCTTTATCTTCACTGACATCAGCAATCAGAAGAACAACATCGGCAACTTCAATTTCTTCAAGAGTAGAATGAAAAGCGTCGATGATCCAAGCAGGAAGATTTTGAATGAAACCGACTGTATCTGTTAACAAAATTGAGAAATTTTTATCAGTTATTTTGCGTGTCGTTGTAGAGAGGGTAGAAAACAACTTGCCATCCACTTTAACCTCTTCACCAGATAAAACATTTAGTAAACTGCTCTTCCCAGCATTTGTATATCCTGCCAATGAAACTAAATAAAAACCGCCAGTATGCCTATGTCGTCTACGTAAATCCCTTTCACCCCTAATCATTTCTAAATTTTCTTTTATTCTTTTCGTCTGTTTTTTTATCATTTCATAATAATCATCAACTTGATATTCTCCCCCAGCCAAGAAACCTGGATGTTCACCGGCTCGTGCTCGATGAATTAGCTCACGAACAAATGGTCTTTCATACTGAAGTTGAGCGAGTTTAACCTGAAGTTTTGCCTCTTTTCTATCTGCTCGTTCTGCAAATATAGCTAAAATAAGCCTTACCCTATCATAAACCTCCACTTTCAACTCTTTTTCAAGGATAAACCATTGCGAAGGTTTTAATTCGCCATCAATTATGACCAAAGCAATAGAATCTTTTTCACAGTCTTCAATGAATTTTTTAATTTCTTCTACCTTGCCAGAACCGATATAGCTGCTAGTGTCAGGAATATTTTTATGTTGAACAAACGTTTTGATAATTTCATAACCCAGGGAACCAGCTAATTGTACTATTTCAGAAACATCTTCGTTCAAAGAAACGATTACGGCATTTTTCTTATTTTCATTCATTTTTTCCTTTTACCAAACCATCTCAGAGTACTATAAAAACGTTGAACGGCCGTAATATTACCGACCACTGCAAAATAAATCAATACCCAACTCAGCAAGGAAATCTCCAAAGGCATTTGAATATTGCTGTATAGTAGCATATGCTGAATCACGGGAGTTACCATCAAGATTACAAGCCTGTCGGCTCTTCCTAACAGCCCAGAATATTCTCTTTGGTACCCTACTGCTTGTGATTGTGTTCCCATATAGCTAGTTAGCAACATACCAACGATGGCAAGTAGCCCAATTCTAGTATCACACCATGAACTCAACGCAAGACCACCAACCATAAAAACATCAGCATATCTGTCTAATGCGTGATCGAGAAAATCACCTTTTTTTGATACCTTGTTGGTTAATTTTGCAACCTTTCCATCAATTGCATCAAAAAGTCCATTTAAAGAAACAAATATTACAGCAACACAAAGAAAAAAGTTAACTGATTCAAATTCTTTTGAAGAGAAATAAAAAAATAAACCTGCGATAATAGCAAAAACCAGAGACAACCAAGTTAGAACATTAGGATCGACCTTTGAAAATCTCTTAGCAATTGCCATAAAGAATGGATCGAGATTTTCTCTTTGAGTATCAAGGACCATATTTCTCAGCTCTGTATTTAAAAATCTTTCAATACCTCCTCAGACCAATCAATATATCCTATATTATATTTTTTCATAGGTTTAAATTTATTACTTATTATTTCCATAATTGAAGAGGCCACATCATCTATAGATTTATCCGTTGTATTTATTTCAAAGATATTTTTTTTGGGATGGATGTCTACTGCTTCACATAGTATCACATCTAATATTTCTGCCTCTAAGTTTTCGTTTATTTTTTTTGCTTTCCATCCCTTTTTAGCCAAGCGTTTTTTTAATATGTCGGGATGGCATCTGAGAATGATTACTTTATCAACGCTTTTCAATAGATGTGATAGGTGACCTTCAACAAATACGATGTCTTTTTTTGCGTAGTTCTCTTTTACATATTTGTTTAGTTTATCAATATTTATTATTTTTGAATTTCTTTTTTTATCTACACCGATGACAAAATCTTTTTCTGTTGCGACCTTGTTCAAATCAATTATATCGTATCCCTTTTCTCTTAAAACAGTTGAAACGAAACTTTTACCTGTTCCCGGAGTACCAGTTATAGCGATAATCATTCTATATCAACTTACGATAATCATATCCACGGAATCCTTCTTTGAAACAGTAATGAAGCTCTTGAAAGTCTTTGCGGAACTCTTTCACATCACCCTTAATCTTCTTTGGGTTTTCCTTTTTAAGTATCGTTCTGGTAAAAAACTCAGCAACCGCCTCCATCTCTTTCTCTTTCATTCCTATCCTCGTGAGTTCCGGAGTTCCCAATCGAAGTCCGGATGGATTCTGCGGATCGATATCGCCGGGAATCGTATTCATGTTCGTGACAATTCCTGCCTCTTCTAGTTTCTTCGATGCTTCTTTTCCTTTCCCGGGACCAATCGATACCAACACCTGATGGGATTTGGTAAAACCAAGTTTTTCCCCAAACACATTAAATCCGCGTTCATGGAGTGCCTGTGCTAAACGCTGTGCATTTTTTATGGTCTGTTTTGCATAGGCTTCACCGAACTCTAGATGCTCGGCGTAGGCAATCGCTTTAGCTGCCACGTGGTGAAGATGATAAGATGATGTAATGCCTGGGAATACGCCAAAACTAAGTTTTCGTAAAAATGATTTATCCTGCTCTGTATCACCCTTGTGGTCAGAGACGATCATGCCTCCCTGCGGCCCAGGAAGTGTTTTATGAGTACTGCCACTCATTACATCGGCACCTTCTCGCAGAGGATCCTGGAATTGTTTTCCTGCAATGAGCCCCAACACGTGGGCTCCATCATACACAAGATACGCACCGACTTCATGGGCTGCCTCAGCTAGCTCTTTGATTGGACTTGGGAACAAAAATACGGATTGGCCATTCAATGCAAGGGTTGGTTTTATTTGTTTGATGAGTTTGACTGCTCCATCTACATCGATATTCATTATTTCATCATTAAACGGATAGGAAACCAAATTAATGCCACGCACACCAGCTGCACCCCATTTCCCAAAGGAGATATGAGCTCCATTGGCAAGATCGAGAACGACTGCAGTTTCTCCTGGTTTAATGAGGGCTTTTAGAATCGCTAAATTTGCCGTTGTACCTGCTGTTGGTCGGACGTCGGCATACGAGCATCTGAAGAGTTTCTTTGCAAGTTCCATTGCTTTTTCTTCGACAAGATCGAAATATTTACATCCTTCATAGTAACGGTTCCCTGGTGTACCTTCTGCATATCGTCCATGGAAATCTGAAATAAGCATCTCTCTACAAAGCGGTGATAAAACATTTTCGCTTGCAATCATAGGAAGTGAGTTTGCGAAGAATTCGTTGTTTTTCTTTGCTTGTGTTCGTATATATTCAACTTCGTTATACCAATTCATAGAAATAACCCCAAAGTCCATATCCACAAATCTCATAAAAAGTTAATGGAATTAAAATAATATTTAACAGCAAAAAATATTAATTAAATCTCTACAAAGTCTCGAGATGATTTTGTCAATAACTCTATTCCGTCTTTTTTTATTAAAATATCGTCTTCTATTCTTACACCACCAAAACCAGGGATGTACACGCCAGGTTCAACAGTAAAAATCATATTCTCTTTTAACTCTACATCACAATCAGAACTTAATCCTGCTCCACCGTCATGGATATTGAGACCTAGAGAATGACCCGTGGAGTGAATAAAACAACCTTTAAACTTACCACTATCTATAAATGAATTTACAGCATTGTGTACTTCATTTGCTTTTATACCTGGTTTTATAGTTTCAAAACCAACCTCTTGCGCAGCTAAAACAACCTCATGCATCTCCTTTTGTTTCTCGGCAGCTTTACCAAATACAAATGTTCTTGTTATATCTGAATTATATCTTCTGAAACGCGCGCCAAAATCAAACAATACAAAATCTTCTTTGTTTAATTTGGTATCCCCATGAGTGTAGTGAGGTTCTGCTGTGTTTTTACCAAAAGAAGATATGGTTTCAAAAGCAGGGTACTCGGCACCATTTTTTTGCATTAGGTAGTTTATCTCTGCAGCTATCTCGTATTCATACATACCTTCATGCAAAATACTTGGAATTGCATTCATTACTTTATCGGCTATCGCGCATGATTTCTTTACTATTTCTATTTCAGATTCATCTTTAACAAGTCTTGTTTTTGAAAGTGCATCTGAAACATCTACAAATTTTGCCTTTGGAAATCTGTCCGTTAGTTTACAAAAATCTTTATGCGAAAGTCCATCAGAGTTTATTCCAATTTTTTTAAGAAACGGAAAATGTTTTTTAAAAAGTTTATCGAAATCTTCCTTGTTTTCATAAATATGAAGTGTAGCATCGGCTTTTTTTGCGGTTTCTGCTTCAAGTTCGGAAACTAGAAGCTCAATATCACCATCAGGATGTAAGATGGCCATCGATCCCTCAAAGATACCTTTATCCAAACCAGTTACATAAAAAAAATTATTGTCAATATAAGGTTCTGCAGAGTTTTTTATTATTATTGCATCAAGCTTTTTTTCCAGTTTGTCAAAAATTTTTTTAACCCTTTTTTCCAATTTCATACCACCAGTATAAATTACTCAATTCATACACAGTAAATTAAACAAAATAAAAAGAATGGTCGATTTGTATAAGTTAAAAAATTTATTGTACTTTCTTATACTGTTTGACTATATCTTGGAGTTCTGATAGGTCACTTTTTATGGTGTCTACTTGTTTCATTTTTTCGTCTTCGAAACTCTTCAGTATCTGTGGCAATGGTTTGGTAAGTTTGTAAATGTGAACCGGTCTTCCTTTTCCCTCTTTCTTCAGATCTCTCTTCTTTGCCCATCCTCTGCGCCTAAGTTCTTGCATTGCAACACTTACTTCGGGTTGTCTAAGGTCTGCTCCCTGCTCTACGTCAGCAGAACGACATTCCTCAACCTGTGAAATATACATTAAAGTCTTAGCAAGATTTTTGGGCATCCCAAGCTCTGAGAATAATTCAACGGCTTTATCATCTTTTTCATCTAATACAAATGATCTCTTACGCTTCATTTTCTCCTCGCTATTGTTAATCATTCGTGAGTATTTATATTTTTCTCATTTTTCCATTTCATGTGGAGTATTGCTATTAAATTTCTTTATTTTTATTTCGCTTTCGCTAAGCATTTTCTCAGCAAGTTCATCTGGATATTCGCCTGAAAAAATTATTTCCTTAACACCAGCATTTATCAACATTTTTACACAAACAACGCATGGGGTATTAGTACAATATAAAACAGAATCTTTTATTGAAATTCCGAAAACGGCTGCCTGTATAATCACATTCTGCTCCGCATGAAGTCCTCTACATAGTTCGTGCCTTTCGCCAGACGGGATATCGAGTTTTTCTCTCAAACAACCCACCTCGGAACAATGTTTAAGACCTTTTGGAGCTCCGTTGTATCCGGTGGTAAGTATGTGTTTATCTTTTACGAGTATTGCACCAACATTTCTTCTCATGCAAGTGCTTCTCTTTGCTATAACATGAGCCATTTCCATAAAGTATTCATCGTATGATGGTCGCTTTTTCATAAAAATCAAAAAGTGAATTGTTGTAGTGCTTAATAAAATTATGATTTGATGAAATAGATGAAATACATAACTGTTATATACAAACTAATTGTTTACTAATCTGGAGTGGGACATATGAAAATGAATAAGAAAAATCTTATGATTTTAGGATTGGCAGGCGGCATTATGCTTTTTTTCCTGGGAATGGCAACCTATATTGCATTGGGGCCAAGCACCGATACGTATCTGCTGCCTCGTCAGATATCTTCAGTGATCAAACTTATGGGAATGGGAATTGTGTGTATCTCAATGATTGTGGGTGGCTTCTTTGTTGAAAAATTAGACAAAGACACAAAAACTTTGTTGCTTATCTTTGGAGTTATTCTACTGATGATGAATATTTTCATGTTTTCATATAGTGGGTGAGGTGAAAATCATGCTGAACATGAAGAATAAAGATTTAATCATGCTAGGAATTATTATTGGAATTGCTTTCTTTTTTATTGGGGCTATAATAAGTAATGTATTTCCAAGCGATGAAACAAATCTTCTATCCTACAAAATATCTGCCTCAATCAAGTTAATTGGAATGGGTTTTTTAATTAGTTCAATGGTTGTAGGTGGAATTATTGTTGAAGATATTGATAAAAATCTGAAGATGTTGCTACTAATTTTAGGTTTAATTTTGTTAATTATTTATACTATTGGAGCTCAGCAACTTAATTGGAACGTTTCGGGTATGTTAGGTTCTCCTTCAAGTAGTGATGCATATAATAGCAGACCAACAGGTTATGGAATTCCTGGATTTGAAGCCATTTACGCCATTATGGCGATAGCTGCAGTTCTGTTGATAAGCAAGATAAAACGTCGTAAATAGGTAAAATTTATGGAACCGCAGAGTACACAAGATGCGCCTTTGGGCGTTTTATTAATTGCAACTTTTTGGATATTTATAGGCATCTTGGTTCTATCCATGATGCCTCAGTTCTACGGTGTATCTTCATTCATTTTCGTAATTCTAGGGATTTTTTTTATATTTGTAGGATGGGGACTTATAATACTGAAGACATGGGCTTGGATTGCTGCTCTTATATTATCGATCATTGGGTTACTTCCAATGGTAGGCGTTTTACCGTATTTTATTTACGGTTTAGGTGGCGGTTTATCGAGTATGATTTGTTTTCCGGTTTTTCTAATGTTTTTACCGATGATTTGGTATTTGCTGAGAACTCAGAAAGTATTCTTTAAAAATCAAAATAAAAAACCTGAAGGAGTATGTTATATTTGTGGACGGTTTATTCCTTCTGATGCAAGGATATGCCCGTATTGTGGAAAAGAATTGGACGAGTTAACTGCTAAGGAAAATGTAAAAAAATAATTAATAAAAAAGAAATAATTTATTTTTTAAGTTTTATTTCAAATTCTTGGAAGTCTTTTGGGACGAAACTATTTTTAAAAATCTTCCTTGCATCATTTTCCAATACTAGAGGATCCAGATATCTAGGACTAATATGAGTTAAAAACAGCCTTTCTACTTTTGCTTTTTTGGCAATCTCCGCAGCCTGGTAAGCAGTAGCGTGACCGTATTCGTTTGCAATATCTTCAAGTTCAGAATCAAAAGTTGCATCATGAACTAAAACATCTGCATTTTTTGAGAAGTCTATAAGCTTATCATGGGGCCTTGTATCTCCAGATATTACTATTTTTCTTCCTTGACGCGAAGGACCCAGCACCATCTTTGAAGTGATTTTCTTCCCGTTCTTCAACGTTATTGTTTCACCATGTTGAAGTTTACTAAACAATGGTCCTTCAGGTATTCCTAACTCTAGAGCCTTTGGTTTATTAAATTTTCCAGGTCGCATATTTTCTTCCAACGAGTAAGCCAAAGTTGGAACATTATGTTTTACTGAAAGAGCGCGTACGACATAATCGTCAAAATCTATAACTTCTCCATCTTCCATTTCACGTGTGACGATCTCATAAGCTGGTCTAAAATAACCGAGAGATAAAAGCTGCTGTGTTAGTTTTATAACTCCTGTTGGACCGTAGATGTGGAGTGGTTTATCTCTATCATTTAACTGCATTGTTTGTATAAGACCCGGCAATCCCAAGAAATGATCTCCATGGAAATGTGTTATAAAAATTTTAGATACTTGCATGTAACTAAGATTTGATTTTTGAAATTGTCGTTGTGTTCCCTCACCGCAATCAAATAGTATTATTTCACTTCCTCTTTTTATGGCTACTGAAGATACGTTACGTTTCACTGTAGGCCAGCTACCGCTGGTTCCAAGAAATATGATACTTAGCTGCGTCATTCTAAGAGGTGATGACATTTCCATTGTAAAAGCGTTTTGGTTAGTTCTGATATACGGCAAAATAACGGGTTAGACTCCGATGCACTCTAAATTCGTGTTTATCCATCAATGAAAAATACTTTTCACCAAGTGATATCATACCTTTATTTGATAAACCGACAACGGCTCTACTATTTTTTTCTAATACTTTTGATATATTTTCAAAAGCGCGTTCATAAAGTTGTTTTATTTCTTCTCCTTTTGTCGTAGTCGATTTTCCGTATGGTAGATCAGTGACAACGGCATCGACCTTTTTGACATGTTGTTTTATACTGCCTATGTCAGAGCAAAACAATTTATAGTTTTTAATCTCGTAAAAATCAAGGGTTTTTTTGCAACCTTCGATCATTTTGTTTTCGATATCACTTCCAACAATTTTAGCACCGATCAAACCCGCTTCAATTAGCATACCTCCAGTCCCACAAAACGGATCTAACATCAATTCATCTTTTTTTATCAACGAGAGATTAACCAAAGCACGTGCCAACTTAGGATGTATGGAAATTGGTGAAAAAAAAGGTCGGTATTGAACCTTTCTTTTTTCAAATTGCTGTCGATCAATTTCAGCTAGTTTTAAACCAACATATATCTGTTTGTCATCAATTAGTCCACGTATCTCAACCTCAGGATTTTCGAGAGCCACCTTTCTATCCTTTGAATATACCTTGGCTAACGTCTGAATTACGGGCTGTGAATCAATATTATCCGATCTATTTTTGCATCTTATGGCTATCGAACCTTTCTTTTCAATAGTGCTAGCTTCAGCGTATTTCTTTATTTCTTTAATAGAAGACAAAGAGGAAAACAACAATTTATCTATAAAAAATGTCATTGATAATCTACGTGCCAATCGTTTTATCTTTTCTTCTTTGATATCTGCTTTTATAATCATGATATTTTCGTTTGAATCAATGACTTTATAGGAGACGTGTTCTGCATCTAGACAGGCTACAATTTCTGCCTTTGGAAGTGTTTTATGCTCCTTAGAAAGTTCGAATATGAGATTCATAGGATTTCAACATCACAAAAAGTCTTTGTTTATATATCTACACGTACCGGTAATATTACTGTAGGAATTCCGTTCCACTGTAAACGGCGCTGTATGGCAAGTGCAGTTTCATTGTGGAGTAATTTGTGGAAGATGGTCTCATTGCGGAAAACAACCTTTCCAGTAAAGAAAGCTGCCTTTGGAAATTCTTTTGCTATGGATTCACATAAATTACTTGCCACATCTACAACATCAGTACCAACATCCATTCTATAGTCCGCAGAAAATCCAAGTCTGCGAGCAAGATTCACGTACTTAATTAATGACCCTTCTACGGATTTTTTTAATGCCTCAAGTTCTTCAGCACCCTTAAATGCGCCTGAATCAATCTCGGCTATTGAAACAAAAATTATATTTTTATATAACTTTGGAAAATTGCGTATTATCAAGAAAAACGTGTTGACACCAAAGCCATTGTAACCATTCACAAGCAGTACCGCGGTATTCTTTTTTGGATCTGTGGGTTTGGTAGTTGGTTTTCCAGCAAGATGAATGTTTGAAAGTAGCAACAATTCATCGAACTTGTGCATAGCTTTTTTGACCTTGCCATAGTGCCGGTGGATGATATAACAAATCGTAACAACAATTAGAGTTATAATCAAGGTAAGCCAACCGCCTTCTCCAAGCTTCTCATAAATCGTAATGATAAGAATCGTAAAACAGAGAATGAATCCGATAATAAAGATTGAAAGGCGCCTTTTCCAATGCTCTTTTTCATTTCTTGTTTTTATAGAATAACGAGCCATTCCAATTTCGGAGAGCGAAAATGTCAAGAAAACATTGATTGCATACATAATGACTAGAAATGAAACGGAGCCTCCAGTAAAAGTCATAAGTAAAAGAGCAACAATACCCATAACCAGAACTCCATTCTGCATAGTAAGTCTTTCAGATAAAGCAGAAAATCTCTTTGGGAACCATGAGTCAACAGCCATATTTGCCATAACTCTAGGCCCATCGATGAATCCTGTCTGAGCTGCTACAAACAGCAATAAACCTTCTGAGAGGATAATTATGAATGCAATCGCCATGCCAGCCGGCCAACCGCCGAACAATGTGTTTGCAAGAACAGCATTCAAGGTTTGGCCCTTAGGAAACTGCGCAATATCACTCAAATTAGAGAAATTAAGGAAATAACAGAGATAAAGCCCCCCAGCTACAAGTGCAAGAGAGATTGCCATGTACAACATAGTTTTCTTACCAGTATGTACTTTTGGGTCTCGCATAATTGGCAGACCATTCGAAACTGCCTCCAACCCAGTATAGGTTCCAGCTCCCAACGAGAATGCCCTCAGAAAAACAGCGAGGACGGCAATTAATCCTATGGAAGACAAATCACTCCCCAAACTTGTGCTAAAATTATTGATCTGCGGGCCAATATTGGCTGTATGGCCAAAGATACCATACCCTAGAAGAAGTACATGGGTGATAATAAACAGGACAAATATTGGGGCAAGAATTTTTACTGATTCTTTTACTCCCCTGAGGTTCATTATTATAAGGATTAAAATTAAAAAAACTTTAAACTCAAGTCGGAAAGGTTGATACTCAGATGGTAAGAAGCTAAAGATAGCATCACCACAGGCGGCTATGGAAACTGTAATGGTGAGCACATAATCAACGAGCAGTGCGGAACCGGATACGACGCCTGCTCTCTTGCCAAGCGTGTGTGTAGCTACGATATACCCTCCACCACCGTGGGGAAATTGTTCAATGATCTTAGAGTAAGTAAACGAGATTACAAAAACAGTAACGGCTGTTGCAAGTGCCAGAAAAATAGCTAGATAGAGATAGACATGAATAATACCAGTTGTAGGATCTTTTACATATAAATTTTTAAAAGCCTCCGCTGGCCCATATGATGATGACGAAAGACCATCTGCCCCTAGTCCTATCCATGAAAGCAAAGCGATCAATGTTATCTTGCGAAAAATTGAAGGGTCGTTGATATTCCGTGGGCCGCCTATCAATTTCGTTCGAACCTTACGGAATGTACTAATCTCAGTATTATTATTGGGCATGATCTTATCTTCTCTTTGCGCTGAAGGTATAAGATTAGATTCAACGCATTGACTTTTTCTATAATAAGAACTAAGAAATCTAGAAGTAGTTTATAAATCTTGTATAATAATTAACAGAGGAGTATAAAGGAGTACAATAGCCATCCAAATACAACATAATCAGTTTTCTATTACTCTAATTTTAATTTTATATACTTCCATTTGCATATACTATATGTGTGGTGAGATAGGATGGATCAGAAACAGGTATTGGAAAAATGGTTAAAACAGTTACAAAAAGGAGAAATAACCCCTGATGCAATAGGTTTAGATACAGACAAAGAAGAAGCAATAAAGCACTTAAAACATGAAATCAATAAAATTACAATTGGAAAAACAGTTGAGACTGTTAAAAATCAGGAGAAATAATATCTTAAATTTCTGACAAATTTTTTACTTTGCCTGACACCTTGTAAATCATTAGACGAATATATTTAAAGTCCAAGTTTTTTACCTACGCGGAACAACTATGAAGAATATATTTTATTTTCGTCTGCTCTCATCATTATACATTTCTACCTTTCTTATACGTACAAGTTTTGGAATAATGCTGGCGACACTTCCAATATATATTGGTATTACTGGAGAATTCACTGGCTATGGCATAGTTACGGCCGCATCGCCTCTCTTCGAACTAGGTACAGTTCTTTTCATAGGTGCAGCGGTGGATAGATATGGTCGAAAAGTGGCAATGCTTTCAGGACTTCTGATCGCTACAATCTTTCTTTTCCTCTTATCACAAACAAAAAACCTCTATACCATATTCTTCATCAACGCTTTTCATGGAATGGCTGCCGGCGCCATACTGGTAGCATCTTTAGCACTTTTGGCGGACTACGCACCAAAAGACAGACGTGGAAGGGAAATGGGAGCATTTGATGCCGTTAATCTTCTTGGTTGGGTAGCTGGATATTCTATGGGTGCACTTTTTATTGAATTTTTAGGTGGTGCGCTCTGGCAAGCATTTGTAATTGCAGGAACCATGGCTGCATTTGGATTTGTGTATTCTTATATCAATATAACCGAGCCTAAAAGAGAAGATTTTGTATCCGAAAAAATAAAGTTTAATAACATAATCAAGGTTTTGAAACAGCGTTCTATCATTCTTCTCACACTGCCCTGGTTCATCATATTCATGATTATAGGGGCGGGGATGACATTTCTTACAGTATCTACTTCCCAAGGGGCATTGCAAATATCTCCACTATTTCTTTCAGGCATTATATTTGCTGCAGGAATAGTATTGATAAGCACACAAATATTTTACGGAAGACTCTCGGATAAATATGGAAGGATTCCCATCATGACCGTAGGCACAATTGGTTTTGTCGGTCTGATGTTTGTTATTGGAATGGGATATGTACTCTCACCCTCAACAAGTGGAGGAGACTTAAAAAACAGCATAATACAATTCTGGCCGCTAATTGGGATTTTCGGTTTGATGGCTCTTGCATTTGGCCCATCTGCACTGTCGTCGCTTGCAGATGAATCACAAAAGAATATGAGGGGAGTAACAATGGCAGTATATAGCGTTGTGATCAGCGCAGGTATGTTCGTAGGAATACCTGCGATAGCTATAATCTCTGATAACTATGGAGGACAGGGCGTGCTCATATTCATGATATTGTGTGCCTTGGTAATGTTGTGTTTCATGGTGGCACGATATTTTGATGTAAAATATAAGAAAAAAATTGCAGAAGAATAACTTAATTTTCGTCTAGCCATTATATTTGGGGAGATGGTTCTTGAGTCGTCTTTGGTATTGACGTTCTAAGAACTTTTCTTTTAGTAAAACTATCCAAAACAAGTCTAAATAAAGAAGTTACTAGAGAAAAGCCGATTATGATGATCCAGATTTTTGCGTCATAAATTGGTGTTGTTTTAAAGAGAACGTTGAGTGCAGGAACATACACGATGCCCAGGATCATTAGGATTGTTAGAAGGAGAAAACCTTTCAACAATTTATTGGGAGCTTTAAATTTTTGAAGTAGTCCTCCTTCACGCAACATAAACACATAGATTTGAGGGGAAAGAAGAGTTATGACAAAGCAACTTGTTACTGCAAGATGATAGTTATCGCCGGTCATTTTATAGATTATGATAAATCCCAGAGAAATTGCAAGACCAAAAATAATTCCATCAAGAACCATTTGAGTCCTGTCCCTACGGTTAATAATGGGTTCAGAAAGTTTTGAAGGTTTTTGTTTCATAATATCAGGACTTGGTGAGTCGGTACTGATACCCACTGCTGGAAGAGATTCCATGACTACGTTTGACCATAAAATCTGCAATGGTAAAAGCGGGGTCGGAAAACCAAGGATTGGGTTTAGAAGAAGTCCAGCTACTTTACCCAAATTATTGGTTATAAGGTAACGGATAAGTTTTTTCAAATTTTGATAGACCGTTCGACCTTCTTTAATCCCCTTAATAATCGTAGAGAAATCATCCTCTGTTAAAATAGCATCAGCAGCCTCTTGAGCAACCTGCGAACCTGCACGCCCCATTGCAATACCCACATCAGCTTTCTTTAATGCGGGGGCATCGTTGACACCATCTCCTGTCATCGCAACAATGTGGCCTTTTTCTTTCAATTTTCCCACGATACGGAGCTTATCTAGCGGTGCTACACGGGAATATACTCGAAAGTTTTCTACCTCTTTAGCAAACTCTTCTTCAGATAATTTTTCCAATTCTTTACCTTCGATTGCCTGAGTACTTTCAGAAGCAATTCCTACACTTTCGGCGATAGAGAATCCTGTTTTTTTACTGTCCCCTGTAATCATGACGACATTTATGTGTGCGTCTTTGGTTTCTTGAATAGTCGCCTTCACTTCATCTCTTGGTGGATCGTAAATAACAGCAGCTCCAAGGAAAGTAAAGCCACTTAAATTCTGGATATCGATCTTTTTGTAGTCTTCCGGTACCTTCTTTTTGATAAATCCAATTAATCTAAATCCCTTTTCTGAACGAGTAGCAAGTTCTTTTTTAATCGTTTGTTTCAAACCCTCATCCATTGGAATAGTTTTTCCTTGCGAATAGATAGTGTCACACATATCGATGACTTTTCCTGGAGCGCCTTTTATAAAAATTGCCTCTTCGTTTTTTGCATCAGTGATTAAAGAAGCGGAAAACATTAAATCTGACGAGAAAGGAACACTGTCATGTGAATGATAGGTTTTGAACTGATTTGGTTTAAAACCTGCTATAATCCCTGCCTTAATAAGCGAAGTTTCAGTCGGATCTCCCATCTCCTTTTCGATCGTTCCTTCCTTCTCAATAACGTGTGCAGTCGAGCATTTGACTGAAGTAAGGAAGATATCATGGAAAATTTCTGATTCGCCTTCGGCAATCATCTTAAAAATATCACTACTGGTGTGAAATTTATCACCAATAAAGTATTCCTTAACCGTCATATTGTGCTGGGTAATGGTTCCTGTTTTATCAGTGCAAATAAAGTCTACGTTACCAAGAGTTTCAACAGATGATAGTTTTTTTATAATGACGGAATTTTTTGCCAATCGCTCAATAGCTAATGACAAAGCAATAGTAATCGAAGCAGGTAAGCCCTCTGGAAAAACTGCCACCATTACGCTGACTGCAATGAGAAGTGTTCCAAAAATGGTCTCTTTTGAAAGATTTTCCAATCCATTGATTCGTATTAATGTAACAAAAAACACAAGTAACGCAGAAACAACAGCAAGAACAACAAGGAATTTAATTTCTGTATTCATCTTTTTTTGAAGTGGCGTTCTTTCGTCTTCTTCTGTTTGGATAGTTT
>Ga0315289_10001595_pt1 | contig 35343 bp, 36 predicted proteins | sample YL17G11_40_MG_FD_203452 | JGI IMG/M metagenome (GOLD analysis project Ga0315289, IMG submission 203452) | Sediment microbial communities from Yellowstone Lake, YNP, Wyoming, USA - YL17G11_40 | ecosystem: Environmental > Aquatic > Freshwater > Lake > Sediment | place: USA: Wyoming | collected...
TCGCGCTGCTGGTAAAAGTCCACCATGTAGTCTACAAAGTCGCCGATGGAAGAGCAGGTCAGAGAAGCCAGGAAAGAGCTGCGGTCGTGGACGGTCCACAGGGAATGGTTGGCTGGGATTCGTACTTTTGTTAAGAATTCACTGTCAAACACGATCACATCGGCGTCCAGAAATGTGAGCTCGTCGATGCCCCGCTCGATGCAGAAGCGGTGCAGCCCGATGAAGCGCGCGAAGCATAAAAGCTCATAGTCGACCTCCCTGGCGCTGCTGTGCAGGTACGAACGAGCCAGGGCGTGATACGAGTCTTTTACAGAAAGGTCGATGTTGTGGCGGTGCACCCGCAGGCGATGGTAGATGGTGCGCCAGGGGACGGAAGGCTGTTGGTGGTAGTTGCGTGCCTGTTCCCGTTCTGCTGCTGCTGCTGCTCCATCCGTTCCTGCTGCTGCTGCTCCATCCGTTGCTGCCTCGACCTCCTTTGCTACTTTCAGATTCAGCTCCCCTGGCTCGTGTCCCTTTCCGTACGTGTGCATGACGACGTGGTGCACGGTGGCTCGGGCGAGCTTCGAGGCAAAGTACAGCGAGACGGCGTGGTACGGCTCGGGCTCGCCAAAGGACGCGACGACGACGTGGGTTGTTATTGGTTGTGGTGGTGGTGGTGGTGGGAACGGAGGCACTGCCGTCTCTGTCGCCCCCGCTGCGAGAGAGCCTGCGCCCGTGCCCGTCATCTTGATCTGCCGCTGCCTTTGGTCTTTCGGCATCGCATTTCTTCGGTGCGTCAACCTGATGTCGCCAGTTTGATCATGCGCTTCCCTTGTTGTTGCTGCTGCAACCGAGAATGCATTGCGAGACACGAATACTGTTCCCAAGACCGACACAAAGGTAAATAAGGTGCAAAACGCGCAACGGCGTATGCCGGCAGCGCGTGATCGCTTTCTCCTTTGGCACATTGTCGACTTCTTTCTGAAGCATAAAAGGAGACTCTCTCCTCTCTCGGATTCTCCAGACAAAGAAAAAGAAAAAGGATGAAGAAGAGCGCGTCCACAGAAAAAGGAAAGAAGAAGAAATAAGAAAGAGACAAGGATAGCAAAGCAACTGAGAGCGAGAGAGCGATACATCGTTACCCAAGAGTAGGCATTTTTGCAGAACAGATGATGCAAAAATCGAGTGACATTTCAATCTTCTCGTCGAACCAACTGCACGGGCAATATCCATCAAACTTTTTTGAACCCGAGGCCGTGCGAGAAAGAGCAGCAGCAGCGTCTGCAGTGCTCTTCCCACTCCTGCTGGTTTCTGCAGCAACTGTAAAGAAAGATTATTTCTTGTGTGATCATCAGTGTGATCCCTGGTCGCGCACTTCGTATAACTCGAGAGAAATGTCCGTTGTTGAGTTCGGGTACAGTGAGCATTCGCTCAATAGTTCGAGAAGAAAGTTCAGGCAACTTGCAGGCAATGCCGCGCTGAAATCACCTTCACTGAAATCACCTTCCGCGCAATGCCTTCAACCGAGATCGGACGTATCGACGAACGCTGCTTCAGAGTCGCAGAGGCGCATGGTGGAATGCCGTCACGACGATGCTCGCTGCGGTGCTCGCGTGCGTAATGAGAGCTCGTGCGAGGCACCACTTCGACGCCTTGAATGATGGGCGGTTCGGGGAGCAGCAGTGGACTCAAGAGGACGAGTCACAGCAACCGGATCCGCGCAGCGCGCCTCCGCCACTCGCAGGGAAGGCTTGGAGACATATATTCGGAAGACGTGCGCGTCCACGAATAATAGTACGCTTGCCCGGGATTGGCCCTCTCAGGCAATAACGTTCATCTTCAAAAGAAAGAGAACAAAAATACGGGGGGTGGGGAGGGCAAAGGCGTAAATGACTGAAACATGCATCTCGTACGATATGGAAACCATAAATATTGCCGAGAAATGCTTTATTCAATTTGCCGCCAGGATGCAAAATCGATATTTTTTCTTGTCAAGTTTCGGTGCTCTCTTGCTGGTCAAGTAATTTGCGGGCTTAAATTACGGAAAGATCGTCCGCACGTCTCGCTACCTCGCAAGCTTCGTCCGCTCACTTTCGAAAACAAAGCCTTGATCAAATTCGCTCTATTTAAAACAAAGAGACGTAATTTCGTCTGTTTCAGAAACTGTGAGCCTTCTTGTCATCGCACGTTCTGTCAATTGAGAACAACATGTCCTCTATCGAGTCCCTGCAAAGAGACAACGGGCACACCGAGCATTTGCTCGGTCATGATTGCCCCCGTCTGGCCAGGATCGAAATTGACATCTCAGGCGCATTTTTGGATGATTTTGTCGGTACAGATGGGACCTCGGCGGGCGCGAGAGAAATGTGGCCGACACTGCCTTATCTAAACGACGATGACAATTGCGAGAAAAGCCACGAGAGGCCATTTGTAGCCGATGCTTCGATGAGCCTGGTCACCGGAGAGAAATCGTTATCCCAAAAATCCACGGCAGAAAGAAGCATTCCGTTCATGTGTTTCGAGGCAAGTCCTGAAACGAACGTAAAACCCACTCGTCGTTCAAAGCCAGAAATGACAGTCGCACTGCCCCCTGGTACTCCCAAAAATGATTATGTCGGCAAGGTGATCCTTGCGTCTGCATCTATCTGCAAGCTTTCAAGCACGACATCCCTTCGAAGATTGCATCTTAGCAGAGACGATGCGGTTGGGTTGTTTCCGGAAATCAAGAAGACGATGGACTTCATTTACGTCACAGATACGAAGAAACACACCGCTCAATTTAAAGTAGACATGTCTGTATCTCTTCAAGATGAGGAGGGACGCCATTGGTCCGTCGTGATGGAGTGCCTACGCTCGGCTGGACAGCGACACACGAGGTTGAACAAGGGATGGTCTGCGATGTGCCGCGCCAACAAAATTTCCGTCGGCAACCGCATCCGGCTCGCTCGGTGGGAACAAGTGTCGTCATCAAGTGCAGCAGTCGTTACCGTGTCCGTCCAGTAAATGCTGCAAAAAGCGCAGGAGCTACCACTCGCTCCGTTGTACACGCAAAGCCACGGCGAGGCGCGCTACGTCATTCCGGCCGCACGACGCGAGTTGCCAGATACGTACATCGTGCATTCTATCTGCCGCGCCACGATCTTTCCAAACAAAATAGCGTGCTGCTTTGTTTGCAAGAAGTGCACTCCGTGGAGCGGCAAGTGCCAGATAAAGCTCAAGAGAGACGGCGTTTCTCTGAAGTGCGATAAGCGTAAATGGAGGGGCCCGGCATATCACGGCCCGCGGATCACCAGCGGCAACGCGGAGGATCTCTGGAAGAGAAGCTCCTTTGTGACGCAATGATGCAAGCGTCATTGCGTGATATTGTTTTGATATTTTTCGGCAGAAGCGATACTGGTTACGCACTGTAGCAATTCACAAAGTTCTGATCTTAATGACGTTATATTCCTCGCATGATGCTTGGGGGCGTTTCGCGAGCGCAAATCGGACCGGAAAGCAGGTCCACAGTGTGGACCTCGGGGCAAAATTTTCCATTGTCTCTGGCAAAAACCATAAAGCAAATTGATTTTGACTTTTTGCTTGTTTTATAAAAAAACTCTCGGAAAAAATCCTTTAGCACCAATAAATGAAGGTTAGGCTCGGACGTGCTTATTCATTCTTCACCCCCGGCTAGTCTGTACATGGACAATCTAACGTGAACCTCCTTGCCGCCTTATTTCAAAAACCTTCTGCTTTCGGACGGCGCCGCTCTTGGTGCTGTGCTGTCGACAGGCAAGGTAGGTCATGGCAAGGCGACACGTATTGGCGCTGTTCATCGTGACCCTCCTGGTGATCGCCCTACTTATCGTCCACGGCAGCCAAGAAGACGGCGAGAGAAAAGGTTCCCTGGCAAGCAGCCTCCTTCAGAAGGTGGCGGCAGCCACACCGGACGCACGTGCCCCGCGATATTTTGCCTATGCTCGTCGTAGAGAACGGATGGCTAGTCAGGTGGGCTCAACGCAGGCTCAGTTTGCCAAGACACTGAGGCGGAGCGCACGGGTGGCGCCCGCCAGACTTGGTGGCCGCACCCTGGTAATGTACGTGTTCCATGAGTCCAGCGACTGGTACGTCGACAACCTGCGCTTCTTCATCGAGGTGAGAATGTTTCTTCTCAGGAAATTGGGGAGGGTGGTGGGGGAAGATGAGGAGCAACGCAGGCCTGTTTGATGCTTCGACACGGCGTACTCTGTATTCATATCCCATTTCGCGTCAATATTCCACATCAAAAGGTCGCCATCGAAAAGCAGCATCAGTCGGCGACGATTCATACCAATCCAGCGGTCGACTACATCTTTATCATCAATGGAGAGACCCGAATGATGGACGACTTGCACGCCCTGACCCGGCGGCACGCCAACGTGCGCGTCTTGCAACGAGCAAACAGCTGTTATGACGGCGGCGCCATCGGTGAGGTACTTCGGGATAATCCCGACCTGGAACGCTCGTACCAGTACTTTCTGCTCATGAACAGCTCCGTACGCGGTCCCTTCCTGCCGGTCTTTTACTCGCATGACCGCCCTTGGACGGTTGCGTTCACCGATCTGCTCAACGACGACGTCAAGCTGGTGGGCACCACCATCAGCTGTGAAATCAGTTTGCACATTCAATCCATGGTGCTGGCCACGGATGCCGTGGGGCTGGAATTAATTGAAGCGGCTGGCGCGCTTGGCTGCCCTACAAGCGCGGCAGCTGCCGTCGAAATGTACGAATTGCCGTCATCAGAAGCCATCCTGGATGCCGGATACAATATTGCCTCCTTGCTGGCTAGGTACCGCGGCACTGACTGGCGGCGCTACCGCCAAGTACGCTGCAATGCCGCGTTAAACCCGATCGGGTCCAGCGATGGCCTGCCGCTGGACCCCTTCGAGGTCTTGTTTGTCAAAGCCAAAGCTAACCTCCAGGTCCCGACCGCCGCCTTCCTGGAGCGGTACACACGGTACTACATGCGCAAGTCGGATTCAATGTCCGAAGCCGAGACCACGGCGGAGTTGGAGGCCAACGCATTCTTTGAGCCGTCTGCGGCAACGGTGGTTCCTGCTGCCTTCGCCAATGATCCGGTTGCATCACCTTTGTCCGAACCAAATGCGACGAAGCCTACAGCACCACTCTCAACCAATGCAAAAACTCTGCAGGAGCTGCTGGCATCCGGCTCGCTCGACTCCGTTGATGTGATCGGTGTCGGAGACGTGGCGCGCTTTTTGGAAACCGCGGCGGACAGCGCGGGCCGAAGCGCCGACTTCAAAACCAGGCGGGAACACCTTGTGCGCAGTGGGCTCAAGGATGAAGACCTGGCACTAGAAGTGTCCCCGCTGCACTCCCCACTCTTGAAGCAGGGAACGACTACTTCGAACATCGACATGCGGACCAAAGATGAGCTGGTGGAATATTGGAAACTCTCTGACGAGGAGGCGGCTCGTATCCCGCACATCCACTTCAAGTGGACGGGCGGGCCATACACAGACGTGTTGGGGGGTAGGCAGTTCAAGCGCGTCGTCGCCTCGCATGTTATCGAGCACGTCCCATGCGTGCTGACCTGGTTAGAATCGCTGCATGGCGTCCTGGAACCAGGCGGGCAGGTCCGTCTGTTTGTGCCGGATGTCCGATTTACACCGGATTACCTCAGGCGTCCGACGTATCTGCACGAAATTATTGGCGCACGCTTTGAGAAGCGGACACGGCCCACTTACGAGACCGTGTTTGAGCACAGGTACTACCAAAAGGTAGCTACCCAAGGGAATAAAGCAATTCATGATAATTGGGCGCGGCCCCCGCAGCCGCTACCCTCGAACGTCGAAGCTTTCGACGTGGAAAGCCTGAAAGTTGCCGTGGAGGACGCGCAGCTTCATTTCGATGGGGTGAAATACTTGGACGCCCACGTTTGGAAGTGGACACCAGCATCTTTCTCAGCTCAAATGGAAGCTTTACACGCTTCCGGACTGTTGAAGCTGCGGCTGGAGACGCTGGTTCCCACGAGCCCAATGCCGGCACCTGGACTGCACTCCACCGAGTTTTTCGCGGTTTTTGCCAAGGATTGATGGGCGATGCGGTCCGACCGCGCAGGGATGGCATCGAGATTGGCTCTTGTACATTTTATTCAAATACTTCATCGAAATGCTGCAGGACTTTAATATGCAAATATGTGAGAGGCCTCTTTAGCACCGATAAGGTAGCACGGAAGTCCCTAACTGCCTGTGGAATCTACCTTTCGGCATCGCTTTGGATCCTCGTAACCAAACAACACTTGTATTCGAGGTGACGGCCATGTGAACTCGCATGTGGAGTTTGTAAAATGGCTTTTCGACTTACTGGGAGCACGGCGACGATGAAAAGGCTCTTCAAGCGCATCCTGGAATGCAGAAATGACGAAACAAAACGGATCAAAAAGAGAGACACGAAAAGACTCGGTCGTGTGCGAGCTCGTGTGAGGCTAAAATGGTGGCGAGAAGATGACGATGTGTCGCGGTTCGCCTTAGATTTCGTGTCGAGGAGCAGTGGAAACGACACAAACAGATACGAGGAAGAATAGGCCGTTACAGCCTATCCTTCCTCAGGCTCTATCTCTTTTTTGTAACAACCTTTCTCCGGCACAAGTGTAAAATCGAAAGATTAGTAATGCAACAAGCTGTTACAAAAAAGAGAAAAAAGCAAAGAAGGAACAGCCCTCGCGTGACCGGTGTCGATGATGTAAGCGCAGATGTGTGGGTTGGGTTGGAGGGTCGAATTATGCAGTAAGACGACGTGGCGCGTTCGTCAGGGAAAAAATCATCAAGCTCAGTGTGTCTGGGCGGCTTTCGAAGCTAATTTCCCGCGGCTTTGTTTCCGGAATCGGGAGCTCATTGGAAAGGGGTTTCTCCAGAGTGGGTCCGCCGTTTCGAACCAAGACTGCAACTTTTCCATCAGTTTGGGTCCATAGCATCTGTCTCCGTACCAAGAGCTCTCCCAGTTAATTTTTGCGTTTGCCTTCCGCGCTTGTACATCATACGACCTCTTCACAGCTCTTTGGAGCGCCTTGACGACGCCGGGTAAGCTGGGGTCGGCGACCTCGAAGTTTCGCGAGACGGTGAGGAGATCCCTTCTCGTCTTTGTCTTGAAGGAATTCGTAACCGTAACGAGACCTGCAGCAGCGAAATCGAGGGGTGGCAGGCTTGTGTGCGGTGAAACCATGAGGGACAGCCCCACGTCCCCAGACTGAACGAGTTTTGCGTATTCCGGCTCGGGAATATTTTTTAGGACCCGGATTTTTTCTCTCCTGTTGCAGACGGTGCCCAACCATTCCGTCGCATCATTCGTGGCACCCAAGCCGATGAACTCCCACTTGTCCTGGTCGAATATTCCAGTGCAGATCGCGATAGAAAGAGCGTCCATGGTCAACTGGTAGGCGTTGCGGTCCGCATGACGCCTCGCATAAACCATGACCTTTCTCACGCGGTTCCTGTCAGACAGAAGCTTGACATCAATGGGAGCCCATTGCTTGATAGCAGGCTCACTGGCGTAAGTGACGTCTTCGACCGTGAGTCCACGCTTCATCTCATCGAGATGCCCGTACGGTCCATGTCCCGTCGCTTGAAAGTAATTTTGCAGGAACCATGTGCTGTATATGGCGAAATGGGGAATTCGATACGTCTCTAAGGCCTCAAGGTGCATCGCGTCGTGCGGGAAGAAGATTGGCTCGAAATCCTGAACAAAGTATATGATGTTTTTGTTCTTCAGGAGCGGATGTCTCGCCGTCGCAGCAGCGATGTGGGTCGTGAAGTAGAGAGTGCTCATAAATAGGTCCCTGGAGTTCACGCGCAGCGGAGGCAGTCCCGTTCTGAGAGCGCCGTGAACGAAGTCTGCTTTCTTTTTAAACAGCGACACGTCTCCGTATTTTTCCAAGTGTTTGAAGAGCTCGACTCCCGTGATTCCTTCCCCGTCGACGTTGATCCAGCGAACCTCGATTTCGGTATTCTGGAGCACGCTGTTCATGAAACGCATGATAGAGAGCGGGCCCCCGGTGAGGTCCGTGCCGATTCCCGTCATCAAGACGTTGAGCCGAACGGGCTCTCTATCATCGATCATGACGTTCAAAGGTTCGCGGTGCCACAGGGAATACCCGGCAAAGTACGACGGCGCCATCGAGCACTCGAAAACAGACCCAGTCTGAAGGGATGAAATCTGCGCTTTGGGCACTTTCACGGAAGGAATGAGCTCTCCGGGCAGTTCTTTGCCACTTTTGCAAACTGTGCGCTGCGGGCCACAAGGCCGACAGCCTGGGACGTGATGCTTCACTCCGTCTTCCGTAAAAAAATACTGGATCTCTCCGACATCCGTTTGCCCAATAATGAACCCATCTGGAATGTCGGGTGCGACAGAAGAAGCGAGAGGGAGGGTCATAGCGGCAACGAAGAAGAGCAATCGAATCGACGACATGCAGGCCCGTCTGCGATGAAAGGGCAGACCCCGGCTTTCTGTGCAGGCGCGCATCACTTGTCCTTTCAGATAGAGAGAGATCGAAAGAGGGAGAGCGATGGAAGAGAAGGGTGAAAACGAAATAACTTCGACTCTCCTGTGGCAGTCACGATATGACCGATCTCGACAGAGGGATATCAGTTTTGGACAAAATGTGAAACTGGGTTTGTTTATATTTTACATTTTTGGCTTTCTTTTATCTCTGTCTCTTTTTGCCTGGTTTGTCAATCGATAGCTGCCCGAAAATGTATGCCTGGCTAAATATGTGCCGGATGCTCCTTTCCTGCATCATCAAGTATTTTGTCGATGAAGACCTGGCCAAAAAATATTCTTTTCAGTGGTATTTCGCGTCTTGCTTGTCTTGCAATGACTTGTCATCGCAGGAACTGGACCGAAGTTTTTTATCACTCCCTGATGAGGACGGCTCACGCTTGGGAGCTTTTAATGTGGGGAATGGGAAAGATGTGAAGCGGGCAACTCTCAACGGGGGAAAACATGAGAAGAGACTCGAAACCAATTTTGATTACAAGAGATGGCTCGCTCACTATTTGAAGTCTCCGTCTGGTTGCGCCCTCCGCAAACCCCGATACCTCTTTCGATGTAAGAAGATGCGGCATATATGAGATATAGGCAGCATATCCACGCTTTCAGAAACGCGATCTGCATCAATAATTACAAAGAAAGATTCTTCTGCGGACTGTCCTCCTCTCGTGCCGCGTGGAGGAGGTCCCTGATTCCTGTGCGGAAACTGAGCAGCAACCGACTTCAGTACCGCACAAGCACCGCGAAAAACTCGGTGGCGTGCAGGCCGGGGCTTGGTCTCGGACTTGTGGGGACCAGTGTCTCGAACCGCAGCTTCAGCAAGCCCAGCTCATGGAGGGAGTTCATTTGGGTGGCAAAAGATGCAGGCGTCCACTTACACACGTGGGCGTCAATGTACTCGGAGTGGGCTAAGCGCTCTTTTGCACCAGCCGCAACTTGTTTTAGAGCTTCCATAGCGTATGATTCCACGGTCGACTGCACCGACCGGGGCGGCTGGGTCCAGTTCTCGTAGGGCACCTCCTTCTTTTTGGCAGTGATCGTGGCCGCGTACATGTGTTCGATGATGGTCTCATAGCTGGGACGGGTCCGCCGCTCAAAATGGGCTCCGATGATTTCATAGATTTGCGTCGGCCGCCTTCGGTGGTCAAATATGACCCGTACGTCCGGCACAAAGAGACGGACTTGGCCGCCGCGGACCAGAATATCGTGCAGCGAATTGAACAAGCCAGCAGGTCGGGAACGTGCTCGATGACATGCGAAGCGACGATAAGCTTGAACCTCAGGTCGCCGACCACATCGGCGTACGGCTGGCCGGCCCATTTGAAGTGAATGTGGGGGAAAGTCGCGGCAGAGTCTGTGGACAACTCGTAATACTTGATGAGCTCATCGCGCGTCCGTACGTCAATGTTAAAAGTAGTTGGCCCCTGCGTCAAGAGTGGGGAGTGCAGCGGCGACACTTCCAGGGCTCGGTCTCCATCCTTGAGCCCACTGCGCACGAGGTGTTGCCGCCTGGTTTTAAAGTCGACGCTTCCGCCCGCGCTGTCCATGGCAGCCTTGATGTTTTTGTCGACATCGCCAACGCCTTTCACGTCTACGGGGTCGAGCGCGCCGGATGCCAGCAGCTCCTGGAGCGTCGCTCTGTCGGGTGAGGCGGCTCCCCAGCAAGGCTTTCCTCTCGCACGGAGATGCGCCTCGCGCCCTGAGCACAGTAGGGTTCAAAATATGCGTTTCGAAAACGCCAAAAGGATGCTCTTTTTGTGGCGAATAAATCTTCTTGATGGCGTTTATTTGATCTGGGACTTGTCGCTTCATGGCTTGTCGTTTTTGCAACCAAACAGTACGTTTTTTGTTAAAGATTTTTTTGCCAAGGCCTCTCTCTCCCCCAAGATCGAAAATCGAGCGTTCCGTCGCTGAGAGTTTTTTTCGCCCTTGGCGATTGATATGCTTCGCCAATGGCGTACAGGTAGGAGTGCGGATGAGGAAAACCTAAGGGGCTGCGCTCACAAGCATTTTTATCGCGGACTCGTCGCGTTCGAAAGCACAGGCATGGAAAGCAAGTGACTAAATCATTTTTTTTTGGAACTGTTGCAGACGCCGCTCTGCAACGAACTGATTGCGTCCCATGCACCTTCGAAGCGCATCGATTTTGGAACGTCGATTCGCAGCTCGCACAAGTTTTGTAAACCCTCCTGACACAGCCTCAAAAAGTTGCCACCTCCGACTGCGCTGGAAAATGGGCCGCACCCACGATTACTCGCAAAATCCAAGTAATGCTTTGGCTTCGGGCCATGAAAGTGAAGTATGAAAACGTCCTCCAGGCTCTCAAGGTCTCCCAATTTGTAAGGTTTCGCGTTGAATGTCTCGGGAAGACTGCACTTGGACCCCAATTCGTCTTCGTAAAACTGGTTGAGCGCGCCCTGGTCTGCCGGGCCGTACTTGTCTCCGAAATGCAGCCCAGGCGTGTGCATTGCGAACGTAACCAGGTCGTGATACGACTGTCTCATGTAGGGCAAGTTGTAAAGGACGACGCCGGCATTGCAGGGAAAGCGGTTCTCCATTTCGAACGCCATGGTCATCGCTTCTGGCAATCCTGACGGAAAAGAATGCAGGTCTATTTTTTTCAGGAACAAAACGTCAACGTCCGTGTAAAGCACGTAATTGTACTGATAGAGAGCATGAACAATAGGAATGTCAAATCGCATAAACGTGGCCACGAGGCTCGTGATGGACTCATACGTCGCGGCAGCCTTGGCAAACTTCTTTGCCTCGTCGTACTTTTCCACGATGTTGACCTTCCAGGACGGGTCGTGCAGCACGACTTGCACCCCCTGTCGTTTGAGCCACTTGTACATCTCGTCGCCCTTGTCTCCCATGTAAAGGCAGTGAGGAATTACTTGCCCAACGTGGATGGCGCTGAGCACCGCGGACTTGGCCATGTAATCGAACCCGGGGCTCTCGCCGTTGTACGTAAAGACCCAGGGCATGCGAAAAAAAGGGAGCATGTCCATGAGCGGGATGCCGCCCATGTTGTAGTAGGTGCTCCACCTGCTTTTGTTTTGACGCTCGAGAAGGAGCAAGGCCGAAAACGTCGAGACCGAGTTGCCGATGTATTTCGCCGAGTCCATCCCCAGGTAGTAAGCGTGCATCGCGCGTATTTCGCGACTGGCTTTTAAGCCGCCGGTCGTCTTTCTCCCTTGTTTGCTTTTCTTCTGCTTCTGTCGACCTTGCAGCGTCACTTTCTTATAGCCCATAGACTTCAAGCTCTTCATCGCGGCGTCCAGCATTTCCGGATCAGCCGCGGGCAGGTCGCAAGCGACATGCAGTGGCATGCCCCTGGGGACGCTTTTGAGGTCAAGCTGCCCGCCGATGGCCCGGACGACTTCCTCGGCGAGGCAAATGCCACGATCAGAGACCCATGTCTTGCAGTGATCAATCCAGTCTCTCTCGACGCGTAGGTGGAGGACGTTGTAGTGGCCGGACTTGCTCAATTGCGATTTCAGCTCGTCGATCTTTGTCTGTTGATTCGGGGCAGGTATAAGACTCGACAGCAAGGTCTCGACAAGCTCACGATGGCGAGAGACGACGGTCTTGTCGAGCCTGAAGAGTGGGCACTCGATGCTCAGATGAGTCGCGTGTCGGCGCTCATTACTGGAACCGGGTTCAAGCAAACTCTGCAAGTCTCGCAACGGCACTCGGACGACATGCTTATCAGAAGGGGCGTGATTTCTAGGCTCACTCCCGATCACTGGAACTCCCGCAGCCTTAGCGCCGACGACAAAGGCATCAACGTCATAAAAAGTGCCAAAATGTGTCGACTTCGAGTTGAGTGAGTTGGTCTCCTTCGACGTGTCTTCCTGGGTGCCATCGAGGAGCAGCCTGGGCAGGTGAAGGCTTCGGTTGGTCTCTTTGGCGATGATAGCCGCGTAGATGATCGACAGGCGCTGGTTGGCGAAACCGTTGCAGACTTGAAATGACAGGAAGCGCGAAGAAGTACGATGATGATAAGATGCGGAATCGGTCCCATTTATTTTCGTTACTGTGGCATCTGATGTCACCGGTGCTTCCTTTATTGTGAGGATGAGGTTATCGGCCCTCGCTGCATCTGAGAAAAAGCCATTGTTACTTATGCCTTTAAGGAGAGCGTATCGTGATGTAGAAGAAGTTCGCAACCGCCACACAGCAATGACAAGAACGCATGAAATCGCGAACAGAGCTCGGGAAGAGATACTGTGGAGTATCTTCCGTTGGCGTCCGCTTTGGAAAACGCCGCTTTCAAGCAAGAGAGGAGGTATCGAGGAAATCGCCTTCCTTGAAATCATTGTCACTAGTAATGGGCACCCGAAGTCGTGGCGCTCAAAACTCAAGGTGTGAGAAAAAAACTGGAGCGGCAATTTTATTCAGTGTTAGAAAGGCATCTGCGACTATTGCGTCGCCTTGCAGTCTGTTCGAACGCGTCTTCGGCACAAAGGGGTGGAGAGAGGCGACCTTTTCGGCACAAAGGGATGGAGAGAGGCGAGCGTTATACAAGACACGACCGAAAAAAGTGGCGACAACAGATTTTGACAGTACTAAAAAAACGACCAATTGGAATAATCTTCTTTTCCGATAATGCACCGCTATTATAGCAGGTAAATAACTGATTTCATTATCGATCTCCTCTTCCGCCTCTAATCATTTCTTGCCGAAACGCGCTTTCCTCTGCCTGCTATAGCCCAAGACCTAGCGCTGCAACTTACCGGAAAATGGCTAGCTCAATTTGCTTGCGCTCGCCTTCGACTAGGACGACCAGTGTAACAGACGGTAACACCAAAGTCCAAAGCTCGGAAGGCAAGGACACGTTGTACCAACCTCGTTGTGTGCTGCTTACGGGCGGGGCTGGGTTCATCGGGTCCCATGTTGCGATCCGTCTGGTACAGCGCTATCCGGCAGTGCGATTCCTTGTCTTAGACAAACTTGACTACTGTGCCTCGTTAAGAAACCTTGACGCCATTAAAAACTCGCCGAACTTCAAGGTGAGGTAAACGGAAGCCCGAATCCATCGCTTCGTGCATCGGTCCCTCGTCACGCGCTTTCATTCCGAATTCACGTCTCAAGCTGCAAAATGGCTACGGAGGAAATGATTGCAAACCTATTCGCTTACTATCATGAACGATCGCAATATTTTTTTTCAGGAAATGCCAAACACTTGCTGCTCGACGCACATGTCCAAAAAGCTCAAAACAAGGCAGTCCTTCATACTGCTCACGAACCATGCTCACTTCCTTTATCCCGTCGTCACATGTGTCAAATGTTAAAAAAGTTCGTCAAGGGCGATATCCAGTGCGTCGACCTCTTAAACTATGTCCTCGAGGAGGAGCAAGTTGATACCGTAATGCATTTCGCCGCCCAGTCTCACGTGGACAACAGTTTCGGTAACTCACTTGCGTTCACCGTGAACAATGCGCTTGGAACGCACGTGCTTCTCGAGTCATGTCGTTTGTACGGCAAAATAAGGCGTTTCATCGCTGTGTCGACAGACGAGGTGTACGGAGATTCGAGTGTGGGGAAAGAGACGGGATGCAACGAGTCGTCCACTCTCGAGCCAACCAATCCGTACTCAGCAGCCAAGGCCGGCGCCGAAATGATGGTGAAGTCGTACATGAAGTCGTACAACATGCCTTGCATCATCACCCGCGGAAATAACGTCTACGGCCCGCATGTCGTTTCCTGAAAAAATGATCCCGAAATTTACCTTACTCGCCTCTCGCGGAGCCCCGTTGCCCGTCCACGGCGATGGGGCGGCCACGCGCTCGTATCTTTTTGTGGAAGACGTAGCCGAAGCGTTCGAGACAATTCTTGCAAAGGGTAAAATTGGAGAGACATACAATATCGGCACGCAAAAGGAGCGCACCGTATTGGACGTGGCAGGAGACATTGCGGATGTATTCGCTTTGCCGACCGAGCGAATCAAGCACGTTCGCGACCGAGTCTTCAACGACCAGAGATACTTCATTTGCGACAAGAAACTTTTATCTCTCGGTTGGGAGGCAAAGACTTCGTGGAAAGACGGCCTGAGCAAGACCATCAGATGGTACCTCGAAAATGGCTTTTCGACTTACTGGGAGCACGGCGACGTTGAGAAGGCTCTTCAAGCGCATCCTGGAATGCAGAAGTGACGAAACAGAACGGATGAAAAAGAGAGACACGAAAGGACGCGGTCGTGTGCGAGCTCATGTGAGGCGTCAATGATGGCGAGAAGAGATGACGATGTGTCGCGGTACGCCTTAGATTTCGTGTCGAGGAGCAGTGGAACGACACAAACAGATACGAGGAAGGTTAGGCCGTTACAGCCTATCCTTCCTCAGGCTCTATCTCTTTTTTGCAACAACCTTTCTCCGGCACAAGTGCAAAATCGAGAAACTCATTCCCAACTTTTTTGCCATATTCGCGTTCCGTTCATTCAAAATCGTCGTCTCCGAACTATTTGCGCAAGCAATATTGCGCACACGTAGAGCGTGTACTGATATTTTCGACACTTATCCTGACACTCAAGCATGGAAGAATGCTTCCGGGAAGTCGTTTTGCTGTGCAACGGAGCATCCTTTCGTTGATCTTGTTTGGTGCACACCATGCTCTGAAGTGCTCGGCTCTAGAAAGCGGAAAGACCGCGGATCTCAAACTTTTGCCACAATCACGGTATCGGGCCGTCACCGTCTTGCACAGACCGTGCTCTACGCTCAGCTACGCGCTGACAAATTTCGCTTCCAACCTGGGACCAGAGTGGCCGATTCTGATCATGCACAACAAGGAGCTTTCGCAGCACCTGAAACGAAACAAGATTGTCCGTCTTCAGAAGAGGCACGGTATACTGCACACCGCTTCCCTGGAAAGAAATGGCTTTCCGGCGCTGTCCTCTACAAACTCGTCATCATACTCGAAACTACTCGCCTCGGCGATCTTTTGGTCCGCGATGAAAGCGGAACACGTCCTGATTTTTCAGACAGATAGCGTCCTGTGTTCGATGTCGCCGTGGTCGATCGAAGATTTTTTACGATACGATTACATCGGAGCCCCCTGGATTGACCGGTGGTACGGCATGGACATCGGCAACGGCGGGCTCTCGCTGCGAAAAACTAAGACGATGATACGCGTCACCAAGAGTTTCAAGTTTAACGAGACCGAGAACGAAGACATTTATTTTGCTCGTGGGATCTACAAGCTCGCGGCACAAGATCCTTCTATCAAGATTCCGCTCGTGCACGTCGCGGCCAAGTTTGCCTACGAAGCTGGAAAATTGCCCCGAGTCACTTCTTTTGGGGTGCACAAGACGCCGTTGACGGAAGTCGACAAGAAAGCCATTGCGGAGACGTGCCCCGAGTCCATGGCGAGCGTCTGGAGAGGATGCCAAGTGAAAACGTACGAGGAGGCCAACGTATTGCGAGGAGCCGTGACGCAAGGCACAGGAGGTGCAGATGGGCGCTTCCTCGCCGCAGATCGCACACTAAACGCTCTCGACTTTGAAAACGATTACAGTATGGTGGAGCAAATGCCCTTACGAGGGGGATAATAGATTATCAGTGGGTTGCAAATGATAGAGTCCCCGTCGCATTTTAAAACTCCAGACGCATATTCTGCGCCGTCACGGCGCCGAAAGAAACAAAATGAAGGCTGCGTATCAAATGTAAATCGACAGCAAAACAAAAGAAATTTACTGCTACAACTGCGAAGGTAGAATGAGCTGCGTTTCTGGGAAAGAAATGCACGCCACCTGAAAAACGCACATGCAAATCATACCACGACGTTTCCTCCACAGCTCTTTTTCGTTGGCATTGGAGATCTCCGGGCCACGATACGTCGGACCCGTCGTAAACCGGTCGTAGTCCAGAGAGACGTCGTCGCTGTTCAGCTTTATCTGACAATTGTCGCTCCAGGGCGTGCCCCTGTCGCAAACGAAGCAGTAGGCCTTTTTGTTCGGGAACTCGGCGCGGCACGAAGAGTGCAAGACGTACGTCTCGGGGGACTCGCGACGAATCTTCGGAATGTCGAAGCGCGTCGCGCCGTGGTTTTGCACGAAAGATGTGTAGCGGGTTTTCGTGAGAGCGCGCCTGGTGTGTTCGAAGTTGTCGACGTCGAACAGGTAAGCGTGTATTGCGCCGTCGTACGGCACGTCCGGGTAGGCCTCCCACACGCGGTCCATGAACTCGTAAAACGCCGGATCTTGTAAATTATAGATGCCGTTGCCGTTCATCGCCGCCCACAGACTCGACACCTTGGTCATGTTGTAGGGAGCCTGGTTGCGGACCCAGTCCCCGCGGAAGCCTCGGTAGGCGGTGCCCTTGATCCAGAAGCTTTCTGCTGCCGCTGCTGATGCTGTTGCTGCTATTTTCCCACCTCCAGCTCCGCGCGCCTCGAGCCTCAGGCGCTCGAGCCAATCGTGCTTGATCGCCGTGGCGTCTGGCTCCAAGAGGAGCACGTGCGAGAAGCGAGTTCGGAGGTACTTGTCGTCCATCATCCTCCGGAACTGCAGGTTGGGACCCGTGAACACGAACGCGGTGTGAATGTCCTCCGAGGGCGAAAGGTTGGCGGCTCGGAAGTGCAATTTGTCGAAGCACGCCGTAAAACGCGGATACTCGTCGAGAAGGGCCAACAGGGAGTGGTATGCCTCGTTCCCGCCGGTGCCGCTCTCGTCAAACCACGTGTTGGAGATTTGGAAGACGAGGTCAAAGGGCAGTTATTTCTCTTCGCCCTCGACCTTCTCCGGGTCGCACGGCTGCAAGACTTCCTGGCTGGAAATAGAAAATAGCATGCGCAGCTTTTCTATCTGCGACGCAATGAGCGGGATCACGACGGCCACTTCGTCCGGCAAGAAGGCCTTGGGCCTGAATGGATGCTGCTGCTGCTGCTCGTCGTCGTCCAACTGTCCTTTTTCTGTTGTCTCGTCGGGCAGGGTAAGGGGCTGCAGCTTAATTTTCGCCGCCGCCGTTTCCACCGCGACTCCCTTTTCGAAAGTCCTCTTTCTGTGCGCCTCGCCAGCAGAAGCCAACGAGCCGTGCACCAGAAACGTTCCGGGCGACTTTGCCGCCAGGTCCCGCGCGCCGTCGGGCCAGGACACATCCCGGCACATGTTCTGGATCAAGTCCGTGTACTGTAACTTGTGCGCGTAACTCTGGTACTTTTCCCATCTGGACGCGTAGCTCGTAACGTGCTGGATCCACATAGCCGTGTCGAACGACGACGTGAACGACATGCTCCCGCGGTTGACCTCTCGAGTCTCGGATATCATGGCCGTGAATTCAGGGTCGTTGGCCTTGTACAGGGCGTTGCCGTTGATGTGCGTGACCCAACTCGCCTCGTCAGGGTACAGGACGTTGTCGTCCAGCTTGCGCCCCCGGTGCAGCGACCCTCGCACGAAAAAGTCGCCGGTTGAAAACGTAACCTCGCGCAAGAGGGCGTACCCAGCCGGATTGCACAGGCATGACGTCGTGCTCGCACCAGAACGCGTAGTCATAAGGCTCCAGAGGACGCTCGTGGCTCAAAAAGAGGTCGTACCACTGGTTGGAAGGGCCGAAGGGGTAACGTTCCTCGTCGTCTGAAAGGTTGGCCGACTTGAACTCGATGCGTCCGAAGCAGTGAGAAATGGGCGTGAGTGCTTGAAGAAAAGTCTTTTTTATTGTGGAGGCGTCGCGCAAGTGTACACCGTCCTCCAGGTCGTGGTTGAACCAAAACAGGACGTCGACGGGGATGGTGTTGATGCCAGTGCCTCTATCTCGTCCTGACATCGAAGAAGAAGACAACTTCCGGACAGTCGGGCACGGGTCGCCCGGGCGCGACCACTTCTGCAAACCATCCACGACCTTTTCGGCGTCATGGGAAGTAAAGGGCACGAAGATTACGAGCGAGGCGGGCTTTCTTTTCTGCACGAGCTCGCCGTCGGCGGCGAACACGCGAGCCGGAGAGAGTGGAGGTGATTGTACAACTGCATCAACCGCCGCCGGACTGTTGCTCGATGATGCGTCCGCGTCGTTATTCCTCGGATCACCGCCACTGAAAATGAATCCACGACGAGCTCGAGCGCGTGCCCGATGATGATGTCCCGATGGGCCCATCGAAATCGGGTTGCTCCCTGCGGACGCCGAGATGACCTCTCGAGTTCGCGAGTAGACCAAGTGCGACGTCGTAAACAGGAGAGCGCAGACGACAGAGACTATCAAAGCAAGCCGAGACCAACTTTTGCGGGAGGCGCCACCGCCGCGACGCGCCTCAGATCCGATGCGAGACCATCGATTCGGGGCGGAGACGGGCATACTCTCCGGAGACGCGCTGCAGCTCGAGTAGAGGCTTCGGGGCCGCATTTGAATCAGAAAGCCACTTTTTGCCTCTCGAGAAATAAAAAAGTGGGAAACAGCAGCGGTCGAGGTGGAGGACGCTCAACTTGTTCGTGCGGGGAGGGAATAGTGGACCACGAGTGCTTCAGGTTGAAACGGCGATTTTCCTTTAAACTTTCAAAGAAGGGGAAAAATGTCGCCTTGAAGCGGAGGAAAAATGAGGCGACTTATCCCCCCTGGACCGAAGAGAAAGGGGGAAAACCTTGTGTTTGCTATGAGATCGAAGAAACGAGAGTGAAAGAAAGAGAGAGAGATCCAAGGAATATCTGGCAAAAAAGGTTACGTTCCTGACAAGAATACATGAAGGTGATTCTTTACAGTGTATCGCTTTCGGGTAACGTTTCGGCCTGGAAGCGTCCTCTTTTTTCACCGACCTGCGAGGTGGCGCGGAGATCGGTCTCTGCCAGCATCGTGAAACTGGAGATATTCGTTGTTGTTTTCCCTTTCTTTTAAATTTCATCTTTTTTCACCTCTTCTCATCTCGCTTCACCTCTTTTCGTCATCGTCTCCGTTTACATCTCTTGTCGCCCCCAAAGCTGCACCCGGGGCCTCGTTCATAACCTTGAGCTTTGTCCAGTTGTACCAACAAACTCCCGCAAAGGCGACGCCGTAGCCCTGGACATTCAACGGCGTGACCTTTGAATGGAAAAGCAGAGAGCTCAAGGCAATCAACAGCCAGTCCTTGATCACACCGGCGACGTTCATGGTCAGGGCCGATGTCTTTCCGATGAGCAAGAAGACAGACAAGTTTAGTGCAAACGCGCACGCGGCATTTGCAACGAGCAGCATTGGAGCGATTGTGATCTCTCCAGCATGGAATCCATTCCACAGCTCCTCAGCCTCGAGAACCGACCAAGGGATTATGAGGAAGAAACCCGAAGCCGGCGCAACGTAGTAAAGGGTTGTGATGGGGTTGAGCTTGAGGGCCCTCCTCTGCAGCAGGATCTGCACGAGCGCGAGGCGCGTCGATTCCGTCAGGACCGACCCGAGCTGCATGGCGACGCCCACCGGGACCAGCGCAACCTCCCCGGCAGAGGCCAGCGCGACGCCGACGGTGATTATCACCATGTTGGCCACGCACTTCCACGCAAACGTCTCGGTGCTGAAGAGGCACCCGACGGCGTAGACCGCCGCGGGCATGAGCGCCTTGAGCATCTGAATAAAGGAAACGCTCAGGTGCAAGTACGCCGCGTTCCCGAGCCACAGCGTGCCGGCGAACAGTGCGCCAATGGGCATGATGGCGCTCACGTACCTTTTCGAGTCCATCCCTTCGGTGCTCGGGACCGCGCCGGTCCACACGAGAGCAGACGCCAGAGAGGAAGAGAAGAGCATGTGCCACACGGTCAGGGTGATGGGGAAAGGGAAGCCCCCAAACGCGAGGATGTACTTGTTGAACAGGATCACGGACGCAGAGAGGGCGATCCATACGGTGGCGTAAGCGAGGTTCTTCAGGGCCGCGACGGCCACTATATTGAGGGAAAAGCAAGAGCACGAGCAGACGTGCGGGACGTCGAGGAGGAAGAGATGCACGGGGGCAGTAGAAGAGATGCCTGTTGTTTTGGCGACCAAGGGCGCCTTTTCGACGCTCATGGACACGAGCTTTTCGTGCTCTCCGCGTGCTGTCGCATGAGAGCTGCTTTTGCTTTTTGCGGGCATGGCGCTCCGGGCAACCTGCAGTGAGCAAAGGTCAAAGTCGCGCCGTGTGAGAAGTGAGAATTTTCCTGCGCTTGTCGCTCGTGATTCTCCAACCCAACTCAATCCAAGCCACCAGCGCTGCGCAGACAGTAACCGCGTGCAGCAGCCCAGTTGAAAGTGTACGGGGAGAAAGATGTCGCAGTTGCGCGTGTAATGTCGCTTTTGGACAATCTGGTTTATCAGGAAGGGAAGCGATTTCTGCGCCTTGCACCCAATAAGCCTCTTTTTTGCTCGGTGATACACTCTCTTCAGAGGAAAAAAAAAGCACTCAACAAACAAATATTGTAGACGCACACCTTCATTCCATTCGCTCTTCTTCTCTCCTCGCTCGCCTTATCTGGCCTCAAGAGAAACCGATAACCGGGCGTATCTTTGCACGACGGAAAACTCTCTACTTCACAGAGACGACAAAAGCAGGCATGATTGATTCTCCAGTCCCCGCCGAAAAGGCACATGGTATCTCTTTCAGTATACTGTTCTTCGGATCGGATCGCTACGGAGACGCATAAGCATGTGTCATTTCTCTTTTATCAAAAAATACGTATGTCTCTTGCCAGTGACTCTTCCGCTTCTACTTTGAGGAGCGACGTGCTCACAGCGGTTTAACTCTGCTCACATATCTGGTTCTCCATTGACGTTATTTCATCAACACGCCCGTCAAAAAAAATAACAGGTGGGCGTCCTCGTCGTCGGCGCGGGCTCGACGGGACTCGGCGCGGCCACGCGCCTGCACCAGCACGGCAGGACCGACTGGCTCCTGATCGACCAGGCGCCCGAGCCCGGAGGCCTCGCCTGCACCGATGTCACGCCGGAGGGGTTTCTATTCGACATGGGTCATCTTCTCGCACTACAAGTATTTTGACGAGCTGATCGACGCAGCGCTGGAGTCTTCACTGCAAGCCGGCGACGGAGGCGACCCGTGGAACACCCTGGAGCGCATCTCCTACGTGTGGCTCAAGAAGCGGTGGGTCGCGTACCCGTTCCAGAACAGCATCGCCGCGCTCGACGACGACGACAAGATCGCGTGTCTGACGGGCATGGCAGAGGCAGCCGCCGACGCCAGGTCGGCCTCAACCACAAACAAGCCTTCCAACTTTGACGAGTGGATCATGCGGGCGATGGGCCAGGGCATCGCGGATCTTTTCACGAGGCCATACAACTTCAAGGTGTGGGCGTACCCTACGACCGCCATGCAGTGCGAGTGGCTGGGTGAGCGCGTCGCCGCCCCGGATGTCAAGAGAGCGATCTCCAACGTTATCAAAAACAAAGAAGACGCGGGATGGGGTCCCAACGCGGTGTTTCGCTTCCCGAAGAGGGGCGGCACGGGCGCCATCTGGAAGGGCGTCGCCGAGCTCCTCCCCAAGAACAGGCAGAGGTACGGCGCCGGCTGCGCCGTCGTCTCGGTCGACGCCGCTGCCAAAAGAGCCACGCTGGACTCGTGAGACGTCGTCAAGTACCAGTCGCTGCTCAAGACCATGCCGCTCGACGTGACGCTCGGGGTCGCCAAGGCACCCAAAGACCTGTCTGATGGCTTGCTGCGATCTTCGTCGCACATAATCGGTATCGGCATCCGAGGCAAGTGCCCGCACGGGAGCAAGTGCTGGCTCTACTACCCAGAGGACGACTGTCCCTTTTACCGCACGACCGTTTTTTCGAATTACGCAAAGGAAAACTGTCCAGATGACGACGTGGAGCTGCCGAAGCTCTGCCTCGGCTCCGGAGAAGGAAAAGGGGGTTCGACCAGCAACGGCGACGCTCCGCCGGGCCCGTACTGGTCGCTCATGTTTGAGTTTTCCGAGTCGGCGCTCAAGCCCGTGGACGCGACATCGACGAAACTGGGAAACCAGGAATGGCCTGCGGTCGTCCGAGAGACTCTTGCTGGTGCCCTGGCGACGGGGCTCATCTCTCCCGAGGACGAGATCGTCTCGTTCTACCACCGCAGGCTCGTGTTCGGGTACCCGACGCCCTCACTCAGCCGAGACGCAGCAATTTCCAAGGCCTTGCCGTGGCTCCGCGAGCGCTCCATCTGGTCCCGGGGGAGGTTTGGGAGCTGGAAGTACGAGGTCGGCAACCAGGACCACTCGCTGATGCTGGGCGTCGAGGCGGCGGACAACATTCTGTCCGGTACGCCCGAGCTGACCCTGAGGTACCCAAACATCGTCAACGCGAAGAAGAACGAGGAGCTGCGATACTGTCGCAACAAGGCGGGGGGCGTTGTCGAAAATGGAAATGGCGCGTCGAAAACATGGGGCTCTGATGCAGTCGCCGCAGACGCAAATCAAGGCGACAACGGTAATGACAGCTGTGGTGCCATCAACATTGCGTGCGACGGCAAAGATAAGCAACGATCGAGGTCTGTTCGCGCTCGTGCTCTCTGAATGTAGTAGCGCAAAAAGAACCTTGCTCTTTACGCCAGATGTCTTGCATCGACATCATCAAATGAACACGTACTGATATCTGTATCCTCAAATGCTTAAAGAAAAAAGGAAAGATGCTTTCACACCGCCTCTGTCTCGAAATCCACCATGGCGTGCAACAAGGCTATATCTTGCGCAGTACTTTACATTCGAAAGCCTCATAAATAATTCATCATGCCCGTCACGACTCTTAATGGGATGAAGCAACACAGGTCCTCGACACCCCCTCCCGTTGGATAGCCAAGAATTGGAAATTGATCCATCCCTTTCAGGGCTTCACCCGAACAGCATGAAAATGATCCATCCCTGTCGTACCGTGGCACGAACGCTGTCGAGAGCCGCGACATGTGCGCCACGCTCAGCGCAAACATCTCAAAGTAAGCCATCATGTTTTGCGAGAAATGAGCGTGCATTTCTCTGAAGAGGCGGCGGGAGATCCCTCGGATCGTCAAAAGAGTGTGACGCTTGGAGTGATCAGGAATGTTGTTTGCGTGATCGCGCTACATCCATTCTGGGTGCGGATGAGCCGGTTTTTGAAATACTACCAAGTCCGCTGGTGGTGAGGGTTGCTCCGAATGGACGCTCGCTTCCGCGGAGACACTATCCGGAGTTTCTTTTCGGGATGACGTAAAGTCTAGGCTTGCTTCTCTCTCCTCTTTTTGCTTCAAAGCTTGCACTCGAGCAGCTTCATTGAGCGCGTCTACGAAGAGGGAATCCCAGTTTCCTATGAGCCTGACGTCGTCCTCCATGACCCATGCGAAATCGTACCAAGGGTGCGAAAGCGCAAAGAGCATCGCCGGCAGGTCCGTGTGAACCTTCAAGTCCCATTTTCCAGCGTTTGCCTCGTGAAAGTACGCGCTTTCGATGTCCGAGTGAGTGTACGGATACGCGTACGGACGCAGGGACGAGGGCAAAAACATCAGATCGTGGACGACATCTTCACAGCTGAACAAGATGAAGACTCGCCGAGGAGCGGACTCTATTATCAACCTCTCTATGTGCGCTACGAGCTCGCGTGTTAAGACCTGGCGATGGTGCGTCTGCAAAAGGAACACTTGTTTGGATCGTCGAGCGTCATATTCTCGAATGATCTCAGGACTAAAAAGATGTAATGCGAGCTCCTGCCCGTTTTTCGCAATCTCGGTGCACCTGCGAGGGTTCGGGCGTGCCCACTATATTGTCTGGCTTAGTGTCTCGAGCCGTAGTGCATCAAAGGCAGGAACATTGGCGCTAAGTGTCGAATATACGGTGAGTCTGCATCCGGCCAGACGGTCGAACCGAACAGGAAGAGGAGCGGCGCGCAACCACTGCACCAGTCCTCCACGACAATCCGCTTCGCGCCCTAGTGAAACGAGCGGCAAGTGACGAGAATGGCAAAAACAGCCTGCAGTTACGTCGTGCGGACAAAGGGTACGAATCAAGGAGAAGAAGAAAGTGGACAGGCACGAGGAATAGACTAACACACATGGACAAGTACAGAGAATTTAACCAGGAAAAAGAAAACAATGCAATCGGACGACGCCAACTGCTCAGCCGCACCGTGTAATGAGTGACCGTCAGCAAACAAGTCCCTACTCCGACGCGCCACACCCTTGCCAAAAAGCTGCATTTTCTATTGTTCGATTCGCATCCGCTCTGCACGAAAGCACCCAAGCCAGCTCCTAAACAAGCGTCGGCTTGCTTGTCAGCCAGTCGTTGACGCAACCACTCGCGATAGCGCCCCGTCAACGCATCACCGTCCTCTATCGTTGCCGGAGACAGGCATCACCGCTCCTCTGCGTAATCGATGGGCGCGTGACCCGAAAGCTAGCCAAGCCGCGCGTAAGCGCGCAAGTTCGTCTCATGGTCGTCGTCGCCGCCTCCAAAGAAGCGCGCGTCTCGTCGAAATAGCGATTCGACGAACGTACGAAGCACGAACGGCAAGAGGACCTCGTTTCCCGGTGTCTCGCGCGTAAAAACTAGACCGGAGCTCTTTTTCTCTCGGCTGAACTGCCAGCTAGACGAGCATTTCGCTCCTGTCAGGCGGCCCCCCTGCTTTGAAACGTCGAAAGTATGCGCGCACCGTGCGCTCACCGAGAAGACGTCGGGCCACGTCGTGAGCGGCGTCGTCAGTGCAACGTTCCAGCCCGGCTGCGTCATCAACTGGTCGTCTTGTAAAGGGATGAGAAAGTGGGCCCCCGCTGCAAGTATCAGCACGTTGTTTGACGCCGTTTCGAGGAGCTCGGCACCTTGGACGTCGATCATGGTTGCTCGCGTCAATCGACCTGTGTGCTGCGTCTTCAGGTGACACTCGCGCCCGATGCCGCCCTGATAACTGGTCAAGTTGACTCCAGCCTGCCAGACAGCCGCCTGATCGATATCGCCTTCGTCGTAGGGGCAGGGCGGCCAGCTGCTTTGACTTCGCTCGAGTAGAGACCGGACCTCCTCAAAGCTGTTATGTGCACGCGTCGCAAAGAAATATGAGCTCGAAGTCTCCGCGAGTCGGCTTAAGCAGCTGCGTGATGACAGCAGGCAGCCGAGCTGCGGCATTGAAAGAACTCGGCAAGATGCTGATTTAGGCCTGACGCGCGGCTCGTAATTCCTTTCGAACGTGAGACACGGCCCGCCAAATTCTTCAGGGCGCGCACAAGGCGCAATAATCAACAGACTGCGGGGCCTCATGAATCGACAGGCACCCCGATCCTGCACGTCGGCAGATGGGCAGCACGTCGCTCGCTGGTCGTGCGAAAAATAGCCGGTTCTGAGGCTCTGCAGGAACGCGTCGCGCAAAGCGGTATTGATCGCGATTGCTCGCCAGGGAAAGCATGACAAAATGACGAGATGAGAAATAATGCAGAAGCAAGTTTCACAGAGGACACTTCAGGAGAGTCTTCTGATTTTCCGCTGACCTGCCGCAATGTTATAGTCGACAATAATTTCCGCGAACCCAAGTTCAAGTATATTTAACACGGCAAAAAATAAAAGAAAGGCGTTCGTTCCACGACATCAGCGTTTCTCTGTCAACCCGTGCCGGGCAGGCGCATGACGACGTCGTCGCTCGCGCTTATGCTCGTAACGGGTAGTGTTGCTAACCTTCTCTTTGGATCCTCCGCGTCGGCAGCATTTTGCAGCGCACACAGTTTCTTCTGCTTTTTTGTTGTCGAAGTCTCGTAACGCTTCATTCCACTGAGCGCAGCTACAGTAATGCGGAACGCGGCATCATGAGAAAGTTGGTCGAAGTTAACGGCCGCGTCTCTCTTCTCCCCTGGTGTCTCCTCCGCCGCAACAACATTCAGAGGCAGCGTGGACGATTCGGGCGAGAGCAGAAACTCCAGCACCGCTTTCGGATGCATCATCGCGGCCAGGCTCGGAGGGAGCAGCGTGGGGCGCACGCGGTACAGCTCTCCGATCTCCGTGACGCTCGACCAAGGAAGTAATTTGCCCGTGGTCGCGTCGGCCGCGGCAGGGAGAAAAGCGTAGTTGGCCCGAGTCTCCGCGATGGTCGGGGCCAGCATCAACAACGACTGGAGCGCGGCTTTGTGGCGAGAAGAGGAGGAGGAGGGTTATTTGTTTGCTGCTCCTGATGTGGACGAGATGCTGCTGCTGCTGCTAATACTGAGCTGTTTCCTACCATCAACTCCTCCCTCAAAAAGAAACTGGAGTGACCGACCGCGGACAAGGTTGGGCCTGTCCGGCCTGGCCAGCCACTTGGCGAAAGCCGCCACGTCCTCGAGCAAAATCGACGGCGGGATGTGCCTCGCGACGAGCTCGGCGAAGCATTTGTTCTTGCTGTTGTGGTTATTTCTTCTATGACCTTTCAATCGAGGAGCGTTTTTCTTTCCAGAGTCCAAGAAAGACGACGATGAGAGCTGCCGCGACACGTCCACAGAAAGCATAGCGTCCCGACAAAGCAGCGGCTCCAAGACGCCGGCCCACGCTTCGTCTGCCAGCGGCGACGTCTTCGGGTTGAGCTCCTGAGCACAATGCAGTGACTGGTCGTGCGAGTGCAAGTCCGAGAGCGTGACGACGGGTGACGAAGAAAGGGAGGATGAAGAAGCAACGTTTCCAAGCGACCCACGCGGGAGCAGCCGCCAGGCGCCCGTGAGCAGTATGGTGGCGGCATCAGGAGAAGATGAAGATTCTAAAGCTGCAGTAGCTTTCAAGACCTCGGCAGCAACCTCGCCGAGACTACTCGCACTTTGCAGGCCCGCCAGAGCGACTACTTCAACAGAGCTTCGTGCGTCGAGCGCACAAACGTACGACGGCGAAGGAAGAGCCGATGTCGCCTTGTTGAGAGCAAGCGAGATGTCTTTGGAGAGGCAGGCTGTAGGCGAGGACGACGGCGCGAGATGAATAAAAGCAGAGCAGAGGTCATCTCCAGGCAAATCCCACTCCTTCCTCGAGCTCTGCAACGGAGAGCTCCTCGACTGCTTGCTCTTGCTGCGACGATCTCGGATCTGATCAAACGCAACGTAGCCTTGGCTCGCTTCTTCCACGTCCTGGACGCGAGGCAAGATCGTCGTCTGCGTGCCAGCCGAGGCCTGCAGAGTCTCGAGGTCTAGCAAGGCATCAACAGGCAGAGTCGCGCCTGTGAAAGGAACGCGAAACCCGAGGAGCACTGCGCACGCGATCTTGCGCTCCCGCACAAAGGAGAGAAACTCGGCGTGTAATGCTAGCTCGTCGAACACGGTCTCGTACGTCAGGTCTCTGGGTAAATGAGAGAGAGCGGAATACGTCGGACATCGAGCCGGGGCGTGCCACTTGCCAGCTTGCCGGAGGCGGAAGATCGTGATGGTGGAAGGAGACGATGATGCCAAGCTCGACGCACCGTCAATCTTTTCGCCGAAATAAGAAGTAGCTTCGAATTTGTTTTTAGGAAGGACATGCAGCGTCAAAACTCCACGACACCATTGAAGGTGGCATCATAGTCTGTAAACAAGACGGCAAAGGGCGACGATGGCCCGTTGTACTTGAATTCTTGCGCTCTGCTGGTCAACTGCACGTTAGATTAAACAAGGGATAGCCGGAGATGTGCCGTGCCAATGCATTATCTGTCGGGAAGAGCTATCATCTCGATCGATGGGAAAGGGTATCACCGCAGGACGCACTCGTTAAAATATCGATCTTGTAATTTGATTCCTTAATGTTAAAGAAATAGAGTATAGTCGTGTAGCATTCATGTTTTCTATCTAACCTCAAAGTGTTAAACCCGTCTATTCACCATCTATAAAAAAAGCGAAGTCACATCACGACGTTGCCCTGCACAGTTCTTGCGCATTTATGTGGTATGGAGCTCATATTGGTGAACGCACGAGCATGCCCTCGAAAAATAAAGCATACAAATCACACCACGACGTTTCTCCTCCACAGCTCTTTCTCGTTGGCGTTGGAGATCTCCGGGCCATGATAGGTAGGGCCCATCGTGTACCTGTCGTAGCCGAGCAAGTTGTCGACGCTGTTGAGCTTGATCTGGCACTCGTCGCTCCACGGCGCGTCCTCGTCACAGACAAAGCAGTACGTTTTTTTGTTCGGGAACTCGGCGCGGCACGATGAGTGCACGATGTACGTCTCGGGCGACTCGCGGCGCAGCGTCGCGATGTCAAACCGCGTCGCGCCGTGGTTTTGCACGTACGAAGAGTACCGGATTTTGGTGAGAGCGCGCCTGGTGTGTTCGAAGTTGTCGACGTCGAACAGGTAAGCGTGTATTGCGCCGTCGTACGGCACGTCCGGGTGGGCTTCCCAGACGCGGCCCATGAATTCGTAGAACGCCGGGTCCTGCAGATTGTAGATACCGTTGCCGTTCATGGCGGCCCACATGCTGCTGACCTTGGTGATGTTGTAGGGAGCCGGATTACGGACCCAGTCCCCCCGGAAGCCTCGATAGGCGGTGCCCTTGATCCAGAAGCTCTCTTCTTCTTCTGCTGCTGCTGCTCCTGTTTTCATGCCTCCGCCTCCGCGCACCTCCACCCAAAGGCGCTCAAGCCAGTCGTGCTTGATCGGCGTGGCGTCGGGCTCCAAGAGCAACACATGCGAGAAGCGAGACCGAAGCCAGCTGTCGTTCATCATCCTGCGGAACTGGAGGTTGGGCCCCGTAAAGACGTAGGCGGTGTGGATGTCCTCCGAGGGAGAAAGGTTGGCGGCTCGGGTATGCACTCTGTCGAAGCACGACGTGAATCGCGGGTACTTGTCGACGAGGGCTGACAGGGCGTGGTACGCTTCGTTGCCGGCGGTGCCGCTCTCGTCGAGCCACGTGCTCGATATTTGGAAGACGAGGTCGATGGGCAAGCCTTTCCTGCCGCTGATGCCACCGCCGACCCTTTCCGGATCGCACGGTCGGAAGGCTTCCTCGCTGGAGAGCGAAAAGAGCACGCGCAGCTTTTCTACTTGAGAAGCGATGAGCGGGACGACGACGGCCACCTTGTCGGGCAGGAAGGCCTTTGGTCGAAACGGGCGTTGATGCCGCTCGTCGAGACTTCCTTCCTCTGGTACCTCGTCGGGCAAGGACAAAGGGGTCGCCGGGTTCTTCCCCGCCGCTGCCACCATCTCCACGGCCACGCCCTTTTCGAACGTCTTCTTCCTGTGCGCTTCGCCGGCTGAGGCCAACGATCCGTGCACCAGGAACGTGCTGGGCGACCGCGCCACCAGGTCCCACGCGCCGTCGGGCCAGGACACGTCCTCGTTCAGGTTTTGAATCAAATCTGTGTACTGGAACTTGTGCGCGTAGCTCTGGTACTTTTCCCACCTGGACGCAAAGCTCGTGACGTGCTGGATCCACATGGCCGTGTCAAACGACGACGTGAACGACTTGCTCCCGCGGTTGGCCTCGCGGGTCTGCGAAATCATGGCCGTAAACTCCGGGTCGTTGGCCTTGTACAGGGCGTTGCCGTTGATGTGCCCGACCCAGCTCGCGTCGTCCGGGTAGAGGACGATGTCGTCGAGCTTGCGCCCGCGGTGGAGCGAGCCTCTCACGAAAAAGTCGACGATGGAAAACGTGACCTCGCGCAGGAGCGCGTCGACCCAGCCGGGCTGCACGGGCATGACGTCGTGCTCGCACCAGAACGCGTAGTCGTAAGGCGCCAGGGGGCGCTCGGGGCTCAAGAAGAGGTCGTACCACTGGTTTGAGGGGCCGTAAGGGTACGCGTCCCCGTCTTCCGTCAGGCGAGCAGACTTGAACTCGACGCGGCCGAAGCAGTGAGACACGGGCTCTAGCGCTTGGAGAAAGCTTTTTTTTACGAGTGCAACATCGCCGGTTGAGGAAAGCGCGTCGTCCAAGTCGCGGTTGAACCAAAAGAGGACGTCGATGGGGCTGCTAGTGCGTGTGCTGCTGTCTCGCCCCGGACTTTCAGTTCGCTTTTTTTGCTTGAAAGACGAAGAAGACAGCATCCGGACGGCCGGACACGGGTCGCCCGGGCGCGACCACTTATGCAAACCATCCACGACCTTTTCGGCGTCCTTCAAGGTAAAGGGCACAACGACGACGAGCGAGGCTGGCTTGCTTTTCTGAACGAGCTCGCCGCCGGCGACGAACATTCGAGCAGGAGAGGGTGAGGACGTTTGGGCGGCAGCAGCTGCAGCTGCTTCGGCGCTCACCTCGTTACTGCTCAGACCGGAGCCGAAAAAGAATCCACGGCGAGCTCGAGCGCGTGCCCGGTGGAGATGCCTTGGTGACGCGATTGTATTGACCGACTTGTTGCGAGCGGACGCGGAGGCGAGGGCTCGGTTTCTTCCCGAGAGAAGCAAATGCGTCGTGAACAATAGAGCAAAGACGGCCGAGAGCTTCGCGGCGAGCCGAGACAAAGGCCACCTCCTGAGAAAGGAGCGGAAGGATCGGAGGCCGGAACCGCCGCGACGACCGTCGGCGCCATTGCGAGACCAGGGTGACGGAGGGACGGCGGGGTTTCGAGGCCCTCCTCCCCCAAGCACGGGCTGGCTCCGCGGCCGCATTCAAAGGGAAAGAGTCAGTCGCCTAGCCGGAGGATCGGTCGACATAAAGAAGGCCCGGGGTAAGCTCGGCGCGCTCCCTCGTCTATGGACTACTTGATGAAAATGACTCGTTTGCCTCGTGCTCCCTCAACTCTAGATCACTAGATGAAAATGACTCGTTGGCCGCTTTGCTCCTTCGGAGGGAGTCGCTATTTTTTTCTTCCGCCAGCGAAGTCAGCTGGAGTTTTGTCCTTTGCCTTATGCTAGCGGTCTCTCAGAGCGTTTACTGGGGTCGAAAACACTCCTACGATCGAGGGCGCGCGGAGTTAGAAGGGGGGGGATGAGGGTCGTGACACAAAAAGAATATCATCACTCGAGGTACTCACTCATCCTCTCCCTTTTTTTCATGTTCTTATTGCCTCTCATGGCAAAAAAAAACATGTTTATTGCAAAGCCGTTTGCTGAGTCTTAACGGGCGACCACCCTTGTCGAAGTAAAGACACAGCAAAACGCAGCCGGGTCCATTGACGAGCTCGAAATCCGGGAACGTGCATTCGTCCGAAGAACTTTTTTTCGCTGCCAGGTCTCTCGTCACTTCTCCGGCTTACAGGAGAAAGAGCTCGATCATTTTCTTTTTTTATTTCTTGAACAAAGCAAATATCAAGGGGAAACATGCGCCGTTTTCGAAACCCAGTGTTCATTGCTACGCTCGCTTTGACAAGCTACGCCACTGGTGCTGCTCCTGCCGCTGCTGCTGCAGCAGCGGTCACGGGCGCCGGAATCCACTCCGTCGTCGCCGAAACACACGGAGCCAACCCCAGGCAGCACGACCAGCAGCATGCAGGGGGCCCACAGACTTTGGAAACCCTGAAGAACAGGGCATCCCACCACCTCGCCGAATTCGGCCGGGAGATGCTCGCCACGCAGCACTCGAAGCGATGCAAGATCGTGGGCATGGGCGTGGCGTACGGGGAGCACTCGCTGTGCGCCGAGCTCAAGCCCCAAGGGTCCTGTACGTTCTACTCGTACGGCATCCAGCAAGACTACACGTTCGACACGGCGATGGCCGACGACTGGGGGTGCAAGGGCGTGGCGCTCGACCCCAGCGTGACGCACCCCTCGAAGCTGCACCGGAAAGTCACCTTCCACAACATCGCCGCGCGGACCATGGACGCAACCGAAGACGCGCAGTGGGACCTCGTGACGACCATCCCCGGGCTGAAGAAATTCCTGAGACACGACCGCATCGACGTGCTCAAGATGGACTGCGAAGGATGCGAGTACGCGCTGGCGCAGGACATCCTGCTCGAGGATCCTGATTTCTTGCGCACGGTCGACCAGCTGGCGATCGAAATCCACGTGAGCCGGAAATGGCTCAAGACGGAGGCGCACGCCCATCACCTGGGGATGCTATACGCGCTGGCCAGGGACTCTGGCTTGCGCCTGGTCGAGACCGTGTTTGGCGGCTGCCACCCCGACGACGAGGCGCCAGGGTGCCACCCGGTGCTGCAGGCGGCCGGATTCCCGTGTCAAAGCGGCATGATGTGCAACAATCTGCTGTTTGCCCGCGTTTGAGTAGGAAAGAGAAGCAGGACAAGAGAGAACAACAGCAAAAGGTGTGAGACAGCAAAAGGAGGAGGTATCATTGAGGTCTTTGCTCAAGGTCACGAAAGTTATATATACGAAAGGCAACCTTGTAGTGCATTTTTGCGATTTTTCTCAACCAAAAAAGAGACAGCGATCCCAAAAGCCCCCGTTGCTTGCGCAGGGAACACTAGGTGAGGTGGCGATCAGAACCTCTCAATGCCACAGAGCGAGGTCTTCGCCGCCGCCACTTTTTAATTCAATTATTATTTCTCCCGGCACGCAGCGGACGCCTTTCTGAAAGCGGGCGCCACGCGTCCCGCCATCGCGCGAGGCACCGCGACGAAATCCGTCTGCAGGTACTGGAAGTCTGTCTCCAGCATGCGGTGCATGGCGTCGAGGTAGGTCTGCGCCGAGTCCAAAGGGCGCGCACCACTATGTGTCCTGAGCTCGTCGCACAAGTTTGACGGGATCCCCCTGAACTCGCAGGACTTGGCGCCGCCGCTCCATTGCAGATCATACAAGATGTAATCGTGCTCTCGGAGCAGGTCGAGCAACTTGACGCCCCAGTCACCGCCGTCCTCCTTGGGACGCGTGTCCGGGAACAGCTCGCACCAGATGGACTTAAAGAGCCCCCTGCCGAGAGACTCCTTGCCCCCCAAGAGCACGTCGTAATTGGTGGCGCCGCCGTGCACGTCGACGGAGAGGATGTCGATTGTCCGCCCCTTGACGACGTCGTCGAGGCGGACGATGGGCGTCGTCACCGAGCCCTGGTAGTACGTGATGCTCATATTTCCCAGTTCTGCCCCTGCGCCCGCCGAGTAGATGTTGACCTTGTCGAGCACGTTGGCCTTTGCGGCCTCGCTCACGACGTGCGCCACGTACTCCGGGAACGGCTCGATCCCCAGGACGTCGAACCCGGCCTGCGCGAGCTCGATCACGTCGGTGCCGTACTCGACGCCGACGACGAGGGCGGTGGGTTGTCGCTGGCGGTGAGAGGATGATGAAGAAGGGTCCCGCTTGTGCTTCGCAGTCTTCTTCTCTTCCTCGGCGGAGAGGTCCAGCATGACGCGAGAGAGCTCCGCCTTGAGGCAGGTGTGGAATCGAGTGACGTCCATGCCCTCGTCCCAGAACAGAGAGTTGAACAGCGTTGCCTTTGCTGCTGCGCTGGAAGAGGTGCCGCGGACATCATTATAGACATCACGGACGCTCTTGCGGTGGCCTTGTTTTTTGCTGTTGCTTTGAAGGGTGATGCTCGTGTCGCGAGAGGACTTGAGCGCACTGCTGGGCACCGGCAGCGTGATCAAAACCGTGCAGCAGCAAAGCAACGCCAGGGCGATAGCATGCGTGTTAAAGCACGACCCGAACGGCATTTTAAATGTTTTCTTACTTTTCGTGCGGTGCAAAGAGATCGAGATGGAGAAGGGAAAGAGAGCAAGGCCGTAGAGACTGCAGGTGGAACCCGCTTCGCGCCCTAATGAAACAAGAAGTAACTTGACGAGAAAACCAAAAGCATCCACAGGATTTTAACAAGGATACAGGATTTTAACAAGGCATAACTTAAAAAACAAAAAAACATGCGACGTCACCTTCTCAGCCGCACCACGACGTCGTCGCTCGCGCTCATGCTCGAAACCGGCAGTATTGCTCCCCTGCTTTGTTGATGCCCCGTGGCGGCAGCAGGCGGCAACACCCACAGTACTTTCTTCGTCATCGACTTAAACAACGCAGCTTCGCGTCGCTTCGCGCGACCGAGCGCAGCGACGGTCGTGCGAAATGCAGCATCTCGGGAAAGGTGGTCGGAAGTGTTTGCGATGTCTCCCTTCTGCCACGCTCCTCCTTCCTCCACAGCAACGATATTCAGAGGCAGCGTGGACGATTCGGGCGAGAGCAGAAACTCCAGCACCGCTTTCGGGTGCATCATCGCCGCCAGGCTCGGAGGGAGCAGCGTGGGGCGCACGCGGTACAGCTCTCCGATCTCCGTGACGCTCGACCAAGGAAGTAAGGTACCCGTGGTCGCGTCCGCCGCGGCCGGGAGGAAGGCGTAGTCGGCCCGAGTCTCCGCGATGGTCGGGGCCAGCATCGACAACGACTGGAGAGCGGCCTTGTGGCGAGAGGAGGCGGGGGGGGCTTTGCTTGCTGTTGCTGATGCGGCTGAGATGCTGCTAATGCTACTGCTGGGCTCTTTCCCATCACGGTCAACTCCTCCTCCTCCGTCGCCCGCAAAGTGAAACTGGAGCGACCGGCCGCGGACGAGATTAGGCCTGTCCGGCCTGGCCAGCCACTTGGCGAATGCCGTCACGTCCTCGAGCAGGATGGACGGCGGTATGTGCCTTGCGACGAGCTCGGCGAAGTTTTTGTTGGTGGTTTTCCTTCGGTGACCTGTTTTCGATCGAGGAGCGTTTTTCTTTCCGGCGTCCAAGAAAGATGACGAGAGCCGCCGAGACACGTCGACAGATAGCACAGCATGCCGGCAAAGCAGCGACTCCAAGACGCCGGCCAACGCCTCGTCTGCGAGTGGCGACGGCTTTGGGTTGAGCTCCTGAGCGCACTGCAGTTTCTGGTCGTGCAAGTGCAGGTCCGAGAGCGTGACGATGGTGGGTGGCAATGGTGCTAAAGATGATGATGGAAGGGAAAGAGACAACGAAGGAACATTTCCAAACGACCCACGCGGGAGCAGCCGCCACGCGCCCGTGAGCAAAACCGTGGCGGCGTTAGGAGGAGGAGGAAATGATGAAGCTTTCAAAGCAGCAGTAGCTTTCGAGACCTTGGCGGCAACCTCGGCGATACCACTCACACCCCGCAAACCCGTCAGGGCGACCTCTTCAACGGTTCTCCGTGCGTCGAGCGCGCAAGCGAACGACGACGAGGAA
>Ga0315289_10001596_pt1 | contig 35324 bp, 26 predicted proteins | sample YL17G11_40_MG_FD_203452 | JGI IMG/M metagenome (GOLD analysis project Ga0315289, IMG submission 203452) | Sediment microbial communities from Yellowstone Lake, YNP, Wyoming, USA - YL17G11_40 | ecosystem: Environmental > Aquatic > Freshwater > Lake > Sediment | place: USA: Wyoming | collected...
GCATATTGTTTCCCGGCAATTGTCGTATCATCGTCTTTCTGGATATATACACCCGGTGAACCGAAAAGCATGTTCGGATAGACGCTCAAATTTGCCGGGTTTCTAAAAATACTGTAATCATCCATGAAAAAGGCATCATGCCGGCCCAATGCGATGATTCTAGACTCGGTTGCGAAAACACTGCATACAGCTCCCGCAAGCGCCACTGCTACGATGAATTTTTTCATGAACGTGCCCTCCCGTTGTAGGATAAAGAGGTTCATAGGGTTATGATGTAATCAAATATAGTAAATATCACTGTGAAAAGACAAATGGATAAATAACCTCGGTTACATCACCGGGCTTGTCAATTTTACCGAATGCCCAACGTTTGATTTTCCCGACGATTTCGTCTTCAAGGTCCTTATCGCCCATGGTCGACGATATTGATTGACAGTAAATAACATTCCCGAATTCGTCGATGGCGAATTTAACGGTAATTTTGCCTTTCAAGCCGGGTTTGTCGCGCAATCGCTTGTTATAGGCATAACGCAGCGCCGCCAGGTTCTGCATTACAACGCGACGAATTTCAGCCATGCTGCGGCCACCGGTGAGCGCGCCGCCCTGCACAAACTTTGGCTCCGCCACTTCAATTGCTTTATGTGACTTGAGTCTAGGCGACAGATCCAGAGAGCCGCCCTCGCCGCCCATAAGCCCGCTTATAAGATCATCTACCCCGCCGCCGCCGCCGCCAAAGCCGCTGCCGTAGCCGGCGCCATAGCCGATACCTGCTGCGCCACGACGGCCAACACCGCCGCCGCCGCCCGCAGACAAACCGCCAACACCCTGCAATATGGCGTCAATACCGGTTGCAAAACCGCCCTTGCCAAAAATATCGGCGGAAGCGACGGTTTTTCCCTTGATCTGGCCGGAAATGATGCCCAAAACGCCTTTTTTCGTTACCCGTGCGCGAGGATCGCCGCCACCACCAGTATTCCCGCCCGCACCGGCGCGTTTGGTTTTGGCAAGAGTCTTCTTATCTGTCTTAATTTCCTCTTCCTTTTTCTTTTCGTCACTCTTTTCAGGAATCAATGTGGATGGAAGGTCTGTAACGATTTTTGCCACCCGTTCATCAGGAAGCTTCTCATAGAAATCCGTCGCTACATCAACAAGCTGGAGGGTGCTGAGCCAGACAGAAAGCGCTACGCCAACCAGGACGCTGATCACTTCGATGTTGCGGGCGCGCGTGTCGTGCTCAACAAAAAAGATGTCTGATCGACCGTTAAGTTTGGCTACATACTCTTGTTCGGTTAATATTCGTCCGGCGGCTTCATCGTCATCATCATCGTTGATCGCGGCAGTTTTACCCCTGATTGGCTGCTGGGGTGCCGCAACAGGCCGTGACGCAGCGGCAGGCTGTGCAGCCGGTCTTGGAGGAGGCGGCGGAGGAGAAACCGGTTCCGGGATCCTTTCCAATTCAACCTCGGCCCCGGCCGCCTCGAACATTTTCTTCAGCTTGAGCGCTTCCTGTTCTTCCGATTCCTTCTTGACACAGATGGAGTTCTGCATCAGCGCCGCTGCCACGACAACCGCCTTGCTGCCCGACCACTGCGCAACAACCTCGGCGATTTCACCGGCCCGTTCCGGCTCGGTACATTTTTTAACCAGTACTTTATATTTCACGTCAGTCCTCCGTGGTTTCTTCTCTGCATACAATAAAATGCATGGAGCATGCTGCTTCGGATAGTGATTGCAGGCTATCCTTCCGAGCGCTGCATAACAGCAAAATTCATGATAAGATATCCTGCTTTTCCACAGGTATACATTACCTTATACATAACATCAAAGTCGATATTTTTATCAATTTGAAGAATGATTTTTCCCTCAACCTTGTTAAGGGCACCCAGGCGCACCATCTCCTCCTCTTGCGCATAGCACTGACGCAATTTTTCTTCAAGCTTGGGTATGGACGGCTCCGGCTCATCCTGCTTGATGCGCGTTGCATCGCTTGTTGGCGCGACCGGAACATCGTCCACCAGAATCATATCATTTGTTACCGCGACCTGAACCACAACCTCCTTAAGCCGCTTCATTGAGTTCGAATTCGGCAATGTCAAATTTTCAGCATTTGAGGTAAGGTTGCCTTCCGCCGAAAAGTTTCTGATAAGAAAGATCGTAAGGATTACAAAGATATCGATCAACGATGTTATAATGACCGATCCTTCTGATTCTTTCTTTTTATACCGGCCATGCTGTTTAGGCATATCAACTCCTCAGTTTTGCAATGGAAATATTCGGAAAATCGGCCCCGCGGCACGCGTCCATTATCTGCACGATTTTATCATATATCACCTCATTTTCGGCGGCAATGATTATATCGTTGATATCATCCGCGTCCGGGAAACGCTCTTTAATCTTCATAAGCCGGTTCTGCAATTCGTCATAGGCCGACATCGGATTGAGTTTGAACTCACCGGGATTGCTTACAATGATGGTCTTACGCGGGTTCGCGATCGTATACAGCGTATCCCCGACATTAATCGCCGTCACGGGGAAGCCATCCGCATTAGTCAACATATCTCCATCTTTTTTAGTATACATGGTTTGCAGGACCGTCCCGTTTTCGTCGGTTACGTAGAGCATTATTTCGGTGCGTTCATAAATCGATAATTCCTTGCCGGTTTTCGGATTTACCACTTTCTGGCCCGGCTTATATTCGACTGTTAACTCTGTCTGGTCTTCGCGTGAATTGTATTTGTGGAATTCTTTATAAAAAAGGCTGGGCAAAAAGCCACCCTTGGCTCCAAGCGTTACTACCGAATCGGTTATGATGGCTGTCAGGAGCAGCTTATTGCTCTCGTCCTCGCGAGGAGGCGTTGCATCGGTGGCCTTGGTTTGAGATCCGCGGCCTTCCGGCAGCTTCATATCAATAATTGCTACTTTGGCAAATTCCACGGATGAAATAAGCACCAGAATAATGCAGACCATGAAGTTGATAAACGGCTTCATGTCCAGTTCTTGGCCGATCTTCAGCTTTCGCATAGGATGTCCCCTATCGCAATGCTATCAGTGTATAAATGAAGAATTTCCGCGCAGATTTATTTATCCAATACCGTCCGCGCTGGCTTACCTTTAATCGACACCGCATCCGCACGGCTGCATCAGTAATTTCAAATGAAGCGCCTGCGCAGCACTGCCTGGCTGCTATCGCGGCAATCGTTTGCAGCGCCGCGCTTCACAGCAATCGCGGGATCCGGTCGCGATTATTCTTCCACCAAGTTCATAAGCTTGGTGCTCTTTTCATCTATCTCCTCTAACAGTTTTTCCGCTTTGCCGGCCAGGAAGCTGTATGCCAGAAGCGAAAGAACGCACACGATCAAGCCCCACAGAGTGGAACACATGACCACCGCAATACTGGCTGCAAGGGCCTGGGCACGCTGCGCGGCCGGAACATTGGCCAAAGCGGCGAACGCTTCCATAAAGCCGTAAATGGTCCCTAATAGACCTACAAGCACTGATAGATTTGCAAATGCCTGCAGATACGGCAGAAAGCGGTTGACCCGCGGGGCCTCGGTCAGAAACACTTCATCGACCGAGCGCTGGATCGCCTTGATCCCTTTGCCGCGGTTTTGAAGAATGACCGCGACGATTTTAGCAAGCGGCGTTTGCAGCGATGTAGCATATTTCACCGCGCGCTCAAAATCGCCTGCTTTAAGGCATTTTGATATATACGACATGAAAGCCTTGCTGGTCCCGCATTTGAAATAAAGATACCAGATGCGCTCGATAATCAAGCCGATAGCTGCGAATCCGATGATGAGAATGACAAACATGACCGGCGCACCGGATCCGCGGAAGCCGGTTGTTATAAAACTGAAGAAACCGCTACCCATTGGAAACCCCTTTCTTTATGAAATACATTGTTGTTGCTCCAGAAGTAAAAACGATTGCTCGCCATAAAACGTTACCTGCTTCTCGTTTTTGCTTATGCTCCTTTCTTCCGATAAGATGGAACGTATTTGCTAAAACCTTTTCTTTTTCTTTTTCTTGCCGGAGTCGTCCGCTGCCTCCTCGGGCTGTTTTGCGGATGGCGCCTGCGTCGAAGAAGGCGCGGCTTTCTGTTCCTCTTTCAATATAATTGATTGTTGCTTTTCAGGCGATTGTTGTATTGCACGGAGCGAATCAGCCGTGGCCTTGCCTCCCAGAATTTTATCGATCTTCGGCTGGATAGTAATGCTTAATGCATCGGACTGCGGGTTTATATCCGTCAAGCGCGTTTTGAGGCTGTCCAGCCATTGGCTGTGCGCAATCCCGATGTCCGCCGCGGATTTAATAGCCTCCTCGTATTTCGGCCATGCCATGTCACGGGCCTTCAGTTCGTTTTCTTCAAGCAATTGTTTGTAGGCGTCCTGCTCATCGGCCGACATATCTTTCGGAATGGGCGAATTTTTGAAAATATCGGCGATGTCCTCAAGCAGACGGCCTTTCATATAGGCCATGCGCATATACTGGTCAACGCCCTGGTCAACATATTCGTTCTTGACGTTCTGCTCCATGGCCTTGTCGATGATCCATCCGAATTTTTTCTGGGCCTCTATGTAATACTTTTCCATGCTCGAAAGGATGGCATACCGTTGACCGATCTTCTGCTCCAGCGAACCGAACAGTGTCTGGCTGGCATAATCATCCGACATCTGCACATAACTGATGCCGGTCATGTAAACGCCCTTGAATACCCATTCGACGATGCCTGTTTCAATTGCTTTGGCATACACCTTGAGAGTCTTTTCCAGCAGGTCCTTTTTATCCTTGATTTTATTTTTAACTTCTTTATCATTCGCGCCGGTCAGCTTGAAGGCGCTGAATTCTTTGGAATACAGATCGCCAAGGCTACAGTAGCCGCGCGCCGCGATGGATTTAAGCTGCTGATCACTTTTATTCTGAAATTTATCAAAAAGCGTTGTTCCGCTTAAATAGGCTGTTTCAGCATCTTTTAAGGCATCGCTTTTGACGAAATCGTCTCCAGCACGGAAAAGCGCCTCAATCTGCTTGTTGCGGTTTTCGAATTTTTTAGCAAACTCGGAATACGCCAGCGCCGCTTCGGGATATTTATTCATTTTATCAAGGCAATCGCCGACGGCGAACGCCGCGTCTTCGGCGAATTCGGATTTGGGGTATTTTTCGCCGATGGTCATATATACCCGGACAGCGTCGTCATACAGCTTGCCCCGCTCAAAAATAAGGCCCGCATTATACAGGCATTGCGGAGCGCGCGCATCTTCTATATACTTCTCGAAAACCAGCTGAAACATCCTTCCGGCCATCTGGAAATTACTGGTTTTCTGATAGCAGTCGGACGCCGATGACAGACTGGGTATGGCGAAATCCGCCTTTTTAATCAGATCGGCCCCTTTGGCATAGACCGCGGCAGCCATTTCCCATTTGTCAGCTTTCTTATAATTGTCCGCTGCGCGCCGGAACGCATCTTCACGCAGTTTCGATTTATCGAAAGTAACCGCCATTTCGCTGAAAGTCTGAGCCGCAAGGTCATAATTCTTTGCTTCCTCGTAGCAGACGCCGGCTTCGTACCAGCCGCGGTCACCCACGGTACTTTTAGGAAATTCAGTTACGACCGATTTGAATGCCTGCGCTGCACCATCCAGATTGCCGGCTTTTTTAAAATTTTCAGCCTTGGTAAAGATGGCCGCGGCCGCAAGATCGACGATTTCGGCATATTCCTGGGAATTCGGATCGGTCTTGCCAAGCAGCGCTTTATACTGATTCATAGCCATATCAATTTCGCCCGACGCCGCATAGCTCTTTGCGAGCATGCGATATGCCTTTGGCGTGATCTTGGCGCTTGGATAGCTCTCACAGATATATTTAAACGACTGAATCGCTTTGTCGTACGCTTTGGATCCATAATGCATGTTGCCGGCCAGATACAGCAGATCGGACGCATTCTCGCTTTTCGGGAACCGGGCGCGGAACAGCTCGATGTATTGAAGCATGCGCTGGGTTTCGGGCAGCGAGTAAGCCTGCACATCGTCCATACTGTTCTGGGCGACCTTCTTTTTACGCAAATTGTCCAGGTCGATAATGGCATTATATCCGGCATCTTCCTGCGAAATGGCCATAGCGCCCTTTGACCGGGCGTCAATTTTCGCTTTTTCAAAGTCTTTGGCATTATCATATAAATTGCTGTCGACATCGATGACATAGGATGGATACTTGGAAAGGTCTTCCGTTGCCACAAACCAGTAGTTCGACGATGCTTTTTCAAAGTCGCCAAGATTGTGATAGATCTCCGCGATGTTCGACCGGAATTCAAATATAACCCATTTATTTTCTGAGAATTTAGAAAAATATTCATCGTACCGCTTAAGGGCCTTCTGATACAGCGTTTTATCTTTTTTCTGATTGGCAAGAGCATGATAATACCGGCAAATATTGGCCAGCGCCTTATCGATATAAATCCTTGCCTGGTCTATGACCGCTTTTTCCTTGGCATTCTTCGAATACCAGGCGCTGCCCTGCCAGTAATCGTCGACCAGGGATTCGCGCTCACGGTTCGCTTCTTCAAAACGGCGTTTGACGACAAGGCATTCAATGAGGGAATTGCGCGCCAGCGGCGCATCTTTATAATAGGGGAACTCCTTGAGCGCCGTGCCGATTGCATTGATGGCATCTTCGAACTGCCCGTGCGTTGCGTTTTTCATGCCCACGGTGTAAATCACCTGGGCTTCAAACGGGCGCGAACCCATCCGCTTAAAAAACTTGACCGCCTCGACGGCGCCCTGGGGCATATCGGAAAATGCCGTGGCCATATATTCGAGCGCTTCATTGCGCAGGTCCTGTTTCTTATATTCCCCCGCGTCGCACTTTTCCACATATTCGAAAAACAGCTGCGAAGCGATATCAAACGCGCCCATATTATAGTTGCATTCCGCCCGCGTATAATGCGCATTTTCCCAGAGCTCGGCATTGACCTGGTCCTTTTTTACTTTAGCAAGATACTCAAGCGCCTTGCTGTAATTCCGGTCCTGCCATTCAAAATCGATGGCGATGCGCGCATACGCGTAGGAAGCACGGCTGGAGTTGGGTGATTTTTCTATAATATTAAGGAACGCGGCCTTTGCCGAGTCCAGATTTCCCGCCAGCAGCAGGATATTACCAACCTGGTAATTGGCTTCGTCATTGCGGTTGAATGAGGAATATTCCTTGATCAGACGTCGATAGATATTCAACGAGCGCGAATAATCGGGAATCGGATTCACCGGCTGCTGGCCGCCTTTTTTATCGTATTCATCCATCGCCTTTTCAAATTGTTCACGGCGCTGGGCATATACATCGCGGTCCTGCTGATAATAAAGCTGCCCGAGCTGGAACATGACTTCCGGGCACCGTTCATTTTTCTGCTGGTTGCAGTTATCAAGCAGGTTTTCCCACTTGGTGATTACTTCATTCAGTTGCTGGGCGCCGGGGGTGGATGCGTCGGCTTTTTTCTGGATCCCATCCTCGATCGCTTTTTTCTTCTGCTCGAGTTCCTGAATGCGCCTGCGGATTTTTTCTTCTTCGCTTTCAGCACCAAGCGCAGTGGTTGACAAGAGGGTTTGGAACAGAAAAATGCACACTATGCCGGTAAAAATGCGGCTTAAGAACGAATGATGCATCTGTCTCCTCTCCTTACCTTTCTTGCGAATACTTATTCGCTTTAATGGGTCACGTATCTTTGAGCGGATCGGCATTGTTTCTGGCGCACCGTGCCGTTCCTGCCACACAAAGAGCGGAAGAAATCAGGTTTCTTCTGAAAGCACAATATATATAACGGAAAAAGGAAAAGCCATGCTTTTTCCGTTCTTCGTCCGCCGCTACTTCTGATTCAGCTTGCCTTTCAGCTTTTCGAGCTCAGTATCGATGCTCTCAATCTTCTGCTGATCCTGCTGGATTCTCTTGGTAGCGTCCTGCGATCCGAGCAGTGCAGCGACTTTCGCCTGCGCGTATTGGGCATCCATCAGGATATCGCTTTTGCGTTTGAGAAATTTCTTATGCGACTTGGCCAGCAGGGCATAATTGAAAAAATCACGGCCGTCCTGGTCGAACTTATCAAACGAACCTTTCATGGCCGTGCGTTCCTCAATCGTTCTGTCGGTAGGCCTGCGCAACGCGTTTTTCTTGATGTCTTGCATGTTCGGCTTGAACTGCTGGACTATGCCGCCAAACTGGTCTTCGCGCACTTTCAGATCTTCATCGGTGATATATTGCCCTTTGCATAGTTCTACGCATTGGTCAAGATGGTTTTTTGCCGTGGGATAGCGCTTGAGCAGCATATTGGCATAGCCTTTGACAAGATACGATTCCGGGACCAGCGGCGATTTGGGGTACACGGCCAGCAGCTGATCGAGTACCTGATCGGCAATCTGGGGCTGGCCGGCCTTGATCCACGACCATGCCATACCGAGTAACGCTTCGTCACCGTAGGGAGAGCCTTCGGAAACGCGCTTGTAGGCCTCCACCGCCTGGCGCAGCTGGACATCTTCAAAGTATATATGCCCCAGCTTGGTATTGGCCGCGTCTTGCAGAAGCTGCCGAGAAACGTCGGTGGTCGTATCTTCCGTGATTTTCTTGAGACACTGGATGGCAGCCTGCGTTTTTTTGTTTTCGACATTGATGATGGCCAGGGTATACTGTGCATACAAATACGCCGGGTCCGAAGGCTTGAGCTTGCTGAAGAGCTGTTCGGCGGCATTGTAATTCTTGCGCGCAAAATGGATTTCCCCTGCCAGATAATCAGCATCCGGGCGGATATCGCTTTCGGCGTACAGGTTGACGATAAAAGCGTGGTTTTTGAGCGCATCGTCGTATTTTCCCTCGCGATAGTCAAGAGCCATAAGCCCGTACAGATACTTGGAGCGCATTTCCGATGTGGTAAACTTTTCAAGGCCTTCCTGGTACATTTCGCGGGATATGTCGTTCATATACAGGAAGCGGTAGCAGTTGCCCATGTAGAATGTTACTTTATCGTTAAGATGGAAGTTGGGGAAAAGCGATATCACTTTGCCGAAAGCAAATCCAGCCAGCCAGTATTGCCCCGCTTCATACAGTTTCATGGCCTCCACGTAGGCGTTCATCGGCGCCAGGATCAGCTTATCATACAGCTGCTTGCTCAGAACCTGTTCTCGCGTGGGTCCGAAGTCGACGGCAAAGCGGCTCATCATGGTGAAGCCGCGCTCGTCTTTTTTATCCGACGATAGCAAACCTTCTATAAAGCTATAGCCGAAATGAAAATCGGCGGATAGATAATTGATCATTTCAGGCAATGGATACATGAGATTTACATTGGCGCCTATATAAGGAATATTGTTATTGGTCCAGCCCGCCTTGAGCCATACCTGCGGGATAAACAGATACCGGACATGCCCGCCGAAACGGGCGACTTTTTTAAGCGCTTCCGTGCCGCTTTCCGGTGAGATGACCCAATCGCCGGTCGCGGCATTATATTGGGCGAATTCCAGCGTGCTTTTCCACAGGTCGGCAAAGGCATTGTCAAGCACCATTTCGCCGTCGACAATGAGGTTGTCATTGAACATGCCGTAGCGCGCGCCCATACGCAGACGGGTTGTGACCGGATTGGTGACCACATATTGCGAGTTCCCCAGGCTGTCGGGGACATCCCATTTGACAGCCGAAGGGACAATGTCCTGGAAATTAACGCTCAACCCGATGTCTCCATATCGATAATGGTCAAGAGGATTGATATACACTCCCACGTCGACGCCAGGCCATAAATTGCTGAACTTGCTCCCCAGATTGAATTGCCGCTGATACCGGTATTTTAAATTTGTTCCCAGCATCAACCACGGCAGTACGCGCACGCCGTAGTTTCCGACAAACCAGATATCGTTGAATGACGATGTTCCAATAGAATCAACACTATAACCCTGGCTCGGATTTATCTGTGTCAGCGTGATCGGCGCACCCGCCCAGATCGTCGTAAATCCAAGCGTGTGGTTTCGCTGGATCGGCCACTGGACCGCCAGCTGCTGGAAACCCCAGTTGCCCGAGGCCCACCGGTAAAATCCGCCATCGACATGAAGCTGATTGACACGATACAGAAGGGCCGGATTGACCAGCGCCGATGACCAGTCGGAGAGGTCCTGGTAAAAATCGGCCTGGAAAAACGGAGCGTCGTAGCCGCCGGTGCCTTCATATGCCTTGACCGGTGATACGCTAAAAACAAGAATGGCGCCCAGACAAAGCATCGGGAGTATGGACAGCACGCGTGTGCCTGAAACTGGACCCTTCATAAAAGACCCCCTCATTTCTGGCCGACATGTGGGTGTGTTCATAGTTTGGTCACCTTTATTTGATAGGCGTTATCTCGACACGACGGTTCTTGGCCCGGCCTTCAGCGGATTCGTTGGATGCCATGGGACGCGTTTCGCCATAGCCGCGGGAAATGATGCGATCCGCCCTGATGCCGCGCATCACCAGATATTCTTTGACCGACTTGGCGCGATCGGCCGAAAGCCGCAGGTTATAATCATCCTGCCCATCGGAATCGGTATGTCCCGAGATTTCGATTTTAACATTCGGAAAAGCCTCAAGACTGTTGAACACGTTTTCGAGAATATAATATGACTCTTCGAGAAGTTCGGCGCTGGCGGTCTTGAAATTGACGCCGGTGAGAACCAGCTTGGCCGTGATCTCTTTGGGCTTTTCATCCGGGCAGCCGTCGTCGTCCTTGTAGCCGTTGAAGGTTTCCGGATTGTTAATGCATTGGTCGGTCGCATCCGGGATGCCGTCTTTGTCGTTGTCGGTGTCCGGGCAGCCGTCCATGTCCTGGAACCCGTCACGGTCTTCCGGCTCATTGGGACACTGGTCCTGCTGGTCGTAAATGCCGTCTTTGTCGTTGTCGTAATCCGGACAGCCGTCTTCGTCCTCAAATCCATCCTTGTCTTCGGCCACTTCCGGACATTGATCGATGTCGTCGGGAATCCCATCGCCGTCTTTATCGGTGCTCATCGCTTCCACCATCTGCATGGTTATGAGACCGATGTCGGTGCCGTTTTCGCCTTTGCCCTTGCACTGTGAAACAGGCTTGACAAAATAATTGTACTCGGGGTGCCCGGCCGAAATGAACAGCGGCTCCTTGGAAATATTGGTTTCGTTGATGACCGCTTCGGGATTGAATGGATGCCGGTTTAAATAGATGTTATTAAAAATGATACGCGTTTTGGTGGCGCCGGGCCCTACATACACCGAATACTGCTTGTTGCCGTTAAAGATGTTGTTCCGGATGAGCACCTCGGTTCGATGGGCGCAGAAAATACCGCAATAGGCGTTCTCCAGGATCACGTTATGGTCGATGGATGTTCGGGTGCCGCGCACCGATTCGAGAAAAATACCGGTCCATTCGTTGCGGTATATGATGTTGTTGTCGATCTGGGGCAGCGAAATGAGCGCATGAATGCCGGTACCCTTATTGTCAACTATGAAATTGCGCGTGATGATGGGACGTGTGTTTTTGCAGAGGATGCCCGTGGTGCCGTTGCGGATGGTAAGGTTGGTGATGACCGATTCCTCGCCACCCATGATCACCGGCGCCCGGCGCTGGCCGTCGATGATGGTCCGCAGCATGTCCTGTCCCATGAGAACAATCCGGTCGGGAAGCGCGATATTTTCGTAATAGACCCCATTCTTGACATATACAGTATCGCCCTCGTCCGCTTCTCCCAGCGCCGCATAAATGGTTTTGAAATCAATCGGCACGATGATTTTCCTTCCGGCGTAGGTTGCTGAAAGCATACCGCAAACGCACAGCAATGCACCGATGAGGATTGCAAGAGTTTTGTTTTTATGCATAAAATTAGGCATTTAGTTAAAGGTTTAATTTAAGCTGCAGGTTAAGCGCCCATTGAAATTCTAATTCAATATACTTTTATGATTCAAGGCAGTCAAGTCACATTCCGCAAACCGGAACTGACGATTCCATAATCGGTTCGGCGATTAAATAGCCGCTTAAACTATCCTCAGATAAAAAAAATCTCCGGCCGCTGAAATGCAAGATTTTTTTTCGTTTTCTTTGAAGAAGGCCGGCATAGCCGGCGATTTACCGGGCAAACAACATAGAGGGCCGTGGCATTTAATATCTTTTCTGCAGGCGGACCTGGCCGAATCAACCGCCGCCGCGACAATACAATCGGGCCTTGGCCCGTAGTCCGCGGGACCGCCTTAGCCGGAAAGACGCTTGATCGATGCGAATACTCCTCGCTTGCCTGCGAACGATGCTGCTGGGCGCACTGGCGGCTGCCCTCCCGATCTTCGGTTTTGGGCAGAACAAGGTGCAGTATGACCGCTTTCTATGGCGCTACCTCGATACGCCTCATTTCAATTTATACTATCACGAAGACCAGGGCGGCCTTCCTTCTTCCAGCGCCCGCTGGGTTGAAAAAGATTTTCAGGAGTTGCGGTCCCTGTTCGGTTTCAAACCGCGCGAGAAGTTCCCGCTGATCATCTTTGGATCGCCGTCCCGTTTCCAGGAAACCAATATCGTGTTCGATATCCTTCCGGAAGAGGTGGGCGGATTCACCGAGATGTTTAAAAGCCGCATCGTTGTTCCCTTCGACGGTTCATACCGTGATTACCGGCATGTACTGCGCCATGAATTGGCACATGCATTTCAATATGCCGCCATGAATGATGTGCCGGGGTCGGCCCTTTTTCGTTCGACAAGCATGCAGATGCCGCTCTGGTTTGCCGAAGGAATGGCCGAGTACCTGTCGAGCAGCTGGAACACCGAAGCCGATATGTTTCTCATGGACCGCACCATCAACGGAGCGATCCCGCCGCCGGGGCCTGAACTCGACGGCTATATGGCCTATAAAGGCGGCCAGTCGTTCTTTTACTTTCTTGCGTCAAGCAACGGCCCCGGGGCCTTCGGCCGGCTCCTGCGCAAATTCCGCGAACTCAAATCGGTGGATGGCGCGTTCAAAGACGTGTACGGCAAAACACCCTCCGAGCTGGGAGAAGTGTGGGTCCGGCAGCTGCGCCGGCTTTACTGGCCGGAAATAGGCCGGCGGGACGACCCGGAGCGCATCGCCAAACAGCTGACGTTCCACGAAAAAAGCCGCAGCTACTTTAACCTCAAACCGCGCATCTCCCCCGACGGCGAGAAAACCGCCTACTTCAGCGACGACCGGGATTATGCGCAGATCGTGATCATCGGCAAAAAAGGCGCCGTGATCCGGCGCATCGGCCAGTATGGATACGGCGGCTACTTCGAATCCTTCCATCCGTTTCGCAGCGGCGTCTGCTGGTCGCCTGCAAGCGACCGCATCGCCTTTGTCACCAAGTTCAACGGCGCGGACGAGATCCGCATTGTCAATGTTTCCTCCGGCAGGCTCGAACGCACCGTCCGGCCAAAGGGCCTTGCGGGCGTTTCGTCGCCCGACTGGTCCGCCGACGGCCGGTCGATCGTATTCTGCGGCCTGAACAAAGAACGGTCCGATCTCTACCTCTATCTCCTGGAATCCGGCGCTCAAAAGCGGCTTACCGACGACGACCGGTATGAATCGAACCCGCGCTTTTCGCCCGACGGCAAAACCATTCTCTTTACAGGACAGGATCCTCCAACCGTCCCGTTCAACCGCATGCGCGATCCCGGCAATTCTTCATCGGACCTTTATCTGCTCGATGCGGCCACCGGCTCCGTCCAGCCGATCCGCATAACGCCCGATAATGAAAAACAGGCGGCCTTTTCCGGCGACGGCAAGCGGATCGTCTTCGTCTCGGATCGCAACGGCATCGACAATCTCTATGTGGCGCCGCTTTCCGCGCCAGACAGCGCACAACCGACAACCGATATCATCGGGGGCTGCTCGGACCCGGACTGGTCGCGCGACGGCAAGCGGATAACCTTCTGCCTTTTCCAGAAACAGGGATGGGACATATGGTCCATGGAAGATCCTGATTCGCATAAGAAAAGCGGCAATCTCGCGCCCACGCGATGGGCGCAATGGCTGGCCGATTCCACGGCGCCGTTCTTCCTGCCGGCTCCGGGAGATTCGGCCCAGCGTTCGGGAAAAGCGAAAACCGCGACGGTCAATGCCGCAAAAGGTTCCTCGGTCCGCGACAGCTCCGCCGCGGCCGACAGCACGGCGGAGCATATCAAACGAATGCTCGATAGCCCGCCGGGCAGCGTTGCCGCCGCAAAAGGCAGCGACTCGGCTTCAGAGATAATCGGTGAAAGCGGCACTGCCTATCTCTCCGATACTGCTGCGTATCGTGCGCCCGATACTTCGTCGGACACTCTGAAGTCTGAACCGGCCTCATTCCCGTATGGACTCAAGCTTTCCCCGGACCTGATTACCGTAGGTTTCGGCATTAATTCTTTGTATGGCTATGCGGCAGGCCAGGCCATGGTGGTGCTGAGCGACCTTTTCGGCGATCATCAGTTCATGATCGCCGGCGATCTGCAGGGTCGCATCGATCAGTTGGCCCATCTCTATTTTTCTTATTTATGTCTGAAATATCGTATCGACTTCGGGACTGCTCTTTTCTATACCCGGGATTATCCCTATCAAAACGCATTCGATCCCAACCTGCTTTTTCAAGACACCCGCATCGGCGGCGAAGTCTCCGCAAGCTATCCTTTTTCGTTATATACGCGGCTGGATTTGACCATGTACGGCAGCACCATCGAACGCGTACCGGTCAATGGATCCCTCGATCGGGACACCTCCCGTCGCGTCACTAATTCCATTATCCTGCTGCCATCGCTGTCCGGCTCATTCGATAACATTCTCTGGGGGTTGACCGGCCCGATCAATGGTGTGCGCGCACAGGCCGGCATCATGATCTCGCCCCCTCTGGGCGGCATTGACGCGGCATTCGCTTCAGGCGATATTGATGTGCGCGCCTACTGGCATATCATGAACCGGTTCGTATGGGCCAACCGCGTAACCATGGGCGGCGCGCTTGCATTCAATGATGAACTTCCCGCCCGCCGCTATTTTCTGGGCGGAACGGAGAATTGGCTCAATTTCCGCATCAACGGCCGCAACTACGAGCACGCGTTCGACTACGCGTCGTATTCCGATTTCATCGAACCATTCCGTGGATGGGACTACTTCAGTTTTACCGGATCACGATATGCGGTGTTCAATTCGGAATTCAGATTCCCCTTCATAAAGGATATCTCCATCGTCTGGCCGCTACCGGCCACCGTGCGCTATATAAACGGCGCCATTTTTGCCGATGTGGGCAATGCCTGGGACCCGAAGGATGAATACAAAAACATTCCGCTTCCGCAAACGATTTACGGCGGCATCGGCTACGGCCTGCGTGTCAACCTGGGGATATTCGTCGTGCTGTTCGACCGGGGTTGGAAAACCGACTGGCGCAGCGTGGGCAGGCCCACGACCTACTTTTCATTAGGCGCGGAATTCTAATATAGAATTTTACTTCATAAATATTATTTCAATCATCAACGCCCTTCGAATATCTGCAATCGAAATCCGCCAGTGCGTTCCGCATGCTGCAGAAATGCAGCATTATGTTGCATACAAGCATCACCATAGCATTTTGCACCCATCACCGCAGCATTTTGCACCTGCGTTGGTGCGCCTCAATACCGCCCGCTGTTTATTGCTTGATGCAAAAGGCGCTTCAACTCTTTCTCAGCAACAGATACGTTTTTGCGTATTTCTCCCTATGGGGGCACTTGATTCCGGCTGGCCACTGGCCTCAGGTTTCTGGCCGCTCATTGGCAAAGCCGACGTAGCCTTGAGCTCTATCCTTTGCTTCGTTGGTATGACTTTTGCTTTATACCTTGCGCATTCAGCATGAAAGGCAACATGCCTTTTATCGGCGCCATCAATGCATTCAGGAGGAACTAATGGCAGGAAAAATGCGCGAATATTCCAGCTTTTTTGTTGTGCTCTTGTTCGGATTGGCAATATCGATCCACGCCATTCCTGTCAACTATTATACGACAGACGACACCTACATAGCGAATGGGGATGCTACTCCTCATGGATATGAAAGCACTCTTTTATATAATTACACAAAATGGGCGCTTGTAAAATTCAGCATCAAAGGGATTGATACCTGTGTGAGTGCAAAATTTCGCTTCTATAATCTTGCCGCAACCGCGATCACCGGCCAATTATGGCGTTGTCCCACCCGCTGGAAAGAAGCAACGGCGGTCTATTCTCAATTACCAAATTGGAAAACATCCGTCATATCAACGTTCAGCGGGAATATTGCCGGATTCATCGAGCTTGATGTATCGCAGGTTGTGCGCGACAGCATGCATCGAACCGACTCCATAGCATTACTTATATGCTGGAAGAGTACCGCTACCTATTCAAATTCGGCCATACCCAGCCGCAACAGCTATTATTATGATGGTCCTCCGCCGCCGTGCCTCATTGTTGATGATATCGGCATTGATCTGGCAGGCAACCCATTCTGGAACATCGGTCAATTAATCGGCGGCGAATCCACTTCCGATACCCGGGTGACGCTTTCGGCTTTCTCACAAAAAAACGCGTCCACGGTCATGATTCAAAACAACCAGGATTCCGGCGCAGCGGGCATCCATTTCTGCGACGGTCCGGACATGTATACAAATTTAAAAGGACACATCGGCATAGCAGGACCGTATCTGCATGTGCCGGACCTGAGACAGCGCGCCTATCTCGGGTCCATTCGGGACATTGACTTTGTAGTAACATCCGGCGATCAGGTCCGCATGATAGTCAATAAAAACGGGAATGTCGGCATCGGCACTTTGAATCCCGCCGCATTGCTTTCCGTGAATGGAAACATTAAGGCGCGTGAAGCGATCGTCGCATCAACGGGATGGTCGGATTATGTTTTTTCCGAAGGTTATCCCTTAAAATCACTCTATGAGACGGAGCACTACATTACGCAGAACCGCCATCTCGAAGGCGTTCCCAGTCAAAAAGAGGTCATGGAAAAAGGCGTCTCGATCGCCGAGATACTAGCAACACTATTGGCGAAAATTGAAGAACTGACGCTGCACCAGATTTCGATGAAAAAAGAGAATGATAATCTCCGTAGTGAGATCGAGCGTCTTGAAGCCAGCCAATAAACCATTTATCTGGATACCCATATTTGTGGTAGAAAGAGAACCAGTATGATCATCACAACAAAGAAGCCGCTTTTACTCATGGGAATCCTGTTCGCGTTCTGCGGATACCCTATGGCCCAGACCCAGGATATTGATCTTCATGGCTACCAATTGATGAATGTCGGCTCGTTTGGGGTCGGGAGCGGTCCATCGTCGTATGCCTTGTACGTTCGCGACACCGCAACCGCATATCTTTCTACTATGAGGATCAACGAAAAAAACGACTCGGCCTGTTCGGGTATCAGATTTCAAAACGGATGGAACCTGGTGGCGGATGCCGGCTATGGCCGGCCGAACATGGAGAGCGCTCTGTTGCGGAACAAGGTCTATTTCGGCACACAAAACCTGACTGATCTGGCGATCACTACCAATGACCAGGTGCGCATGGTTTTTGCCGGCAAAGGGCCTATCGGTATCGGTACTCTGCGCCCGGACCCCGGCTGTTTATTATCAGTAAATGGTGAGGTCCGCGCCAAATCCCTTACCGTCACCGATCTAAACTGGGCTGATGACGTTTTCAGCAAGGATTACCAGCTGAAAGAGATCCGCGATGTTGAAAAGCATATCCAGGAGCATGGCCATCTGGAAGGGATCCCTTCGCAAAAAGAGGTTGAAAGCGCGGGCATTTCGGTTGCCTCGATGAGCGCCGCATTGCTCCGTAAAATTGAAGAATTGACACTCCATCAGATTGAGCTTCAAACGGAGCGCGAGCAGCTCCAGCAGAGAATTGCCGTATTGCGCAAAGCCGGTCGCACATCCAACGAGAATCAACAATAGAATACCTGCAGGAGGATTAAATGAGAAAGCTCCGGATACGATTGCCGCGAAGTCCTTTTCTTCTTCTCATGTTGCTGAGTTGCACCGTAGCCTATTCTTTGCCGCAAACCTATTTTCGGACCCAGGATACTTATATAGCAAGTGGGGTCACTTCTCCCAAAGGAAGCGCAACAGAATTGCTGTATGATTACATAAATTGGGCGCTTATCAAGTTTAATATTCATGATATTTCCACGGTCGGATGCGTCAAATTACGATTTAATAATATTTATGCGTCTTATTACGGGGGCGGCATGATAGGCCAGGTTTATCGATGCCGAACCGATTGGAATGAAGCGACAGCCGTCTATTCTTCAAAGCCAACATGGAAAACAGGATTGCTTGCCGAATTTGGCAACGATAATTATGGCAACACAAATTCGCCGCTGCAGCCGGGATATATCACGGTCGACGTAACAGCGGCAATTCTCGACAGCATGGATATAACCGATTCGGTCGCATTTCTGATTCAATGGAAGGATCCAAGCGCGTATTATCCCACTTCAAAAATTTATGCTCTATCAACCAGCCAGGACAGACCGAGCCTGATCGTTGAAACAACCGCACAGAACCGCAAGGGCGGTGACTTTACCAATGTGGGAAAGATCAACAGTTCCAGCTACGACGCAAATCCTTTCCGTTTTATTTCCCGGACCCCCGCCTACGGAGTATCCGCGCGCATTGAACAATACCAGCCTTCGGCCGCTTGCGGCATCTGGTTTTGCGATGCCGCCAGCGGCTATAGCAATCTGGTAGGGCATGTCGGGTATGGCGGACCGGATCTGCATGTGACTGATTTACGAAACAGGATGTTCTTCGGGTCCATCCAGTCCAAAGACGTGGTGTTCTACACCAATAATCGTGCGCGCATGACGGTTGCTGCATCGGGCAAGATCGGCATAGGGACCAGCCAGCCCGACTCTCTTTTGTCCGTTAACGGAAAAATCAAGGCAAAATCCATTATCATAACTCCGGATGGCTGGTCTGACCATGTTTTCAGCCCCTATTATCAGCTGAAAAACTTGCATGAAGTGGACGCCTATATTCGCAAAACCGGCCATTTGGAAGGAATCCCGGGCGCGCAGGAAGTCGCGGAAAAAGGGGTATCCATCGGAGATCTGCATGCAAAGCTCCTTGAAAAAATTGAAGAGCTGACCTTATACCAGATTGCCGCGAAAAAGCAGAATGATGACTTGTGGCGGCAAATCAGCGAGGTAGCAAAGCAGCAGTAATCGCTCTTTGCGGACGATTGCTGCGATACGGTGTCCGAAAACAACATATATCAAAGGAAGCACGTATGAATTTTCCTTGCAAAGGCATGCTGCCGGTCATGATGATAGCGGCATTCATGTCCGCGGCCTGGGCGGAAAAGCCCATCGACGAACAAGTCGCCGGATCTTCCGATGAAGCAGGCCTTATGACGATTTACGCGGAAGCCAGACAGCATCCTGCTACGCAAAGAATTTTTCTGCGGGCGCTATCGGAAAACAGCGCGCGAAATCCATGGTATAAGCAATCCATGCGGCTGAAACAGAATGTACGCGAGGCTTTGAATAATTCCGATCCGCTGGTACTGTCCGAGGCGATAAAAGCAGCGGGCGCAATGAAAATCGAAAACGTACAAGACCGCCTGATGGAAATCTTTGAAAATGCCGGCGCCAGATATGGCGCGGATGAAGTGCAGGTCCAGACAGCGGCTGTTAAAGCCATGATCCAATTGCAGCCCGACAATCTTGGAGCACAACTGTGCGGCCTTCTCGAGCAGCGTCTCCGCTATCCGCTCGAAAGCACCTTTCTGGCAATCCTGCAAGGATTGGCCGAACATGCAGATGCATCATGCAAAGAAACGATAGCGAAAGCGCGCAGCGTTCTGAACACCATGAAGAAAGCCGCTCCCGACGATCCGGCGATCGCCCAGGCCTGCAATGAATACCTTGCGGCTGTTTCGCTTGTTGAAGTCCAAATTTCTCATCTTGAAAAAGGGGACGCTCATGAAACGAGCCATTAATTTTCTGCCCATTCTGCTGCTGATTGCTCTATCCGCCTACGCGAAAATACTTGTTGTCGTGGAACAGAACTATTATGCCACCGCCACGGGCAAATCAAAAATCGACCGCTACCGGAATGAAATCAAATCCGAAGACGGCTCGACCACCCAGCTGATACAATGGACCAACAGGACCGGCTCGGTCCGGGACCAGTGCTATCCGCTGTGGCAGTCAATTCGCAATGCGTATGCCGCAGACCGATCCATCGAAGGGGCTGTTCTGGTAGGGGATGTGCCCGTGGCGAAAATGGCCCTGATTGCCGCGTACGATTCTGCAATCAACGATACAGTACTCGGTTTTTATCCAATTGATTATTACTACATGGATATTTGGGACACCATTCAGAATGCACGATATTCATCCGATACCTCGATCTGGTGGTATAGTCCGCGCTTACAGTCTTTTGTTGCGCAGTATGGCAATGTGCGCCGGGATGTCGGCGATAAGAAATACGATATCTGGGTTTCAAGGATCATAGCGAAAAATATAGCAAACCTGAAAAATCCCTCCGGGCAGATCATGTCCTCCTATGATATTCTGAACGCCTACTTCGATCGTGTTCATGACCGAATGTATCTTGCCGCCCGCGTGCCTTCGCGATCCTTCAGCATGGGTGGAATTACCGAATGGGGTGTTACCGATCCGGATGTGGGAATCAGACTTGATTCACTGGGCCTTCCGTTTCACGCAAAAATCACGCACCCCCAAAACAATCCTTCCAACTGGATTTCCCAGGTACAGGCCGGTCCTCGCGGCAATGCGAACGGTGGGGCCTTTGACGGCGTCCATAATCCGATCGAAAGAAATTTCATAGATAACAAGTATGCGTCAATGATGAATTCCGCAACCGGCCAGATAAAATATGATCTCGATACTCTTGGTTATGAATGGGCGGGGTTCTACGAGCATGGTTGCGAACCAGCGGCAAGGTTCAATTATACCCATTTTGCCGATGGCGACCATAAATATGAATTCGCGCCTAACAATACATTATTCTCACTCACGCCTTCCCGAATGATAAGCAACCGATTCAGGAAAAGCGGCGGCTATCTGGGAGGCTTTTATTATATAGTCAATGTTGATTCATTTCCTCGAAGGATCGGTTGGGCCGGCAAAGTGGCGACATGGAAAGCCCCGGTTTCAATAAGCGGTACGTATAATGCGCAAATCTATTACCTGAGCGCGCCAACGAATATCGATTCACTCGATCTGGTATGCAGCCTTACTCCCAAAAACAATTTTGGTACTCCAAAGGTAATAGGAGTCTGCAAAGTATACCAACGCGCGCATGTCACTCCTGATAATGCAGATCCTAATTTTGAAAATGTTTTTACTATAGATATTCCTTCTTCCGATGTAGCCACCTATGATTCGGTTCGTTTCGATGCTATTTCGTATCGTCAGGGAGATCAGATCATCGATGCCATCAGGCTCAAAGGGATCCCCGGAACCTCCACGCAAAACACTGAGATCGTATCGACAACACAATCACCGAGTTTCCAATTCAATGACTGGCGGGATCGAGGGCTTCTTGATATGCACCATGAAGATTCCGTGTCGCATAGTCGATATTCAAAGGTCCCCTTCTTTGTTATGAATTCATGTCATATTTCAGATTATATATACGCGCATAGCAGCAGTGACGGCGAAGTAGCATCCGATAGGTGTTTTGGATTAGTATTAGCTATGATTCCCAATGGTTTAGCGAGCATCGGTTCCGTCACGAATAATTATCAAAGCAACACCTACGAATCACTGCTTTCCGGTCTTCAAAAAGGCCAGAATTTAGGGAAAGCTTATTTGGAGTATGTCAATGCGAATGGCGGAGGCTACGTTTCGGCAGAGTCATCGCCTCCCGAATTGGTGCTTTTCGGCGCCGGCAATCTGGATGCTGGCGCGTATATTGATTGCGGTGCATTGGTGACGCGCAATCAAACGGTGACGGGGGTAAAAAATTATACCTATAATTCGCCGTTGCATGTAGACAACATGAAGGTGACCGGCACCGGTTCATCAGCCATTACCGCGCCCACGAAAATCCGAATCGTTCCGGAATCGTCTTTTCAATATGGGAGCAGAGTACAGATCAGCGCATATTGATGCGGGGCAGACCAGCCATCCGGCTTCTAGCGGGCACGGCATTCCGAAAAGACGGTGCGTCAGAGCTGCAGCTCTGACGCTCTGCTTTCATTCCCACTCAATCGTCCCCGGCGGTTTGTTGGTAATGTCGTAGAATAAATCTCCGATCCCGGGTATCGCGCGGGCGCCGTCGATAATCGCGCTTAGTGTCGCATTGGACAAAAATGCGAAGCGGGCGGTCATGGCCTCCTGCGACTGCACCGGCCGCAGCACCACGCACTCCTCCCCCGCTTCATTGAGCAGGGGCAGCAGGACGACGGGCATCTGCCAGATCGCGTCGTATTCCTTTGAACGGTGCAGAACATCGGTGACCAGGCCGTCGATTTCGCGTAGTTTGTCAAGACGATCGCGCGTCAGGTGCGCGGGGACCAGCCGGTAGTCCGTGGCGGCGCCGGACAGGCGCAGCGCCACGCGGTTGACGCCCCGCACCTTGTTGGTGATGCGCGTGGAAAGCTCTTCGAGCTTTGGCCAGTCGCGCGGCCCGCTGACGAGCGCGGGGTGCGCGTAGGTGCGGGAATCGCCCTGCACGCCCACGCTTTTAATCGGCAGGACCGTCGCGGAATATCCGCTTTCGCGCGCGATGCTGTTGACCGCATCCTGATCGCCGGGCGCGATTGGTCCGGCTGAGCCGTTGGAGCAGAGAACGCGCACGCCCAGCCCCGGCCCGGGAAACGGATGCCGCCAGATGAGATGATGCGGCAGACCCAATTGTTCGCCGAGCAAGCGGACTTCATCTTTGTATAGCTGCGACAGCGGCTCGATAATCAAACCTTTTCCAATGAGCTCCATGACGGCGTCAACGCGATTGTGGTGCGTTTTGATCTTATCGGCGTGCTTCGTTCCCGCGCTCTCGATGGTATCGGGATAAATGGTCCCCTGCCCCAGGATCCACTCGCTTGCATTCAGCCCGAATTTTCGCTGCACGCGCTCCTGGACCGCAATGAACATTTCGCCGATGATCCGTCGTTTATCCTCAGGCTCGGTTTTTCCCGCGAGCGCCGATAAAAAATCCGCGGACGCATCCTCGATATTCAGATTGCCGAACCCCTGCTCGCGCATATAGCCGATCACCAGCCGCGACTCTTCCTTGCGCATCAGGCCATTATCGATATGTAAACCAAGCACGTTCCGCGGGCCCAGCACCCGATTAAGAAACATGAAGGCGACGGTGGAGTCCACGCCGCCGGACACCAGCAGAAATACGCGGCGGCCGTTGCATCGCGCGCGGATATCGTTCGCCATTTCGTCAATAAAGGCCCGCGCGTTCCACGAACGCGCGCAACCGCAGAGATCGATGAAATTCGAAAGGATCTCCATGCCGTGCGGGGTGTCGGTCACTTCGGGGTGGAACTGCAGTCCAAAGAGTCTGCGCTGCTCATCGCCCATGGCCGTGACCGCGCAATCGGGCGTGGATGCGAGGACGCGGAACCCGGGGGGCAGGGCGGTCACCGAATCGCCGTGACTCATCCAAATCTGCTGTTCCGGTTCCAATTTGGCAAACAGCGCCGATGGCTGAACGATATGCATGCGCGCCAGACCATATTCCCGGTGCGTTCCCGGCGCAACCGTGCCGCCGAGTGATTGCGCCATGAGCTGATGGCCGTAGCAAAGGCCGAGCACCGGCATCCCGAGCGAGAGCACCGCCGGATCAAACCGCGGCGCATCGGCGTCGGTGACGCTGCGCGGCCCGCCGGAGAGGATGATACCTTTACATCCGTCAAGCGATGCCGGCGCCGTATCGCTCGGATGGATCTCGGAGTACACTCCCAGGCGGCGGATGCGGTTGGCGATGAGGTGCGCATACTGTCCGCCGAAGTCCAAAACGGCAATGATGTCGAAGCGTCGTTGCAGCATAGGTGGTTAAAAATAAATAACGGCGTTCGAACGCCGTCTTTTTGCTCCTGCCGCTACGTGTAGTATATTTGATCCGTTCGGATCGGAGCGGCAAATCGGATTCGATCATCAGAAAGCGAGACAACCATGACCCCTCGCAATGAACGCAAACCGTTGCGCAATTTTTTCGTCAAACGTTCCATGCAGTTCGGCATCATCGGCCGTATCATGGCCATACTCGCCATATCGGCGGCGCTGACCACCGCGGGAATCGCCGGCGCCTATATGCTCAAATCGCAGAAGGGAAGCTATTATTATATGAGCGATGACGTGCGGCAGGACATTGAACTGATCAATATCCTCGGCATGGTCCTGCCCAGCATAATTGCCGCGCAGGCAGTCAGCCTCCTCATCGGCCTAGGCATCGGATTGTTTTCCTCGCGCAAAGCGGCGGTCCCGGTGTATAAATTCGAAAAATGGGTAAGTCAGCTCAAACATGGAAAGCTCAATACCCATATTGCGTTTCGCGAAGAGAGCGGTTTCAAAGACCTTGCCATCCAATGCAACGCCATGGCGGATGTCTATAAGGACGCGTTTCGCGAAATCCGGGACGCCACGGCGCTCGTTGAGGCGCATGCATCCGAAAGCCCGGGTCTTCTGGAAAAGATGCAACGGATCAGGCAGGCTCTGGCGCGGTTTGATATCTAAACGCGTCCCGCTTACGAAAAAAAGTCTTTCGCCTTGTCAAAAAACGAATCCGGTTTCTGTTCAACCGCCGATAATTTTTCGAGCAGGTCCCGCTGTTCGCGGTTCAGCTTTTCGGGCGTCTGAACATGTACCTTGGCCAGCAAATCGCCGAATTGCCCGCCGTGCAGCACAGGGAGCCCCTTGCCGCGCAGGCGGAATATCTTTTCCGACTGCGTTCCCGGCGGGACCTTAAGGCTTACCTTGCCGTCAAGCGTGGGGATGGTTTTTTCGGCGCCTAGCGCGGCCTCTGAGAACGAGATATTGATTTCGCAGAAAATATCGGTGCCGTGCCGCTCAAAGAAGTCGTGTCTGGCTTCCTGGATGATCACGATAAGATCGCCGGCAGGCCCGCCATTGGGACCCGCGTCGCCCTTGCCTGGAATGGAGATATAATTGCCTTCCGAAACTCCCGGCGGGATATCGACCGCCACTTTGGTTTCGGCCTCCACGGTGCCGCTGCCTTTGCAGGTTGTGCACGGGTCGCTCACGGTGGAGCCTTCGCCGTGACACGCGGGACATACGGACTCGCGGATCACCTGTCCGAAAAAGCTCTGTGACACCTGTTGCACGCGGCCTTCGCCGCCGCATTGCCGGCACGCGTTCTTCTTGCCGCTCTTTGAGCCCGAGCCGCCGCAGGTGGGACACCGGTCGCCGCGCTTGATCTTGATGGTTTTATTGACGCCGGACAGTATTTCACTTAATGTCAATTTTAAGCGCACCTGCAGATCGTTGCCGCGGGCTGCGCCCCCTCGCCTGCCGCCACCCCGTCTGCCGCCGCCGAACAATTCCGAGAAGATGGAATCGCCGCCGAAATCATTCATAAAGGCGCGCAGCGCATCGGAGATATCGAAGCCGCCGAAGCCGGAAAAGCCGCCGAAGCCTCCCTGTCCGGCAGGTCCTTCGAAGGCCGCATGGCCGAACTGATCGTATTGCTGGCGCTTTTTGGCATCCTTGAGAATTTCGTATGCCTCGGTGGCTTCGCGGAATTTTTCTTCAGCCGATTTATCACCCGGGTTCTTATCTGGATGATATTTAATAGCCAGCTTGCGATACGCCCTTTTTATCTCCTCTTCATCGGCTGTTTTTGAAACCCCGAGGACTTCATAATAATCACGTTTTGCCATACTCCGCCTTTTCTTGTACTGGAATCCGAAATCGCCGTCCGCAGGATGAAAACGCGCTATGTTTCTTCCTTTTTCGCATCGTCGGGAACAGGCGCTCCTGGTTTGGGCGCGCCGTCGGAGATCACCACCCGGGCATGGCGGATGATTTTCTCCTTGAGCCGGTATCCCTTTTCGTAAATTTCAGCGATATGGCCCTCGGCAACAGAATCATGCGGCCGCCGCATCAGCGCATCATGGAGTTGCGGATCAAACGCATCGCCGGGAACAGCGAACGGCTCGAGCCCGTTTTTCTTCAGTATTTCATCAAACTTTCCGAATATAAGTTTCATGCCATTGACCAACGCATCGGCCGAGGCAGCCGAATCCTGCGGCTTGAGCGCCCGCTCAAAATTCTCGCGTACTTCAATGAGCTGCAGCAGAAGCTGCTCATTTGCCGTTTCGATCATGCGAAGCTGATCACGCACATTACGGCGTTTGTAGTTGTCAAATTCGGCCATCAGTCGCAGATATTTGTCCTGCTGGGCCGATACCTTTTGAGTCAGGTCGGCTGCCTGCAATCGCAGCTCTTCAACCGGGTCCGGCTGCGCCTGGTTTTCGCAGACAACCGCATCGGCCGGTCCCGGCGTTTCTTCCGCAGGCAAGGATGTTGCCAAAGTTGCGCCCGCGGATTTGTCCTGCGCAACAGCCGACGCAGGCGGCTGTTCCTGCTTTTCTTTCCTGTCAATCGAGCACATATGCCTCCATGCCTTTTCAGAACGGCGGATTAATATAATTCGCTCAGCATCTTTGCCGTATAATCAACGGCCGATACCAGAAAGCCATACGGCATGCGCTTGGGCCCGATAATGCCCAGCGTTCCTTCCATATTGCCGATGCGGTAACGGGTTTTGATGATGCTAAACGATTCGAGGTGTCCCGCTTTATTTTCGCCGCCGATGGTGATGACCACGCCGTTTTGGTCGCCGTCATCATCGGCAAAAACATGCATCAGAAGTTTTTTCTGCTCGAGAATTTCCACGATCGAATTGACCTGCGAACGGTCGAACTGGTTCTGTGACAGCACGATGTTCGTTTCACCTTCGGCATACACCTCCTCTTCGCGGTGTTCCTGCACAATTTTGCGGATCGACGGCATAAACAGACGGATAACCCCTATATCAAGCTGCTCGATGCCCTCGTACAGCAGGTCGCCCGGCTCAAAGAGTCTTCCCAAGGGCCGGCCGCACAAGCGGCTATTCATGATAGTGCACACGCGATCGAGCCCATCGGCGTCGATGGCGCTTTCGAACTCCACCGCAAGTGTCTTGACAAATCCAGAGTCAATGGTCAGGTGAAGCAGGCACCGCCGCTTGCTGATGCGGAACAGGTGGATGTGGCGCAGAACGCCTTCGTGAAGCCGCGGCGCCAGTACCACGCCCAGCTGATGGGTGACTCTGGACAATGCGCGCGACGCCGCTTCCATCACCATGCGCAGGTCCGTGGGCTCCGCATCAACCAGATAGTGTTTGATTTCATCCTGCACTCCCGGCGGGAGCGTCATGAGCCGCATCAGACGATCGACGTAATAACGATAGCCTTTATCGGTGGGGATGCGTCCCGCAGAGGTATGCGGGTGCGTAATGAAGCCCTCTTCTTCAAGGTCCATCATTACATTGCGGACCGTAGCTGCCGAGAGCGCGACACCTTTGGTCCGGGAAATCAAGCGCGATCCGGTGGGCGAACCGGAAAGGATAAAATTCCGCACAACCGCTTCGAGAATGACCAGCTCGCGTTCTGTCAGATTGTCAATGCCCATTGAACGAAACCCGCGCCGCATGGTGAAAAAGACCCGCCGCTCCGTCTAGGCGCGGCGGGCCCATGTGCTTGCCGTTCCCGGCAATCCGGATAAAGCCGCTCTTACATCATGCCGTCCATGCCGCCCATCCCTCCCATGCCGCCCATCCCTCCCATGCCGCCCATGCCCGGACCGCCGGCAGGCATCGGTTTTTCCTCTTTCGGACGCTCGGAAATAGCGCATTCGGTGGTCAGAATAAGTCCCGCTATGCTGGCTGCATTCTCCAGCGCAGAACGCGTGACTTTTTTAGGATCGGGCACGGAAACCAGAAGGTCTTCGTATTGCATGGACTGGGCATTGAAACCGTAGCCCGCCTTGCCTTTTTTAATTTCGTTGACAACGACAGACGGCTCCAGACCGGCATTGGCGATGATTATGCGCATGGGTTCTTCGATGGCACGCTTGACGATTTCAAGACCCACCTTCTCATCGCCGTCGAGCTTCAGCTTCTCCAGGACCGCCGCGGCGCGCACGAGCGCTACCCCGCCGCCCGCCACGATGCCTTCTTCAACGGCCGCGCGCGTTGCATGCAGCGCGTCTTCCACGCGGGCCTTCTTTTCCTTCATTTCGGTTTCGGTGGCCGCGCCGATATTGACCACGGCAACGCCGCCGGCCAGTTTGGCAAGCCGTTCCTGCAGTTTTTCGCGGTCATAATCCGAAGTGGTCTCCTCGATCTGCTTTTTGATCTGAGCCACGCGGCCTTTGATGTCCGCGGCCTTGCCTGCGCCCTCAACGATTGTAGTGTTGTCTTTGTCGATGGTCGCGCGTTTGCATCGGCCCAGCGAGTCCAGCGTGGTGTTCTCGAGCTTGAAACCGGCCTCTTCGGAGATGACGATACCGCCGGTAAGGGTGGCAATATCCTCGAGCATGGACTTGCGACGATCGCCAAAACCCGGCGCCTTGACAGCAGCGATTTTAAGCGTGCCGCGCAGCTTGTTGACGACCAGCGTGGCCAATGCCTCGCCTTCGACCTCTTCGGCGATGATCAGGAGGGTTTTTCCCATCTGTGCCACCTTTTCGAGCACCGGCAGCAGGTCCTTCATGGTCGCGATTTTCTTATCGTGGATAAGAATATACGGTTCATCAAGGAGCGCTTCCATAGTGTCGGGGTTGGTGACGAAATAAGGTGAAATATAGCCGCGGTCGAACTGCATGCCTTCAACCACTTCAAGCGTGGTGTCGATGGATTTGGCCTCTTCAACGGTGATGACGCCGTCCTTGCCCACTTTTTCCATGGCGTCGGCGATAAGGTTGCCGATTTCGTCATCATTGTTGGCCGAAATGGCACCGACGCGGGCGATCTCTTTTTTTCCCGAAATAGGTTTGGCGTCTTTTTCGAGTTGTTCTATGATGGCCTTCACAGCCTTGTCGATGCCGCGTTTGAGTGACATGGGATTCGCACCGGCCGTAACGTTCTTGATTCCCAGGCGGGCAATGACCTGTGCCAGCACAGTGGCCGTGGTCGTGCCGTCGCCCACGGCGTCGGAGGTTTTAGACGCAACCTCTTTTACCATCTGGGCGCCCATATTTTCGAATTTGTCCTCGAGCTCAATTTCCTTGGCAACGGTGACCCCGTCCTTGGTGACGGTCGGGGAACCGAAGCTTTTATCGAGCACAACGTTGCGGCCGCGCGGTCCGAGCGTAACTTTTACGGCGTTGGCCAGGATGTCAACGCCGCGCAACAAACGGTCGCGTGCGATCGATTCAAATACAAGTTGTTTGGCTGCCATTGTGTATCTCCTTTGAAAATGGTTTTCTTATGTCAATATTTTCGCTGTTATCATCCGCTAGATAACCGCAAGAATATCGCTTTCGCGCATGATCAGGTATTCTTTGCTGTCAATAGTCACCTCGGTACCCGAATATTTGCCATAGAGCACCTTGTCGCCCTTTTTAAGAGACATTTCGATCTTCTGCCCGCTATCGGCAACTTTACCGGGACCCACGGCTATTACTTCGCCTTTCTGGGGCTTCTCTTTTGCATTATCGGGGATGATGATTCCACCGGCGGTCTTTTCTTCCGCTTCCAGGGCGCGGATAATCACCCGATCGGCCAAAGGTTTCACGTTCATTGCAGATCTCCCTTCGTGTAAGGTTTTGATTTTAATTTTGTTATGCAAACCTTGATACTGGATTCAAGGATATTAGCACTCGATGCAAGAGAGTGCTAATATATATGCAATTCCCGAAAAAAGTCAAGTCCGGCGACGATTCATGGATCAGGCCGGCCACTCACGGAAAATCCGGACTGTATGCGTCATCAAGGAATCCTTGCGCACAACCGATAACCATAGTAAAATCATTAAGTAAAGCGCAACGGCCGGAAACACCATGAAATTGCCGATCCTGGTTCCACACTTGACACCTGCAGAAATCGCAACGCTCAAGCGCGTTGCGATCAATTCCGCCGTCATTGCGCTTATCATAGTCGGCATTGTCTGGCTCATCAGGTTCCGCGCGGCTAAAACAGCCGAAAAACACGCGCCGCCCCATGAGAATGCGGGTATTTCCGCGGTACTCAGTTCGGCTGGCCCGGAGATTTCGGATCTTGATATCAGCGCCCATCGCCTTGCCCTTGAGCTGTACATCAAAACAGACCAGCCTGAAAAAGCAATCAAGCATATTTTGCGTATTCTTCCGCTTTCCAAAGCAAAAGAGAAAAAGGAGCTGCTCCTTAAATTGGCGACCGAATACATGGAGGAGGGACACTACGAGCAGGCGCTTTCCGTCTTTGAAAAGCTTTCGGACTTTGATGCGGAAAAAGATTCGCTGTCCCCGCTTATTGCCGCGCGGCGCGGATTAACTCTGTTTTATCTTGGGAAAATCGAATCAAGCAGGGATGAACTCACACGATATATCGCAGAATATCCCAATGATCCCGAAGCCCGCTGCTATCTGGGCGAAGTAGAGGCGGCGATTAAAACTCCTTCGCCCGAAGCTGAACGCTTTTTTCAGGAAGCTATAGAAAAGAACCCGCTTTATGTAGAAGCACGCTATCAGCAGGCCCGCTATTATTTAACGCTCAAAGAATACGCCAGGGCACGCGATTCGCTGCAGCAAATTCTACTGCTTGAGCCGCTGTATGAAAAAGCGCATTCGCGATTGGGCATGGCCTATTATTACCTGAACATGCCGTCTCTTTCTCTCAAATCCTACGAGACCGCCCTTGCCTTGAATCCTGATGATTTCAATGTGCATTATAACATTGGAGAACTCTATTATACGTTCTATAATGACATGGAACAGGCTCTCAAGGAATTTAAATTAACTATCGAACTCCAGCCCGACCATGCTGAAGCAAATTTCAAGATCGGCCTTATATGCCTGGCAAATAATATGAATAAAGAGGCGGCTAAATACCTCGAAACAGCAGTAACAAATAGTCCTAAGAACATTCGATTCATGCTCCAGCTGGCTGTTGCCTATGAAAAGCTGGATCTAAAAGATGATGCGCTGCAGGTCTATTTGCGCGTCGCGGAATTGGCTCCTCTGGACCAGATTGCCCAGCAAAAGATCAAACTCCTGTCGACGCATTCAGGCTGAAACACTCTGTCGTACATGGCAGTTAAAAAAAAGACTTGATTTTTTGTGTAAATCAATGTATTCTAACTATTGGTAAAAACAAGGCTTAAAGCAACAAGGCATCGATTCATCTGTAAACTCAGGCGGAAAGGGCGTTCTTCCGAGGGAGTATAAGCCCATGGGAAACATCACCAAGCGGGATCTTGTCGAGAAGATCTCTGAAAAAACCGGTTTAACGCAGGTCGACACAAAAATCGTGATTGAAAGCTTTTTAGAAGCGGTCTCTCATGCGCTTCAAAAAGGATTTCATATCGAGATCCGCGGCTTTGGGCGCTTTAAAATCAAAAGGAAGAATGCCCGCATAGCGCGCAATCCACGAACAGGTGAGCAAATCAAGGTAGAAGCCGGTTTCAAGCCGATTTTTGAAGCATCAAATGAATTGCGGGACCGTGTAAATCAGAAGAATTCGCAAGGCGTTGGTCCACCGCCGGTTGCCCCTGCAGCATGAAATGAAAAAGCCGCACCAGGCAAGGCCCGGTACGGCTTTTTCATTTTGGATTCCAGATCGCAGGGATGCTCATGCATCGGTCTGTGCGCCTTGAATACCGCCGCTATCCGCTATTTCCCATCCCATAATGATTGAGCTGCTTTTTTCAATTCATTATACCAGCCCCTGACGTCTTCGGCGCTAATATTCAAATCCTGCGCGATCTTTTCCGGGCTTTCGCCGCATTCGAGTTGGGCCGCTGCATGCCATTTCTGCTTTGCGGTAAATGATGGAGCATCCTGCTTCACCGGAACGCTCGCGCCGGCGCCATGAATCGCGTCAGTCTGCACTGATTTCCCCTGCCGCACGCCGGCAAGCATGGATTCCAGTTTTTCATCCAGATTGGTCCTTTCGTCGAATCCTGTCGACGAATAGCGTATAATGCCATCGGGACCGATTACGAAAAGCGACGGCAACGATTTAACGCCATAGCGCTGCGCCGTTGCTTTGTAGGGATCAAGCATGACCGGCAGCGTATAGTTCTTTTCCTTGACAAAAGGTGCAACGATATCGGCGCCTTCCTTGTCGATGCTGATACAGAAAATCTTTACGGAATCTTTCTGGTGTTTTGCCGCGAATGCATGCAGCTCGGGAATCTCCTTCTGGCATGGCTTGCAGTAGGTTGCCCAGAATGATAGGATCACAATATGATGAATGTTGTTGACATAGGGCTTGGAAAGCTGCGCTCCGCAATATACCGACAGCACTTCGCGCGTGCCGGTCAGCGTTGGGAGCGAAAAGCCGGGGGCGGTCGTTCCTGGCTGCAGGATCGTCGATGTATCGGCCGTTGCGTATAACATGGAAGCGGCCGCCGCCATCATCATCACCCACGGGTGCTTCATACATTCGTCCTTTTCAGGATTGTATAGGAGAACTGGATTGCGCTTGCGTATATTCGCGATGAAGGATTATCCTCCAAGCTCTTCAGCCCGCGCTGCTGCGCTGGTGACGGCTTTAATGACGGCGTATTTGAACCCGCCCTCTTCCAGAGCCATAAGCCCGCGTGCTGTTGTGCCGGCCGGAGACATGACCCGGCTTTTAAGTTCAGCCGGCGATTCAGGCGACTGTTGCGCAAGAAGGGCCGACCCGACAACGGTCTGAATGGCCAGCTCGCGAGCGGCTGCAAGCGGCAAACCGGCGGTAACGCCGCCCTCGATCAGCGCCTCGATAAACAAATAGACATACGCAGGTCCGCTTCCCGAAAGCCCGGTCACCGCGTTCATCAGTTTCTCCGGCACGGCAATCGCGCGGCCGCAGGAGGAGAGAATCGCCTCCACAGTCTTTGCATCGCGGCCGCTGCACTTGTCGTTGAGCGAATAAGCCGACATGCCCTGTCCGATAAGCGCCGGGGTATTGGGCATCACGCGACAGATGCGCGCTGATGCGCCTAAAAGCGATCGTAACTCTGTCAGTGTCACGCCGGCGGCAATAGAGATCCAGAGCGGTTTGAAATTCGCGGAGTCCTGAACCCGCGAAAGACTGTCGGCGACATCCTGCGGCTTTACGGCGATAATCGCAACATCGGGCCGGTTCTTCGCTTCCGTCCACCGATCCGGAGAAATCACAGCAATATTTTTAGGAAGCCGCTTAAGGGCCGCGGCACTTTTGTCATAGGCAATAATCGACTGCTTCGGATGGCTGGAAAGCAGGCCTGTAATAAGCGCCCGCCCCATGTTTCCGGTTCCCACGATCGCGATCTTCATCACTCCTCCACAACCTAAAATCCGGCTTTTGCTTTTCTGTGCTGACTACCGACTTCCGATCCCCGACTTCGGTGCTTTTCTAGCTCTTCATGGAATCCAGGAACTGCTGGTTGGTCTTTGTGGAAAGGATCTTCTCATTCATGAATTCCATCATCTCAATAGGCGTCATGGTGGTAAGGAATTTGCGCAATACCCACATGCGGTTAAGCTCTTCTTTGGTCAACAATAGTTCTTCCTTGCGCGTGCCTGATTTGAGAAGGTCGATGGCCGGGAATATCCGTCGTTCCTGAATCTTGCGGTCCAGCACCAGTTCCATATTGCCGGTGCCCTTGAATTCTTCGAAGATCACCTCGTCCATGCGACTGCCGGTTTCAATGAGCGCCGTGGCGATGATGGTAAGGCTTCCGCCGCCGTCGATGTTGCGCGCTGCGCCGAAAAACTGCTTTGGTTTGTACAGCGCCTGCGAATCCACGCCGCCCGACAGGATGCGGCCCGAATGGGGCGCCACCGTATTATGGGCGCGCGCAAGACGCGTAATGGAATCGAGAAGGATGACCACGTCGCGCTGGTGTTCCACCAGGCGTTTGGCACGCTCAATCACCATTTCGGCCACCACCACATGACGCTCGGCCGGTTCATCGAAGGTCGAGCTGATCACTTCGCCTTTGACCGAACGCTGCATATCGGTCACCTCTTCGGGACGTTCGTCGATAAGCAGGACGATCAGAAAGGCCTCCGGATGATTGACGCTGATGGAATTGGCGATGCTTTTAAGCAGCATGGTTTTGCCGGCACGCGGCGGCGCCACGATCAGTCCGCGCTGTCCTTTACCGATGGGGGTAAACAGGTTCATGATGCGCGTGGACGGATCTTTGGGATCGGCTTCAAGGTTGAATTTCTTGTCCGGAAAAAGCGGCGTAAGGTTATTAAAATTGATCTTCTTTTTGCACTCTTCGGGATCCTCATAATTGATCTTATCCACGCGCAGAAGCGCGAAATATCGCTCGGAATCCTTGGGCGGCCGTACCTGGCCGTACACGGTATCGCCGGTGCGGAGATGGAACCGCTTTATCTGCGAAGGTGAAACGTAGATGTCGTCGGGACCGGAGAGATAGCTGTTGAGCGGCGAGCGCAGGAAGCCAAAACCATCGGGCATGATCTCCAGAACACCTTCGGCCATGAGCGCGCCGTTCTGCGCCGCCTGCGCGCGGATGATCTTGAAAATCAGCTCCTGGCGGTCCATCATGCGATGATCGTCGATGGCAAGCTCTACTGCCAGGTCATTCAGCTCTACGATCGATTTGGCCTTGAGGTCGGCTAGGTTCATTGAGACTCCTTGAGGGTGGGAAGAGACAGCAAGTGGGGGGATTGTGTCGTTATTTATCATGATTATTTACAATATGATATATCGGAATTCCCGGGGACCGGAATTTTCATCTGTTACGCGCGGAACGCTGCTGCACAACGATTAAGCACCCATCCTCGACCACGGCTTCAAACGAATGCGGCTTTTTTGGATTGGATGTATATCAACCGCGTTGATATACATTTGAGGCTTACATGATTAGAAAAACAAAGATCGACTATTGCAGCACTTATAATATGCTATTGCGGAGCGATGATTGTCAAGGGGATCGTGACCGCTTTATTCCCTGCCTTAATCAGCACCGGATACAGACCGTTGCGAAGACCACAGGCTGAGAGGTCAATTTCCCGATTTCCCGTCCCTGAAAATCCGGCGCGCAAGGATCCCCGGAGATCGTATATCATCACCCGGTGTATCCCTGATGACCGGACCGAAAGCGCCGGTCCCGAACGCATGATCGTCCATGGCGCCGTCTGCGAAGATGTGCGCGCACCTGGGGCGGTTGCCG
>Ga0315289_10001598_pt1 | contig 35311 bp, 28 predicted proteins | sample YL17G11_40_MG_FD_203452 | JGI IMG/M metagenome (GOLD analysis project Ga0315289, IMG submission 203452) | Sediment microbial communities from Yellowstone Lake, YNP, Wyoming, USA - YL17G11_40 | ecosystem: Environmental > Aquatic > Freshwater > Lake > Sediment | place: USA: Wyoming | collected...
GGGGAGCGGCGTCTTTTCCTTCTGGCGTTTCGTCCCGCGGCTCACCCTCGAAACGGAGCGGTATAGGGCGTTCACCGCGGCGGCCCCCGATACGGGGCGCTACTACCGGGAAGGGGTCTTCTCCGTCGCGGGGAGAAACATCGGCGCCTACCGGGGGATTCTCTCTCTCACGCGGAGACTCACGGACGGCGTCGATTCGTCGGGCGTGGACTGGTTCCGCTCGCGGGAAAACGACGAGATCACGTTCGACGGCGGTTTCTCCGAGGGGGGGCGCATCTTCGAGCTCCTCGCCACGCACCGCCGCAGTCGCGACGTGCGATTCGACGAGACGAGCCGGTACAGCCTCGCGCGCTTTCGCGGCCGGGATTCATGGGAAAAGGCCGGTGTCGCGGCGGACGTGAGCTATCGATTGAGCGCGGGGCAGGAGCGGACACGCGAAAAGGCGGTCGTTTTCGTCGGTGAGAACCAGGGGGACTACGACAGGGAAGGGCGCGAGGTCGGGCAGAAGCGCGGGGATTACATGCTCATTTTCATCCCGGGCGGCGATCTGGAGCCCGTGCGCTCGGTCGAGCTCAGCGTGCAGGTCAGCGCCGGCGCGGGAGTGCGGGGCCTCGTCGGCGAGAGGGAAAGCGGCGGCTTCTTCGGAAGGCTCAGGCGCGAGGTCTCCCTCGATCACTTCTTCTCCGTTCTCGAAAAATCGCGGACCGGCGATCTCGTCGGGCTCTACACCCTGAATCCGTCGCTGCTCCAGAGAAATGATCTCACCGTGTATGGCGTGAACAAGCTCCGCGAGGAATGTACGCTCTTCAACTCTTCGAGGATCTTCAAGCTGCGCGTCTTCTATACCCGCGAGGACGAGGAAGACAACCGTCTCGAGGGCGCGTTCGCCGAGGCGTTCACGCGGGAGGTGAGGATGCGGGCCGAGTCGGCTCCGTGGGACGCGCTCGCCGTCACGTGGGAGGCGGGCACGGGGCTACGGAGGCGGGAGGCCCTGGGACTCTCCGAGCAGAGCTACCGGGTCGAGACGAACTCTCTCGCCCAGATCCTGAATTATCGCTTCAACGCGTCGACGAGAGTCTCGCTCGAGCTCGGCGCCGAGCGCCGCGCGGACGAGGTCTCGGCGGCGAAGCAAATCTCATACATGGCGACCCCGTCCATCGCCTCCTCCGTCGGAGAGCGGCTGAACGTCGCATTGTACTTCAAGCTCACCTACACGGATGTCCGTTCGGAGACCGCCAAACCCCTTTTTTTCCTCGAGGAGGGGCTTCGCGAGGACTGGAGCGCCATGGGGCAGTATCGCTTTTCACGAAACGTGAGCTTCGGTCTCAACTATACGGGACGCCGCGAGAAGAACTATCTCGGGGAGGTGAGGACGGTACATGATCTCAAGGTTGAAAGCCGCGCTTACTTCTAGCATGGTGCTCGCCGTCATGCTGCCGGTCTCCCCGCTCGCCGGGGTGATCCGCGCCGCGAGCTACCCGGGCGCACGGGTGATCTCCGCTTCGGAGCTCGAGAAGCGGAGCCTTCTTCGGGTGGGGGTTGCATACTCGGATTCGCTTGTTTCAATGGAAGTTGTGCGTGTTGATTCACTTTATTTCTCAATGGGCTATCCCGGCGTCGAGATACAGGTGGATACATCCGCTTCCGTGGCAGGGATTGATATCCGACTCACCCTAACCGAGGGTGAGGCGGCGCGGATCGGAAAGGTCTCGGTGGACGGGGCGGAGTTCATCGGAGAGGCCGAAGCGATGCGGCGCGTGCGGCCGATCGCGGGGGATCGGTTCGATCCCTTCCTCCTCGAGGAATCCCTCAGAGAGCTCCTCGGGCTCTATACCGAATCGGGCTTCCCGTACGCGCAGGTATGGCTCACCGGTTTCGACTACCGCAGCGTCGCAAACGAAGTCGACGTGCACATTTCGATATCGGAGGGAGAGCGCTCGGCGATCGCGCGCGTCGTTTTCGATGGTCTCACGCGAACCGACTCTTCGCTGGCGCTCCGCACGTCGCGCCTCAAACCCGGGGCCGCCTACAGCGAGAAGCGCGTTGAGCGGGCCCGGAGCTACCTGCGAGGCGCGGGCTATTTCGAGTCGGTCGGAGAGGCGAGGCTCGAGCGGCGCTCGAGCGGAAGGGTCGACCTCGTCGTCCCCGTCAAGGAGATCGAGCGGGGCAACTCATTCCAAGGCGCTCTCGGTTTCTCGCGGAAGGAGCAGGGGGATTACGTGCTGAACGGCTCCGTCGCGGTCGAGCTCAGGAACATTGCGGGGACTGGACGCAACGTCCACTTCGACTGGGTCAACGACGGCCAGGATTACTCGCGGCTGGCCCTGCGCGTCAGGCAGCCGTTTCTCTTCTCGAGCCCGGTAAGCCTCGACGGCGAGCTCTTGCAGGTCATCCAGGACTCGTCATACATGTGGAACTCGGGAGGACTGTACTTCGGTGTTCCCCTTGGACCGTTCAACTCGATCGTGGCCGGCGCGGCCGCGGACCGGAACGTGCCGAACTCGGGAGAGCTCATCCGGAGCATCCGCGAGCGCTTCCGCGTCGGGCTCACGAGGGGACTTTCCGGGGGTATCGGCTTCGCGGCGCACGTGGAGGGGGCGTACCGGAAGAGCTATCTGCGAACGCGTCCGGCCGAGATCGACGGCGAGCTCCTGTACCGCTTCGACGGCTCCATCGAGGCGCCCACGTGGGGAGATCAGAGCATGTTCGCGCGGCTCGTCTCCGAAGCGGTCTTCTCCACCGGGACCATTCCGCTCGCCGAGCTTTTCCCGCTCGGTGGCGCGACGACCTTGAGAGGGTATCGCGAGGGGCAGTTCAGGGGAGAACGCCTCGCGTTCACGAATCTTGAGTACCGGTTCGGGGAGGGGGGCTGGCTCTTTCTCTTCGACGACCTCGGCGCCTTTTACCGGCGCGACGGGGGGTGGGCCGTGAAGAACGGCACGGGGTTCGGGCTGAGGTCGCAATCCCCTCTCGGCGTCGTTGTGCTGAGCTTCGGCGTAGGGGAGCGGCTCTCGCTCGAGGGGACGCGCATCCATATCTCGCTCGTGGAAAAATTCTGATACCGAGAAATTCTGATACCGCGATTGACGAAACCTCCCCGCCGAACGTATACTGAATCGATGTTCTGCCGTGAAAGGGGCGAAGGCATTGACGGAATTCGAACGGGCATTGAAGGGTGAGATAACGCCGGTTCTCAGGGGCGTGGCGGAGGCGGAGCGCGTCGAGCCCGAACGGCTCCGCCGCCTCGTGGCGGAGGGGAGAGTCGTCATCACGGGCACGGCGCGAAAGCACTGCCGCGTGATCGGTATCGGCGAAGGCTTGCGGACGAAGGTCAACGCGAACATCGGGACGAGCCCCGCGCACGACGAGCCGGAAGTCGAGCTCGAGAAGCTCCGCGTCTCGATCGAGGCGGGAGCGGACACCGTCATGGATCTTTCGACGGGGGGGGATCTCGACGCGATGCGCCGCTCGATCTGCGGGAAGTCGACGATCCCGCTCGGGACCGTTCCCATTTACCAGGCGATCGTGGAGGCGACGCGCTCGGGCGGCGACGTCCCCGACACGAAGACGGAGGCCTTCCTCGATGTCGTCGAGCGTCATGCGCGCGACGGCGTCGATTTCATGACGATCCATTGCGGGCTCGTGAAGAGGCTTGCCGATGCGGTCGCGGCGACGAGAATCGCCGGGGTCGTGAGCCGCGGCGGCTGTTTTCTCCTTCAGTGGATGCTCGCGAACAAGCGGGAGAATCCCTACTACGAGCACTACGACCGGCTCCTCGATATCGCCGCGAAGTATGACGTCGCGCTGAGCCTCGGTGATGGTCTCAGGCCCGGCGCAATCGCCGACGCAACGGACGGCGCGCAGATGGGGGAGCTTCTCGTCATCGGCGAGCTCGTAGAGCGCGCGCGTGCGCGCGGCGTGAGCGTTATCGTCGAAGGGCCGGGGCACGTTCCGCTACAGGATATCCCCTCGCACATGATCATGCAGAAACGGATCACGAAGGGCGCTCCGTTCTACGTTCTCGGGCCGCTCGTCACTGACGTGGCGCCCGGTTGGGACCACATCACGAGCGCGATCGGCGGCGCCGTCGCGGCGCAGTATGGAGCGGATTTTCTGTGCTACGTCACGCCGGCCGAACACCTGCGGCTTCCCTCCGTGAAGGACGTGCGCGACGGCGTCATCGCGGCGCGCATCGCGGCCCACGCAGGGGACATCGCAAAAGGGATCCCCGGGGCGGCCGACTGGGACCTCGAGGTCTCGCGCGCCCGCGCGGAGCTCGACTGGGAGCGCGCTCTCTCGACGAGCCTCGATCCCGAAACCGCGCGCGGCATGTTTGATCCGATCTCGGGGGATTCGGAAAAGCTCTGCTCGATGTGCGGCATATACTGCGCGATTCGGGGGACGAAGAGGACCAGGGACAGACGGAAACGGCAGGGGTAGGGATGGGCGGCACGGATCGCAGTCGCGCGAGCTGTTCTTGCCGCGGGGTTGAGGCCGCCGAGCCCGTCGCGGCAATCGTTTCATTTCTTGCACGGCACGATTTCACGCTCCCGATTCCCGAACGGGACGTGACGGTTGAGCGCCTCGTTTCGCTCATCGCCGGGGGGGCTGTCCCGCCCGCGTATCTCCTCACACTCGCCGAACGGTGCGGTATCGAAGGGCTTTCGCTCATCGCGGAGGCGGCCGGTTCTTTGGGGGTGCGCCCGAAGGGCGCGGGGGGGACCGCCGGAGAGGGAGGGGCCGAGGCTCGATCCGCGGCGCCGCTCGCGCTCGACCTCGATGAGGCGTTTTCACTCGTTTTCAAATCGCTCGGCGAGGAGCGGTCCGGTCAGCTCGAGATGGCCCGAGCCGTGTCGAGGGCATTCGGGGAGGACGGCGTCGCGTTTCTCGAAGCGGGCACCGGCACCGGCAAATCGCTGGCCTACCTCGTTCCTTCGGCGCTGCATTCGTTCGAGACCGGGGAGCGGGTCATTGTTTCGACCTATACGAAAAACCTTCAGGACCAGCTTTTCCGCAAGGAGATGAGCGTTCTCGAACGCGCCCTTTCCATCGACGGTGGCGCCGAGAGGCTCCTCGGCAGGGATAACTATCTCTGTACGAGGAACGTTCTTCTACAGGCTTCGAAACTCATGGAGGAGACGAGCGCACCGGGCCTCGCGCTGGCTCTCTTCGTCTCTCTCGCGGACGGGGGTACGATCGACTCGCTCGGGGCGCTTCCGGACGGCATCGATGCGAGAGATCTCGCCGCGCCCCCGCGGTGTCCGATGAATGCGTGCGGCTTCGCGGAGCGATGTCCGCTCATCAGGGCGCGAAGGCGCGCGCGCGAGGCGAGGATTCTCTTCGTGAACCACGCGCTGCTCCTGACTGACTACCAGCAGGGGGGAGCGGTGATCGGACCGTACGCGCGGGTTGTCTTCGATGAGGCGCACCAGCTCGAGCGGTGCATCATCGAGAATCTGTCGGTGAGGACCTCACGCGAGGATATGCACCGCATTCTCGAGCCCCTCAAGCTTTTCGAGCGCGATGACGACACGTGGAAGCTTCTCGTGCGCGAGCTCGAGTGCTCTCACATCGGGGGGAGCTGGAATCGTCTCAGGAAGAGCCTCGCGCGGAATGCAAGGGACCTCGAGCGCGCGTACGCGGGGTTTTTCCGCGGCGTCACCGATACGCTCAACGCCGGACGCTCCTTGAGATCGACGAAAACCCGTTACACGGACGGCGGCGAGACCTTCGCTATTGAAAGGACTGCGTTACACGATATTTTTTTATATATCAATACATTACTTGAATCACTTAAACTAATATCAGAAGTAAGACTGTCGCAGGACCTCGGCGTATTCCAGCAGGAAATCTCGTATGCCGCCGAGGAGCTCGCGACCCTTTCTGAGAGCCTGAAATACCTCTCGACGGGGACCGACGAGGATTCGGTCTTCTGGCTCGACTGGGGTTCCGACGGGGCGCTCAGGGAAATGTGCGGTTCCCCCCTCGGCATCGACCGCTCCTTCGCCGATTATCTCGAGGGTTTCCTCGGCTCGGCGGTGTTTACCTCGGCGACGCTCTCGCAGAACGGGAGCTTCGCATTCCTCAAGGAACGGCTCGGTCTGAGGCTCCTTCCGATCAAGCCGATCGAGCTTGTCATCCCGTCTCCGTTCCCCTTCGATAAGAACTGTCTCACGCTCGTCGTATCGGGACTCGGCGACCCGAACGACGACGGGTTCGCCGCGCCGGTGGCCGATCTCGTCTCGGCGCTGGCGGCGAGCGTCGCTCGCAGGACGATGGTCCTTTTCACGTCGTACCGTCTCTGTTTCTCCGTCGCGGGGGCGCTCGCGAAGCGCGGTGTCGACGGGCCGGTGTTCGTGCAGGGCTCGGGGGAAAGCAGGGAGGCCCTCTCCGAGCGATTCCGTCTTCACCCGGCGGGAGTGCTCCTCGGGGTCGCGAGCTTCTGGGAGGGGGTCGATTTCCCGGGGGAGGAGCTCGAGGTGCTCGTCATTCCGAAGATTCCGTTTCCCGTACCGTCTGAGCCCATCGTCGAAGCGCGGTCGCATCGGCTTTCGGCGCTCGGCGAGGATGCGTTCGGGAAGCTCTTCCTGCCCGAGGCGATCCTCCGCATGCGGCAGGGGGCGGGGCGTCTCATCAGGCGCATGGACGACCGCGGAGTCATCGTCATCCTCGACTCGCGCCTCGGGACCAAGCCGTACGGGAGCACGATCCTCTCGTCCCTTCCGTCGGGAACCGTCGAGCACGTCTCGCCCGAAGAATGCGTCGTGCGCGTCGCGCGGTGGTTCGGGGGCGTCTGAACGCTCGCTTTGCAGTTGCCGAGCCGGTCCGAAAGCCGTATCGTCAATGTGAATTATCGGATTCCGGAGGTGAAGATTCCATGCAAAAACGGAATATCAGGGCGCCGCGGGGAACCGGGATGAGCTGCAAGAGCTGGTTCACGGAGGCGCCGCTGCGCATGCTCATGAACAATCTCGATCCCGAGGTCGCCGAGAGGCCGGAGGATCTCGTCGTGTACGGCGGCCGCGGCAAGGCCGCCCGAAACTGGGATTGCTACGACGCGATCGTGGAAACGCTGCGCGGCCTCGAGAACGATGAGACGCTCCTCGTCCAGTCGGGGAAGCCTGTCGCCGTTTTCAGGACGCACGAGGACGCGCCGCGCGTGCTCATCGCCAACTCGCTCCTCGTTCCCCGGTGGGCGACGTGGGAGAGCTTCTGGGAGCTCGAAGCGAAGGGGCTCACGATGTACGGCCAGATGACGGCCGGCTCGTGGATGTACATCGGCACGCAGGGGATTCTCCAGGGGACCTTCGAGACCTTCGCCGAATGTGCGCGGCAGCACTTCGGTGGAACGCTTGCGGGGAGGCTCGTGCTCACGGCGGGCCTCGGGGGGATGGGGGGCGCCCAGCCGCTCTCGGTTACAATGAACGGCGGCGTCTGTCTCGCCGTCGAGGTCGACGCCGGGCGGATCAGGCGCCGCATCGAGACGCGGTACTGCGACGAGATGGAGACCGATCTCGACCGGGCGCTCGAGAAGGCGACAGAGGCGGTGAGGGAAAAGCGTCCGTACTCGATCGGGCTCCACGCGAACGCGGCAGACGTTTTTCCCGAGCTCGTCCGCCGCGGCTTCGCTCCCGACGTCGTCACCGATCAGACGTCCGCGCACGACGCCCTCAACGGCTACATTCCGCGGGGCTACGACGTAGCGCAGGCCGCCGCGCTCAGGCGCTCGAACCCCGACCGCTATGTCAAGGAGGCGACCGAGTCGATCGTCGTCCACGTCCAGGCGATGATCGATCTCCAGAAGCGCGGCGCCGTCGTGTTCGATTACGGGAACAATATCCGCGGCCAGGCAGAAAAGGGGGGGCTCGCGAACGCCTTCGCCTTTCCCGGCTTCGTTCCCGCGTTCATCCGCCCGATGTTCTGCATCGGCAAGGGGCCGTTCCGCTGGATCGCCCTTTCGGGAGATCCGAGGGATATCCACCGCACCGATGATCTCGCCCTCGAGCTCTTCCCCGAAAACGAATCGCTCTGCCGCTGGATTACGCTCGCGCGCGAGAAGGTCGCTTTCCAAGGGCTGCCGGCGCGTATCTGCTGGCTCGCGTACGGGGAAAGAGAGAAGTTCGGCCTCGCCCTCAACGAGCTCGTCGCGAGGGGGGAGATCTCGGCGCCGATCGTTATCGGCCGCGACCATCTCGATTCCGGTTCCGTCGCGAGCCCGTTCCGCGAAACGGAAGCGATGAAGGACGGGAGCGACGCGATCGCCGATTGGCCGATCCTGAACGCGCTGCTCAACGCCTCGTGCGGCGCCGCGTGGGTCTCGGTGCACCACGGGGGGGGCGTCGGGATGGGACTATCGATCCACGCGGGTCTCGGCGTCGTCGCCGACGGAACACCGAAAGGGCGCGAAAAACTGGCACGTTGCCTGCGGTGCGACCCTGGCACAGGGATTGCAAGACACGCGGATGCTGGATATGAGATAGCCATTGAAAAGGCGAAAGATGCAGGGCTTCGTATCCCGATATTGAAGAAATGAAGCCTGATTTCGAGGGGCCGCGAGGTCCTTTTGTCGCGAGATTGCCATTGTAACTGTGCAAGTTGAGCAGCTTTTCAAGGCTGGCTTGTTCGATACAAAGGAGTGGCGCTTGCCTGAGATCGTTGATCTGCTGCTTTGCGGCGCCGGACAGCTTGTGACGTGCGGGGGTTCCAAAAAAGGACCGAAGCGTGGCAAAAGTCTATCCGATCCCGGCCTCGTATCCGACGGGGCGATGGCGATCGTGAAGGGGAAGATATTCTCCGCCGGCACCCGCGCGGAGGTCGAGAAGAGAATCGGGAAGGCTCGCGTCGCGAGGTCGTTCGACGCCGGCGGGCGCGTCGTTATGCCGGGCTGGGTCGATCCCCATACGCACGCGGTTTTCTCGCGCTACCGCGCCGACGAGTACGAGGCGCGCATCCGGGGGGAGGGCTACCTCGAGATCGAGCGCCGCGGCGGCGGGATCAAGCGGACGGTCCGCGAGGTGAGGGAGATGGACGAGGAACGGCTCTTCGAAGTGAGCCGCCGACGGCTCGCGAAGATGCTTGAGGGCGGAACGACGACCATCGAGATCAAGAGCGGCTACGGGCTCGAGACCGAAAGCGAGCTCAAGATGCTCCGCGTCATCAGGCGCCTCGGGGCCGAGATGCCGCTCGATGTCGTCGCGACCTTTATGGGCGCGCACCAGAAGCCGGCCGGATCGGACGCTTCCAAAGCGTACATCGACATTGTCATCGACGAGATGATTCCCGCGGTCGTCCGCGGAAAGCTCGCCGAGTTCATCGACGTGTTTTGCGAAGAGGGCGTGTTCGGTCTCGATGAGACCGAGCGGATTCTCGAGGCGGGACGAGAGTCCGGTCTCGCTCTCAAGGTGCACGCGGACGAGATCACCCCGATGGGCGGCGCCGAGCTCGCCGCGCGGATGGGGGCGGTCTCGGCGGAGCACCTCACGAAGATATCGCCCGCGGGCGTGGAAGCGCTCGCCGCCTCCGCCACGATCGCGGTTCTCCTGCCGGGTACGACCTTCGCGCTCGGCTCGAGGGATTTCGCGCCGGCGAGGCGTATGATCGAAGCGGGCATCGCCGTGGCGCTCGCGACTGATTTCAACCCGGGCAGCGCTCCGTCATGCTCGATGCCGCTCACCATCGCCATCGCCTGTTCCCAGATGCGGATGACGCCGGCCGAGGCGATCAACGCGGCGACGATCAACGCGGCGCACGCGGTCCGGAGAGGCTCTTCGGCCGGCTCTCTCGAGGAAGGGAAGAGCGCGGATTTTGTCGTTTACGACGTCGGGGATTACCGGGAGATTCCTTCCCGTGCGGGCGCGAACCACGCGATCGCCGTATGCAAGGCGGGAGCGGTCGTGTGGGAACGCGCCGCCTTCGAGACCGCAAGCGAGGTCGGGTTTTGAGCAAGGCAAGCCAGATACGCCAGAAGGCGCAGGAGTTCCTGAACAAGGGCCAGACCGATAAGGCCATCCAGGAATACCGCCGCCTCGTCTCGATCGAGTCGAAGAACCCGAATATCTACAATGAGCTCGGCGATATATTCCTGCGCGCGGCGGACAAGGCGCAGGCCGTCCAGAACTTCGAAAAGGCGGCGGTCATCTACGAGAAGGTCGCCCTCTACAATAACGCGGTCGCCGTCTGCAAGAAAATCCTGAGAATCGAACCCGAAAAGGTCGAGACCGTCTACAAGCTCGCGGAGCTGCGGGCGAAGCAGAAGCTCGAAGGGGAGGCGGTCGCGTACTTCGCTCAATACACCGAGCTCGTGCTCGCGAACCCGCAGGGACTGCAGCAGCATTTGCAGAAGAACGTCGAGCGGATTCTCGAGCTCATAGGAACGAACGAACCGGCTCTCGCGAAGGGGGCCGAGATCTTCGAGCAGCTCGGGCTCAAGCTCAAGACGGCGGAGCTCTATGTGAAGCTCTCCTCGATCGCCTCGGCGAAGGGGGAGGAGAAGAAGCACGCGCAGTACCAGCGCAAAGTGGATGAGCTCACCGCCGGTCTCACTCCAGACGAGCTGGAGGAAATAAACAGGAACTCCGCCGGCGAGAAAGGCGCGGCGGAAACCATGAGCACGCCCTCCGTCGAAACGATTCCCGAACTCGAGGGACCCCCTTCCGGGCGCGTCGAGCCGCCTCCCGAGCGCGTTGATGCGCCGCCCGAAGGGGCAGGTCCGGAAACGCCCGCCGCGGATGCGTTTGAAGAGGAGCTTCCGGCGGAGGAAGCGAATGGGTCCGAAATCGATGCGGCCGTGAACGAGGCGGTCGAAGAGGCGGAGATGGTCGCCGCCATGAGCCAGGGACACGAGATCTTCGCGGCCGGCGCGGCGTCCGGCGGACGAGCGAACCCCCCCGGGGAAGGAACGCATCCGTCCGCGGGGGCGTCGGTGGCGACCGATGCGCCTCCCGAGCGTACGGGCGCCTCTCCGGTCCCGCCGCCGGCGAGCGAGCTCTCGCAGGCGCGGAGCGACGCGGCGCGGGAGACCAACCTCGCCGAGGAGATAACGAGCGACGTCGAGAAGGACGATCTCAAGAGCCATTACGATCTCGGTATGGCGTACCTGGAGATGGGCCTTTACACCGAAGCGATCAAGGATTTTCAGATCTCGTCCCGGTACGCGGAGCTTCAGCTCAGCAGCATGGAGATGATCGGCCATTGCTTCCTCAAGCACAATCAGCCGCGCCTCGCCGTCAAACAGCTTTCGCGCGCCCTCGACATCGCGAAGGCATCGAGTGCGGACAACCTCGGCATCCATTACAACCTCGGCCTCGCCCATGAGATGCTCGGCGAGCTCGGCCCGGCGCGGGAACATTTCGAAGAGGTCTACATCGTCGATATGTCGTTTCGCGACGTCGCGGACAAGATGAAGAAACTGAGCACGGTTTCCTGAAGCGGGACTCAATGGAACCCCATACGCAGCCCTGCGATCTCCACCTCCATTCGAACTACTCGGACGGAACAATGTCCCCCGAAGATATCGTGAGCTACGCGCACGCGATCGGGCTCTCGGCGCTCTCGATCACTGACCACGATACGATTCGCGGACAGGCGGAGGCGCTCGAAACGGGGAAGCGGTACGGCATCGAGGTCGTGACGGGAATCGAGTTCAGCATCGAGGAGGAGGGGGGGAGCGTCCACCTTCTCGGCTACTGCTTCGACCACGGGCATCGAGCGCTCGTGGCCAATCTCGAGGCGCTCTCGGAGGCGCGGGTGACGAGGGCGCGCGATATCGTGCGCAAGCTCGAGGAACGCGGGGTCTCGATATCGTTCGACGATGTGCTCGCTGAGGCGGGGCACGGGAGCATCGGGAGGCCGCACATCGCCCGCGTCCTGCACCGGCGCGGTCACGTCTCGAGCGTGTCGGAGGCGTTCGTTCGGTATATCGCCGACGGCGCCCCGTGCCACGTTCCGAAAAAAGTGCTCTCCCGGGACGCGGTTGTCCGCCTCATCGCGGAGGCGGGGGGCGTCGCCGTATGGGCCCATCCGGGTTGGAACATCAGGAGAACGGGTCTCGTCGAGCGGCTTACCGGCTCCGGCGTCCGGGGTATCGAGGTCTGGCACCCCAATCACACCGAGCGGATGGCGTCCGAGATACTCGCGCTCGCCCGCGAGCGCGGTCTCGTCTGCACGGGAGGATCCGATTTTCATTTCGTCGAGCTGATGCAGGCCGATATCGGCGAGGTCACCGCCCCCTACGAGACCGTCCTCGCCCTCAGGAAAGCCGCGACGGAAAAGCTACATTTGGCTTGACCCGCTTTTCAGCGCTCACGTACAGTCCGAAGGAATCAATGGCCGAAGAGGTTTTCGGAGCGTTGTTCCATAATCAATCGCGGAGTGTTTGCACGCATGGCGCACCGGCGCGAGCGCATGGTAATCCTCGCCGCTCTCTTCACCGCGCTGAGCGTCGCGCTCGGTTTTCTCCTCGCCGGGATTCCGAACGTCGAGCTCATGACGCTTACCGTTTTCATGGCGGGCCTCTTCTGCGGCGCGCGTCTCGGGAGCGCGGTCGGCGCGCTCTCGATCCTGTTCTATTCCCTTCTCAATCCGCTCGGGCCGGCTCCGCCCCCCCTCCTCGCCGCGCAGATCGCCGGTTTCATCATGATCGGGGCCGCGGGCGCCCTCGTGGGGCCGCGGATTGCTCCGTCGGGCGCTCGGGGCGTCGCCGCGAGCGCGGCGGCCGGGCTCCTCATCACGCTCGGCTACGACGTTCTCACGACGCTCGCGACGGCCTTCATCGCGCTCGGAGCGTCCCGGTTCGTTGAGGGCCTCGAGGGGATCGTTCTCGCGGGAGCCCTCTTCATCGCGTGGCACGTCGGAATCAATACTGCGGTCTTCGCGGTGGCCGTGGTTCCGCTCATGCGGGGGGTGCGCGCGTGGCAGGGGGGAGAGGTATCATGAGGCACTCGCTCTTGGTGCTCGTGTGGGCGCTCCTTGTTCCGCGGTGCCTCATGCCGGCGGAGCTCCCCGGTTCGATCGCGGGAGATTCGCTCCTCATGCCGACCGAAGCTTACGTTCTCACGCGCGAGGATCTCATCGAGCGGAACATCCACACGCTCGACGATATCCTCGAGATGCTGCCCGGGGTCACTCTCTGGCGCGAGGGTCCCCACGGGGCGTACGGCGGCTTTTCGATCGACGGACGGAGCCATCGAGGGGTGAACCTTCTTGTGAACGGCGTCCCCGTGATCGACCGCTACACGATGGAATCCTTGACGCGATTTCTGCCCCTCTCGCGGCTTCTCCGCGTGGAGGTCGTCTACAGCGGATCGCCGTACTTTTCGGGGGATCTCTCGTCCCGCGGCTTCATCAATCTCGTCATGGAGGAGGGAGGGCGCGAGGGGCCGGACTCGGAGGTCGATTTCACCTTCGGGAGCTCGAATCGGCGCGCGCGGAGGGCGTGGTTCGCCACGCCGCGCTCGTACGTGAGCGCGGCGCTCGCCTATGATGAGTATCTTCAGGACGGGGTCGAGGCGTACCCGGCGATCCCGCGGAGGCTTCTCGGCAAGGACGACATGCGCTCCGTCCTCGCCGAGCTCGCGATGCGGACGTCCGCGGGGGACGACGTGCTTTTCCGTTTCCAGCGGTACGAAGACAGCTACTACGGCACGTCATACAGTTACGGCGAAGACGTGCGCCGGTCCGGATTCGGTTCCGAGCTCCTCTATCGGCGGGCGGGGTTTTCGAGCTCGATCACGCAGCGCGTTCTCGAGCTCGCGCGGCTTTCCGGGAGAATCCGCGAGCGCAGCGTCGGCGGCGGCGTGCGCTGGAATGGGGCCGTCGCCGGCCTCGGCATGCGCGTATTCGCTTCGGCCGAGCGGGCCGAGTTCGAGAACGATCTTTGGGATGTGCATTTCGCCCCTTCGTACGGTCGCGTCGAGGGGGGCGCCGTCTTCGGAGGAAGACTGCCCTCGAAAGTGATCTGGCGCCTCGGCGCCTTCGGCGGGGATCACAGCGCCGTCGGACGGTACGGGAGCGCCGAGGTGGCAATCGCCAAAGGTTGGAGCGAACACTTTTCCCAGGATGTGATGGTCGCGCGCCGCCTGCGGATCCCCTCCGCCGAAGAGCTCTTTCAGCCCGCTCTGTCGAAGACGATCGACGGGCGTACCTATGCGACGATGGGCAATCCGGATCTTTCCCCCGAGGTCGCCGATGAGCTCTCGCTCGGGTTCCGGCTCTCCGGAGCGTCCCTGTCACTGTTCGGGCGCAGCGAGAAGTCGATCGTACTTCTCTCCGGAACGAACCCCGCGGTCTATCGATCGGAGGGAAGCGGCACCGTCTCTGGCGTGCGCGCTCGTTTCTCGGGTCATGCGAGGATACTCGGGATCGACTGCAAACTCTCTCTCGGCGTCGAGGGATACCCCGGACGGGACGCCCTCGCCGGTGGCGTTCCCCGGTATCGCGCCGCGGGGGAAGCGGGTTTGCAGCGCAGGATCTTTTCGGGAACGGAGCTCATTTCCCTCAAGCTCGATTCACAGCTTGCCGGCGAGCGTGAGTGGAGCGGGGCGGCCCTTCCGGCGTACCATGTGCACAACGTTTCGGCTTCCCTTTCGATCATGAGCACCCGCGTGAGCTTCGAATACAGGAACATCCTGAACGAGCGCTACGAAACGGTCCCCGGCTACACGATGCCTCCCCGCCATTACATCATCGGCGTGTTCTGGGAGCTCTTCGACTGATATTCCCCCCGCGGCTTGGCAAGAAAATTTGCAGCAGCCGCCTCGTTTGCCGTGATCCATTTCCACCAGCCGGGCCGGGAAGGCCCCCTTTGCATTGTGCAAGCGGTTTCGCAAGGTGCAGTTCGCGCCGCCCCGGAACCGGCGTCAGCTGATGCCCATGGCGAAACGGGTGCGGCGGCCCTTCTCCATATCGGAGAATGGGTTTTGCCGATATCTTCCGCCCGGAAAAAATCGTACGAATTCGTGCGGAAGCCTTTCCGGCCGCCTCTTGATCCTTTTGAGTATCAATCCATTATGGACGTCCGGAGGGTATGGCATGCTTATTGCGCTCCGGTGCATTCGCTGAGGAAGCCGACCGGAGACGTATGACAGAAATCCGGGCCCGCCGGGCCCGCTGGTTGAGTATTTGCATACGGTTCCCTGAAACCCACATTCGGGCGGAGGGTTTTCTTGAAGGATAAAATCGCCAATCAGCTCGTTGAATCGAGCCTCATCAGCCAGCAGCAGCTCGAGCTCGCGCTCACCGAGCAGACAAAGACGGGAGGAAGCCTCGGCTATAACCTCGTAAAGACCGGGGCTATCTCCGAGAAGGCGTTCGCCGAATTTCTCTCCCAGACGTACAACGTACCCGCCGTCGACCTCGATGACCTCGAGGCGGACGAGCATTCAATAGAGCTCATCCCGCCCGAGGTCGCCACAAAGTTCCAGGTCGTGCCCATCAAGCGCGAGGGGCGTGTTCTCACCGTGGCGATGGCGAACCCCGACAATATCTTCGCAATCGACGACATCAAATTCATCACGGGTCTCGAGGTACGCCCCGTCGTCGCGACCGAGACCGCGATCAAGCGCGCCATCGACCGCTTCTACGAATCAGCCGACTCGCTCTCCGAAGTCATGAAGGACATGCAGGAGGACTTCGAGATCGTCGAGGAGATGGACGAGGACGCGGGCGCCGAGGCGCTGAGCGAGGATGCTCCCGTGGTCAAGCTCGTCAACTCCGTCATCGCGGACGCGGTGAACAAGGGAGCGAGCGATATCCATGTCGAACCGTTCGAGAAGAAGCTCCGCGTGCGGTACCGCATCGACGGTGTTCTCCACGAGATGATGTCTCCGCCGTACAAGATGAAGGGCGCCTTCACCTCGCGCCTCAAGATCATGGCGGAGCTCGATATCGCGGAAAAGCGCGTTCCGCAGGACGGCCGCATCAAGATCCGGATCGGCCCGAAGAAGATCGATCTCCGCGTGAGCTCTCTTCCCACCATTTTCGGCGAGAAGATCGTGATGCGAATTCTCGACAAGAGCAACCTCCAGATCGACCTAACGAAGCTCGGCTTCCAGGCGGAACCGCTCCAGAAGCTCGTGAAGGGCATCGAGATGCCGTACGGGATGGTGCTCGTGACGGGACCGACGGGAAGCGGCAAGACGACGACGCTCTATTCCGCGCTCAACAAGATCAATCTGCCCGAATACAACATCATGACCGCCGAGGACCCGGTCGAGTACAACATCGATGGAATCAACCAGGTGATGGTACATGAGGAGATCGGGCTTTCATTCGCGGCGGCGCTCAAGGCGTTCCTCCGCCAGGACCCGAACATCGTGATGGTCGGCGAGATTCGAGACCTCGAGACCGCCTCCATCGCGGTCAAGGCGGCGCTCACGGGCCACCTCGTTCTCAGCACGCTCCACACGAACGACGCACCGAGCACGATCAACCGAATGATCGACATGGGCATCGAGCCCTTCCTCGTTTCGAGCTCGCTCAACGTTATCATGGCCCAGCGGCTCGTGCGCAAGCTCTGCGCGAAGTGCAAGAAGAAGGAGAAGATTCATCCCGAGGCGCTCCGGGAGCTCGGGGCCAGCTCGGACGACGAATTCGAAGTCTACAAGGCTGGAGGATGTCCCGCCTGCAGCAACACGGGCTATTCGGGGCGAACGGGGCTCTATGAGGTTATGCCGATATCCGACGCGCTTCGCGAGATGATCCTGAACCGCGCCTCGGCGTCCGAGATCAAGGAGCAGGCGGTGCGGGAGGGTATGACCACGCTCCGGGGGGACGGAATCTGGAAGCTCAAGAATGGTATCACGTCGCTCGAAGAGGTTCTCAGAGAGTCGGCGGCCTAACAACGACGCAAGGAGAGAAGAGACGATGCCCGAAAAAGCAGAAAAGGCCCAGACCGCGAACCTGCGCGATCTTCTCCAGGAGATGATCGACAAGCGGGCGAGCGATCTCCACATAACGGCAGGCATTCCACCGATGCTGCGCATCGACGGCGTCATCCGCCGCACGAACCACGCAGTCATCACTCCCGAGGTGAGCAAGCAGATCGCGTACAGCATCATCACCGAGGAGCAGCAGAAGCGGTTCGAGAACGAAAAGGAGCTCGATTTTTCATTCGGCGTGCAGGGGCTCTCGAGGTTCCGTTCGAACGTATTCCAGCAGCGCGGCGTCACGAGCATCGCGATCCGTCAGATACCCTTTGAAATACTCGACTTCAACAGCCTCGGGCTTCCCTCCATCGTCGAGGACCTGTCGAAGAAAGTGAAGGGGCTCGTCCTCGTCACGGGGCCGACGGGAAGCGGCAAGTCGACGACCTTGGCGAGCATCATCGACAAGATTAACAACGAACGCCAGGCGCACGTGGTCACGATCGAGGACCCGATCGAGTACATACACCAGCACAAGGGGTGCATCGTGAACCAGCGCGAGGTCAAAGCGGACACCGAATCATTCGGGAGCGCCCTCAAGCACGTCCTGCGGCAGGACCCGGACGTCATTCTGATCGGCGAGATGCGCGATCTCGAGACGATGCAGGCGGCCTTGACGATCGCGGAAACGGGGCACCTTGCGCTCGCGACGCTCCACACGAATTCGACGTTCGAATCGATCAACCGAATCGTCGACGCGTTCCCGGCGAACCAGCAGTCGCAGGTGCGCGCGCAGCTCGCGTTCGTCCTCGAGGGCGTCATCACCCAACAGCTTATCCCGCACATATCGGGGAAGGGACGCGTGCTCGTTGCGGAGGTCATGATATGCACCCCCGCGATCAGGGCGTGTGTCCGCGACGACAAGATCCATCAGATCTACGGGCTCATGCAGGCGGGAACGAAATGGGGCATGCAGACGATGAACCAGGCGCTCTTCCGCGCCTATACGAATAGACAGATCACGCTCGAAGAAGCGATGACGTGTAGCTCCGATACCATCGAACTCGAGCAGATGCTCGGTGAGCGCACGAACAATATGCACGCCGCGCGCATCACGAAATAGCGGCAGGGGGGATTGCAATGGCAGTAACGTATCTATGGAAAGGGAGAACGCCGACGGGCGAGATGCTCTCGGGAGAGTTTCTGACCGAGAACAAGCAGGAGCTCATCAACCATCTCCGCAAACGTAAGATCATCATCACGACGATCCGGGAGAAGCCGAAAGAGATCAACATGAGCTTCGGCTTCAAGAACCGCATCACGACCCGCGACCTCGGCGTTTTCACGCGGCAGTTCGCGACGATGATAAACGCGGGCCTTCCGATGGTCCAGTGCCTCGATATTCTCTCGAGCCAGATGGACAAGCCCTTGTTCAAGAAGATTGTGAGCGACGTCATGTATGACGTCGAGGCCGGTTCGACGCTCGCCGAGGCCCTCCGCAAGCAGCCCTGCTTCTCCGACCTCTTCGTGAACATGGTCGAGGCGGGGGAAGCGGGCGGTATCCTGGACGTGATCCTCAACCGGCTGGCGGTCTATCTCGAGAAGGCGGACGCGTTGATGAAGAAGGTCAAGGGCGCGATGACCTATCCGGCGGTCGTCATGACCGTCTGTACGGGTGCATCGATCTTCATGCTCATGTTCATCATTCCGACGTTCGCCGCGATGTTCAAGGATTTCGGCGGCGAGCTCCCGCTCCCAACGAAAATCGTCATGGGACTAAGCGATTTTCTCCGGGCGAACTGGTATCTCCTCCTCGGCGTGGTCGTCGGCGCTTTCTTCGCGTTCAAGCGTTACTACAAGACGACCGCCGGGCACTACCGCATCGATCGCATCATGCTCAGGCTGCCGATTCTCGGGGACGTCATCCGCAAGTCGGCCGTCGCGCGGTTCACGCGGACGCTCGGCACGCTCGTGTCGAGCGGTGTGCCGATCCTGAACGGCCTCGAAATCACCGCCCGCACCTCGGGCAACAAGGTCATCGAGGAGGCCATTCTCAAGACGCGGACGAGCATCAGCGAGGGCAACACGATCGCCGAGCCTCTCCGGGAGTGCGGCGTGTTCCCGCCGATGGTCGTCCAGATGATCGGCGTCGGCGAGCAGACGGGCGCCCTCGACGAGATGCTCGCGAAGGTCGCCGATTTCTACGACAGCGAGGTCGACACGGCGGTGGGCGCGCTCACCTCGATCATCGAGCCGGTCATGATCGTCGTCATGGGTACGATCGTGGGAGGAATGCTCATCGCGATGTACCTGCCGATGTTCAAGCTCGTAACGGTTGTATCCGGAGGCTGATGAATGCCCTTTCTTCCGCGTGCCGTTTCCCTCAGGGATGAGGAAAACGTAAGGAAGCTGACATATCTTCGACTCACGGTGGCCACGCTTGTGGTCGGGGCCGCGATCGTCGTGCTGCAGCTCGGCGGCACCGCGCGGTCCACGGGGATCCTCTACGGGCTCCTCGGCGCGATCTACCTGAGCACGGTCGCGGCATATCTCGCGATCAGGGCGGGAGCGCCGTTTCGCGCGCTCATGTGGGGCGAGATCGTCATCGATTGCGTCGTTCTTACGATGCTGTTGCACTACAGCGGCGGCTCCACGTCTCACGTCGCCATCCTCTATATTCTTCCGGTTCTGTTCGGGGGAATGTGTTTCCAGGTGTCCGGGGGGCTTGCGACCGCCGTGCTCGCGACGGCTTTCTACGTCATCTACACCATTCTCGAATTCGGCGGGCACGTGGGCGCCGCAGCGATCGTCCCCGCCCCATCCGCGGAACGCGTCTCCGGCATGCTGCTCCGCGGGTACCTGTACATGGCGGTGTTTGTCCTCACGGGGATCCTGAGCGGATATCTCTCGACCTACGTGCGCAAACGGGGAGAGGAGCTCGCCGATAAGGAGCTGGAGCTCAGGCGCGTCCAGCATCATACGGACAGCATCATCACGAACGTTTCGAGCGGTCTCATCGTCACGAACATGGCCGGTGAGATCGTCATCTGCAATCCGGCCGCAGTCAAGATCCTCGGACTCGCCGCCGGCGACGAGGTCAAGGGAAAGCATGTCCAGGACGTCGTCCCGCACATGAGCGCGCTCGTGCAGGAGCTCGAAGGGGCGCTTGCGACGGGCTCGCCGCGGCGCAGGCACGAGCTCGAGGTCCGCCGAACCGACGGCACGGAGCTTCCGCTCGGTATCAGCATCTCGCTCCTCAGGGAAGAGAACGACGAGAGGCGCGGCGTCGTCGCGATATTTCAGGACCTCACCGAGGTTCATTCCATGCGCGAGAAGGTGCGCCGCGCCGACAAGATGGCCGCGATCGGGGAGCTCTCCACCGCCATTGCGCACGAGATCCGGGCGCCGCTCGCCTCGATCTGCGGCTCGATCGAGATGCTCGCGGGGGAGCTCGACTTGAGCGGCGACAACAAGAAGCTCATGGATCTCGTGATCAAGGAGTCGGACAGGCTCGACCGGATCATTACCGATTTTCTCGAATTCGCGCGTCTCCGGCGGCCCGGTTTCGAGCCGGTCGACATCGAAGGGTGTCTCAATGAGGTGCTTCTCCTCCTCAGGCACTCGAGCGACGTCAGCAAGAACGTCTCGATCGAGGTCGCGAGCAACGCGCCGCACGCGTGCGTCTACGCGGACGACGAGCAGATTCGCCAGGTGATCCTCAATCTCATCATGAATGCGTGCGAGGCGATGTCTGGCGGCGGACGCCTCACGATCCGCATTGATACGATCATGAAGGCGCTCCGCGAGGGCTCCTGCCCCGAGGAGTGCGTTGCGATGAGCTTCGAGAACAACGGTCCCGCGATACCGGAAGAGGTCCTCCCGCACGTCTTCGAGCCGTTCTATACGACCAAGGAAGGGGGAACGGGGCTCGGGCTCGCGATCGTCGCCCGCATCGTCGAGAGTCATTTCGGGAACGTTCGTGTCACGAGCGCCGCGAACCACGGCACGACGTTCTCGGTCATTCTCCCGGTGCACTCGGGTGCGGGCGCGAAGCGTGCGGAGAATCTCCAGGAAGAATTCATCAGTTTCTAGGGTGTTCGATTTCAATGGTGTTCAATTCGGGGGTAAACCTGCATGGCGCAAGAGAAGATTCTGATCGTCGATGACGAGAAGAGCATGTGCCAGTACCTGTCCATCATGCTGCGTAAGGAAGGGTACGACGTCAAGACGGTGCACAACGGGAAGAAGGCGCTCCAGGAGATCAAGGAGTCGAACTTCGACGTCGTCATCACCGACATCAAGATGGAAGGGATGGACGGTATTGAGCTCCTCGGCGCCGTGAAGGAGACGAATCCGACGTTGCCCGTCGTCATCATGACCGCGTACGCCTCCACGAAGACAGCGATCGATGCCCTTAACCGCGGCGCCTTCCACTATCTCATCAAACGCGCAAAAAACGACGAGATAAAGATGGTCATCCGCAACGCCCTCGACCTGCACCGGGTGAAGAACGAGAACGTCTTTCTCAAGAAGCAGCTCAAGAAGAAAGACGAGTTCAAGGAGATCATCGGCAAGAGCGAGGAGATCCAAGGTGTATTTAATCTCGTGAACAAGGTCGCCGACACGGACAGCACGATCCTCATATCGGGCGAGAGCGGCACGGGGAAGGAACTCATCGCGAAAGCGATCCACTACCGGAGCGGCCGCGCGAACGCCCCCTTCGTCTCGATCAACTGCGGGGCGCTCCCCGAAAACCTCCTCGAAAGCGAGCTTTTCGGCCACGTGAAGGGAAGCTTCACGGGCGCGATCCGCGACAAGGAGGGCATGTTCAAGGTCGCGAGCGGCGGGTCCTTCTTCCTGGACGAGGTCGGCGAGACCACGCTCGCGATCCAGGTGAAGCTGCTCCGCGTCCTCCAGGAACGCGAGATTATCCCCGTCGGCGGCACGGCCCCGATCAAGGTCGACGTTCGCCTCATCGCGGCGACGAACGCGGATCTCGAGAAGGCGGTCAAAGAGGAGCGTTTCCGCGCGGACCTCTACTACCGTCTCAATGTCATCCCGGTTCTCATACCCCCGCTCCGGGACCGGCGGGACGATATCCCGCTCCTCGTCGACCATTTCCTGCACATCGCCACCGAGCGGTGCGGCAGGCGCAAGACGGTATCGAAGGAAGCGATGGAGTTCCTGTCGGGCTATGACTGGCCCGGCAACGTCCGCGAGCTCGAGAACATCGTCGAGCGCGCCTGCATTCTCCAGGAAGGGGACGAGATCCTCGCGGAGGATCTCCCCGAGAAGGTCCGCCACCACTCGCAGGAGCGCCGGAAGGCCGTCATGCAGGAGACGCAGATGACCCTCGACGAGCTCGAGAAGGAATACCTCGTCTCGGTGCTGGAGGAAACGAACTGGCAGAAGAAAAAGGCGAGTGCGATCCTCGGCATCAATGCTTCAACGCTCTACCGGAAGATTCAGCGCTACCGCCTCTCGCAGGAGCGACTCAAGGATCAGTGACCCAAGGACCCTCGTCCTCGCCCGGGCAGCCACGGGCCCCGCATTGCAATGAGAAAGACCGGGTTGGCAATATGATATCGCACGAACGAACATCGAGAAAGGGGGTAGCGCGCAACCCACTACAAAGCAGCACGTTACACATCGCGAGCGTCCTGCCACGGTTGGCATGGACCTTGCAATCATTCCAGCAAGAACGGCCAGGCGGGGCCGGCACTTGAAAGACATCCGGTTCACGGTAACCGCCGAAACAAAAAATCAAAGCAACGGCTTTGAAAGGCAGAAAGTGAAGGAGGTGCCTCAATGAACAACAAGGGTTTCACCCTCATCGAGCTGATGATCGTTGTCGTGATCATCGGTATTCTCGCTGCGATAGCGATTCCGAACTTCATCAACATGCAGGCGCGCGCGAAGGAAGCCGCGGTCAAGTCGAACTGCCATACCACGCAGCTCGCCGCCGAGGACTTCGCGGTTCAGAATGACGGCGTCTATGCCGCTGACGTGGATGCGGACGCGACACCGTCCGGGCAGACGATCACCGATATGCTGCCGGGCCAAGCGCTCCTCAGTAACCCGTTCACGAAGGCTTTGTCCGAGCCCGTCAACGCCACGGCTGCGAACGCCGGCGAGAGCGGCTATGTGCCGATCGCGCAGAACGGTGTGAACGTGGGCTACACGATCACCGGCTGCGGCAAGGAAGCCGGCACGATCATCCTCACGCTGAGCAGCGGTCAGTAATCGTTGTTCACCGTGAGAGGTCTCATGGGCGGCTCCCCGAGCCGCCCATTTTATTTTCCTTCCGTGCCTTGCCAATTTCCCATCCAACGCGGCGGGTATGAATCCTGCGATCCGCGGTGAACGGTGTTGAGAAGCCCGGTCTGTCGCGCACGGTGTCGTAACGCAGCCAGTTGCATTGCCAGGCAGTCAATTGACAGGGGTTGAACTGATGAACAGCAAGGGCTTCGCGCTCCAGAACGACGGCGTGTATGCCTCGGACGTCGAGAATTCCCAAACCATGAGCGGCAAAACTCTCGCCGAGCCTCGAACCCCGGCGAAGTCGGCTATTCGTGCGTTCAGCAAAACGGGGTGAACGTCGGATACAACATCGCGGCCGTGGGCAAAACTTCCCATACGACGAACCTCGCGCTCGCAGCCGGGCAGTGAGCCCCGGGTGGTACGGATTCTGCATCCATCCCCCCGGGGGCAGTGATACGCCATGAAACCATCAGGATTCTTACCATGGGGCGGCGACTTTCTCGCCACCGGCGCGTCCGGCGGCGCGGCGCCGTGCTCATCCACATGCGAGGCTTTGCCATGTACGTTCTGAGAGTCGTAGGGGTGAAGAAGTATTTCCGGAGCGATATGTCGCTTGCGCGGCGCGAAGTGCTGCACGGGCTGTCTCTCCACGCGCAGGCGGGGGAGGTCCTCGGCTTTCTCGGACCGAACGGCGCCGGAAAGACGACGACGATCAAGGTAATTCTCGGTCTCATCAGGGCCGACTCGGGAAGCGTGACGCTCTTCGATCGTCCCGTGGGGGATGAGCGGTCGATGGCCCGCGTCGGATACCTCCCCGAGACCCCGTATTTCTACCCGCACCTTTCGCTCGGAGAGTTCCTCGGGTTCTGCGGCGCTCTGAGCGGCATGGGGGGCGCCCAGCTCAGGGAGCGAATCGATGCGGTCGTGGAGACGGTCGATCTCTCGGCGCACCGCGACAAGAGGCTTAAGACCTTTTCCAAGGGCATGCTCCAGCGCGCGGGGCTCGCACAGGCGATTCTCCACGATCCGGATCTTCTCATCCTCGATGAGCCCTTCTCCGGCCTCGACCCTATCGGGCGGAAAATGGTGCGCGATGTCCTCGTCGATCTCAAGAAGCGGGGGAAGACGATTTTTCTCTCGTCGCACATACTGCCCGACATGGAGTCGCTCTGCGACCGTGTGTGCATCATCCGCGAGGGAGTCATCGTGAAGTGCATCGGGCTCGACGATCTCAGGAAGCTGGGAGAAGGAAGGGTCGAGGTGACGGCGAGGCGCTGGCGGCCTGACATGCTCGGGGGCATTCGCGGATACGTCGAATCGAAGCGCGAAACGGGGGAAGAGGTGTTTCTCGTCGTTCGGGAGCAGCGGTTTGTCCGCCCCGTCATCGAGCACCTCTACGACAACGGTGCCGAGGTTCTCGAGGTCGCGAACGAGCACTGCTCGCTCGAAGATCTCTTCATCCAGGAGATTTCCCGTCCGGGAGCACGGACGAAGGAAGAGAAAAAGGAAGAGACGCACGTTTTCACGGGATTCTAGAGGTTGACCATGCACACAATAGTAGCCGTTGCGCTCAATACGTTCCGGGAATCGGTGAGAGAGAAGATACTCGCCATCGCGCTGCTCTTCGGCGTGATCCTCATGGGGAGCTCGGTGTTTCTTTCCCCGCTCGCCGTCGGCGCGAAGCAGAAAATCGTCATGGACGTCGCGCTCGCCGCGATCTCGATCATCGGCGTCCTCGTCGCGGTTTTACTCGGCGGCACCCTCGTGCACAAGGAGGTGGACCGGAAGGCGATCTACCTCGTTCTCACGAGGCCCGTGGGGCGTCCCGCGTATCTCGTCGGGAAGCTCGCGGGGGTCGTCGCTGCCGTCGTTCTCGTGTTCGCCGTCATGACGGGGGTAATGGTCGCAGCGATCGCGCTCGGCGCGGGCGGCTTGCGCCCGGCGGTCTTCGCTTCGGTGTATCTCTCGCTCCTCGAGACAACGGTCCTCTGTTCCATCGTGATGCTCTTCAGCACGTTCACGACGCCGGTTCTCACGACGTTCTTCACGCTGTGCCTGTTCGCCGCGGGGAGTCTCAGCGGCGATCTCAAGGTATTCGCGTCGAAGTTCGGCGGTGCGGGCATGAAGATCGTGACGGAGCTCTTCTACTATCTCCTTCCGAACCTCAAGGTCTTCAATCTCCGGCACGAGGCGGTGCATGGTCTGCCGTTCAGGGCGGCCGATGTCCTGCTCGCGACGCTCTATGCGGCGGTCTATTCCGCGGTCATGATCTATTTCGCCTGTCTCATCTTCAAACGGCGCGAGTTCAGGTAGGGGAGCTCGTATGAAACGAAAGCTCGTCGAGATCGTGGTCGCCGCCGCCGCCCTCGTCATGCTCTTCGAGGCGTCCCGCGGCGTCGAGGGGCTTTCGCAGCGGAAGGGTCGTCTCGAGGTGCTCTACCTTCCCTCGGGCCGGTTCATCGAGCAGGCGGCGCTCGGGTATCACGACCTCGCCGCCGATCTCCTCTGGTTCAAGATGGTGCAGTACTACGGCGGTTATCGCATGGGGGAGAACGATCTGGCTCTCTTCAAGCATCTCGTCGACGTGATTACGGACCTCGATCCTCAGTTCACCTTCGCGTACGTCTTCGGGGCGCTCATCATCGCCGAAGATTGTGGGCGGTTCGAGCAGGGCATCGCCGTTCTCGAAAAAGGCGTGCGGAACAATCCCACGGACTGGCAGCTTCCCTTCGAGCTCGGCTTTCTCGATTACGTCTACGCGCGCGATTACGAGAGAGCGGTCGCACACTTCGCGAGGGCCTCGAAGCTGCCCGGTGCGGGACCCCAGGCCGCGCGGTTCGCCGCCTATGCGGCGGGGAAGGCGGGGCACGTCGAGACGAGCATCGCGATGTGGAAAGAGCTCGCGCGCACCTCGGACAACAGGTACATCCGCGAGCTCGCCGGGCGCTACATCGAGAGGCTCAGAGGGGGGAATTTTCCCGGGACGGTCAAGAAATGAATCTGTTCATATATGTACCGGCAGCCATCATCGGTCTCGTGACGGGGAGCTTCCTCAATGTCGTCATCTACCGGGTTCCCCGGAACCTTTCCATCGTCAAGCCGCGATCGTTCTGTCCGAAGTGCCGCGCAAAGCTTGCGTGGTATGAGAATATCCCGCTGGCGAGCTACCTCGCGATCGGGGGACGCTGCAGGGGCTGCGGGGCTCACATTCCGGTCAGGTACCCGTTCGTCGAGGCGGCGGGAGCCGCGCTCGGCCTGCTGGCCGTCTCCGCCTTCGGTCTCACGATCGATGCCGTGTTCGCCTTCGCGTTCCTCATGGCGCTCACCGCGATCATGCTCATCGACTGGGATTTCAGGATCATCCCCGACAGCGTCAGCATTCCGTTCATCGTGATCGGGCTCTGCTGGAGTCTCTTCAATCCGCGGCTCACGCTGGCGAGCTCGGCGCTCGGGGCGCTCGCGGGAGGGGGAGGTCTCTACCTGATCGGCGCGCTCTACAAGCTCGCGAGAAAGACCGAAGGGATGGGTGGGGGAGACGTGAAGCTCATGGCGATGATCGGCGCGTTCGTCGGCCTCAAGCTCATTGTCCCGGTCATTCTCGTTGCCTCGTTCGCCGGAACGGTCTACGGGATCGCACTCCTCAAATCGGGCAAGGGCGCGAAAACCGCGGTCGCGTTCGGCTCCTTTCTCGCGCCCGCCGCAGCGGTCTGTCTCCTCTACGGAGAGAGGCTCCTCTCCTGGTATTTCGGGGGTTTCTGAATATCTCTCAATTTGCACGTGAATTGTGCAATTCATTTGCAGCCGTTCGCCGCATGCCGCCCGCATTAACGCAATTTCCTGCAACTACATTAATTACATTCAAGCTCGCGAGCTTTCCGTTGGCACGCTTGTTGCGTGATTTGATGAAACGAGGAGACAGGACCACAGATTTTCAGGTGGCCAGTACGCATTATATACATACAAACGATGTCCACACGTGTCGTTGAAGCAAGGGATCAGAAAAAGGTTGGTGTGATAATGATCTCTTTACCCTTCCTCAGGAGAAAAGGTTCGACGGTCGGGCTCGATATCGGTTCGAGCCTCATCAAGGTCATCGAGATCGACCATGCGGGCCCGAGACCGAAGGTCACGCATTTCGGCCTTACGAAGCTTCCCCGCGAGGCGATCGTCGAGGGCGAAATCATGGACCGCGACCTCGTCATCGGGGGAATCAAGGAGTGCATCGCGAAGGCGGGCGTGACCGGCACCGAGGTCGTTTCCGCCATCTCCGGCCGCGCGGTAATCGTGAAGAAGGTCGTCATGGACAAGATGTCTTCCGAAGACGCGCAGGAAGCGATCTTCTGGGAAGCGGAGCAGCACGTGCCGTTCGACATCGACGATGTCTGCCTCGATTTTCAGATTCTCAAGGACGACATCGGCGCGAACCAGATGGAGGTCCTCCTCGTCGCGGCGAAGAAGGACATGGTCAACATGCACGCGGGCCTGATCAGGGACGCGGGGTTCACGCCGGTCGTGATCGACGTCGATTCGTTTGCCGTGCAGAACTGTTTCGAGAACGGGCGCGGGTCGGTGGGGGAGGACGACACGAAGAAGGTCATCGGCCTCGTCAACATCGGAAGCAACGTCACGAACATCAACATTATCCAGGATAACAGCCCGCACTTCACCCGCGACATCAGCATCGGAAGCGACAACTTCGCGGAAGCGATCCAGAAGGAACTCGGGGTCGATTACGAGGAAGCGCAGAGGATCGTTTCCGGCGATCTCGGCAGCAGGGATTCCGCGAAGATAAGGGATCTCGTCAAGCAGGGCTCGAAAGACCTCTCCCTCGGAATCGAGCGCAGCGTCTCGTTCCTCAAGGCCGCCGGGGACGCCGAGAAGATCGACGAAATTGTCCTGAGCGGCGGCGGCGCCAATATTCCATTCCTTAAGGAAATCCTCAGCGAGAAGCACGGCATAGAACTCTCAATACACAATCCCCTCGCCGGCGTCGAATTCGAGCCGGGGGTGTTCGGCGAGCACGAGGCCCAGATCGATAAGATCGCGTCGCTGCTCACCGTTGGCATCGGTCTCGCTCTGAGAAAGGCGGGAAGAGCATGATCAGGATCAATCTACTGCCGCGCGAGGAACGGATAAAGCGGCGCGAATTCAAGCTTCCCCAGGTGACGACCGTTTACATGGTGGGGGGAGTCGCGCTCTTCTTCGCTGCGATGCTTTTCACGGGAGTCACGCAGCAGCACAAGATCAAAGTGCTCGACAAGAAAATCGCGGCGGCGACCGAGGAGTCGAAGAAGCTTGCACCCCAGCTCGCGAAGATCAAGGAGATCACGAGGGAGCGGGAGGAAGTCGACCGCAGGCTCGGGATCATCGCGGACCTCGACCGTTATCGCTACTTCCGGGTGAAGCTTCTCAACGACGTGAGCTTCAATCTCCCCGTGAATTGCTGGCTGACGGGAGTCACCGAGGTTTCCCAGAACACGTTTAATATCGAAGGGGTCGCGTTCTCGAACTATACGGTCGCCGATATGATGACGAACCTCGAGACCTCGCAGACGATCACCCGGGTCGATCTCGAGGTGGCCGAGAAGGGCAAGATAAAGGAACGCGAAGTGATGAAGTTCAAACTCGTTGCCAACGTAATGCCGCAGTAGCGCAAAGAGAGGTTTCAAACCATGGATTTCAAAGATCCTCAGGTACAGAAGGGAATCATCATAGGAATAGCATGTGTCCTCATCGGATACGTCTATTTCTTCTCGTCGTTCCTGCCCTTCTTCAATCATCCGATGCACGCGAAGATCGAATCGCTCTCGTCCGAGTACGAAAAGATGAGCGCGGAGCTCGAGAAGGCGCGGAAGACGGTGGGCAACCTTGCGAAGCTCGAGGCCGAATACAACCGGCTCCACGACAAGTGGGTCGCCGCCCAGGGGCTCCTGCCGAAGGACAAGGAGGTCGCCGATCTTCTCCGGAAGGTGACGCGCATTGGGAGCCAGGCGGGCATCGATTTCCTGCTCTTCGAGCCGCAGGACCCCGTTTTGAAAGAGTTTATTACCGAGAATCCGGTCAAGGTGAAAGTCCGCGGGGAGTACCACCAACTCGGGATATTCCTCTCCAAGATCGCCAATCTCGACCGGATCGTGAACGTCTCCAATCTCACGGTCAAGCCGGAGGATGCCAGAGGCGGCGGCGCCCAGGACCGGACGGTACGGAATTATACCATAGAGGCCGAATTGACCTTGACGGCTTACACGCTAGTGGAAGGTGGTGAAACGAGCAATGAGAAGCCAGGCGCAAAGACTCAGCAGAACGTGCGGACTTCGCAGAACTCCTGAGGCGGCGTGGAAGGTCCTCTGGGGACTGACCGTCGTATCCTGCGTGCTCTTCCCGGCGCTCGTGGACGCAAGGGCGCAAGAGGCGGCACCGGCGAAGGCCGACGCAAAGGTGCAGGCGAGCCAGGCGACCCCGGCCGACACGACGGCGCTCGGACAGGCGGCGGGGGATGGAATCACGCTGCGGGACAGGGTCTACTACTACCAGGCGTTCAACCAGCGGGACCCCTTCCAGAGCTTGATAACCGGTGAATTTGAAGAGTCGGGCGAGTTAGATATCGTCGACATATACAGCGTAAAGCTCGTCGGCGTGCTCGCGGGGGGCATGGAGAAGTTTGCCATGCTCGAAGATAACAACGGCTATTCGTACATCATGAAAGCGGGCGACTCGATCCGGAACGGGAACATCGTTTCCGTCAACGATCGGACGCTCGTCGCACGGGTTTCATTATTCGGACAGACGAGTACGGTAACCCTCCGCCTGGAGGAGAAAAAGAGCAAAGGAGAATGACAATGCTCGGGATCAGCAAACGAACGTTGATTGCCTGTTTTATTCTGGTGCTGCCCTTGCTGACGCTCTCCGCGGGCGCCGTTGAGAACGAGATCAACGGTGTGAACGTCATTCCGGCGGATGGAAAAGTCAGGATCGAGATCAGCAGGGCGGGAAACGTGACCTTCAACGCGTTCACGATGAGCGAGCCTGACCGCCTCGTGATCAACTGCGTCGGCGCGAAATACAGCGTGCCGTGGCAGGCGAAGGAAGTCGCAAGTCCCATCGTGAGGAAGGTGCGGACGAGCCAGTTCCAGCTCGATCCCCTCGTCATCAGCCGCGTCGTTCTCGACCTCTCGACCGATGTCGATTACAAGATGTGGACCGAGGGGAACCTGCAAATCGTCGAAGTCGTGAAGCGCGCGCCCGAGGCGCTGCGCGCCGAGGTTACCGAGAGCGCCGCGCTCCTACAGCCCCTCGGCGAGCCCCGGGCGGCCGCGGAGCCGGCTCCCGCGGGCGAGCGTCCGAGCGGCGTCGTCGGCGCGAACCAGCTCATCGCCCAGGCCTCGATGGGCCCGTTCCTTCCGTACATTCCGAATCTTAACACGAATGATGTCGAAAAGACGATCGCGCCGAAGACCGAAGAGGCGGCAATCGTAGAGCCCGCGCGGAAGAGCGAGAGCCCGGCGCCGCAGCCGGTCGCGCCCGAGCCGGTCGCACCCGTCGAAACGAAGGGCACCGCGACACCGGTCCTGGAGACCGGGACCGCGGCCGTCGAATCGCCGTGGATCACCGGCGACAAGGCGAACGAGAGCGAGAGCGTGGAGAAGCTCAACTTCTACGCGACGGCCGACGACGTGTATTCGCCGCTCTCCGAGACGGAAGAGGCGAAGCCCGCGGCGACCCCGTGGACCGAGAGCTACGCCCGCGGCAACCCCGCGGCGGGCGGCGGAAGGGGCATGGGAGCAAACCGCATCACGATCGACGCCCAGGGCGCCGATCTCAAGACCGTGCTCCGCACAATCTCCGATTATTCGGGAAAGAATATCGTGTACGGCCCCGATGTGAAGGGCGAGGTATACGTCCATATCAAGGATGTCCCGTGGGAAGAGGCGCTCGACATTCTCCTGCGGTCGCACGGCTACGGATACCGTGAAGAGTTCGGCATGATCCGGGTCAGCGAGATCGGGCGTCTCACGAAAGAGGAGCTCGAACTGCAGAGCGCCGATCGGAAAAAGGAGGAGCTCCTTCCGCTCATGACCAGGATCATCTTTATCAACAATTCGAACGCCGAAGAGATGAAGGCCGCGCTCCAGAATATCGTTTCGCAGCGCGGCAAGCTCGACGTCGACACGGGTAGCAACTCGCTCATCGTGAACGACACCGAGCCCGTCATCGAGAAGATTCAGGAGATGGTGAAGATCCTCGACAAGAAGACCTACCAGGTCGACATCAATGCCAAGCTCGTCGACGTCGACGTCGAAGCGACGCGCGAGCTCGGTATCGACTGGGGGCTTCTCAATCTCCACGCCTCGGGCTTGGGCGGCGTCGGAAGCGTTGAGATCAACAACGCGATCCCCACCTCGGCCGGAACGGCCAAGTTCGGCACGGTTCGCTCGTGGGGAGAGCTGAACGCGATTATTCAGATGCTCGAGAAGACGAACAAGGCCAATATCATCTCCAACCCGCGAATCACGACGATGGACAACCGCGAGGCGAGAATCCTCGTGGGCAAGGAGATTCCGCTCATCGTCGCCGACGAGGCGGGGAATCCGATCACGGAGCTGACCAAGATCGGTATCATGCTCAAGGTCACCCCGCACGTGAACTCAGATCGGACGATCACGCTCGACATGCACCCCGAGGTGAGCGATCTCCAGTCCGAGTCGACGGCCCAGGGCGGCATCATCATCTCGACGAACGAGGCCGACACGCGCGTCGTCGTGAAGAACGGCGAAACGGCGGTCATCGGTGGTCTTATCAAGAATTCCGAGACGAGCGTCAGACGCGGCGTGCCCATCCTCAAGGACGTGCCGTTCTTCGGATGGCTCTTCTCTTCGAGCTCGAAGGCTTCGAAGAAGCAGGAGCTCGTTATTTTCGTGACGCCGACGATTGTTGAATAACGCTTGCCCCTCCACTCACCGTGGTCCCCCGGAGGCGCTTCGATAGGCTTCCGGGGGATTTTTTTTCGCCCCCTTATTTCCCTTGCTCAACTTTAGTTTATTTTCTATGCTGATACCTTACAAGCTTCGCATTCAGGATGTTGCGCACGCGAGGTTCCATTGAGGGTTATCGGAGGCTCGAAAAAGGGTGTCGATCTGCGATGCGGCCATGGGCCGTTTCTCAGGCCGACGCAGCAGATCGTCAAGGGTTCCATCTTCGACACCGTCGGCTTCGATATCGAGGGATCCTCGATCCTCGACCTCTTCGCGGGTTCGGGAGCGATCGGGATCGAGGCCCTGAGCAGGGGAGCCGCGAAGGCGGCGTTCGTCGAGCAGGACCACCGGATTCTCAAGGCGCTCCGCAAGAACCTGGAACGGTGCGGGTTCGCTCCCGCGGTCGCGAGGGTCCATATGGGCGACGCCCTGCGATACCTCGAACGCGTGGCGTCGGCCCCCGCGTTTTTTGATATCATCTTCGCCGATCCGCCGTACGCGGCGAAGGCAGCCGCGCAGAAGGTCGTCGATATCGTCGAGGGGGCGGACGACTCGCTCTGCCGGGTGCTCGTTATCGAGCATGCGAAACCCGTTTTCGCGAAGGAAGGCGGACCGCTTGTTCTCGTGAAGGCGCGTCGTTTCGGTCAGACGACGGTTTCGTACTTTCGGTACCGGAAGGAGGTCGGGAGCGGTGAAGGGAAAGGTAGCGCTCTACCCGGGGACGTTTGATCCCGTCACGAACGGGCACGTCGACCTCGTGAGACGCGCCGCGAAGATCTTCGACCGCGTGATCGTCGCGGTGGCGAAGGGGCTCCACAAGAACACGTTTCTCACGCTCGAGCGGCGCCATCAGCTCGTGAAAGAGGCGCTCGAAGGGATCGAGGGAGTCGAGGTGGTGTCGTTCGAGGGCCTCCTCGTCGAGGAGTTTCGCCGGCGCAAGATCGACGTCGTGATCCGGGGCCTCAGGGCGGTTTCCGATTTCGAGTACGAGCTCATGATCGCCCTCATCAACCGGAAGCTCGACCCGGAGTTCGAGACCGTGTTTCTCATGCCGAGCGAGCAGTACATCTACTTGCACAGCTCTCTCGTGAAGGAGATTTATCTGCTCGGCGGGGAAATCGGCTGTCTCGTCCCGCCGGGCGTCCCGAAGCGATTGAAAGAGTGGGGAATCAAATAGATCGTCACAAGGAGGATTGAAGGTGTCAGACGTCATCAGCAAGCGAGCTCGCAATCTCGAGCCGTCGGTTACGTTGAGTCTCACCGCGAAGGCGAAGGATCTCAAGGCGAAGGGTGAGAACGTGGTCGGCCTGACCGCGGGGGAGCCCGACTTCGACACACCCGAGGTCATCAAGCAGGGCGCCATCGAGGCGATCAAGCGCGGCGAGACGAAATACACGGCGGCGGAAGGGATCGAGCCTCTGCGAAAGGCGGTCGCCGAGATGTACTCGAAGAAGCTCGGCGTTTCATACACGGCCGCCGAGGTCGTCATCTCGCACGGCGCGAAGCACTCGATCTACAATGCGCTCTTCGCGCTCATGGATCCGGGGGACGAGGTGCTGATCCTTTCCCCGTATTGGACGAGCTATCCCGACATGGTCACGATACTCGGCGGGAGACCTCGCGTCGTCGAGCTCACGAAAAAGACCGAATACAAGCTCACGGGCGAGATCTTCCGGAAGCAGCTCTCGCGGAAGAAGAAACCGAAGGTGCTTCTCTTCAACTCGCCGTCGAATCCGGCGAGCATCGTCTACCGGCGGGACGAGATCGAAACGATCGCGAAGATCGTTCTCGAATCGGGCATCGCTCTCATCAGCGACGAGATATATGAATTCCTCACGTTCAGCGGCTGGGAGCACCACTCTCCCGTGACCCTCGTTCCGCAGATCAAGGATCAGACGGTCGTCATTACGGGAGTCTCCAAGAGCTACGCCATGACCGGGTGGCGTGTCGGCTTTGCGCTGGCGGAGAAGGACGTAGCCTATCGCATGGCCGCCTTCCAGGCGCACGCGACCGGGTGCCCGAACTCCATCTCGCAGTGGGCGGCGCTCGAGGCGGTGCAGAAGGGCGCCGAGGATCGCGAGATGATGCGGGTCGAATTCGAGAAGAGGAAAAACCTCTTCGGCAAGCGCCTCGCGCGGATTCCGTCGATCTGGTATCCCGAGCCGGGAGGAGCTTTCTATTACCTCGTCGACGTGTCGAAGCTCTACAAGAAGTGCAACGTGAAGGACAGCTTTGGATTCTGCGACAAGCTTCTCACGGAACAGGGACTCATGGTCATACCGGGCGGGGCCTTCGGGTGCGACAAGATGATCCGCTTCTCGTTCGCCGCCTCGGAGAACGACATCAACAGGGCTCTCGACCGGTTCGAAAATTTCGTAAGAAAATACTCGAGCTAAAGAGCGTAATCATCTATCGATATGGCTTCTAGCGTTTTTCGCGTGGTGCGGGCGGCGCGCGCTTTCGGGAGGGTGCATTGGCCGGCGGATGGGAGCGGGAAATCGATGGGCTCGCACGCTCGCTGCGGGATATCCCGATTTACACCGGGGCGCACTACAGGCTCTCGTACGGGTTCGATGCGGCGGGTGTGCGGGGTGAGACGGGGGGCGTCGCATTCCCCGGAGACCGCGACCAATTGCAGCGGCTCATCCGGGGGGCTTCGCGAAGGAGCGTTCCCCTGTTCGTACGGGGGGCGGGTTCAGGTTTCTCCGGGGGAGCCGTTCCGCTTGGGGGAGGTCTCGTGATCTCGACCGAGAAGATGCACCGTGTGCTTTGTTTCGACCCGCGCGCGGAAGAGGTCGAGGTCGAAAGCGGCATTGTCAACAAGGAGCTCCAGGATCATCTCGGGCGCGAAGGTTTTTTCTATCCCCCCGACCCGGCGAGCCTCAATTTCTCGACCATAGGGGGTAACATCGCCGAGAACGCAGGGGGGCCGAGGGCGTTCAAGTACGGCGTGACGCGCCGGTACGTGCGGGCGCTCACGTGGCTCACCGCGGATGGAGAGGCGGTTTCCGGCGCGGCTCCCGAAGGCGTCACGGCGGCGATCATCGGCTCGGAGGGGACGCTCGGCGTCATCTACTCGGCGCGTCTGAGTGTCCTGCCGCTGCCCGGCTCTTTCCGGACGAGCCTTCTCGAGGCGCGCGCCGGCTCGGGAGCGCTCGCGCTGGCGGCATCGCTTCTCGCGGCGGGATTGACGCCGAGCGTTCTCGAGTACCTCGACGC
>Ga0315289_10001599_pt1 | contig 35304 bp, 25 predicted proteins | sample YL17G11_40_MG_FD_203452 | JGI IMG/M metagenome (GOLD analysis project Ga0315289, IMG submission 203452) | Sediment microbial communities from Yellowstone Lake, YNP, Wyoming, USA - YL17G11_40 | ecosystem: Environmental > Aquatic > Freshwater > Lake > Sediment | place: USA: Wyoming | collected...
CAGGTAACGAGAACGATTCCAGATGAAGCTTATGGGATCTGCCGTGGCGTGCACTCAGCAGGGGGGCTGAGCGTAGGCGTGCCTTACTGCTTACTGCTGACTGCTCACTGCTCACTGCTCACTGCTCACTGCTGACTGCTGACTGCTGACTGCTGACTGCTGACTGCTGACTGCTGACTGCTGACTGCTGACTGCTGACTGCTCACTGCTGACTGCTGACTGCTGACTGCTGACTGCTCACTGCTCACTGCTCACTGCTCACTGCTCACTGCTGACTGCTCACTGCTCACTGCTCACTGCCTGCGCTACTTCCCGATCAGGCTCTTGCCGCCGAGCTCTGCGATCAGGATCGCCACCCCGGCTACGACAAGCAGAATCGGCCCCAACGGCACTGTCATGCCAGATACCCGCCACAGGCCGCCGACGACGAATAGCACCCCGACGACAATCCAGACGGCCTCCGTCTTCAGGCCGAAGTGCCTCCGCGCAGCCAGACCGCCGATGATGATCAGGCCGACCCCCAACATACTTACGCCGAGCCCCGCGCGCGCCAAGAGGGCTATCCCGATCCAGACGAAGAACAGCGCCCATTGCGCCGCGTCAACCTTGCGCGTCAGTTCGCGCGTGTCCTCTGCCTTCCGTTCCCCAGGATTCTTCGCGCCTTCCTCCGGCATGGTCCAGCCTCTCTTTCCTGTCAGCGCGCGTCATCGGCCTGCTGCGTGGCGAACAGCAGGACGCCAAAGTCCAGGGCCACAAGGCGAAGCCGCAACAAGAGCGAACGTTGAGGCCCTTTCCACTGCCCGGCCCTCTCGTCCAAGGCGGCACGCGACTTGCACGTGTTGAAAGTGCGTTCGCATTTTGCCCTGTGGTCTCCGTGTCTCTGTGGCAATCTGCTGTCTTCGCCTGCCGCAATAGTACCAATCTCCGGCGGCCATTGTCCAGTATTTGCCGTCCGGACTGACAGCCGATGGCTGCCGGTTGAGCGCCGCCGTTGCTGTGTGTGACATAGTGTGACAAGCGGATATTGGCGCCTGTTGCGGTCTCCGACAGAGCACCCTTTCCGGGCCGATGGGGGATGCCTTTCAGTCTGGGCGGGACGAGGGCAGGGGCGAGGCGGGGCCTATCAGCGTAACCTGTTGCGTGGACTGGTGTTGCGCGGCCAGATGGACAGTATTTCCTGGGCGGGCGCCGGTGGCGCTCAATGGAACAGGAATCGCGGCCGGTTATAGGACGGCGGGGGGCTTGGCATGTGGTTTGCTTGATTTATGGTAACCATTTCTGCTACATCTAAAGCGTGTGTCGTGTCAGCGCCTCTTACAGTTGGGAGGCCCGGGATAAACATGCGTGCGAAACGATCTATTCTGTTTGGTGTCGTGATCTCTGCTGTCCTCGCGCCTTCGGTGCTTGGTGCCGGCGTCGAAGACAGGCTGTGGCGCGCCTACACCGAAGGCCCGCCCGAAAAAAGAGCCGTCCTCTCCGAGTGCGTCACCCGGATGGAGAGTATCCGGCACAAGGCGCTGCTCGCTGTGCAGCCTTTGGACTGGTCCAGTGATCCCGACGTCCAGTGGCTCATATCCCATCGCACCCCGGCCAGGCTTGTGGTTCAGAAGGAACTCCAGCGACAGCCCGGAGGCTTCTACCTTGACGCGGTGCTGGTGCTGACGCCCGCCCTGGACAACGGCCAACTGCAAAAGTGCCTCCCGGCGCTCCTGTGGGCGGCAAAGGACGACCGGTCCCGGCTTCAGCTTCTTACGACCATGGCCGAGGTTCGAGGCGCCGACTCGTTGGCGGCCCTGAAACAGTTCCTGGCCAAGGCCAATAAGAAGACGCCGGAGGAGTTGATCTGCGCAGCGGCGCGGGGCCTGGGCCTCACGCACAAGACGGAATACCTGCCTGTTCTTACTCGCGTTTTGGCGCTGGTGCAGTCGGACGTAGCTCGCCTGCGCATTGACGCTGCCCGGTACCAATGCGGTGAACAGGAGATTGCGCTGGGGATTTTGCAGCTCCTGGAGAAAAAGAACCCGGATCCTGCGCTTCGACTGGCTGCGCTGAACTTCTTCCTGGAGAATCCTCTGCCGGATGCAGTCCCCGTGCTCGGCGATGTTGCTGTGGAGAGCGCAGAGCCGCAGGAGGCGGAGCTTGCGCTGAGGGCGCTCCTGAACTGCACTGGGTTCGGCCCGCCCCCTGCGCCAGAGCTCGGACAGCCGACGGCTGAGCCCACCGGCGAGGAGGCCGTCCCGGCGGAGGAATCGGAATTTGACCAGTTGCTCAGACTCTCAGAGCACGGATTCTCGGAACTGACGAACGAGGACCGTAGGAAGCTCGTCAACGGTGTCCTGAACTGGTGGGCGGAACATCCAGACAGGACGCCTCAGCCTGTGCTCCCCATTGATGGGAAGGAGGCTCCTAAAGCCTCGGAGAAGTCAATGGCGCAGTGAGCCGTGTGACGCAGCAGTTGGATTGCCCGGCGGCTTGCCGTGAACAACCTGGAGGTTAAACATGATGCGCACATCCCATATACGCGGTCAGGTACTAATCCTTTTCGCCGTCATCCTGCTGGTTATCGCAGGTATCTGCGTGTTGACCATAGATTTCGGCCGGATCTGTGTGTGCAAGTCTGAGCTGCAGAATGCGGTGGATTCGGCAGCGCTGGCCGGTGCGTCACAGTTGATAACCTACATGACGGAAGAGGAGAAGGCGGATGCCGTCGAGGAAGCGAAGGCCCTGGCGTTGGCAAACAAGGTTGACAATGTCCCGCTCACGTTAGGCGACGAGGACATAAAGTTCGGGCACTACATTTCCGCGACCGGGGAATTCATCCCAGAGCCGCAAACGACCATCATAGACAGCATGCGGGTTACGGGAAGTCGGACGACGACTTCGCCTAATGGTCCGATCTATCTGTTCTTCGGGCCGATCTTCGGCTTCGACGAGGTGGGGATACGGGACGTCGTCGCCGTGGGGACCAAGCCGCGTCGCTTCGCCATGTTCGTTCTCGACCGTTCCGGCTCCATGTGCTTCGATACCACGGGCATCACCCTGCGGACCTCCCCGGAGTCCGACGCCACCGGATACTACATGAGCAAGAGCACGTCCGGCTGGTACGCGCTCCCTCAGCAGATGTACTACAGCAGCAGCTGGCGGACGGCGTATTTCTGGGGTCGTGATGATGCGACGGGGGCGGTGAGGACCGACTTCCTGCCCGACCACATCAAATCCACGCTTGTGTCGGGCCAGTACTGGTATTACCGCACCCCTGACGGCACCGGCAATAACCCGTCGTGGCTCAAGGTCCCTTCAAACGTCACCATTTACGGCCGCTACAGCACCTCCAACTGGTCCTGCAGCAATTACTACAGCGTCCCCGGCTCGTGTGACTACGCCATCTCAAGCAGTCCGGTGCAACCTCTTCAGAGCGTGATGGACGCGGCGTGCGCCTTTGTGGGCCTCCTGAGGCCGGAGGACGACCGGGCAGGGTTGGTCACCTATGCATCGGGGAAGTGCACCGATTCGACACTCACCGATGACTTCGCGAGTCTCGAGACAAAGCTTCAGACCTTCTCCCCTTGCGGCGCCACAGCGGAGCCGGAAGGCATGGACTCAGGCCTTGATGAGCTGATTGACTCGGGGCGAGCGGAGGGATACGGGCAGAGACTCATGATCCTGCTGACCGACGGCAACGCCAACATATTGAACGGCACGAACTACGCCAATGGCACAACTCGGACCTTCGACTTCCTCGGCCATTCCGTAACCACCAAGATCCACCCCACCATCGCCGCCGCCATGGCGACGCAGGTTCAGCGGGCTAAAGCTGGATCAGTCCGAATATACTGTGTCACTTTCGGCGCCGACTGCGACACCGCGATCCATAGCAGAATCTCGGCGGAGACCGGAGGCGCGTACTACTATTCGGCTGACCATGAGGATCTTACCGCGATCTTCGTAGACATCTTCCGGCGGCTTCCGCCGCTGCTCACTAAATAAGCGCGCGGCAACCTGCTCGATGCGTTTCTGGAACCGGCAAACGTGTAGGCAAGTGTGTCTTCAGGAGGGGGAGGGATGACATGAGAAACTTCGTCGCGTTCGCTGTGGTTGTGGTTGTTGCCGCCGGCGCGTTCGGCGTGTATTTGTACACGCACTGGGACAAGGCAGGGGCGCCGACAGGGGCAGAGGTTCGGGATGCCGCGGCGGCAGAGGAGCAGAAGCTGCTGCCAGCGGAAGCAACAACGCCGCCGAAAGCCCCGGTCTCATCGGCGGCGTCCCAAACACCAGCGGAGATCCATGCGCCCGCGGCGTCCCCCACGCCAACGACAGTGAAAACGCCGGCGGCGAACCAGCAACAGCCACCTCCCCAGGTCCAACAGCAACCGACGCCGCGGATCCAACTGCCCGATGACCTGCGCGGCGTCCGCTTCGGCATGTCTCCCCAGATGCTGGCGAACCGCTTCCCGCCAAATTGGCGCCGGGAGACCGCCGACACGCTCACCCTCGTGCACTACGCGGACAGGTCCAGGACCTTGGAGCTTCGGTTCGAGTTCAAGCAGGGCAAGCTGCAGATCATCGAGAAGCGCGTGATGTGCGCCAACAGGGGACAGGTCGCGGCGACGTACGACAGGTTCCAGAAGGAGATACAGGCCCGATACGCCTCGCTGCCTGGCAGCACGAGCAGCCGATGGAGCGACGGCTACATCAGCATCCGGCTCACCAGGCACGCGAACTACGTCTCCCTCACCTTCAGGGGAATCCCCTAATTCGCCCCTGATTCGTGACAGTATACTTTTCCCCGGCCGTTCCGCTCACTCCCCCAACCAGCGGACGCTCTGAGCAGGGCATTGCCCGCCCTCCGCAGCCCTTGGCCTCCGAAGCAGCGCCCGCGGCTTGTTGGTCGGCTCTGTCCGGTTGGGGAGGATGTGGAGGTTCCCGCTCTTCGAGGCGCCCTCGCCCCAGTCCAGGTTGAACGAAGGCGTCGCGCTCTGCGGATCAAGCGCCGTGATCTCGTTCACGGTGTTGTGGGTGCGGGCGTCATAGGGTGAATCGTCCGCCCCGTCGACTCATATCGCTAACCGCCGGCAGGGCAATACATTGTCTATCTCGAGACAGGGGAAGCACCACCTTAGCTCTCCCTTTGCTCGCTCTCTGCCCTATAGGATGCTCGCCCAAGGCTGGCCCCGATGTACATGACGAGGAAAGTGATGCTCGTTATCATGTAGACAACCGGTAGGCAGAAAAGCCCAGCAGTCGGTTCAAGTCGAAGGCTTCCAGGGAGCATCCTCGCAACCCACGAGAGAAGCCAATAACAGACGACTATACAAAACTCAAGTGCATGAAGTCCTACGGGGCGATTGGTCAGCAGCGGATCCTCCCTCTTGATGGCTTGCCTGAGCACGCGCAGTGTTACGATGCTAGCTGCTGGAGCAGCAAGAGCGAGAACAGCCAGGAACCAATACTGCCATGGCATCTCGCCTAGGGGGACGGCCTCCATGTCGAGGCCTTCGCCCGGCAATAAGAACAGTGAGAAGAGTGCTGTCCAGATTACTGCTAGGACTGAAAGGCTCAGACACCCACACAGGAGGCCGAACAAAGACAGCCGCCTCATCACATGAGCGCGCATGCCAGCCATCGATCCTCCACGTTATCGGGGAATTCGTGACAGTATACTTTCTTTCGCCGAAAAAAGTATACTGTCACGAATTTCCCCGGCGCTGCCGCTCAGTCCCCCAATCAGCAGACGTTCTGAGCAGGGCATCTCCCGTCCCCCTTCAGCCTTCGTAGTCCGCGTGCGGCGGACGAAGTAGGCTCGCCGTTGGTGTCCCATTCCCTTGTCGAGGTTCAATATAACCTTAGTTTTGGGAGTCAGGCCACTCAACTCGCACAAGTCGAAGCTGGTTTTCCCCGGGCCCCGCTACCCAAAGGCCGCGCATTTGCCTGTCAAAGAAAAGTTCGCCTTCCCCAGAACGCTGCGCAACGCGAAGTTGCCTAACGAGTTTGCCGCTGGCGACTTCCCATACCATTGCCTTTCGCTGAAATTCTGCAAATACAGCAACGTACCTTCCATCCGGCGACACATCCAGCGCCTGCAAGCGGTCGTAGCCATGCGTCCACCAAACATCAGCACACTCAACTTCCGTGGACCATATCATGCGTCCTGTTTCGGTCTCGAATCTTAGAAGTGTGGAGCCCAATATGGTGAAAAAGGTCTTTCCGTCAGGACAGAAGGCGATCCTCCACCCACCCCCATGCTCTGAGGTCTGCCACAGAATTCTGCCCTCGCTGACACTTGCGCATCCTGCGCCGGACGCTCCTTCCCAGGCTCCAAAGGCCAATCTGGTCTCGTCGGGCGAAAACACCAACTGGCTCACCTTCTGGTAAACGTTCTCCTTCTTCACCGTAAGGTTCAGTATCACTTCCTTGTGTTGCAGGTCAGCTACTTTCAGTCGGAACTCGTCGAGCTCATGAATCCTCTCCCAGTACTCCTCTGTCCAAGCGACATATTTGCCCCTCGGACTCGCCCCTATAGACCCCACTCTCCAGCCGTGTTCCACCGGAAACTCTGCCACCACGGCGCCACTCGTCAGCTCCGCTACTTTCACCCCCGGCTGCTCCACATCCCACTTCAGCGGCCACGACTCAGCAGTGTCGGCCCCCGCAGGAAAAGCAACAAGGCCGTCCGTGACTGCGCAGCCGTCCCCTGGAAGCATCGGCCGCCAGATGCGCGCCGGAGGTGCGTCCGGTTTCTCTGGATCCCAGACTTCAAGAACGGCCTTCGTTTCGCGAAAGGACTTCGTGTTCAAACCTCTAACAGGGCGTGTAAAGGACCAGACTGCCATCCGTCCACTTGGCAAATACTTGGCGCCCAGCACGGGGCCTGCACACTCCAGGGATAATGAACTCTGGCATCCTGCCGAACCCGCGACCAGCAACGCCAGCAGGAACCATGCCCCCGCCATGCAAGCCAGTACCTCGGGTGCGTCCATCCCCCAAACCTTTCGTGACGCATCGCGTTCTTCTATCTGCGTTACTCTCTGGCACAAGACTGTTTTCTCCTATGAGGCACCCGGGAAAATTCGGGGGAAATTCGTGACAGATACTTTTTTCGGCGATTCCGCTCAGTCCCCCAACCAGGGGACGTTCTGAGCAGGGCGTTTTCCGCGCCCCCTTCAGCCTTCGTAGTCCGCGTGCGGCGGACGAAGTAGGCTCGCCGTTGGTGTCCCATTCCCTCTCCTCAACCTCCTGCCAGCCCCGCCGGCTCATGTGCATCCGACCGCGCTTCCTTGAGCCCATGTCAGTCACGCACCGGAAGCAGAATGCGCGACGGACGCTCTGCACCCATGTAGACAGTGTTGTGCGCGACGCGTGGCTCTACGAACCGCGGGTAGCCCTTCCCGGAGTTTGAGTTGGCTGCGTAGCCGGGATAGGAGCTCGAGGTGATGTGTACTCGGATTCTGTGCCTCCTGTTGACAATGATGCTGGTCGTCCCGAGGTCAATGTCAAACAGGTACGCCTTGCGGGGCTCTACGGGCACTTCTTTCGACAAAGACTCACGGAGTCTCGCTCTTACTCCCCCTTCACAGATGTTGATCGAACGGCCGCCCGGATACACGTCGCATAGCCGCGCAATAAAGTCCGTGTCGGGGGCATCGGTCGATGCCCAGAGCTTCAGGGCCACGCGACCCGTGATCTCCAACGGATGTGCAAGAGGCTTGCCGGTGAAGACGAGGAGATCTCGACGAGCCTCTATCCTTCGCTGATCCATTGGCCCGGCCGGCAAGAAATACTGCGGGCCTCCAATAGTCGGCACTGGATCTTCCGGATCGTAGTCGTACGACAGCGGCTTCTCATCCCCGATTTCATTGCCGAGAGTCAGATCAGCATGCAGATAGAGCGGCCGTTGCCTGGTTTCGAAAGGGGGCCACGCATCAGCCGTCCGCCAGCAATTCCCGGGAGCAGTGGGGTCGGCCACATCCCCCATTACATAGTAGGTCACCACCGGCACCCCGCTTATTCCGTTGTCGATACCTTTGAGATAGAAATCGAACCAGGGTATATCGCCCTCGGCATGGTACCAAGGAGGCTCATCAGCGCCCGGGAAAGTCAGCTCACCCCGTTGCTCGTATTCGGTATGAGGATAGGGTCCCATGATGAGCTTCTGCCTTCCGCAGGCCCCACTGCCGCCTTTAGCCTGCAATCCCATGAACCCTTCCAACGTGCCGCTCGCGAATATGTCATACCAGCCACCGATGTGAAGCGCAGGCACGTTGAACTTGTTAAACCTATCGCGTGCATCGCGCGCGCTCCAGTAACTGTCGTAAGTGGGGTGCGACATCCATGTATCGAGCGCTTGCTGCGCAAACTTGTTCTCGGCCAGCCAAGCCTCAACCAACGACTTCTTAAACAGGCCATTGGAATATGCCATTGCGTAGATGTTAGGAGTCGCAAACGGTATACGCAAAAAGGAAAGCCGCCGGGTGCCAGTGGCTGCCGCCATGAACTGCGCAATCCCCATCGCAGATCCGGCGTGCATCCCTATTCTCCCGTTGCACCATGGCTGGGTAGCAATCCACTCCAACGTATCATAGCCGTCCGTCTTGTCCCACCATCCGTCTCCCTCGAATGGTAGGTTCGCCCCTTCGGAAGCGAAACGCCCGCGCGAATCCTGGACGACACAAGCATATCCAGCTGCCGCGCGATTCCTTGCGACTCTCGAGTAGACCTCTTTGTTGTACGGTGTGCGCATAAGAATCACGGGGGCTGGCTTGCTATGCGGCAGGTACACGTCCGTAGCCAAGCGTACACCGTCGCACATCGGCACCATTACGGTGTGCTTCGCTCCCTCTGGCCCGGGAAGACCGTGACATCCGAGCAGAGCGGCCGATAATAGAAGGCAAAGCCAACACGCACGCCTGAATGTCGCTTTCACTTCTCTACCTCTCAGCCAATCACGAATCAGCGGTGCTCTCATTCACGGGTTCATTGCCCTTGGAACTCATCTTTGTCGATCTTCCCGATTTTCGATTGGTCTACTTGCACTTGGCCAGCCGTCAGCAGGGTACCACCATTCCCGCTCCTCAAGCTCCTGCCACCCCCGCCTCCGGCGGGCAGGCATCATAATAGATATACACGATGTCCGTGCCAGAGTCAATGACTCGCATCGCTGGCCGCTAATCCGCCGTACGGCGGACTGACGGCTGACTGTCCCCGCCGTCCGCTGAGCAGATCATTGCTCCACGACGCGAAATGCGGTAAAGTCTTTGGCTTGTGATTGGGCCATAATTGCGCCATCTTTGGCCCAAGTTTGGCCCTAATGTGGCCCCGTGCTGTGCGGGTTTTGCGCAGAGGTTGGACGGGGGTGAAAAGGCGTGAGATCCGGCTCAAAAGATCGTGAAAGAGGGTCCGGCGGGATCGCGCTGAAGGTCGCGCTGGGCGCCGCGCTGGTGGTCGTGCTCGGCGTCCCGTTCGTGCTGCGGCCGGAGGATGCGAAGGTTCATGCCGACCGGAAGCTGGTCATCATCTCGCCGCACTGGGAGGGGATCAGGACGGAGTTCGGGCGCGCGTTCTCGGAGTGGACGAGTCGTAACTATGGGCATACTACGGAGTTAGAGTGGCTCGACATGGGGGGGACGTCGGACGACCTGCGCTACGTGCGCTCGGAGTTCACGCGCTCGCCGGAGGGGATAGGGATTGACCTGTTCTTCGGCGGGGGAGTGGACCCATACATGGAGATGGTCAGCGAGGGGCTTCTTGAGCGATGCGAGGTGCCGGCGGAGGTGCTGGACGGCATTCCTCAGCACGTGGTGGGCATGGAGATATATGATGCGGAGAGGCGCTGGTTCGGCGCCTGCCTGGCAGGGTTCGGAATACTCTACAACTACGATGTGCTGAAGAGCATAAACCTGGCACAGCCAAGGACTTGGGAAGACCTGGGCCGGCCGGAATACCTTGGCTGGGTGGGCTCCGGCGACCCGCGTTCCAGCGGCAGCGTTCACATGATGTATGAGATCATCGTTCAGGCGTACGGCTGGGAGCGGGGGTGGGCGGCGATCGTGCGCATGGGCGCGAACATCCGGATGTTCGCGCGCGCGGCAGGCCAGGTGCCGAAGGATGCCGCGGTAGGTGACGTGGCGTGCGGGATGGCGATAGACCTGTACGCATGGCAGGAGATAGCCGAGGTGGGATCGGAGCGGATGGGGTTCCACCTGCCGGAGGGGTTGACGGTCATAAACCCGGACGGGATAGGCATGCTTAAAGGTGCCCCCAGTAAGGAGTTAGCGCAACAGTTCATCGAGTTCGTGTTGTCCGAGCCGGGGCAGAAGTTGTGGATGTTGAAGGCTGGCGCGCCCGGCGGGCCGAAGGAGTTTGAGCTGGGCCGAATGTCGGTGATACCCGGCTTTGCGGAGCGTTGCGGGGACGATGCAGCGGTCAAAGGCAACCCGTACGATTGGATGGGCGGGTTCACTTATGATTCGGGGAAGGGCGGGGCGAGGTGGACCGTTGTGAACGATTTGATAGGAGCTGCCATAATAGATACTCATGACGAACTGGTTGCCGCCTGGCGTGCGGTGAAGGACCTGCCTTCGGATGACCCGCGCGTGGCGGAACTGGTGCGGCCGCCAGTGTCGGAAGATGAGATCGCACAAATAGTTGGGACACTCAAGTCGTTGAGGGAAAGCGGCGCCGACGCGCAGTTTAGAGCGGAGTTGCGGGCCGGCTGGGTGAAGGAGTCCATGAAGCGATATCGGCGCCTTGCAAGAGGTGGATGATGGTCGGCATAGTAATAGCGAACGTCAGCAAGCGGTTCGGGCAGACGGTGGCGGTTGACGGTGTGTCGCTGCGGATTGAGCGAGGCGAGTTGTTCTTCCTGCTCGGCCCGTCCGGGTGCGGCAAGACAACGATCCTGCGCATGGTCGCCGGTTTCTGTGAGCCGGACGAGGGCGAGATATTATTCGATGACCGGCCGATGGGGGCCGTGCCAGCGCACCGGCGCAACACGGCGCTTGTGTTCCAGAACTACGCCCTCTGGCCGCACATGAACGTCGCGGCCAATGTCGCCTACGGCCTGGAGGAGCGCAAGGTGCCCAAGGGCGATAGGACCCGGCTTGTCGCGCGTGCGCTGGAGCGGGTTCGGATGGGGGAGCTCGCACATCGAATGCCCAACGAGCTCTCCGGCGGTCAGCAGCAGCGAGTGGCTCTGGCTCGTGCGCTGGTCATCGAACCGGACGCGGTGCTGCTGGACGAGCCGCTGTCCAACCTCGACGCCCAGCTCCGGCTCGAGATGCGCCACGAGATCCGCCGCATCCACGACGAGACCGGCATCACCATGCTCTACGTCACCCACGATCAGAAGGAGGCCCTCTCCATGGCCGATCGCGTGGCGGTGATGAGCATCGGGCGGGTGGAACAGATCGGCGACCCGCGCTCCATCTACCGCACCCCGGCCAACAGGTTTGTGGCGAGCTTCATTGGCGAGACCAACCTCATCGCGGGCACGCTCGTCAGCGTTGAGGGCGAGTACGGGTGTGTCCGCACGGCGTTGGGTGAGTTTCGCGCACGGCTGGGTTCGGCGCTGACAACTCCAGGCAGCAAGGTGGAGTGCATGGTGCGGCCAGAATGCCTACACTTGGGGCAGGGCGGTGACAATGCCTTCCGCGCAACGCTCGCCAGCAGCGTGTACCTGGGCGAGGTCGAGCAGCTCGTCGTCGAGGCTGGTGGGCTGGAGCTGCGCGCTGTTACCGCGAACCCCTCTGCAAGTGCGCCGGGGGGAGGGGCCACCGTGGACGTGCACTTCGCGTCTGATGACGCCATTGTTCTTCCGGCCCAGAGTGAGGGAGGCAGCCGTTGAGGCGGAGCACCATCATCGTCGTGGCCGTCGTGCTCGCGTTCCTGGGCGCGTTCCTCGTCTATCCGATGGTCTACGTGTTTCGTGCTGCATTCTTTCCCGGCGGCGAGTTCTCCCTGGCCTTCTTCAGCAACATCGCGGCCAATCCGGTAACGCGCTACGCCATCGGCAACAGCTTCCTGCTCGCGACCGTGTCAACGCTTCTTACAGCGGCTCTTGCGATTCCCCTCGCCTTCGTCAGCGTGCGCTACAGGTTCCCCGCGAAGGGGATTCTCGGCGGCCTTCTCCTGGTGCCGATGATCATGCCGCCGTTTGTTGGCGCCATCGGCATGAGACAGTTCCTCGCGCGCTTTGGATCGCTCAACATCCTTCTGATGAACGCGGGCATCATCTCCTCCCGCGTTGACTGGCTGGGGGCGTCGCGCTTCTGGGGCGTGGTTATCATGGAGGTGCTGCACCTCTACCCGATAATGTATCTGAACGTCGCCGCCGCGCTCGCGAACGTTGACCCCACGTTGGAAGAGGCCGCGGTCAACATGGGCTCCAGCGGCTGGCGACTGTTCCGACGCATAACGCTTCCCCTGATGCTGCCGGGGCTGTTCGCCGGGTCGGTAATCGTCTTCATCTGGGCCTTCACCGACCTCGGCACGCCGCTCGTGTTCGAGTATCGGCGCGTGATTCCGGTTCAGATCTTTGACCGGGTCACTGAGCTGAGCGACAATCCGGAAGGCTACGCCCTCGTCGTCGTGGTTCTCGCCCTCACGCTGATTACCTTCATTGCGGGCAAGAGGATGTTTGGCATGAAGGGGTTCGAGACGCTGGGCAAGGGCGGCGCAGCGGCCACGGAGAAGTCGCCCGGCCCGTTGGGCAAGCTCCTCATAGTCGGCTTCATCCTCGGCGTGGTCGGCCTGGCCTGCCTGCCGCACCTGGCCGTGGTGCTCACTTCCTTGAGCGACAAGTGGTTCATGACCGTCCTGCCGGAGAGCTACACGCTGGACTACTATCACGCCGCCCTTGGGCACAAGCTCACCTTCGACGGCATCCGCAACAGCATATTCTTCAGCTCGATGAGCACGGTGGTGGACGTGCTGCTCGGCGTTGCGATAGCGTACGTGCTTGTGCGCAGGCGGTTCTTGGGCTCCGACCTGCTTGATGCCCTTGTGATGTTGCCCCTCGCGGTTCCGGGTCTTGTGCTGGCATTCGGTTACGTGGCGGCTTTCTCGCCAACGTTCCTGAACCCGCGCGAGAACCCCGTTCCGCTTCTGGTTGCTGCTTATGCCATCCGGCGGCTGCCGTACATGGTGCGCGCCGCCTACGCGGGCTTCCAGCAGATAAACGTGACACTCGAAGAGGCTGCGGTCAACCTGGGCTCGTCCACGCTGCGCTCGCTGCGGAGAGTCACGCTTCCGCTCATAAGCGCCAACCTGATCGGCGGCGGCATACTGGCGTTCGCGTTCGCGATGCTGGAGGTGAGCGACAGCCTGGTACTCGCGATGAAGGAGCGGTTCTTCCCCATCACCAAGGCGATATATCAGCTTCTGGGGAGGATAGGCGACGGGCCGTACATCGCCAGCGCGCTGGGGGTGTGGGCGATGGTGTTCCTTGCGCTATCGCTCATGACGGCCGGTGTCCTTCTCGGCCGCAGGATGGGGCAGCTCTTCCGCGTGTAGCCCCGGCAGCGGACGAGTGGGCTGCTGCGACGGCAGGAGAAACTCGCGCAGAACCCGGCACATAAGACGGGGGCACTTCACAAACCCTTAGGTGCAGGCGGTCTATATCCCCACTCGGCGGGCGTTTGGCCACCTGCCGGGAACCGCATGTGATCGGGGGGCACCTCGTCCCGTCTGCCCGCGTTGACAGGACCGCTCAGCACGACGATAAGTGCGTAGACTATGAACGCTCCCACGAGCCATCTGCGCCAGTTTACGTGCTCGGCCACGTCGTCCGGTTCAGTGACCTCCGGCGTCTTTACGAAGATCGCGTACAGGAGCATAAGCGCAAACATCGCAGGGAAAAGAAACTGCTTCCACGACACGTCTCGTATGGGATAGAAAACGTACTCGTGATCCAGATTCTGGATGACTACCATCACTCCCAATACGCAGAGGATTGGGAATGCTGCAAACTTGTGCTTATTGCGGAGGTATAGGACAAGCCAGACGATTGCGCTGACGGTCGCAAGAAGGCAGACAAGACTGATTAGGGTAGGGATCTTCTCTGCAAGCTCTCCCGGGTGAGCGTAGCCGTACCGCTCCAAGAGATCCTTCCATTTGTACATCTTCGTGTGACCAGTATCCCTGTCAACAATGCTCCCAGACATATTCACTAACCTGTGCAGGACCGGAATCCCTGCCAGCAGGAAGAATATGCTGTACACGCTGAGGAGCTTGTAGTGCTTGTCTTCAGGGAAGTCCGGGCATTTCCTGCCAAGCATGCCGTATGTGAAGATGAAGCCTGCGGCAAGGCCAACGAAAACCTCCATGATATTCTCAAACCGGCCAAACAACCCCTGGAGAACATGCCAGTCGCCGATCGTCCACGTACTGTAATCGCGCACGTTGGCCAGGAACCGCCCAATCGCCATCCCGAGGCCGAAGGCAATATAGCCAATGAAGGCGGCCTTGAAGCCGTAATGCTTCTTGTTCAAGATGAGCCACACGAACAGCCCGATCAGGCCGCCAGTGACTCCGACGACCCTGTCAGTACGCCACGGCCCGGGCGTCACGTGAAAGCCAACGAGATCCACGACTACATAGTAGAACACGAAAGCGGATACGAATACCGTTGCAGCTGCGCTCGCCCACTCCGATGCTGTCAGTGGCTTCTTCTCAAGCATCAGCCCGATCAGGCAACAGGAGAAACATACCCAGCCGCCACCCTGCACAATCAACATGAAAAAGCCGTAGGAGTAGTTGACGAAAGTCTTGTTGGACGCATATGCGTGCAAGGGGTGGTAGTCGGTGACGGGAGCAAAGAAAGCTATTGCGGCAACCGCGCCGAGCAACGGCATCCACTTGAACATGGTCCGCTGGCCGGAGACGTAGGCGAATCCCATGGCCAGAACGGCAGCAGGAAGCCCCATCGCCAGCCCCACGCCCAGGCTGAGGCCGTAGTCTCCGCGGATTGACCACGCAAGGCCAACAGCCACACTAACAAACGCAGCCCGCAGCAGACGGTCCCAAGTCTTCATGATGCGGTCTTGCCTCCAATTCACAGTGCCGAGCGATCCAGGGTCTGCTCGTGTGTGCCGGGCGTCCCCAATCGGGCCAGGGCCGAAAGGAGGTGCAGCGAACTCATCGTGACGGAGGCCACAATCGGAGGTCGCCTATGTCAATCCACTTGGACTGGAAACCGGACCTGATCCCCGGAGCGCTTCTGGTCGGCGTTGACAGGACCGCTCACGGCGACCATGAAGGCATAGAGGGCCACCAGCGCCACGAGCCATCTTCCCCAGTTCAGGTGATCTGCCACCTCATCGGGTTCGGTGACCTCCGGCCTCTTTCCGAAGATGACGTACAGGAGCATCAGCACAAAGATCCCAGGGAAGATAAGCATCTTGCCCTCCGCTTTTCCGAAAGGATAGAAAAGGTACTGGTTATCTATGTTCTGGATAGCTATCATCAGCGCCGTAAGGGCGAGAACCGGGAATGCGGCAAACCTGTACTTGTTCCTGAAATGCCACAGAAGCCACAAGACTGCCGCCACGATGCCGATCACACAGACCATAGTCACCAAGGTTGGGATCTTGTGGGCAAGCCCGACCGGGTCAGCGTAGCCGTAGCGCTGAAGAAGCTCCGTCCATCTTGGCATTCTGTCATCGCCAGTTACGGGGGGCGACGTGGCTCTCAGCAACCTGTGCAGGATCGGGATCCCTGCGAGCACGTAGAATATGCTGCAGACGCTGAGGAGCTTGTAGTAGTTCTTGTCTTCAGGGAAGTCCGGGGCTTTCTTGCCGAGCATGCCGTAGGTGAAGATAAAGCCCCCGATCAAGCCGACGATCAGCTCCATGATATTCCCGAACCCGCCGAGCAACCCCTTCAGAACATCCCAGCCGCCGATCGTGAATGAAGTGTAGTCGCGCACGTTGGACACGAACCGCCCCATGGCCATCCCGAGGCCAAAGCCAACATACCCGAAGAAGGCGCCCTTCAACCCGTAGTGCTTCTTGTTCGCGATGAGCCACACAAAAAGCCCGATCACGCCGCCAGTGTAGGCGACCGACGTATTGCCGCGCCCCGGATTGATGCTGAAGCCAATGAGATCCACAACCACGTACCAGAAGAGCAGACCGGATGCGACCGTCGCGCCGATTGCACCGGCCCACTCCGATGCCTTCAGTTGCTCCTTCTCAAGCAGCAGCCCGAGTACGCAACACCCAAAGCACCCCCAGGCGCCTCCCTGAAGAATCAAGGTGAAGAAGCCGTAGGAGTAGTTGACGAAGGTTGGGTTGGACGCATATCCGTGTAAGAGCCCGTAGCTCATTTCGCCGCCCAGGGAAATGGCCAGTGCGCCAAGCACACCGAGCAGCGGCATCCACTTGAACATCGCTCGCTGCCCAGTGACGTAGGCGAATCCCAGGCCCAGAACAGCACCAGGAAACATCGCCCCGAGCATGTGGCCATAATCCCCTCGGACCGACCATGCCAGGCCAACGGCCAAACCCACAAACAGAGATCGTAAGAGACGGTCACTCGTTTTCATGATGCGATCCTTTCCTCACGTTGAAAGTGGCGCCTCTTGGACGTGCCAGCCGGCCTGGCAAAGTGTAAGGGCTGCTCGGGGCCCTGTCAACATGAAGTTACGTTTTGGCGCGCCCCGTCAACGTCCCCGACGCCTTTGTCGATCCGGCGCTCCAGGGCTCTGTCAACCGAGGCATTCGGGGCGATAGACTGCGGGCGCTCCTGCCTGTGCCCCTTCTCGTTGCATTCCTGCTGCCGTCTCAGCATAATTGACCCGGCTTAGCGGCGTTCCGACAAGAACCCTTAGTGAGGAGACGCAGATGGCCCGACACCTCTTCTCGATGGTCGAGTACTTCAAGCGGCTCGCGGAGAAGCACGTGCCGCAGCTCTCGTTCCGCGGCGAGACAAAGGATGACTGGGAGGAGTGGCATCAGAAGGCCCACGCAAGGCTGCTCAGGCTGCTCGGGAAGTTTCCCAAGCCGGTGGACCTTGCGCCCGACGTGGTCTATAGCGTTGAGGAGGACGGGCTCGTGCGTGAGCGCGTGATACTGGACACCGAGGAGCACATGTCGGTGCCATGCATCGTGCTGAAGCCATTGGGAATGAAGTCGGATGGGACGAACGCGGCCATACTGTGCAGCCATGGACACGGGGCCTACGGCAAGGACGCCGTTTGGGGCGACAGACAGTCGCAGGATTTGATTCAGAACATCGAGCTTCACAACTACAACTACGGCGAGCAGATGGCGCGGCGCGGATTCCTGACCATAATGCCCGACCTGCGCGTGTTCGGTGAACGCTCAGACGGCGGCGACCCATACCCGGGGCGCGACCGGTGCAACGTGCACTTCATCCGGGGAATGATCCTCGGCGTCTACACTCTGACGCTCAACATCTTCGACATGACCCGAGTGATAGACTACCTCCAGACCAGGCCGGAGGTGAACCCTGAACGCATCGGCATGATGGGCCTCAGCCAGGGCGGAACGATGACGTCGTTCACGACCGCCGTGGAGCCGCGCATCAAGGCCGCAGACGTCGTGGGCTACATGGGCACGTGGGCGGAATTCGGCATCGGCTACGCCAACTTCTGCGGCTCTCAGATCGTGCCCGATATCTTCCGCTATCTGGACGTGCCGGACGTTGTGGGGCTTGCCTCGCCGAGGCCGCTGCTGATCGAGATGGGCGCGCGGGACGAATGTTTCCCGATCGACGAGATGGCCCCCGCGGCGGAGCGGGTGCGAAGGATATACGAGGCTGCGGGCGCCGCTGAGAACCTGCACATGGACGTGCATCCCGGCCGCCATGCCTTCTCCGGCCGCAAGGCGTTCGACTTCTTTGAGAGATACCTATAGCCGGCGGTGGCGGGCGTCTCCGTGCGCCGATGCGTCGGAGGAACAAGGAAGCTCACGCACCATAGGATGGCGGGATTGCTCTTAAAGTCCAGAATGGTGTCCATCCCAATCTTCCACAGGCCGGGACATCAGAATGAAAGCGGCCATTCTCTACGCCAGGGGTGAAGACAATGCGGTGGACTGCTGCCTGTGCAACCACCGCTGTCACATAGCTGAAGGCAAGAGGGGATTCTGTCTGGTTCGGGAGAACAGACGGGGCACGCTCTACAGCCTGGTCTACGGTCGCATAGTGGCGGCGAACGTCGAGTTCATGGAGAAAAAGCCTCTCTACCACTTCCTGCCAGGCAGTCGATCTTACTCGATCGCGACGCGCGGCTGCAACTTCCGTTGCCCCTGGTGTCAGAACTGGGATATTTCGCGTGCGGACCGGCTCAGCGACTTCGCTGAGGTCCGGTACACGGAGCCCATGGACGTGGTCGAAAGAGCGGAGGTCGAAGGGTGCCGCAGCGTGTGCTACACCTATACCGAACCCACGATCTTCATGGAATACGCGCTGGATACCGCGCGACTCGCCCGCCAGCGGGGGCTTAAGAACGTGTTTGTGACCAACGGTTATCAGACGCCCGAGGCGGTGGAAGCGATGACGGGCCTGATTGACGCGGCGAACGTGGATCTTAAGGGTTTCTCGGAAGATTTCTACCGCACGCAGTGCCGCGCCAAACTTCAGCACGTTCTCGAGGCCATCACAAACCTGCATGCCGCGGGCATTCACCTTGAGATTACCACCCTTATCGTGCCGGGCGGGAATGACTCGGCGGAGGAGCTGCGCGGGATTGCGTCATTCGTGGCTGCGTTGTCGCCAGACATGCCGTGGCACGTGACGCGCTTCCATCCTGACTACCTGGTGACCGACATCGCGCCGACGCCCGTGGACACGATGCGGCGTGCAGTCGACATCGGGCGGAGCGCAGGGCTTAGATACGTCTACGCTGGCAACATAATCCTGCCGGACGCCAAGGACACCTTCTGCCCCGCGTGCGGGGGCGTGGTGGTTCTCCGCGACGGCCTGGGCCGAACCGAGTGTGGCCTCAAGGACGGCAACTGTCCGCAGTGCGGCACTCCCTTGCCCATCGTGATGTCCTAGCGCCGCGGGCGGGCAGGTTGCTCCGGAAGACGATTGACGAGACAGGGAGATTTCCAGTGGCTAACCTGGAGGCATTGAGCATGGAGCACCGGGAGCTCGTCGAGACTTACCTGCGGCGGCATCCACCCGAGGTCTCCGAACACACGTTCACGAATCTATTCGCCTGGCGAGGCGCTCGCGCTACCTTCGTGCTGGAGGCAGAAGATACGCTGCTGGTCCTCGCGGAAGGCATGGAGGGTCTCGCCATGTGGGGACCTCCCGTGGGCCAGGCGACGCTTCCCGAGGCGTTTTCTCTTGCTGAAGAACTCGTGGATAGACCGGTGCTCTCAGCGGAGTGTATCCCGGAGGCGGCTCTCTCAGGTCTCGAGGGGGCGCATTTCGAGGTCGAACCGGACAGGAACAATTCGGACTATGTCTACAGGCGTTCGGACCTGGCCGAGTTGGAAGGGAGGCGCTACCACAGCAAGCGCAACATGGTGGATAGGTGCCTCGCAACGCACGAGTGCGTCTACGAGGAGATCGTGGCGAGCAATCTGAACGAGGTCGCGGACATGCAGGACCGCTGGTGCCAGGAGCGTAACTGTGGACGGGAACCTGCTCTGTGCGACGAATACCAGGCAATCCGGCAGGTGCTGACGTGCTGGGCGGACCTTAGCGTCTTCGGTGGGGCCGTGAGGGTGGACGGGACGATTGAGGCGTACACCGTCGGGGAGCCGCTTAACGACAACACTGCCGTGATTCACTTCGAGAAGGCCATGTCGCGCGTCGAAGGCCTTTACCAGGTCGTCAATCAGTGGTTCTGCCGCAATCACCTTGGGAGGTTCGAGTATGTCAACCGCGAGCAGGACCTGGGCATTCCAGGGCTGAGGAAGGCGAAGAAGAGCTACTATCCGTCGCACATGGTGAACAAGTACGTGGTTCGCGTTGTCGGCGCCGGCATGCAGGCTGGTGCGCATGCGGTTGATGCGGCAGGCCGTTGTCCGGAGTGACAGTTCGGGCGAGACAGGAAAGGTTGCTCCCGTGAGCGAAAGACCAGATTCAGCCGGCAAACGCAGGGTCGAACTCCTGAAGGAAGTCCTTCGGGGAAACCAGCGCGTGTGGATACTGACTCACGACAACCCCGATCCTGACTGCATGGCGGGCGGGCTGGCGCTGCTGGCCCTCCTTAGGGAGGGATTCGGTCTGGACGCTTCCATCGTCTACGGGGGGATCATTGGCAGGGCGGCCAATCGGGGCATGGTACGGCTGTTGGAGATTCCCATGCGTCACATCGAGACCCTTGCCCCCCGACCAGAGGAGCGCTTCATCTGCGTGGATACCCAGCCGTCGTTCACCAATAACTCGCTGCCCGACGGGGCAGACGTAGCGGCGGTGATCGACCACCACCCCCTGGAAACGGACGAGCGAGTGCCCTTTGTGGACGTGCGGCCGGGATATGGCGCAGTGGCTTCGATGACGGCGGAGTATCTTCTCGATGCGGGTCAGGAAATCACTCCGCCCCTGGCAACCGCCATTGCGTTCGGCATAGCTTCGGAGACGGAGGACCTTGAACGCGAGGCGAGTGAGGGCGACCTGGCGGCATACGTCCAGGTGCTTCCGCGCGTGGACCATCGCCTGCTCGGGCAACTGCGCCATCCGAAGATAGAACGCGCCTTCTTCCAGACGCTGGCCGGCGCTCTTCAAGGGGCCAGGTCGTGCCACGACGTCGTAATGTGTCACATGGACGCGATCAACGTCCCGGACGAGGTGGCGCAGGTGGCGGACATTCTGAATTCGCTCGCGGGCTCTACGTGGGTGCTGTGCACGGGGGAATATGAGGGTTCCTTGATAGTGTCGCTTCGCAGCAGCGACAACAGCGCCAGCGCAGGGCGAGTGCTCGAACGCGCGCTCGCGGGGAAGGGCAATGCGGGCGGGCACGGCATGATCGCAGGGGGACGGGTGCCGCTTGACGCGGACAGCGATCGGGAACAGATCTGCCGCGAACTCACCGAAGCCGTTCTCGCCGCGCTTGGATATGAGAAGGACTCGCCGCTCGAACCCCTGCTGCCCGCAGCGGGGGAAGATGGGGCCCGCACCAACGGAGGCCGGTAACGGCCGCTTACCGACCCCGTGGGGATGAGCCGCCCCCGCCGTCGTCCTTCTTGCTTCGGCCGACTTTGTGCTCGGTGCCGGCGAGAAGGCGCTTGATGTTGGTGCGGTGCAGAAAGATTACCATCACCGCCGCCACCGTGCCGAACGCCGTCCGGTACACCCCGCTGCCGAGGGGCTCTCCCGGCAGCAGCCATAGCGAGGCCCCGAGCGCCGCCGCTGCGCATATCGAAGCGAGCGATACGTAGTGCCAGAGGGCGAAAACGACCGCCCAGACGACGAACCCAATCGCCAGCGCCCCTGGCGCGAGGACGATGAACGCCCCCGCCCCGGCAGCCACCGCTTTGCCTCCCTTGAAGCTCAGGTAAACCGGGAACACGTGCCCCGCGACGGCCGCAGCGGCTGCGAGCACCGCCAGAGGGTGAGGATGATGCCCAACGCCTTCGCCCACGAGCAACCTGGCCGCGAGCGTGGGCAGGAAGCCCTTCGAAAGGTCCAGAAGGAAGACCACCGGGAAGAACTTCCATCCCAGAACCCTGGCTGCGTTGGTTGCGCCGATGTTGCCGCTGCCCACCTCGCGGATGTCCACCCCTCTGATGAGCTTCGCCATCAGGAATCCATATGGCACTGCCCCATAGAGGTACGCAGCAACCGGAAGAAGGTAGAAAAGCGGTTTCATCGTTCAGATGCACACCATAGCAGCACAAGCGCGGCTGTGAATACGCTTTGCGGACGCGCCCGGCGGCAACATGTGGTCACCTTCGGACCAGGTCGCTCATCGACGCCTCGGGCCTGACGCGTCCGCCGCCCGCGCTGTGGGAGGCGACGAGTATGAGCGCGATGCCGCCGAGTGTGAACCAGCCCGGGGACAGACCTGCCATCTGCCATGCCCAGAAGATGCCGAAAACCAGACTCAGATACCACAGAGGCGCAGCGGAGGCGGCAGGGGCCGTCGCCAGGCACGCCAGCCAGAACCTCAAACAGATCGCAGTGGTCAGCCCCAGCAGTATGCTGGTCCACAGGATCTTGGGACTCACGCTCGGGAGGGTTCCCATGCTGAAACACGTCACCAGGATGCACAGTGCGCCCATGCTCAGCACAATGGCGCTCAGCGGAAGAGGTTTCTCCGTCTTTGCGAGTGGGCGCGCCGCAAGTGTGAACACTGCCCAGCAGCCCGCCGCAGCCAGCGCTATCAATGACGTGCGGAAGCCGGGCGATGGGCCGGCTTCGGTGGCTCTCCAGGCCGGGTTCCAGGCGATCATAATGCATCCCACGAAACCCAGTAACAGACCGCCAATCTGACCTGCTTTCGCTGCCTCCCGCGTTACGAGGCTCATGAATCCCAACAACAGCGGGCCGGCGTAGAACAGCAGTTGCACGTGAGACGGCGAGCCGACGGACCGTTGGAGTGCCAGGGCTCTCAGAAGCCAGAATCCGTAGCCCCCAGTGGCCACAAGGAACAGCAGATGCGCCTGCGCCCGCTTGAACACGGACAGCTCCCGCGTGCGATCCATCAGGAACAGCACCAGCAGGGATCCCGCGCCGCCCCAAAGAAGCACCAGGAAATAGAAGGTCAGCACGTTGGCCTTGTCAGAGCCCTGAAGCATCTGGCGCACGACGTAGAATTGCGGGCTCCACAGTAGCGCTGCGACAACGCCTGCCATCAGTCCGCCCGGCCTGTAGCGTGGCATGCTTGGTCCCCTTTCCGATCTCGTCTAAAACGACGGCCCGGGGCAACTTCTTTTATTGGAAAACGTCGCGTCCGTCAACTAACATAGGGCGGCAGCTGTGCCCGCGGGTGGGCGATGTGGCGGCTCGCGAATTCCCATGTAAGTTACTTGACATTGTAAGCGTTGCAGATTACATTACTTACGACTCAGCTCCGTGTTTGCATCGGATGGAGAAGCGGTGACGCGCCTCAGCAGCGTAGTACAGTATGCCCTCTTGGCGGCCATGGACTTGGCGGCGCACTATGAGCCGGACGAGCCCATCAAGGCGGGGGACATCGCGCGACGAACGGGGGCGCCCGTTAAGTATCTGGGGCAGATACTGCTGCGCTTGAAGGCCCGCGCGCTCGTGCGCAGCACGCAGGGGCCGAGGGGGGGATACCGACTCATGCGCAGGCCGGAGCTTATCAGCGTGGCCGAGGTGATGGATGCCGTAGCGGCGAGCGAAGACCGCCGACGCCGCTGCGTCACCGTGGACGACCGCCACGCAACGGCGCTGCAATGGCTGTCAGATGAGATTGACACCGCCAGGCGCCGTCTGCTCTCCCACGTCACGCTGGCGGACTTCGTCCGCAGGGCGTCATCCGCGTGAGCCGCTGGCAGCCCTACGGCATCAGCACGAGCAACACGACTAACAGGCCTGCGAACACCGTCGCCATGGCGAACTTGACCGTCGCCATGTGGCGTTGAAACACCGCGATGATCTTCTCGCTGCTGACGCCGAAGTACACGATCAAGAAGATCCCCAGAAGGGGCAGGATGAAGCAGAGGTTGTACAGGACCAACCATCCCAACGCGCCCCATCGCTCTGGCGACAGCTCTCGGAGCGCTATTACTATTGGCACATAGACCTGCCCCGTGCACGGGAACTCCAGCAGCGCGACCAGGCCCCCCAGAATCAGCGTGGCCCCAACCGTCAGCCCCAGGCGCGCCCTTCGCGTGATAAGCAGCTTGACCCTTTTCCTGATTCCCTCGGGCAGCTTGAGCTTCATATCCCCCGGCCGTCCTTGGAGGCAGCGTACGCCGTCAATGATGCTCATCGTTGCCGCCACAGCAAGCAGCAACGCCATGACGATGAAAAGCATCCGCCTCAGCAGCAACGACAGGTGGTCACTCAAGCCGAGCAAACTGTATAGGCCCAGCCCGATGGCCAGATAGGTAATAAACACTGCGGCGGTGAATAAGGCGCCTGCGAGCGCAATCTCGCTTCTGCTCTTCTGCAGGTAAGCCAGGTAAGTAAGCAGGAAGATGAGGACGGCGAATGCGCAGGGGTTGACGCTGTCGACAAGCCCGCCCGAGATGACCATCGCGGCAGTGAGATCTTCGTATCCCAATGGATCGGCGTCCGCGGTGCTGAGGCTCCAGGGAGCCGCAAGGCCTCGCGCCGACTCGGCGAGGTTTCTCAGGCTTTGCTTCGTTATGCTATCCCCAACGAGTCCTTCATCAATTGAGAAGATGGACGGAACCACGCCTTGATTCCATGTGGGTATCTTCGCCCGCCTACAGAGCTTTGCGTTCAGCGCCAACGCTTTCTTGCTGGCTATGCCCATGCGGCGGATCTCTGCTTCCGGATACTCCTTCTCAAACATTTGCAGCAGCAGTTTAACCTGCGCGCAGGACGCACAGCCGTCTTTGTAGAAATAAACAAGCTTGATCGGTTTCCCGCCTGTCGAATCCGCTCCGGGGATCGTCTTGTCCTCTGCCAACGTGTCAACAACTGTGATGGTGAGGCTCCAGGGAGCCGCAAGGCCTCGCGCCGACTCGGCCAGGCTGCTCAGGCTTTCCTTCGTTAAGTTCTCCCCAACGAGGCCATCATTCAGTGAGAACACGGCTGGCACCAGGCATTCACCCGGTGCGACCTTCGCCCGCTCGCACAGCGCTGCCTTCAGCGCCTCCGCTTCCTTGCTGACTATGCTCATGCGGCGAAGCTCCACGTCTGGATGCTCCTTCTCAAACTCTTCCACCAGCGGTTTGACCTGCGCGCAGGACGCACAGCCCTCATCGTAGAAGTAAACGAGCTTGATCAGTTTCCCGTCTGTCGAATCCGCTCCGGGGGTCGTCAGGTCCTTGACGTCAAGGTCGGCGAGCAGTCCGCTGAGAGCGTCCTGCTCTTCCGCCCCTAGGTCGAACCCAAGGCGGCCATAGGCCGCCCCCGTCTTCGCCAACACTTCGACCTGGGAATCGATACCTGGCAACCGCGTGATCCTTTCACACAGGACTCGGAATACCTGCCCCGCCTCCGCGGGCCGGCCTGATTCCAGGTGTCGTTCAATGATCGCGACCATCGAGCGCGCCACGTGACCCTCACCGGTGATACCCTCCGCTGCCTCGACTGCCCGGTCCAGCACGTCGGCCTTGATCATCTCCTCGACGATTTCCTCCAGCATCCCTTGCCGGTATTCCCATTGCGCGATGCCTTGTGCGGTTGTCAAGGCGTCGTTGAAGTATGTGCGCGCGGCCTCCGCGTCGCCCAGACCGGCCCACACCGAGCCTGCCAGGGCAAGTCCGTACGCCTTACTGAACGAATCTATGTCGGACCGTGCAATCTCGGAAACCTTGCGGGCGAGCCTAAGGGCATCCTCTCGTGCGCCGCCTTGCGAATAGGCCCCCGCCAGGTTGGCCGCGAGAAGCAATCGGCTCTGCGCGCTCGAGATGTCAGCCGTGGCTTGCTCGACCTCCATGGCGCGAGCAACGAGAGCCTCCTTTTCGGCGGCGACGAGAAAGCCTGTGGCTGCCCCCATCAGCGCTCCTTCCTGCAAGCCGCGGCTCTTGATCGTAGCCGCAAGGTTCACCGCACGCGTGAAGTCGCCGTCTTCTCCATAGATGGTCGCCACGGATCGCAGGCCACTGTCACGCATGATGGGGTCTCCGAGGCCTTCAATAATGTCCAGAGCGCGCTGATACTCGCCGTCTCGCGCCCGCGCCTCTGCTATCTGTAGGAGCGCCTTGAGCATGCCTTGCTTGCCGGGAAGCGTCCGGGCCGCCTTCTCAGCGTCGTCGTAGTCGCCAGCGGAGAGGTGGCGCGTGACGAGCCCCTCTACGGCCGTCCGCTCCCCTGACGGAAGTTTTATGTTCTCAGACGCTGCGAGCGCATCGTCCGGGAGGCCACAACTGGCGTAGGCATCAATGACCGCCTGCCACAGTTCGTCTGCCGCCGTCGTCTCAGATGTCTGGGCTGCGATGCTGCTGGCCTCGGCGAGGGCCTTGGCAGCCCTTTCCTGCAGACCCAACTGACCGCAGGCGCCTGCAATCGCGGCAAGAATGCGTCCGCGGTCCGCGGACTGCTCGACGGCTGCCGCTTGTGTTAGGGCTTCGTCAAGCAGTGCCGCACCTCCTCCCGCGGGGTCGCTCCCTGGGCGAAGCAGCGCCAGCGCGACCAGGGTCTGCGCCTTTGACGCAGGATCTGATATGGACTGGCAGGCCTGCTCGGCGATTTCAGCGAACCCGGCTTGCTCAGCGGCGCGTGACAGGGCGTCAAGCGTCGCGTCTCTCACGGCAGGGGATCGCAGCGCCTTAGCATCGCTCAGGATCTGTCGCATCATGGGCAAGGCCGCGTTGATAGCCCTCATTGCGCTGCAAGCTTCTGCTATCTCCCGCCACGCCAAAGCCCTTGCTTCTTCGTCTGTCACGCCAGATGCCGCTCGATGAGCGGCTCCGAGCATCTCGGCGGCTTTGGACTCGTCTCCGCGTTTGGCGAAGCGCCCGGCAAGGTCCACTAGTGCCCTTGACTTCAGCGATTCGATGTCGATGAGTTGTGCAGCGGCGAGGGCCTCTTCGTATAGGCCGGCGTCGCCATACTCGCCAGCAACGATTGCGGTGGCCATGCACCGAGTCCGGGGATTTGGCTCAGGACGGGTAACTCTCAGTGCCGCATCCAGGAGCCGCTTTCGACCGGGTTGGAAGTCCTGGGGGGTCTGCGCTTCTGCGCCGAGCGCTGCGGGCAGCAGAAGCATGACAGTGACAACGGGTAGGACACGTCTCATAGGGACCGTCTCCACTGAAATGATGGCGCAAGTGTGCGGGCCGTGGTTGACACCAAACAGGGCAGAAGACACTGTGCGAAAGCGCCGGAGGGCCTTCTCCCACCTCGCGCACCCTTGTTACATAGTAACTCCCTCTGCGAGGTTAGTGCAAGAGCGCGCCCTTTGGTTCAAGGAGGCGCGGCTTTTTCCTCCCAACGGTAGTTGCCGCCTCTCAGGTGTAGCCACAGGCTTGCGGCTATTTTGAGCGCCCGGTGCTACATGTGCCGCCCGGCCGGCCCGGAGAACACCTGGGCGTTTCGACCGGCGCACGTGCCCAGGAGCACCACAGACCGTGTTGACCGCTGCGGTGTGCGGCATATAGAATGGAAATCGTGCGAGGCTGCGGTGTCGCATCGGTGCGGCCTCGATTCGTAACCGGAGGCGTATAGATGGGTGGACCGTGCGCGAGAATGAAGGCTGCGTTGCTGCTGGGGGTTGCGGCGCTGGCTGTGCTTGCGATGGCTTCCGGCCGCGATGATGGCTCCATGTACGTCATGGAGACCCAGCACTACCGCGTGCGCACCGACGTGAGCCAAGACTTCGCTGGACTTGTGGGTCGGCACATGGAAGCCATACACAAGGAGTACTCCCGCAGGCTTAAGGAGTTTGAGCTGAAGGTTGGTGATAAGTTTGAGGTCAGGGTGTACGCACGGCGCGTAGACTACGACGCTGCTGTGCCGGGCGAGCTCCTGGGGTCCGGGGGAGCATTTGTCTCGAAAGACCGACTGCTTGCTGCTTGCATGGAAGGCCGGACCGACGAACAGGTTTTCCGGACGCTGTATCACGAGGGATTGCACCAGTTTCTGTATTCCTCCTTCGCGCAGGAGTGTCCAGTCTGGGTGAACGAGGGGCTGGCCGAGTACTTCTCTGAGGCGACCTGGAACGGCAGGACCTTCTCTACGGGTCAGGTCCCTGCGGGGCGCCTGTACGTTGTGCAGAGCGCGTTGCGAGCGAACCAGTACGTCCCGCTTGAGAATCTCTTCAAGATGAAAAGTGAAGAGTGGCTCGACAACGTGCGCTCGACCGAAACGCGTGCCTCGCTTCAGTACTGCGAGGCCTGGTCGGTCGTTCACTTTCTCATCCACGCGCGGGGTGGCCGCTACGGGCAAAGGCTGCTGGATTACCTGCGGAACATATCGGAGGGGGTGGATCGGGCCCTCGCGTTCGACAAGAGCTTCGGATCGAACGTGGCGTCTTTGGAGAGGGCGTGGTCGGCTTACGTGATGCAGTTGAGGCCCGGCCCGGACCAAGTCTGCCGCAGGAACCTCGAGTTGCTCGCCTTTATGGCTTTGCACATATACGCGACGCCTCAGCGGTTTAGAAGCCTTGAAGAGCTTCATGGCGACCTTACGCGCGAGAACGTCAGGTGGCACGTGGTCACTCCCTACGGCGAGGAAATCACGTCGGCCAACAGGGAGGCGGTCGAATTGCTGTTCAGATGTCCCTACGACAGAAGGCCTTCGAGGGCCAGCTACATCCTGCTCAAGGATGCCGAGACAGGTCTTCCAACGTTGTTCTGCAACCACCATCAGGGCATCGTCGCTATGGCGTACTATGTGCCGGGTGGGGAGGGTGGCTATACGGTCGAGGTGGAGCAGGTGGTCAGGGATACCCTGCCGCTCCAGCTCGTGAGGACGCTTGACTCTCTGAGCCCGAGGTAGAGGTGAGATAGCCGATGCAAGGGATGGGCACGAGGTGGTTTGACCTTTCGGGCAGCGAGTTGCGCGTCCTGTTGGTTGCCGCCGCCATCGTACTGCTCTCGCTGGTGGTGCTCGGAGCGCTTCGCTCCGCGCTGCGGGAGCCCGAGATCAGGGTGGAGTACGTGCGCGAGTCGCTGAGGATGCCCGAGAGGACCGATGTCAACACCGCGACGGAATACCAGTTGAGACTGTTGCCGGGGATCGGTTCCAAGACGGCGCGCGACATCGTCGAGGACAGGCAGTCCCACGGCCCCTTCCGAACCCTCGAGGATTTGATCCGGGTTCGCGGCATCGGCCCCAAGACTCTGGAGCTGGTGAGGCCGCACCTCATGTGCAGGCCGCCTGAAGCGCAGGGGAGAGATTAGCAGTGGCGGAGTTTGCGCTCAGTGCAGGTTTTGAGCCCGCAGGGGACCAGCCTCAAGCCATCGAGCAGCTCACGAGGCGGTTCCGGGAGGGCGCGAAGTACCAGACGCTCCTTGGCGCTACGGGCACCGGCAAGACGTTCACAATGGCGAACGTCATCCGCAACCTCGGCCTGCCCACCCTTGTGATGAGCCACAACAAGACCCTAGCCGCGCAGCTCTACAGCGAGTTCAAACAGTTCTTCCCGGATAACGCCGTCGGCTACTTCGTGAGCTATTACGACTACTATCAGCCGGAGGCCTACGTGCCGAGCCGGGATCTCTATATCGCCAAGGACGCCTCGATCAACCAGGACATAGACCGTCTGCGCCTGGCCGCCACGACGCACCTGATGGGGCGCGATGACGTGGTCATCGTCGCCAGCGTCTCATGCATCTACGGCATCGGCTCCCCGGAGGACTACCGGGAGATGTACGCGCGTGTGGACCAGGGCGAACAGGTCGAGCGGGACGGCCTGCTGGGAAGGCTGGTGGAGCTTCAGTACAAGCGCAGCGACGCGGACCTGAGGCGGGGGACATTCCGCGCACGCGGCGACGTGGTCGAGGTATACCCGGCCTACGACGAGATCGCGTACCGGGTGGACTTCTTCGGGGATTATGTGGACCGCATCGTCGTCATCGACCCGCTAACCGGGCGGCGGCTCGAGGATGCGACGTCGGCTACGCTCTATCCTGCCAACCATTTCGTCACGCCCCGCGACCGCGTCGAAGGCGCCCTGGCCGGCATTGAGGCGGAGCTGGAGGAGCGCCTTGAGGAGCTTCGGGGCGAGGGGAAGCTCGTTGAGGCGCAACGCCTCGAAGCCCGGACGCGCTACGACATGGAGCTGCTGGCAGAGGTGGGGTTCTGTCCCGGCATTGAGAACTACTCGCGCCACCTCAGCGGCCGCGCCCCTGGCGAGCGGCCCGCCTGCCTGCTTGATTACTTCCCGGACCGGTTCCTCTGCATCGCGGACGAGTCCCATCAGACGGTCCCGCAGGTCCAGGCCATGTACCATGGTGACCGCTCGCGCAAGCAGACGCTTGTGGACTACGGCTTCCGTCTGCCGTCCGCGCTGGACAACCGGCCGCTCACGTTCGAGGAGTGGGAGGGGATGCTGGATCTTGTGGTGTTCGTCTCCGCTACGCCGGCGCCCTACGAGGTGAAGAAGAGTGGGGGAGTGGTGGTAGAGCAGATCATCCGGCCGACGGGTCTTGTCGACCCGGAGATTGAAGCGGTGCCGGCGCGGGGACAGGTGCAAGACGTCATCCAGCGGATCCGGCAGCGTGCCGAGGCGGGGCAGCGCACCCTGGTGACCACACTAACAAAGCGGCTCGCCGAGGACCTGGCCGATTATCTGCGCGAGCATGGCGTGGAGTGCTGCTATCTGCACAGCGACATCCAGACCATCGAGCGCGTGGAGATACTCAATGACCTGCGGCGCGGACGCTATGACGTCGTGGTGGGCGTTAACCTGTTGAGGGAAGGGCTGGACCTGCCGGAGGTGTCGTTGGTCGCCATCCTCGACGCGGATCGGGAGGGATTCCTGCGCTCCGACGTGTCGCTCATACAGACTATAGGGCGATGCGCCCGCAACGTGGATGCGAAGGTGGTCCTCTACGCCGACGAGATGACTGAGTCAATGCAGCGTGCAATCGAGGAAACCGAGCGCCGCCGCCGGATACAGCTAAAACACAACCAGGAACATGGCATCACGCCCACGACTATCCGGAAGGGAATCCAGAAAGGCATAGACTACGAGGTGGCGGCCTGGCAGAGGCGAGTGGAGACGCCGGTCATCAGCGAGGCGGAGGGGGACTACGTTACCGCCAATCGTCTTGACGAGCTGGAACGGCAGATGAAGACGGCCGCAGATAGGCTGGACTTCGAGCGCGCAGCCGAATTGCGCGACATCATCCAGACGTTGAAGTCAGACGGCTGAGCGCCCCAGGGCTTCTTCTCCCTTTCAATTCGCCGCCGGGTGCTTCAGTTCAGGTGCCTCGACTGTGGAATGCAGGCGCTGCCCGGCCTGATTCGTCCGGGGCGCTCGCACGTGGACGGTTCTCTATCCGCGCGCGAGGTGTGGAAGCTGCTCGCGCACCAGCCAGTCCGTGGTCTCAATCGTGATGCCGGGAAGCGGCTGCCGGCCCAGACCCTCCTTGCGACGTTCCTGCTGCATCCTGCGCTTTTCGTCCGCGAGCCAGGCGATGATCGGCACGCAGTCATCGGCGCTGACGCTTGCCTCCCCCCTGAGCCCAAAGCGCTTGTTGATGTAGGCAGGCACCACGGCCTCGGGGATGTGCAGCATCACCTGGCCGATGATCTCCTCCTCCGAGATGCCCGTGGTTCGGCCCAGCTCGTCATATTGATAGTCCACCCACTTCGCCACCTCGACCAGACGCGTTTTTTTCACGGCTATCTGGGTTCTTTCCGCCACCGTTTGAGCCAGATAGCACTGCACCCAGTAGGCGATTCCCTCAAGCCCTGACTTGTCGGTTATCGTGATTGTGGGCGGCTTGCCGAGCAGGCTCGTGGTGTCGAATATCTGATAGATGCGCTCATCCATGGCCAGCCCGCCTCCGTGGATGCCGGCGTGCGTGCGGTGGGAATCGTCGCCGACCAGGGGGTAGTTGGGAGGTATCATGACGCCCATCGCGCGGAAGTAATCGGCTATCTCCGTTATGGCTCCCGTGTTGGTCCCGTTCGCCCCTTTAAGCGCGCGGTACATGATGACAGCGCCTTCGATGGGTGGGTTGCCGGTGCGCTCGCCGAATCCCAGCAGGGTGCCGTTCAAGATGTCGCACCCGTAGAGCCAGCCTGCTACGGCGTTCGCGATGACCAGGTGGAAGTCGTTGTGCCCGTGCCACTCCAGCCGATTGGACGGAATGCCGGCCTGCTGTACCTTGTAGACGAGCTTCGGGATGCTGCGCGGCAGCTCCACGCCCGGGTAGGGCAGGCCGAACCCCATCGTGTCGCAGAGCCGGATCTTGGACTTGAGTTCGTCCGGCAGCTCTTCCGAGAAGCGGGCGATCATCTCAACGAACGGCAGCACAAACCCCTCCAGGTTCGACCGGGTGACGTCCTCAAGGTGGAAGCGCACGCGTATGTCCCGCTCCGCCGCCATCCGTCCCATGTTCAGATATTCCTCCGCTGCGGTCCTCCAGTTCTTGCGTAGCTTCAGGAATATGTGATAGTCGGAGCAGGATGAGAGCAGCCCCGTCTCTTTGATGCCAAGGTGCTGCATAAGCTTGAGGTACAGAGCGTCGTCTGCGAGCCCCCGGATCCAGCAGGTCGGTTCGGGGTACTGCGGGCTGCTCGCAAACTCCTCCAGGCACGCCTCGACGGCTGCGATATCGTTGTCGGAATACAGGAAGAACTCCGTATAGGCGATCACGCGGTTGGGCCCGGACAGCCGGCCCATAAGCCTGTAGAGGTCGACGATCTGCTTTTTCGTGTAAGGCGGGCGTGCCTGCTGCCCGTCGCGGAATGTTGTATCGCTTATGAGAAGGGGAGCTTGCTTACGCGCCTCGAAGTCGAATTCGACCTGCTTACCGTCGATCTGCTCGTAGACCTTCCCCTCGAAGGCGACCCTCGGCACCTCGACGTAAGGGAAGGTTTCCTCCAGCAAGTGGGGCTCACCCTCCTCCAACGTCACGAGGTTCGAGATATCCACCGGCACCTCGCGGGTAGGTTCAAGCCTTAGGATCTTCTGTTTGAGTTCCTTGTCCATGGTTTCTCCAACTGTCAGGTTCGGGCGATGAAGAGATGCTCGAACTACGCCAGTATATACTCCGTGGCAGTGGAATTCCAGTGCTGGCGCCGGCTCCGGGCCGCCAGTCCTTGCTCACGGCCGCCCGGACGCTATAATGTGGTTTCACTGCGTCGTCGGGCGGCGGCGCCCGGAAGTACACTCTTTCACTGAAAGGAATCCCATGAACGGAGCGGAAGTCAGAGAAGCCTTGCACAGCGGCCGGCGCGTGTACGGCACGTGTATCACATCGACATCGCCACTCTGGCCGAAGGTCGTTGCCCAGCTCGGGATTGACTTCGTTTTCATCTGTACTGAACACTTCCCGATCTCACGCGACACGCTCTCGTGGATGTGTCAGACCTACAAGGCGCTGAACCTTGCCCCGATCGTCCGCATACCCGAGCCGGATCCCTATCAGGCGGAGATGGTGCTGGACGGCGGCGCCAGCGGCATCATCGCCCCCTATGTCGAAACGCCCGAGCAGGTTCAGGCGCTGCGGGGCGCAGTGAAGCTGCGGCCGCTGAAAGGCAAAAGGCGGCACGATTTCCTCGCCGGGCGCACCGAGCTGGAGCCGGAACTTGCGCGCTACCTCGCGGACTGGAACGCGGACAACGTGCTCGTCGTCAACGTTGAAAGCCGACCCGCCTTCGAGGCCCTGGACCAGATCCTCTCCGTTCCTCAGCTCGACGCTGTGCTGGTTGGGCCGCACGACCTGTCCCTCAGTCTCGGCATCCCGGAGCAGTACGACCATCCGGAGTTTGATCGGACCATCAGAACTATTATCCGCAAGGCCCGTGAGCACAGCGTAGGAGTGGGGGTCCATTTCTGGGAAGACGTGGAGCGTCAGTTGAGCTGGGCCGCTGACGGCGCCAACTTCATCGTGCACGGCACGGACATGACCAAGTTCGGCAGCACGATGAGGGCCGATTTCGCCGCCCTGCGCAAGGCGCTGGGGGACGAGATGGGTCCGTCGGGGGAAAGGGAGGCCGTCGTGTGAGCCCCGGCCGGCAGCGTGCACGATGGCCACGGATAATGAAGCAGGGGAGGGATGGCTCTCGCGTTAGCTGCGGCCGGTTTAGTCGTGTGCCCCGTAGCTAGGGGATTACATTGAGGGTGAGCTGGTTGCTCTTCTCCCCGTTGCACACGAAATAGATGTCATGTGTTCCCGAGACCATGTCATTCGGCACTCTCACGTGAAGCGTGCCTTTGCCGTTTCGTAGCTCTACGCTGTTGGGGGCAACCTGCCTGCCGCCGACCACAGCAGTATTCTCGTTGGCCACGGGCTTGGCCCCGTCCACCGTAAGCTGAATCTCTTCGCCCGCCGCGACTCCAACCTTCGGCGACACTCTTTGCAGGACCGCGCCCGCTGAGGATTGCTTGGCAACCCTGGGGGGCTTGACCGCCCACTCAACTCTGTAAGAACCTGAGGTCTCATTGGAGGATCTGACCACTACTGTGTAGATGCCTGTCTGGTACGGCGCGCCCGTGTCCGGCAGCGACAGGTTCTTGACCAGCACTTGCCCTGACTTTACGATCTTGCAGCTCCCCAGGGACAGCGGGCTGCCGGCGGGATCCAACACCTCGACTTCTGGCTCGAAGGCATTGCTGGAGACGGTAACCGTCAGGAGGCTGCCGCGCATAGCCTGTACGGGATAGCTGTCCGAGGCCGCGCCGCTGTCCAGCTCCGCCTCTTCCCTTGTCTTTGCTGTAGGCAGCTTGCCCGTCACGCTAAGCTCGTACTCTCCCGATCCGTTGCTCGCGAAGACTCGCAGCGTGTAGAGCCCCGTTGCGGGGACGGGGAACCGCCCCACGCTGAACGAGGAACCCCTATCGCGCAGATACGTACCCGGAATAGAAACCTTTGCCCCATGCGGATCGTACAGCTCAAGACCGAAAGTGAGCCCCGTCTTGCTCTTGGATTTGAGCTGCACATCCAGCAGGGTGCCCCTGACGGCTTCAAACTGGAACGTGTCCACGTCTCCTGCCGGGAGATATCCCTTGTAGCGCAGACTCAGACCGGCCTGAAGATACCCGCCGCATTCGCCCACGCACTTGACAGTCTCAGTGTCGGCCGAAGGGTAGTAGTTGCCGCCTGTGTCCAGAACGCTGGCAACGATGGTGTTGAGCGCGGCCGGATCGTCCTCCGTCCAGCCCTGGGTCAATGGTATCGTCGCCTGCCATGTGGAATAGTCCGCACCGCCCTTGGTCGCAAGCACGCCGTTCACCCAGATAGCATCAACGTCGTTGTCTTCCACGGCGGTGCCCTGCACCGTGACCATGCTCTGTGACAGCGAGCTGTCCTCGCTGGTAGGATAAGTGATCGCGACTTGAGGCCCCGTTGCCTCCCTATATTGTGCCACTACTGTGGCATCTTCATTTATGGCGAAACTGACTGTCGTCCCGCCGGCGGGCTGGTCGACGCCGTTGAGGGTCCATCGCACGAACTCGTAGTCCGTGCCGTTGTCTGAATGGGTGGCCGAGGCCGTGATGTTGAGGGCTTTGTTGTCGTCCACCGCGATGGTGTAGTTGGTCGGGCGAGGGGGGCTGGCCGTGACGGTCACGCCGGTGATCGGCGTCGACTGTACGTTCAGTGTGTGCTGCTG
>Ga0315289_10001600_pt1 | contig 35270 bp, 44 predicted proteins | sample YL17G11_40_MG_FD_203452 | JGI IMG/M metagenome (GOLD analysis project Ga0315289, IMG submission 203452) | Sediment microbial communities from Yellowstone Lake, YNP, Wyoming, USA - YL17G11_40 | ecosystem: Environmental > Aquatic > Freshwater > Lake > Sediment | place: USA: Wyoming | collected...
ATAAAAGATGCCTATTTTAATGATTGGTTTGGTGGTCATTGTCGGACTGCTTTTGTACGTCTTTTTGACTTACAACAAGTTCGTGACCACCAAGACAAGAATCAAGGCCTCTACTCAGGAAATTGGCAACCAGCTCAAAAGGCAAGCAGAATTAATTCCTAATTTGGTCAATTCGGTCAAGGGTTACATGAAGCATGAGAAGAAAATTTTTGACCAGATTACCGAAGCAAGAAAATCAGTCACCTCGGCTTTAGGCTCGCAGGACCTGCAAAAAATGGTCAACGCCAGCGAAAAAATGCAAACCGCTTTGGCGCCGATTCTGGCCATTTTTGAAAGCACGCCGGAACTCCAGGCGGCCAAACCCACAGTGAAATTAATGGATGAGTTAAGAGACACGGCTGATAAACTGATGTATGCCCGAAGAACCCTGATTGACCTGAGTGCGGATTTCAACGTCATGGTCGTCACTTTGCCGAGTAAGTTCGTGGCTGGGCTTTTTGGTTTTAAGGAGATGTTAGGGTTGAAAACACCTGAAGAAGGAGAACACCTTGAGGTGAAAAAAGAAGCGCTGAAAACCCCTAAGGTGGAACTTTAGTTCATTGGCTGCCAGCCAGGCGCAGCTCCGACAAAATCGGAATAGCACAGCCTCGAACGAAGTTTTTATTAGCACTGAAAGGGCTAAAAAAGTTCTATGATTAACGTTTACGAAGGAGTTGATCAAAACAAACGCCGCAGCCTCCTGGTGATGGTGGCTTTTGTGGTCGTGGTGACCCTTTTCGTCTGGTTTTTAGCCCAGGTTTTGGGTTACGGTCCGGAAATGGTTGGTTTCGCTTTAGTCGTGGCCGGAATGATGAGTTTTGCCAGCTACTGGTGGTCGGATAAAATCATTTTGACCATCTCCGGCGCCAGACCGGCAAGTAAAGAAAAGGATTTTCTTTTTTTCACCGTGGCTGAGAATCTCGCTCTGGCGGCCCAAATTCCGACCCCAAAGCTTTATGTAATTGACGATTCGGCCCCTAATGCCTTTGCTACTGGCCGAGATCCCGAGCACGCGGTTGTCTGCGCCACAACCGGTTTGTTGAGTAAGTTAGACCGAACCGAACTCGAGGGTGTTGTTGCCCACGAACTTTCTCATGTCCGCAACTATGACATCCGTTTAATGAGCTTGGTGACGGTTCTGGTGGGAATGATCACCCTGCTGGCCGATTGGTTCATTCGAGGAGTAGGCCGGTCCAATGATGATGATAAAGGCAGTTTTGGAATGATTTTGTTTTTGGTGGGCATTCTTTTTGTTCTCCTTTCACCGTTAATTGCCCAGTTAATCAAATTAGCCCTTTCCCGACGCCGGGAATTATTGGCGGATGCCTCAGCCGTCTTGCTCACCCGCCAACCCGAAGGTCTGGCCAGGGCCCTGGAGAAAATCAGCGCCGACAAAGAACCCCTGGAAGCGGCCAATAAAGCCACCGCCCATCTTTACATTACCAATCCCTTGAAAAACCGCCATGACAAAATTGGTTGGTTCGCCAGCTGGTTTAACACCCATCCGCCAATCGAGGCCAGAATCCAAGCTTTAAAAGCGATGGGGTAAAAAAAATGAAAATAATGGTCATTGAACATCTCGCCAAACTCGCCAATCTGACGCTCATCGGGTCAGAAAAAAAGAAATTGGGCCAGCAATTAACCGAAATACTTGAATACGTCCGCCAATTGGAAAAAGTTGAGACCAAGGGCGTTGCCCCCACCAGCCAGGTAACCGGTTTGGAAAATGTATTTCGCCAAGATGAGACGCAGGCGTCACTTTCACAAGATGAGGTTTTGGCCAACGCCAAAAGCCAAACCAAAGGGTTTTTTAAAGTAAAGGCGATTTTTGAGGAGATGATTTAATGACCCTGAATCAATTAAATATCAAAGAAGCCCAATCAGGTTTAAAAAAGAAGCAATTTTCCTCCATGGAGCTGACTGAAGCTTGTCTCGAACAAATCGAAAAAGACGACCCGAAAATTAATGCTTTTATCACCCTGGACAAAAAAGCCGCTTTGGCCCAGGCAGAAACGGTGGATGCTGAAATTAAGCAAAATGCGGCCGTTTTTCAAACAAAACCCTTGTTGGGCATTCCTCTAGGAATCAAAGACCTTTTTTCCACCCGAGGGATGAAAACCACGGCAGGGTCAAAGGTTTTGACCGATTATTATCCGGTTTATGACGCCACCGTGGTCAGAAAATTAAAAGCGGCCGGTGGGATCATTCTGGGGAAGACCAATCTTGATGCTTGGGCGCACGGTTCTTCCGGCGAAAACTCGGATTTTGGACCGACCAAAAATCCTTGGAACCTTGATTACGTTCCGGGCGGTTCCAGCAGCGGCTCGGCCGCAGCCCTGGCGGCCGAGATGTGCTTAGCCAGCACCGGCACGGACACGGGCGGCTCGATTCGGCTACCGGCCTCTTTTTGCGGGGTTGTCGGTTTGAAACCGACTTACGGTCGAGTTTCCCGTTACGGCATTATCGCCATGGCTTCTTCCCTGGATTCAATAGGCCATTTTGCCAAGAGTGTGACAGATGCGGCCCTGATTTTGGGCGTGACCGCCGGCCAAGACCCTTTTGACGCCACCACGCCAGATATCAAAGTCCCTGATTACTTTCAAGATTTAGCCAAAGGAGTCAAGGGAATCAAAATCGGTCTTCCCAAAGAATACTTTCAGCAAGGTCTTGACCCGGAAGTGAAAAAAGTGGTCTTGAAAGCGGTCGAGCAATTTGAACGGTTGGGGGCGAAAACTGTCTCGGTTTCCTTGCCTCATAGTGCCTACGCCTTGGCCGTTTATTACATTATCCAACCAGCTGAAGTCTCTTCTAACCTGGCACGATATGACGGTATCCGGTTCGGTTTTCCCCGGGACCGGTTCAGTGAGGAAGCCAAAAGAAGAATCATCTTGGGCACTTTTACTCTTTCCAGCGGTTACTATGAAGCCTATTACCTGAAAGCAATGCAAGTCAGGACCTTGATTCAGGAGGACTTTGTCCAAGCTTTTAAAAAAGTTGATGTCTTAATGGCTCCAGTTTCACCGACTCTGCCCTTTAAACTGGGTGAAAAGATAAAAGACCCTTTACAGATGTACCTCTCCGATATTTATACTGTGACCGCCAATTTAGCCGGTCTGCCGGGACTTTCTCTCCCGGCCGGTTTGGTCAAGGGTTTACCGGTGGGTTTTCAACTTCTCGGGCCGCAATTCAAAGAAGATTGTTTGCTCCGCGTTGGCGCCGCTTATGAACAGGCCGCGACCTGGCCTAGAAAAGGAGCCAAAAGATGACCAAAACCACTTTTCTGGCCGTTTTGAAAAATCGGGATTTCCTCAAGCTCTGGTCTTCCCAAGCACTTTCCCAGTTAACGGCCAACATGCTCAATTTCATTTTAATCGTCAGGGTTTACGAAGCCACTGGCTCGACCGTGGCCGTCGGTTTGTTACTCTCTCTTTACGTGGCCCCTTCGCTTTTCCTCGGGCTTTTTGCCGGGGCTTTTATTGACCTTTGGAGTAAAAGGAAGATTTTGATCATCACCAACCTTGCCCAGGCGCTGATAGTCTTACTTTATCTCGGCATTGGCAACAAAATCTGGCCGATTTATTCCATCGTCCTCCTTTATTCCATCTGCGACGAGTTTTTCACTCCCACCCAGGCCGCTACTTTACCGGCCTTGGTCAGAAAAGATCATTTTCCGGCGGCCAACAGTTTTTTCTTTTTCACTCTCCATGGAGCCTTCTTGATTGGCTATTCAATCGGTGGCCCGATAATCAAGGCTTTTGGGATGAGAAGTCCTTTCCTTTTGGCCTCTCTTTTCCTCTGGCTGGCCACCTTAGCCACTTTTCTTCTGCCCAAAGACAAACCGCGAAAAAAATGGGACATTGAAAAAGGTTTTGGGGAAATTGCTGAGGATATCAAAGAAGGTTATTCCTTTATCAAAAATGAACCGCGGGTCTTGATTCCGATTGGCCTTTACGTTCTCACTCAAATTCTGGTGGCGACGGTTGTTATCCTCTTTCCCTCCTATTCCCAAAACGTCCTGGGGATTGATATCCGCGACGCCGGCCTGGTTTTGATTCTTCCAGCCGGTCTGGGGGCCATCATGGGCAGCGTTTTGGTGGAAAGGCTGATTAAAAAGTTAGGCAAGAGGATTTTGATATCCAGCGGCATCTTTGGGGCGGCTTTTGGCCTCTTGTCGCTGGCGCTGATCGTGCCTTTAGTGACTAGGGCCTCATTATTTGCTTCCCTCACCATGGTTCTTTTAGGGATGGCGTCAATTATGATTAATATTCCGGCCCAAACCCTGCTTCAGGAAAACACCCCTTTTGACATTCGCGGCCGAGTTTTTGGCGTTTTGGGCGCTTTAGTGACTTTGGCGGCCGCCATTCCGGTTTTTGTCACCGCGGCCCTGGTGGACATCCTCGGGGTCAACTGGATTGTTTTTATCATCAGTATTCTGACATTTACTCTCGGTTTTTTCAGTTTAAGAAAGAAATATGTCCTACAAATCTATCATCGGTCTGGAAATACACGTTGAACTGAAGACCAAAACCAAGATGTTTTGCGGTTGTTCCGCACCTTCTCTGGGGGAAAAGCCGAACACCCATGTTTGTCCGGTCTGTTTGGGTTTGCCCGGGGCTTTACCGGTGGCCAACCAAAAAGCGGTTGAAGCCACGGCTTTAGTCGCCTTGGCCTTGGGCGGTCAAATTCCACGCTTTACCAAATTTGACCGCAAGAATTATTTCTATCCTGACCTGCCCAAGGGCTACCAGATTAGTCAATATGATTTACCCTTAGGAAAAGGCGGCCATTTAGGCGCTATTAAAGTCAGGCGGGTTCATCTTGAAGAAGACACGGCCAAATTGATTCATCTTGGCCAAAACACTTTGATTGATTTCAACCGCTCGGGCGTGCCTTTGTTGGAAATTGTTACCGAACCAGAGATTAAAACGCCTCAAGAAGCCAAGGAACTGCTGAAACGTCTCCAACAAATTCTCCGCTATCTGGATGTTTCTGACTGTGACATGGAAAAAGGCTCGATGAGACTGGAAGCCAATGTCAGCGTCAAAAAAGCGACCACGCCTGGTTTGCCCGAATATAAGGTGGAGATCAAAAACCTCAATTCCTTCCGTTTTGTCGAAAAAGCCTTGAATTACGAAATCACTCGGCAAGGGCAGTGCCTAAAACAAGGCGAGAAAATTAATCAGGAAACCAGGGGCTGGGATGCAGTCAAACAACGGACTTTTATTCAACGTTTTAAAGAAGAAGCCCAGGATTACCGCTACTTTCCTGAACCGGACTTACCGCCCATTATTTGGACCAAAGAGCAACTGGCGACGATTAAAAAGCGCCTGGTGGAATTGCCAGAAGCGAAAAGCCAGCGGTTTCAGAAAGACTATCAGTTGACACCATCTCAAGCCGCCATTTTGACCGAGAACCAGGCCAAAGCGGCATACTTCGAGGAAGCGGTTAAATTGGGTCAAAAACACGGGTTCAAGCCAGAAACTTTAGCCAACGTCATCATCAATAAGCGCTTGAATCTAGAAAAATATCTGCCGGCGAAATTGATTCAAATATTGAAGAAAAAGCAAACCAAACCGGGTTTACCCGAGACAAAATTGAAATTAGCCATTGCCCAAGTCGTCAAGGAAAATCAAAAAACAGTGGCTGATTATCATCAGGGGAAAGCCAGCGCCATTGAGTTTCTCGTCGGCCAAGTAATGCAGGCCACTAAGGGTGCCGCCGACCCCAACCAAACCCGTAAAATTCTTCTTGAAAAATTGGCAACAAAAAAGTAAGATTGAATTGATGGCCAAAAAGAAAGTTGAGGAAAAACTCCAGCAGGCCGCTTACCAAGAATCCCTTGAAGACGCCGAAAAACTCCTCAACGGCACCCTGAGCAAAGAAGTTTTTGCTCAGGAACAAGCGAAGAGTGTTCTAGAAGGATTTCAAGATAAACTCACCGGACTTTTTAACCGCGACTTTTTTGACCAGGTGGCGATATTATTGGTAGCCTTGGCCCAGCGACAAAAAGAACCCTTAACTGTGATTTACTTGGATTTGGATGACTTTAAAAAAATTAATGACGAATATGGTCATCCTCAAGGCGACCGCCTTCTCCAAAAAGTGGGGACGCTGATCAAACAAAGCCTGCGGGTAAGCGACATCGCCGCGCGTTACGGTGGGGAGGAAATGGTGATTCTTTTGCCGAGAACCAAGCCAGAAGCCGCTAAAAAAGTGGCCCAAAGATTGCGGAAAAACCTGGCGGCCAACCAATTCAAAATCGGTAAACAAATCCTTAAGTTGACGGCCAGTCTGGGCTTGGCGGGTTACCAGTCAGGAATGTCGGCGAGAGAATTGATCAAACGAGCCGACCAGGCTTTGTTACAGGCGAAAAAAACCGGTAAAAATAAAATAGTTGTTTATGGCTAAATTTACCCACCTTCACGTCCATTCTGAATATTCTTTGCTTGACGGTTTGGCGAAAATCGACGAACTGCTTTTACGGGCTTTAGAGCAAGGCATGGATTCTTTGGCGATTACCGACCACGGGGCGATGCACGGGGTGATTAAATTCTATCTTAAAGCCAGGGAGTTTGGCCTTAAGCCCATCATCGGCATGGAAGCTTACGTCGCCAATCGCTCCCGTTTTGACAAACAGCCCAAACTAGGTGCCGACCAGTTTCATTTACTCCTTTTAGCCAAAAACGAGCAAGGTTATAAGAACCTGATTCAATTGACGACTAAAGCCCATTTGGAGGGTTTTTATTATCGGCCCAGAGTTGACCTGGAACTCCTCAAAAAACACGCAGAGGGATTAATTGCCAGCACCGCCTGTCTTCAAGGCAAAATTCCCCAATTACTGATGGAAAACAATGAAAAAGAAGCCCGCCAAAAAGCTCAAGAGTTTTTAGAAATTTTTGGCAAGGATTTTTACCTGGAAATCATGAGAAACGATATCCCGGTACAAGAAAAAGTCAACCAAGGAATGATTAAATTATCGCGGCAATTGGGCATTCCTCTGGTGGCCACTAACGACGTTCATTATGTCCGCAAAGAGGATGCGGAAGCCCAAGATGCCCTGTTGGCGGTCCAAACCCAAAAAATGATGGCTGATAAGGACCGATTGACGATGATTAGCTCACCCACTTTTTATTTGCGTTCCCAGGAAGAAATGACGAAACTCTTTCATGATGTTCCAGACGCGATTGAGAACACCCGGAAGATCAAGAACAAATGCCAATTGGAAATAGAATTAGCCAAATGGCACCTGCCCAAGTTTGACGTTCCGGAAGGCGAGACACCCGAGAGTTATTTAAAAGCCTTGGTGGAAGAAGGTTTAGCCAGGCGTTATTCCCGAATCACCGCCGAAATCAGGAAAAGAGTCGATTATGAACTCTCGGTCATCAACCAAAAAGGCTACGCCACCTATTTTCTGATCGTTCAGGATTTTGTCAATTGGGCCAAGCAACAGAAAATTAGAGTGGGCCCGGGTCGAGGTTCGGTGGCCGGTTCGATTGTTTCTTTTTCTTTAAGAATCACCAGCATTGACCCGCTCTATTTTCAGTTACCGTTTGAAAGATTCATGCATCCGGACCGGCCCTCGACCCCGGATATTGATTTGGACTTTGCTGATGACCGCCGGGATGAGGTGATTGATTATGTGGTCGAGAAGTATGGCCAGGAAAGAGTGGCACACATTATCACTTTTGGTCGAATGGAGGCCAAAGCCGCCATTCGGGATATTGGCCGGGTGATGGGTTTGCCATACTCCGAACCGGATCAAGTGGCGAAACTGATTCCTTTTGGAATGAGGATTGAGGAAGCACTCAAATCCGTGCCTGAATTAGCGAAAATGGCCGAAGAGGCCAAATATAAAAAATTGCTAGATTTGGCCAAAAAAGTGGAAGGTGTTGCCCGACACGCCTCGATTCACGCCGCCGGGGTGGTTATTGGCGACCAAGCCCTGACCAACTACGTGCCTTTGCAACTGGAACCGAAAACCAAAAAGAAACGCGTCACCCAGTTCGACATGTATGACCTGGATATTGATGCCAACCCCGAAGCCGTCGGCCTGCTCAAAATCGACTTTCTCGGCTTGAGAAACCTCTCCATTCTAGAGAGCTGTTTGGACTTTATCAAAAAATCCAAAGGTGAGGAACTCGACCTCTCGGAAATTCCTTTGGACGATAAAAAAACTTACCAGTTATTATCTTCGGGCGCGACCGTCGGTATCTTCCAACTGGAAACACCGGGGATGCAGCGTTACATTACCCAACTGAAACCGAGTCACATCTTTGACTTGATGGCCATGGTGGCTCTCTATCGTCCTGGGCCGATGAAGATTATTCCGGATTTTATTCACCGCAAACATAATCCCCAGGAAATCCATTTTTTTCACCCGAAATTGAAGGAAATTCTTGCCCGTTCCTATGGGCTAATCACTTATCAGGATGACGTGCTTTTGATTGCCACCCAGATTGCGGGTTATTCTTGGGCCGAGGCCGACAAACTCCGTCACGCCATGAGCTCCAAGAAACACCGTCCCCAGATGGCGAGATTGAAAAAGAAATTTCTTGAAGGTTGTGTTAAGAATGGCTTATCCAAAGAAAACGCGGAAGAACTCTTTCGTTTAATTGAACCTTTTGGCGGTTATGGGTTTAATAAAAGCCATGCCGCTTGCTACGCCATGGTTGCCTACCAGACCGCCTATCTTAAAGCGAATTCCCCGGTGGAATTTATGGCCGCCTTGATGACGGCGGAAGCGGTGGCCGGTTCCGGTCCGACCAAGGACGAAAAAATCACCCAGGCCGTCAACGAATGCCGCAATATGGGCATCACCGTTTTACCGCCAGACATCAGTCAATCAAAGGTCGGTTTTGCCATCGAAGAAAAAAAGAAATCATTGGAAGGGAAAGCGATTCGTTTTGGTCTTTCCGCCATTAAAAATGTGGGCCAGGCGGCGATCGAAGTCATTCTTAAGGCCAGAGAAATGGGGGGCGATTTCAAGTCTTTAACCGACTTTTGTCAAAGGGTGGACGCCCAAAAAGTCAACAAGAAGGTTTTAGAGAGTTTAATCAAGGCCGGCGCGATGGACAAATTTGGTAAAAGAGCATCAATGCTTTCCGGGTTGGAAAGAATCAGAGCCAAGAGTTTGGCCGGTCAGAAACAAAAAGCCAATGGCCAAACCAGTCTTTTTACTGAGGAAAATCCCGGGGCAGCTTCACCTGAAGACGGCTTGCCGGAGATGGAAGAATTTAATCGCCAGGAATTACTTTCCTTGGAAAGAGAACTCCTTGGTTTTTACCTAACCGAACATCCTTTAACCCCGATTTTATCCTCCTTAAAAAACCAAAGAACCCATCAACTCAATCAGGTCGCTCAAGAAACCAGGCCAGGCAGTCGAGTCAAAATCGGCGGTGTGGTCAGCGAAATCAGGGTGGTGCTCACCAAAGCCACTGGCCGAGAAATGGCCTTTGTCCAAATCGAGGACGATTCCGGCAAAATGGAAGTGGTTGTTTTTCCCAAGATTTTTAGTCAAACGAAGTCCCTCTGGGTTAAGGACCGGATTGTTTTGATTCAAGGCAAAACGGATGTGCGTGAGGGAGAACAAACCTTGATTGTTGAAAACGCCTCTTTATTAGAAGAAAAAGAAGGCGAGAAAAAAGAGAAAGAAAAGGCCAATTTTGACTTTGAGGTGACCCTGCCCGCGAGAATCTCACCCAATAAATTGGTGGAATTAAACAAACTTTTCAAACAAAATCAAGGCAAAAATAGGGTTGGCCTTTCCTTTGTCGATAATCTCGGCCGGATCAAAAGAATGGTTTTGCCCTACGGGGTGGACTACACCGAAAAATTAAAAGAAAAAATTGACCAGATTCTCAAAGCTTGATTTTGGGGATTGACATAAGTTTTTCACAGAAGGTATGATTTAATTCCAGAGGCAACTCTGGTTTTTTTGTAGGATGAAAGAACAAGAAAAAGCCGATTGTCAGTTAAATCACGAGCATGTTTTAAGCATGGTTAAGGAAGAGGATGGCTCTTATTATCCCGGTTGTGCCCATTGTGAAGCCATTGCTAAAGTGCCGAGAAGAAATAAAGTCAAATTTATCGAGCAGGCTAAAGATTCTCCCGCAGGTTAATAATTCTTGTAAAAAATGAAATTTATTTTTGTTTCAGGTGGAGTCATTTCCGGTTTGGGGAAAGGGATTACGACAGCTTCTATTGCCCTCCTGCTTAAATCTCGCGGTTTTAAAGTGGCCCCCGTCAAGGCGGATATGTATCTGAACGTAGACGCCGGGACAATGAACCCGCTGGAACACGGCGAAATCTTTGTCACCGAGGACGGCACCGAGGCGGACCAGGATTTAGGCCATTATGAGCGCTTTTTAGACCAGAAATTGGGTAAAAACCATTACATTACCGCCGGGGCCATTTACCAGACGGTCCTCAACAAAGAAAGAGCCTTGGAATACGACGGCAAATGTGTGGAAGCTTACATTCATGTTCCTGAAGAAATCAGCAAAAGATTCGAAAAACTCGGCCAAGAGGCGGAAATCGTTATTATTGAGTACGGCGGCACCGTCGGCGAATACCAAAACGTGATGTTTTTTGAAGCCGCCCGAAGAATGAAAATTAAATATAAGGAAGACGTTCTTTTTGTCCATGTGGGTTACTTACCGCTACCGTCGTCCATCGGTGAGATGAAAACCAAACCTTTGCAACAATCAATTCATGAATTAAATGCTTTGGGCATCCGACCAGATTTTGTCATTTGTCGGTCAGAAAAACCGGTGGACAAGCGCCGCCAAGATAAAATTGCTTTGGCCGCGGCTCTTGATGGACAAGACATCATCAATAATCCCGATGTGCCTTCGATTTATGAAGTGCCTTTGCTCCTGGAAAGCCAAGGTTTAACCCAAAGGCTGCTGCAAAAATTGAATCTAAAACCAAAAAAGAAAGATCTTCAAGCCTGGCGGGGATTAATCAAACAAATCAAGTCTTTGAAAAAACCAGTGAAAATAGCCATGGTCGGCAAATACTATTCCTCAGGGGGCTTTTCATTAGAGGATTCCTATGTCAGCGTCGTCGAAGCGATTAAACACGCCGCCTGGAAACAAGGAGTCAAGCCAGAAATTATTTGGTTCGATAGTGAAAAACTGGAAAAATATCAGAAAAAAGAACTCCAGGAACAATTAAGCCAAATCGATGCCATGATTGTCCCCCAAGGATGGGGGAGTCGGGGAGTGGAAGGGAAGATAAAAGCGATTCAATATGCCAGGGAAAACCAAATCCCTTATCTCGGTCTTTGTTTTGGCATGCAAATGGCGGTGATTGAATTTGGCCGAAATGTTCTAGGCCTAAAAAAAGCCAATTCGACCGAGGTCAACCCCAAAACACCCCATCCGGTGATTCACATTATGCCTGACCAAAAAAAATACTTGGAAAAAAAGCAGTACGGCGGCACCATCAGACTGGGCGGCTGGCCCTGCCGGGTTTTGGCCAAGACAAAACTGGCAGAAACTTACGCCAAAACGGGCATCATCTCCGAAAGACACCGCCACCGTTACGAATTCAATAACCAATACAAACCAAAATATGAAAAAGCGGGGATGAAAATAAGCGGCCTTTCTCCTGACGGCCAACTGGTGGAAGCGATTGAAATCCCCGACCATCCCTTTTTTATCGGCACCCAGTTTCATCCCGAATACCAATCAAGCCCTTTGCACCCACATCCCTTGTTTGTGGAATTAATCAAAGCGGTGAAAGTGATAAAATAAAAAGATGGAGTATTATGTCCTCAAACTCTGCGGCCTGACTCGAAAACTGCCGATTGTTTCTTTAGGGCCAAAATTGAAAATTGCTTCTTTTAATCTTTTAGGTGATGGCGAATTGGTCGAAGCCGTGGCCAATGACCTAGTTAAAGAGTTAAGAAAATATGAATTTGACTATCTCGTTGGTCCTGAAGTCAAAGTCGTCCCCCTTCTCCAAGTCCTTTCCCAAAAACTCCACAAGCTACGCTACATTATCTTAAGAAAAAACATCATGGGCTACATGGTCAAACCGATAATGAACAAATCCAAACCCAATCTGGTTCTTAACGGTCCGGATGCCGAAATTTTAAAAGGCAAAAAGGTGGTCATTGTCGACGATGTGGTGTCTACCGGTAGAACGATCAGAGTGGTTCAAGAATTAATAAAAATGGCGAAAGCGGAAAGCGTCGGTGCGGTGGCGGTGTTGAAACAAGGAGAAAAAGAAGACGAAGTTGAGATTCCTTTCACTTATTTAGGTAATTTGCCCCTTTTCCAAAAATGAGACCTTTCTCCAATGCGCCTCTGCTGGCAAGACAGGAAACCCAAAAGGTTTCGATACACCTGCATTGCTAGTCCGCCTTCGGCAGACCTGCGCCTCGATCGAAATTTCGACCTCGGCTTGATGTAGTTGTATAAAATTGCCCCTTGACACCGTTTTCACAGATTGATAATCTGAAATCACAGAATAATAATTCTTGTCAACCGCAAGATGAAAAAAGATAAATTGGTCAGGAATTTTTTCATTATTAGAATAAAGAGAAAATTAAAAGCACCCTAACGCGGGTGTTTTTTTGGTTCTTTGAGAAGTGAATAGGCTAGCAAACGGAAAAAAGAAAGGAGACAGAGAAAGTGAAATGGAGAAAGGTGTTAATCTGGACAGTGTTTTTAGGTGTGATCCTCGCCGGAGTGATCCCCCAATTAGCACTGGCAAGCGAAGAGGCAGCCTGGCCACCTCGGGTTGAGTATGTGGTCCAGGCAGGCGATACCTATTGGGGTATTGCCGAAAAATTCTACGGAGATGGCAGCCTTTGGCCGGTCTTGGAAAGGGTCAACGACCAGGATCGCAACGCACTTTCTGTAGGCATGACTTTGGAAGTGCCCATGCCCTGGATTCTCATCACCGGTGCTTTTGGTGGCGATTGGGGCGGAGAGATTGGTGGGGCCTTAGCTCTGTTGGAAGAGCCCGTTACCTACACCCCTTACTTTGGTAGGGAACTTTGGTGCGGGGCTATTTCGGGAGTGCCGGTTTGTGTGACTGCCGTAGGAGTTGAGCAAGGCAACGCCATGTCCGCCATTCAGGAAATCTACACCATGTTCGAGGCAGATCCTATCCTGGTTCTTCACGGAGGGATCAATGGCGGCTTCTACGAAGTGGGCAGTTCAGTCATTCCTAAGGTGGTTTGTCCAGCAGACAAGTTCTACAGCTATCCAGTGTTTGGCCCCCAGCCATACTGGGCAGAGGAAGGTGACACCGCTTGCACCATGGCGGAAAGGTATGGTTGGAGCGAGGTAGAAGTGGCTACCTTGGTGGAGCGCAATCCAGGCAAGGTTTCGGCTGATTGCAGTGTAACCATCAGGGCCGGTACCCAATTGGTGGGCCCTCGTGATGAAGCCTGGAATGACCACTTCATTTCTATGGGTGTCACTGTCTACACTCGGGACGGCCAAAGCGAGAGTATTAACTGTTTCGAAACACCTGACGATCTCTACGAACTTGCCATCGCTGCGGCAGAAGAAATGCGCTATCCCTTCCCACCCCAGGAGATTATTGACTATGTGACTGAGGCGGGACGTGATCCAGCGCAGATTCCTCTCGTTCACTACGGGGAAGATGAAGTTCTCTGTGCCGGTGGTACTTTCTTCGCCAGTCCATTGGAATCCTGGCGCCAAATCGAGCTTTTTGGATGCAAGGGAGACGATATGGAAACGCCCTTTGTATACTGGGCAGTTGCCAGTGAGACCAATGAAATTCATACGCCACCTGTCGTCACTTTCAGAACATCTTCAGATCCGCCGATTCACAATCCGGGCACACCTCACGTGACGGCGACAGAGTACCTGGCGGATCCAGAGGGGACCTATGAAATCGCGACCTCGTCACTTGGCCCTGTCTTTGCTCTACCGGTCGTTGACTACCAGAGCGAGGCCTACGCCAAATTCATCGAAGCCTTCATCAACGAATGGAAGGCCTCTATTCTTTGGGAATGGTAAACAAACCTTGCTAGCCTATTGACGATTAGGATGGGAATCGTTAGATTTCAATGATTCCCATCCTGCTATCATTTATTTTAGTTTGTTTGGTCCTATCGCCCCTTAACAATAGAATCATGGAGGGAAGAAATGAAAGGGTTGTGGTCCATTACGGTCTTACTTGTGTTACTACTTACTGCTTGTAACCAGGCGTTAACACCAGTAGCTGAGCCGACAGAGACTGTAGAAACAATTAAGGTAGCCTTCGTCTATGTCGGCCCGGTCGGAGATCATGGGTGGACATTCGCACACGACCAGGGTCGACAGTATTTGGAGGCCAATGTTGAGAACATCGAGACCACCTACTTGGAAAGTGTTACGGACGTGGATGCCGAGGCCAGAATCCGAGACCTCGCGGAGCAGGGCTACAATATCATTTTCACCACGAGCGCTAGCTTTCGCGATGCAACAGCGGCAGTGGCTCCGGAGTTTCCTGACGTAATTTTTGAAAACTGTTCAGGATTTCTCACCTCAGAAAACATGGGTTCCTATTTCGGTCGCATGTACCAGGCCAAGTTTTTGGCTGGCATCGTCGCGGGCTTGACGACCGAGAGCAACAAAATTGGTTACGTCGCGCCCATCCAGATTCCGGAGATCATCAGACTGATCAACGCGGTCACTCTGGGAGCACGATCGGTCAACCCTGATGTGGAGATGGAAGTGGTTTGGATTGGGAACTGGTTCGATCCTCCCGCTGAAACTGCGGCGGTAGAATCAATGGTTGATGCTGGTGTGGACGTTATCTTCACCGGCACCGACACCACCGTGCCAGTGGTGACTGCTGATGAGCAGGGAGTTTGGTCGGTTGGGTATGACAGTTGTGAAAGTTGCGCCGCCGCACCAGCCAAGTGTCTAACCACCCCTTGCTGGAATTGGGGTCCCATTTATGTCGACATCGTCGAAGCGGTTCGCAACGGCACCTGGTTTCCGGAGACCATCTACCGACCCATGTCTGAAGGCACAGTGGTTCTCACGGAAGTCAGCCAAGCAGCGGGCGAGGGTGCCCAAGATGCAGTTGATGCAGCCAGAGCCAAGATTGAAGCCGGACAAGACGTCTTTTGCGGACCTCTCTACGACAACAATGGAGAACTCCGAGTTGCTGAGGGTCAGTGCATGGCAGACATGGACCTGATTTGCTTCAATTGGTACGTAGAGGGAGTCAACTCTGAAGTTCCCGACGGAGTCGGCTGTTACTAAAGAATAAAGCGATAGGACCTTGGGGTCCACTTATTACCAAAATAGGTGGACCCCTTTTTCTTTTGCTTTAAATTTGCTAAAATAACCTCCATGGCGAACAAAATCAAAATCGACGAGACCGAATTTTGCATTGGTGACACGATTATCGTTTACCAAAAAATTCAAGAAGAAAAAAGAATGCGCACCCAACCCTTTGAAGGGATTGTCATTGCCATCAAGGGCCGAGAAGAAAATAAGAGTTTTACCGTCCGGAAAATTGCGTCCGGCAATATTGGCGTAGAAAGAATTTGGCCCGCCCATTCTCCCTGGATTGAAAAAATCACGGTCAAACGCCAAGGCCAAGTGAGACGAGCCAAACTTTATTATTTGAGAGAAAGAATCGGCAAACGAGCTGTTAAAGTCAAGGAAAGAAAAGCAAAAAAAACGGTCAGTGAAAAGAAAAGCGCTGGGAAAAAAGGGCGAAAAACTCGCTCAAGAATATCTAAGAAAAAAGGATTATAAAATTCTGGCCACCAACTTTCGTTCGCCAGAGGGGGAAATTGATATCATCGCCCAAGACGGCGATGTTTTAGTTTTTGTCGAGGTAAAAAGTCGGCGTTCAGAAAAATTCGGCTCTCCTGAAGAGGCGATGACTGCACGGAAAATCGAACGGATTGTCATGACTGGCGAGTTTTTTAAACTTGTTCATCCTGAAACTCCGGAAGCGATGAGAATTGACTTAGTGGCCATTAATTTGACTCCAACCGGAAGTGTCAAGGAAATCAGAATCATCAAAAACATTACGGGTTAAACAATTTCCCAAACTAAGGAGATGTTGAACACCAACCTTCCTCTTTTTGAATCTTAAAATTAGTCAGGAGTTCGGCAAAAAGAGCTTTTTGGGCGGCGGGCGTTTGAAAAATAAGCTTTTGATATTCTGATAAAGCGCCTAAATTGTCTGCAGAAAAGGAAATAAGAGCATGACTCGTTTCCGCTAAAGAAAGATTGGCCTGAGTTTGACGATCGAGTTCCTCACCAGCCAAGGAGTTTAACTCTGATAAAAAAGGCGGCTCAAACAAAAGGACGGCTTCGACTTTTTTAAGGCTTGCCAGAGATGCTTCCTCATCAAATTGCCAGTACCAGGTGACGATGTGATTTTCCTTTTTAAAGGAAATGGAAATTTGCTCGTTTCCCCACTCAAGCCATTCACTTCTGACGCCATTATAAAAAAGATGACAGAAATGGGGTTGGCCTTCATGACACCTTTTACAGTGATGATAAACTTCGGCTGAATCTTTTGCTTCTCTCAAAGTTTTTAAAAACTCAAGATTTTCAGGAGAGGGAGTAAAACTAATCGGTCTTTCTTCTTTTTTTTCTCTTTCTCGACGCCACATGTTTTCAGCTTATAAGATAGATTAAAGTTTAGCAATCAGGAAAAAAAATTTTCGAATTAGTCAGTTTTCTGGTCACTTTCATCCTCGCCAAATTTTGATAATTCTTGTACTTTCTTGACCTAGAGTATTTTTATGACTATAATCTCCACCATGGTTGAAAGTGACCTCGTTAGGCCTGAATCAAAAATAAGTCCTTTGTCGGACGAAGAAGCCAACGAGAAAGCTAAGGTCTGGTTGAAAACCAAGGTCATTTCGACTCAAGAAATTGCCACTATTTGGGTGAAAGGATTACCCTTTTACGAGAAACTGCCTCTGGAAAGACAAAAAGTGATTGACCGAAGATTGGCAATTGCTAACCGATATTTTTCATCCGTTGAAGAAAGCATTCTCAAGGAAATTGAAGTTCTCGACCCAGAAAAACCCGCTTACTTAGATTCTTTCCTTAGCAATGAAAACCTAGAAGGCGAGGCAGAAAGGGTTTATCGGATTGCAGCTTGTTTAACTCTTTTTAGATTGTATGCCAACTTATATCGGTTGACAAAAGATCCAGAAATGAAAACCAGTTTGAAAACCAACCTCACCTATTTTGGCGCCTTACATGATTTTTTTGCGGGCACGAAATCTGGTTGTTTTGAATTCATGAGTTTTTTGAGTTTTGCGAAACTGTTACCTTTCGATTTGATTGAAAGAAGCGAACCCACCAAAGAATTTTCTGACAAATTATTGTCGATGGTTTTCCCAGGGCATACAGAAGACCTTGACCACCGAAGTTAATCGATTTGAAGAAAACTCCAGACTTTCAGTCCGGAGAAGTTTATAATCATCTTCATGGAAAGATTAAGAATTCCCTTTAAGCGTTTAGTCAGGGCGATTTATCAAACGCCAGCACCGGAATTGGTCGCCTTGAGCGAAAGAATCGCCAAGGGCGAGGAAACAAGAATAAAAATGCCGAGAAAAGAAGGGATTATTTTCGATTTTAGTGGGAATCGATTGCGTATCAGAATTCCCTGGGGAAAAGGGAATTTGGAAAAAAGTCTTCTTGCCCGAGTTGACCCAAAGACCAGAGAAGTGACGGTGCGAACCGAAGGTTTTTTTCCTTCTGACAAACATGACTGGCTTGAAAAAACACCTTAAAATCGTCCTTTTCGGGAGTGTTATCACTCTAATATGCTTCCTGGGTCTTTATTGGCTCATCAGTCAAAATAAAGTTTTTCTTTCCCCTCTTTCTCCTGAAAAAATCAAAGTCGATTATAACCCTTATTCTTTCCCCAATCTTAAAACCAGACCCTATTACCCCAGCGAGATTGCTTTTGAGAAAATCCTCAAACATGAAGAAAAATTCACTTCTTATCTTTTTTCTTTTTCGGTGGACGGCCGGCGGATCACGGGCATGGCGAACGTGCCCAAAGGTGAAGGTCCATGGCCGGTGGCCCTGCTTATCCGCGGCTGGGTGGATGAAGAAATTTACCAAACCGGCCTCGGCACGGAAAAGATGGCTGACTTTTTAGCCCAAAACGGTTTTCTGACCTTGGCGCCGGATTTAATCGGCTTCGGCGGCTCTGACCAGGCCTTTCCCGACATGCTCCAAACCCGTTTCTTCCAACCGATCACCATCATTACTTTACTGGACTCTTTAGGAAACCTGCCTCAAGCGGACCCGGAGAAAGTGGTTCTTTGGGGACACAGCAATGGTGGCCAAATTGCTCTTTCTGTTCTAGAAATAACGGAAAAAAACATCCCCACCAGCCTTTGGGCACCGGTCTCGGCTCCTTTTCCCGAATCCATCCTTCATTACACCGATGAACTCGAGGACCAGGGCCAATTGATTAAAAAAACACTGGCGGAATTTGAGAAGGAATATTCAGTCTCCCAATATTCGATTGACTCTTTTTATGGCCAAATCCAGGCACCGTTAATCGTTCACCAAGGCATTCAAGACGAATCAATTCCCTTAAAGTGGACGGAAAACCTGATTAAAAGCCTTAATGATTTAAATAAAGAGGTGGTTTACTATAAGTATGCTGGTGAAAACCACAATTTTCATTATGGCAGTGCGCCTTTAGCCAGAGAAAGGGATCTAGCCTTTTTCAAAAAATGGCTGAAGCCTTAACTTGACAAAACCTTTTTACTCTGTTTAAAATAGAAGGACAATGAAAAAAGGCCTGTTTTTAGGTTTAACTGTGTTTCTTCTTTTATTCATTCCTTTTAGGGTTCAAGCGGTTTGCGACACCTGCGGTTTGACCCAAACCCAAAATCAGGTTCAAGATGAAGTTCAACAAGAAATCAGCGAGCAAACCGCCATCGGCAATCCTGATCTGGGAGAATTGAAACAAAGAGTCATTGAACACCGCCAGACAATTCGGGAAAGGCTGGAAGAACACTGGGCGACGATGGCGGCCAAATTAGCCGAACACCGCCGGGAGAGAATCCGGGCTTTTTTTGGCTTTTTAACCCGAAGAATGGAAGCGGCCATCAATCGCTTGGAAAGACTTATCAGCCGGATGGAATCAAGATTAGCCAAAATTGAGGAAGAAAACAGTGAAATTGACACTAGCCCAATCCGAGAGGAAATTAATCAGGCGAAAGACAAACTGGCTGAGGCCAGTGCCGCCCTCTCCACGGCCAAAACTAGTCTAGAGGATGTTTTGAACGCCGATGACCCAAAAACCGCTTTTACCACGGTCCGGGATTTGCTTAAGGGAATCAAAGAACAATTAAAAGAAGTCCACCAAATTCTAGTTAAAGTCATCGGAGAAATGAGGGGTTTGAGAGTGGGACAAATTAAAACCAGTCCCACCCCTTCACCCTTAGTAGAACCTGAATAAACGAAAAAATGGAAGAACCAATCAACCAACCAACCGTATCCATGCCTGCCAGCGAGCCAGTAGAGACGCCTGAACCTAAAAAAAGTGGCTTGCAACAATACTGGTATTTATTGGTCGCCCTAGTGCTCGTGGTGTTCATGAGCGTGGGCGGTCTTTGGTTCATCAAACAGGGAAGTTTCCTTCCTCAACCTTCACCGACGCCATCTCCCAGCCCCACCACTGAGGGTGACCAAGATATAGGGGCGTTAGAAGAACAAGGCACCTCTGACGAAATTGACGAGATTGAAACGGACCTGGAAAGCACGGATTTAAGTGACTTGGATAAAGAATTGACTGACATCGAATCCGAACTAGCCACTCCCTAAACCTTCTCTTTTCTGTTATTAAAAGCTTCAAGAAAACCCCGTTAGACGGGGATGAATTGAAGCTGTAAAACAGCTTCCCTTAGGGGTGAAAACCCTGGACAAAAGTCCAGGGAAGGTGTTATATTAATAATGTGAAACAGTTTTTCCAGGCGTTTGCTTATGCCTTTGTCGGCATCAAGGAGTCGATTAAAAAAGGCAGAAACTTGAAAATTCATTTAAGTCTGGCTTTGACTGTTGTTTTTCTTGGTCTTTTTTTAGGCATTACCCGAATCGAATGGTTGATTCTGATTTTGACCATCACCACCGTTCTGGCGGCCGAAATTTTTAATTCCGTCCTTGAAGACCAATGCGACCTTTTGAAAGAAGAAAATCACCTGAAATATGAACGGACCAAGTTTATCAGGGACGCTTCTGCCGGGGCCGTCTTAATCCTTGCCCTTGGTGCAGCCCTTGTCGGTTGCCTCATTTTTCTCCCTTATCTCCGATGAAAATTGAAAGACTGGTGGTCGGCCAACTCCAATCCAACTGTTATTTTGTTTGGGACGAAAAAACAAAAGAGGGGATTGTCATTGACCCGGCTGATGACGCGGGCTATATCCTCAACAGAATCCGAGACCTAGAAATAAAGCCAAAACTAATTCTGGCCACTCACGGTCACGTCGACCATCTCCTGGCGGTGACCGAACTCAAATTAGCTTTAAAAATTGCTTTCTGGATGAGTCTGAAAGATGAATTTCTGGTCAAAAGAATCAAAGCGGCAGCCAGGTATTGGTTTAAGATTGAGGCAGACCCACCCCCAAAAATAGACAAAGATTTAAAAGAAGGCGACCTAATTAAATTCGGCCAGGAAAAATTAAAGGTGATGGAAACACCAGGTCATTCACCCGGCGGTCTTTCTTTTTACGACCAAAGCGTGGTTTTTGACGGCGACACCCTTTTCAACCAAGGCATCGGCCGCTATGATTTCTCCTATGCTAAGAAAGAAGACCTTTTTAATTCAATTGCCAAACTTCTCGAACTGCCAGATGAAACCCTGGTTTACCCAGGCCACGGGTCAGAAACGACCATTGGTGAAGAAAGAAAATTCTTCAGAGTCACCTCTCCTCTTTTTTAAACCCATAAGTTTGACAGAAAAAGAAACTTAGATTATACTTCTGTCCTAGCCAAATTCAGTACCTTGAAAGGAGAAAACCGTGACAGAACAGAAGGAGTCCAAAAGACCTCTTTTAGTGGCCTACGTTGAGGATACTTCACGGGAAGGTAATAGGCGCGTGAACGTTTTCATGTATCACGGCGGGACTGATATAGTAATTCAAATGAACCGTCTCTCCGATTTCATTAGACTCTTTTTTCATGAAAAGGAGGTTCACACAGCTCTTGAGGACGTTCTTGTAAAAAAATACATTTTTGCCCAAATGGCATGGACAAACGAAGGTTGGGCAGTTTTGAATATCCACGAAGGTCCTTACCATATCAAAGACATTTGTCAAAAGCTCTTTAGTTATCTCAGAGAGGCTGGCTTCGACCCCCTTATCTCGGATGACTGGAAAAGAGTCGAGGGTAAGCACCAAGATTGACGAAGGAAAGAAACGGAATTGACAGTCATGTCAAAAACCGCACTTTGAAAAAAAGGAGAGATAAATGGAAGTGGTAGACGAAGCAGAACGAAAGGCATTGCTAATTGTCTTTGTTAAGGGGAACCGTGATGTGGATTTCGACAGAATTATCGAGATTACAAAACATGGTGGTGTGGATGTCATCATTGAAACCGATGAGAACATTTGTTCCTCAATCAGAATTTATTTTAAGGAAAAAGAGGTCTGCGAGGCTGTCTTCACCATTCTCAAGGGTTTCAAACATAAACTCATATTTGATGAAAATGCAATCTGGCCACTCCTACTCGGGTTTTTCGGTGACGTGAGAATTAAAGTTCTTCTCGATCATATACTGGAATACATCAAAAAGGCTGGATTCAACGTGTTGACGTCAGACAACTGGCCCCAAGAAAGCAAGAGTTAGAGGAAAGGAGAAAAAGATGGAAGCAATGTTCCTCGTGATCATGTGTACAGATAGAAAGACAACGCGTCTTTTGCGCCAACAAGGAGGAGCAAACCTGATCATTGATACTGATAAGAAGATGACCTCGTTCGTCAATCTTTATTTCAGAAACCTTGAGGTTTTGAAGAAGGTCAGAAAACACTTTCTTTCAAAAGGTTACCGACTTAATCCAGTCATCGGTCTTCCATATTGGATTTGTGCGGGTCGAGAATCGATGAATGTCGAGACTTTCTTGGCTCATCTTCCTGATTTTCTCCACGAATTAGGTTTTCAAGTCTTCATCACCAAAATGTTTGTCCAAAGAGTTGATGAAGAGAACTGAACTTGGCAATGAGCCAAACTTTAGAAATAGGGTTTGGCTCTTTTTTTTGAAAAATTTAACAAAGAAAGCAGAGATAATTGTCCCATAAGATTGACTTTTCAACTTTTTTTTGATATTCTTTTTCATCAGCACCTTGATTTAGCGGAAACATAAAAAAAACGAGGAGGGGAAAAATGAAGAAAGGGTTTTTGATATCAATCATCGCCATCTGTGCTTTGGTTTTCTTGGTCTCGACTCTTGGCTGGGAATTCACTAAATACGTCATGGTTCGGGACATCAACGCCAATCTCAATCGAGCTCAAGTAGCCTCGAACGCCGAGGACATGTACCGATTCCTCTCAAAACTCAAGACAAACATGGAGTTTTACGGGATGACTGAAGGTTATTCGATCCTCATTTTCCAGACACCGAACAATGATATGGGTGAGATTTACTTAGCCGTCGTCAGAAGCCAGGAAAGAATTGGCGAATTATTGACTTTGGACACTTCCACTGAAACGGGCAAACTGACCTACGACACCAGGCTTGATGACGTCCGGGGAACTCTCAGAGAATTGGAGATTCCTGCCTTATCGTTTTGGTGGATACATAACTTTCTCGGTTGGCTGATGATTATCGGCACCTGTATCAGTTCCATAGTTGGGTTAGCAGCGATGATACTCCTCGCTCTTAGGTTCAATTTTCCCTTTTAGTTTCCGTCGTGAGTCACACCCCCTGAGAGTGAAAATGCTTGATTTCAGGCAAATTTATTCAAAATGGGGGTTTTTTTTCCAAAAAAAAGGCTGAGCCTAATTTGCAAAGCCCAGCCTTAACGGCACAGACAGACTACTTCTCACGGCTGTAGATAAGGATACCCTCCACATACGAACCGTAATAGAGTATCCGAAACCGAGAGTCTATTTGAAAACTGACGATTTCCCGATCAGGATGGGCAATTTCCCAAAGAGTAAAATTGTCGCTGATGTCCCCAAAATTCTCTTCAGGCGTCCCTTTCTGATGAACAGGAATATAAGTTAAATTGCCCTCTTCAAAAACCTGCAACTCCTCTGTTTTTGCCAAGGAAGGTGTATTGATGGTGGCGATCACAATGGCACAAAGAGCAAGAAGACCGATTACTACGAGGACTTTACTTGACGGCATTTTTCCTCCCTTCAGTTTTTCTTGAGATTACCCTTGAGAAAATAATTTGGGGAATTGAATCCCAAAAAGGACAACACTAAGAAGGGAACATATTATAGCCATAACCCAGTCGCTCTTGTTCTCACTGAATACCGCATGAAAAACCCCAGTAATTACAAAGGCAATGATGAGAATCACTTCCAAAACCGGGTGATCACTAGAAATACTGAAAATCATTAACAGAAAACAAAAAAAAGTCAGCCATGATTTAACCTTCTGGACCCGGCTTTTTTTATCCTTTTTTTTCTCCACCATTCTCTCCTTTAATGATGTTAAAGTTCCGTTTCCAGCCAAAGTATAGCAAAAAAATAAGAAAAATCAAACATTATAGGAAGTTGCCAAAGGCAGTCTTTTTTGCTAAACTAATCAGCAAGGCCCCGTCGTCTAGCGGCCTAGGACGTCAGGTTTTCATCCTGAAGATCGCGGGTTCGAATCCCGCCGGGGTCACAAAAGCTTGAAATAGAGGGTTTTAATGATAAATGGTTTAAATCGATGAAGACTAAATTCAAATTAAATTAAAAGCACTCATCAATCTTTCATAATCTACCTTCAATTTATGATCTACATCTAGAGAATTAAATGTTTGAGCTAATCCCCACCAATCTTCACTAGTTGCGTCTTCAAGTTTCTCTACTTTTTTTTTACGGTTGCCCATTGGACTAAGCATTAATTTTTTGGCAACGCTTCGTGCCTTTTCAACAAAATCTTTATCGTTTTCATTATCTAGTAGCTCAGGTGAAATTTCATTTCTGCCAAAATCATTTCCGCCTTCTAAAATACACCCTGCACATACTAACTGCTGAAGCTGTCCAGGCTCTAAGTCCTCTCCCAGGATTTCTATAGCTTCTTCATAAATGAGTTTGTCAAGCTCTTGGAGTGATGAGAGAACCCATACTCTGATATTTTCTTTTGAATTATTCATATCTTTAAATTATCCATGAAAAAATGCCCTTTGGGCATTGGTGCAATTGTATCATTTTAAGTCAAGTCATCCAAAATGACTGGTAGATCTCGAACTGCCTTCTAGTTGAAAAATTTTAAATCCCATAGTCTTGACTCAGAATTAGCCAGATGCTATGATTGACCCTCTTGGCACATTCATAAACTAAAGAATGACTTCCTGACTCAAAAAAAGGAGAAGAAGGAAATGGAAGAAGTAAAACTGGTCAAGAAAAAAAGTAATAGGTGGCGGCTCAACTTTGGTGTTCATCGTGACACACTTTTGACTCGAGATTCTGAAATCAACGAATATGATTCAGAAGAAGAAGCTCGAAAGAACTTTGAACAACTCAAAGAATGGTACGAAAGCTTCGGTCTTAAGATTTGGTATGCCGATCTTTACCCACCAGAAGGAGAAAAAACGGTTCTTGACAAAGGTATACTTTATACAGGGTAACAGGAGACAAAATGACCAACCAAATGCTTTTCAATATTGCCTTGTACTTGATCATTTTCTCTTATCTGGTTAAGTCGCTGATGTACTTCATTGGCTTTGTCAAAAACCAGTATACGGGAAAACAATCAGAAAAAGTCTACAGAGCCGCTGTTTTACCAACAATTCTTGGGATGGTAATTCTCTTTTATCTCATTTTCTTTTCTCAAGAGTTCATCGTGAACAAACTCAAGCTCCTTTTTTCCCAAGGATGAGTTACCAGTAGTCACGCACGCAGGAAAAGTATGACCGAATCAAGGCCCCATTGGGTACAACAATCTTAAATGAATGTTGTTGCTTAGTGGGGTTTTTCTTTAAAAAAACTTTAACCTCAACCCAATTCGTGCTATAATCAAGCCCACTTGGGCCGTTAGCTCAGCGGTAGAGCAGCTGCCTTTTAAGCAGTTGGTCACAGGTTCGAATCCTGTACGGCTCACTAAAAAACCTTTCATCGTCTTCAACCCTACCTCAAATTGTGCTAGGATTATTTTAGTTTATGAAGAAAAAATCTGCCCGCAAGAAAAAAACGAGTTTGAGAGAGAAAATTGTTTCCCAGCGTCTTCAGGCAGAAAAAGAATTTCACCGCAAGCATCCCCACGCCAAAGAATTTTTTGAAAAAAAAGGTTTGAAACTGGAAAATGTCCGTCAACATTCCTCCAAACTTCTGGCGGCAGGCACTTTAGCCGGCGGACTGCTTCTGACCTCACCTCAACTATCTGTACCCTCGGCCAAACTTCCTTATGATTGGGTCAAGGTTTTAACTGATGCGGGCTTGGTTTCGCCAAAGGATTCCCCCAATTTCTTAGCGATTCGCTTAAAAGAAGTTTTGCCAAAAATCACTTGTCCACTTGACCCTGAGGTGGAAAGACAAATTAGTTTTTTGGTGGAAAAATTAAGTGGGATTCGGGTCCGAGCCAGTTTGGAAGGCGAGCGTCTCTTAACTTGTTATGGTCTCATTGGCGCCGAACAACATTTACCCCGATTTCTTGGGGACACGGTTTCCCAGCATGATGAATGGCGAGAATCAGGCATTACTCCAGGGAGAGGGGCTTGGGGCTATTTTGTCAAAAACAAAAATGAGTTGTCGAACGAAGATATTTTGAGAGAAAAATATTATGTGGCCGTCCAAACCCTTTACTTGCCTGACTGGGAAAAAAGACAACCTTTTCTCCGTGATTGGTACCAGTATCGGAAAGTGATGGCGATTAATCCCCAAAATGGTCAAGCCGTGGTGGCGGTGATTGCTGACGCTGGGCCCGCCGCTTGGACAGGCAAACAATTTGGTGGTTCCCCTGAAGTGATGGTTTCTTTAGGTTTGCATCAAGGAATGAGAAAGGGACCAGTTTTGCTTTTTTTCGTTGACGACCCAGAGAACAAAGTGCCTTTAGGACCGGTTGATTTTGACTCGTCGTTTATGCCCAAAATAACGGTGGCTGAAAGTTCAAGGAAAGCAATATGAGCAGAATTTTTTACGACCATTTAATTATTTTAAATAGCTTAGAATTGAAAATCACTGATTTAGGGTTAGGACCGGAAGAAAAAGAAGCCCTCAATCAATTAGTGGAAGAAACGGTTCACTTCCGCCTCATGACCAGGATTTTAGACTCGTTGCCTCGAGAACACCATGAAGAGTTTCTTGACTTTTTTCACCAAGCCCCTCACGAAGAAAGGTTGTTGAAATATCTTCAGGAAAAAATAGAGGACATTGAAGACATCATTAAAAAGGAAATTGAGGATTTAGAAAAAAGCCTCTTGTTGGAAATTTGACATTGGCCCATCTTCGTCTTATATTAACCAAAATGAAGTCTAAAGAAGAAGATTCATTGCTTTATGGGGAACTGTTTTCTGCGGCTGGAGGAACATCTGAAGAACGTGAGAAGGCAGAAACTGACAGATTTGAACAAGTGGCCGACGAACTAAGTGTTTTGCACGAAACTGATGTCACTGGGCAAATGTTTGATTTTGAAACAGGTGAAGAAGTGGGCCGCTGTTGGTCTGATCCTAAAACGGCGATGGCTAAGGCAAAAACAAGACACTTTTCCGTACCTTATAAAGAAGGCCAATACGAAAAGATTTTTGGTCCTAAAGTAGGTAGAGCTTAAAACTAACTTCTTTTTTTTCTTGACTTATAGTTTTCATCAAGTATAATCAGTGGCCATTAGCACCTTGATTCACTCTTTTTCTGTATAAAAGCTTTACAAAAAAGAAACCAAAAGAAAAAGGGAGGTTGAGATGGAGTAAGAATAGAGTTCTCATCGTTGGTGGTAGAGGGCCGAAACTTGATCCGGAACTAATTCAGGAAGAGATCGTTGAAGCCCTGATTGAGGCGAAGGCAAGTGGAGAACTGATTACAGAAGTCTATTACCAACCTTCTCAGTCCATCGAATCAACTGACGGTTTTATCGTCTTTTGTGTTCCCAGTTTTGGCTGTAGTCCTAAAGTCCTTCAGAGTGCGGTGATAAACGGATTACAAAGCGCTTGTCCTGCTTTATCGTTGAACGAGAGATTTTCGATTGTTGTTTTAGAGCAAACGCCGTACATACCCTAACCCATAGTGAAGAAAATGGAGGAAAATGATGAATCTGGTCAACATTTTCTGTCCCCAAAGTATGTACAACGAACTTGTTGCTAAAATCGAGGATTTTGTTGCCTGGATATATGGAAACCTTGAAGAACAGCAAGCGGAATTCGTTTCGACACAGGTGTGTCTTTTCCAAGCCAACTGGAGTACTACTAATGATACGCCAACTGCGACTGTAGTTTATCTCAATTACGAAGACGGGGACGGTCTCAAACTCAAAAAGGCAGTAGATACGTCATTGGCTGAAGTCTATCCAGAACTTTGGAAAAAGAAACGGTTTGTCGTTCTCAATTTTTCAAGATAGTAATCTTTTCCCTTAAAGGCGACCAAATTGGTCAAAAACCAAAAGTAGTCGCCTTTCTTTTTTTTATGCTATACTGATTTCATGCTCATTCTTGGCATTGACCCGGGGACGGCCGAAACCGGCTTTGGGGTGATTAAATGCACTCGAAAAGAAATCAAATTAATTGATAAAGGAGTGATTAAAACTTCCGTCAATCATGATTCTTCCAGAAGACTGAATTCTATTTTCCAGCAAACAACGATTATTCTCCAAAAACATAAACCCGAGATTTTAGCCATGGAAAGCCTTTTTTTCAATGTTAACGCCAAATCCGCTTCCGCTGTAGGACAAGCGATGGGGGTGATCAAACTGGCCGCGGCCAGGAAAAAAGTCAAGGTTTTTGAATACCCGCCTTTAAGAATCAAAATGGTTTTGACCAAGAACGGTCGGGCCGAAAAAAAACAAGTCCAGTCAGAAGTCCGGAAGGTTTTAAGAATCAAAAAATTGCCTCGGCCAACTCACGCAGCGGATGGTTTGGCCGTCGCCATTTGTCATTGGCAAGAAACCAGAAAAAAGTGATATAATTTGACCAGAGGAAAAATTATAAAAACTGAGAGATGACGTATAATAGGTTAAAATTAATCAAAGGAGGTGAAAGAATGTCAAATCTTGAAATAAAAAATGAAACAGGAATAGACTGGTCAGGTGTTAGCACTCACCTTCCTGATGGGGTTGTTCTTGAAAATGTTGTTCCTGACTTAGAAACCCAATGGTTAGAAATAGGTGAATTGGATGAGATGGGATCTGGAAGGACGGTTAGAAACGAGGAAAAAAAGGAAAGGGGGTGAATTTTTAAAAAGAAGATGGCAGACACGAAAGTTGGGGAAATAACCCACTATTATGATAAAATCGGTGTGGCCGTGGTCAGCGTTTTAGGCCCAATTAAAGTGGGTGACCGGATTAAAATCACCGGCAGTAATGAATTTGAACAAGAAGTCGCTTCGATGCAAATCGAACACGAGAACGTGGAGACGGTGAAAAAAGGGGACCAAGTCGGAATGAAAATAGACAAGCCGGTCAAAGAAAAGGACGAAATATTTAAACTTAAAGCTTAGATAAGATGGACTGGCAATTGGCGCCTGAACTCCAAAAACGGGTGGAGAAATTAACCCACTCGCTTGGTTTTTCGCATATTAATCCCAAACGAATCATCGTTTTTCGCAGTCATGGTTCTGTTTCCAGAGCCAGAGCCAGAATTTGGAGTTTGCCCCGCATTTGGCAACAAGCTCTTCAAGTACCCCCTCATTATTGTTTAGAAGTCCTAGCGGAAAAATTTGATTATCTTTCCCCAGAAGACCAAGATCGCATTCTCATTCACGAACTCCTTCATATCCCGAAAACCTTTTCCGGCGCTCTGCTTCCTCACCGAGGCAGAAAGAGAAGGATTGACAACCGAACCGTGGAAGACTTTTTTCGAAGCTTGAAAAAACCAAGCAAATAAAATAGTATTCAAGCTGAGAAAAGATGGATTCAAGGATATTTTCTGAAGAAGACGTCATACCAAAGCCTTAAGAAAGGAAAAAATGCTCGTTATTCACGGTGATAACCTCGTCGACAGTCGGAAATTTCTATATGCCCAAATTAACCAAGCCAGAGCCAAAGGCAAGGAGATTATTCGCCTGGACGGCAAAAAAATCGCCTTGGAGCAACTCCAGCAGGCAATTGAGGGGCCTTCCTTGTTGAGTAAGGAAAAATTGGTGGTGATTGAGAATTTTCTGAAACACACTTCTCCCCAAAATCTTGCCTATTTAACCAAAGTTGATACCAAAAACCTGATTCTCTGGGAAGAAACCGTCAGTCAGGCCAAACTGAAAAAATTAAAAGCCCAGGAAAAATTTTTCAAACTTCCGCCCGCCCTGTTTCATTTTCTTGATTCCTTCCTGCCTAACAACCGCCGGGCTTCTTTAAGGTTTCTAAAACAAGCGGTTAACCAAAGCTCGGTCGAAACCGTCTTTTACCAACTCGCCCGACAGGTCCGCTATTTAATCATCGCCAACCAGTTGGGGATAAGCGGTTTGAGCGACCTCCATCCCTATCAGCAAACCAAAATCGCCGCCCAGGCAAAAAAATTTGATTTGGCCCAACTCCTGACTTTTCACCGGAAACTCCTTTACATCGACTGGCAGCAGAAAACCGGTCAGGCGGTGATGGACTTGGCCGGTCAGCTTGACCTTTTGGTCGCCTCTCTTTAGAATGAAAATATGGTTCTCAAAAGCCTTTTTGGCACCAGCGGCATTCGCGGAGAAGCAGAAAAACTTTTCACCAATCAGTTTTGTTTTGATATCGCCCAAGCCTTTGTTTTTTTTCTGGAGAAACACCAACAATCTGGACCGGTGGCGGTCGGCCTTGACCCCAGGGAATCCAGTCCCAAAATTCTCGAAGCGATAGAATCCGGCCTGCTGGCTACCGGCCGAAAAGTGGTTGACCAAGGGGTCGTGCCGACGCCAGCCCTGAATTGGCTTTTAAAAGTGGCTCCTTACGCTGGCAGTGTCATGGTCACCGGCAGTCACATTGCTGCTAATTTAAACGGCCTGAAATTTTTTGCCTTTCAAGAAGAAATCCTCAAAAAGCACGAAAAAGAAATCAGTCAGATTTACTTTGAAATCAAGGGCAAGAAAGAAAAGCCAAAAAAAGTCTTGCCCTTGGTTGAAGAAAAGATTGAAGAAAAAAAGGCCAAAGAAGCTTACCAAGAAATGCTCTTTAATTTGGCTGATAAGCCTCTACCAAAATGGAAACTAGTGATGGTTGACACGGGCAATGGCGGCCAATCAGAGACGATGCCTCAAGTGCTCCAAAGACTGGGTCTTCAAATCAAGACTATCAATGACTCCCTTCAAGGTGAATTTATCGCTCGGGATACGGAAACCGAAGGTGTTCTTCAAGACTTGCAAACCTTGGTCAAAAAAGAAAAAGCCGACTTGGGGATTGCCTATGACTACGACGGCGACCGAGTGATTTTCATTGACGAAAAAGGGAATTTTATTCCTGGCGATTATAGCGGTGCCTTAATCGCCCAATTTTCGGACACGCCCGTCGTGGTCACCCCCATCAACACCTCTCAAGTAGTGGACCAGATTGACAAAAAAGTGGTGAGAACCAAAGTAGGCTCTCCCTACGTGGTCGAGGCCATGAAAAAAAATAAAGCGACTTTTGGTTTTGAGGCCAATGGTGGGGGCGTATCCGCGGAAGTGATGTTCAGTCGGGACGGCGGTTCCACGACCATCAAAATACTAAACTTGCTGAAAAAAAAGCAATGTTCATTAAGCTCTTTGGTGGCCACTTTACCCCGTTTTTTTAGCTACCGCTTAAAAGTGGCTTGCCCCAGAAACCTTAACCAGGCTATAATGGAAGTGGCCGAAAAACAATACAAAGACAGCAGGTTGGAAAAGCTCGATGGTTTGAAAATATGGCTTGATTCGACCAGTTGGCTTTTGTTCCGGCCTTCAAGCAATGAAAACGCTTTTCGCGTCTTTGCCGAAGCCGAGAATCAAGCCAAAGCCAAAAGTCTCTCCGAAAAAGGCGTTGAGTTAGTTAATCAAGTTATCAAAAAAGGAGGTCAATGAAACAAGACAAAACCAAGTTTACTCAGGAACCCTATTCTCAAAGAATTGAAAAACCTTGGGGGTTTGAAATTCTTTTTACCCAAAAAAATTTACCCTTTATTGGCAAAATTGCTTTTACAAAAGCCGGCCATCGGTGGAGTTTTCAATACCATGATAAAAAAGAAGAGAACCTTTGTTTGATTATTGGTGAAGCCCAAATTTGGCTAGAGAATAAAGAAGGAAAAATTGAAAAAAAGAGAATGGATTCATTAAGAGGCTATCATGTGAAGCCTTTTCAAAAACATCGTCTTTGCGCCATCACTGACTGTTGGACGATCGAATCCTCCATCCCCGAAACAGGAGAAACGGTCAGACTTGAAGATGATTACAACCGAGGCACGGAAACGGAAGTGATGAGAAAACTACCTGAAAGAGGTTGGAAAAAAACTGCCCATGAAAAAAAGAGATAAGCAAAGCTTGTTACTTCGTAATAAAGACATTGTCTGGTTAAACGAAATCGATAAGGAGGATATCGCTTTGGTGGGAGGCAAGGGCGCCAATCTCGGCGAAATGGCCTCCTTTAATTTGCCCGTACCCCAAGGTTTTGTCGTCACCGCCGCGGCCTATTTTCAGTTTCTTCAGGAAAACGATTTGGCCAAGGTGATTAAAAAAGAAACACAAGAGATTGATTTTAACCGACCAGAAACCATTAACCAAGCTTCCCAGAGAATCCAAAAAGCGATCGAAAAAAGCCAAATGTCCGAAGATTTGGCCAAAAAAATCATCTTTGCTTACGATAAACTTGGCGGTCTGTTAAAACAAAGTCTAGTGGCTATCCGCTCTTCAGCCACGGCCGAAGACTTACCCACGGCTTCTTTTGCCGGCCAGCAGGAAACTTTTCTTAACGTCAAGGGCGAAACCAATGTGGTCAGGCGGGTTCAAGACTGCTGGGCCTCTCTTTTTACCCCCAGAGCCATCTTTTATCGAGAAGAAAATCATTTTGATCATTTAAAAGTCGGTCTGGCCGCGGTTGTTCAAGAAATGATTGAGGGTGAGGTCTCCGGGGTGATGTTTACCATTGACCCGGTCAGCCATGAAAAAAACCGAATCGTCATTGAGGCAATTTACGGACTAGGTGAATATCTTGTTCAGGGCATAGTCATTCCTGACCGCTATGTCGTTGCCGCCAAAGAAATGGAAATTGTTTCCCGAGAAGTAGCCAAACAGACGATTCAATTGACTAAAGTGGGCAGTTTAAATAAACAAACCAGGGTGCCGAAGCCCTGGCAAACCAAAAGAAAGTTGACGGACAAACAAATCCTTGAACTGGCGGGTTTGGGCAAAAAAATTCACCAACACTATTTTTTTCCCCAAGACATCGAATTTGTAAAATCAAAAAACCACTTTTATCTCGTCCAAACCCGACCGGTGACGACGCTCAAAAAAGAAAAAAAGGCCCAAGAAAAAATCACCAGAAAAAGACCCATCCTTTTAAAAGGACTCGCCGCCAGTCCAGGATTGGCTTCCGGCCCGGTGCAGAAAATTGCCTCGGCCAAGGAAATTAACCAAGTCCAAGCCGGTGAAGTCTTGGTAACGGCGATGACCAGTCCTGATTTTGTGCCGGCGATGAAAAGAGCCGTGGCCATTGTCACCGATAAAGGCGGTCAAACATCGCACGCCGCTATCGTCAGTCGGGAATTGGGCGTGCCTTGTGTTGTCGGCACCAAAAAAGCCACTCAAATTCTCCGCCAAGGGCAAATCATCACCGTCAACGGCAGTCAGGGGGAAATTTATGCCGGTGGTTTGGCCACACCCTTAAAAAACCGCCAAATCAAAGCCCAAGAATTGGCTCCAATCATCCCGATCGAAACGGCAATGGTCCAAACCGCCACCAAGATTTACGTCAACCTCGGCGAACCGGAATTGGCTGAAACCATCGCCTCGCGCCCGGTGGACGGCATCGGCTTGCTCCGGGCCGAATTCATGATTGCCAATATCGGCACTCACCCAAAAAAAATGATCAAAGACAAAAGAGAAAAAGAGTTCATCAACCAACTCGCTCGGGGTTTAAGCCAATGCTGCCGCGCTTTTGCGCCCAGACCGGTGGTTTACCGGACGACGGATTTTAAAACCAATGAATATCGTCATTTGACCGGCGGGCAAGCTTACGAACCTGAGGAAGAAAATCCTTTGCTCGGTTATCGAGGCGCTCTGCGCTACATTACCGACGAAGCCGTTTTTGAAATGGAACTGGCGGCGATTAAAGAGGTGAGAAATAAGGAGGGTCTGAAGAACCTTTGGCTGATGATCCCTTTTGTCAGAACCACAGCTGAATTGAAACAAGTCAAAAAAATTATCACCGCTAACGGCCTTTCCCGCAGTCCTTCTTTTCAGCTCTGGCTGATGGTGGAGATTCCCTCAAATGTCATCCTTTTGGAAGAATTTCTGAAAGTGGGCATCGACGGCGTTTCCATCGGCTCCAATGATTTAACCATGCTCATTTTGGGAGTGGACCGGGACAACGCCGAATTGGCCGAACTTTTCAACGAGCGAGATCCAGCCGTGAGCTGGGCGCTGGAAAAAGTGATTAAAATCTGTCATAAAAAAAGGGTGACCGTTTCCATTTGCGGGCAAGCACCTTCTGTCTACCCTGACTTGGTAGAAAAATTGGTTCAGTGGGGGATTACCAGTCTTTCAGTGAACCCGGACGCGATTGAAAGAACCCGAAGTTTAGTTTATGAAGTTGAAAAAAAGTTAGTTAAAAGAAAAGATTAAAGCGATGGCCAAGATTAAATCAATTGTCTCTCGAGAAATCCTCGATTCCCGAGGCAATCCAACGGTGGAAACGAAAATCATTCTTGATGACAGTGCTGAGGCGGTCGCCTCGGTGCCTTCCGGGGCTTCTTTAGGCAAGTACGAAGCCCTGGAATTAAGGGACAACGACCTCCAGCGCTATCAAGGCCTAGGGGTCTTGACCGCAGTCAACAACGTCAACCAAATCATCGCCCCCCAAATCATTGGCTTGGAAGCCAACGAGCCGATTAAAATTGACCAGCGGCTGGTGGCCCTCGACGGCACCAAAAATAAGTCAAAATTGGGCGCCAACGCCCTTTTAAGCGTTTCCCAAGGAGTGATTGAAGCCGCGGCCGCCAGTCAAAAAAAACCAACTTATCAGTTTCTGGCCTCAACTTATGGTTTTAAAATCAAGGAAAAGCTGCCGACACCCACCTTTAACTTAATCAACGGCGGCAAACACGGGGCCGGCAATCTGGAATTTCAGGAATTCCACCTCATCCCTTCGATGACTTACACCTACAGTGAAAGTTTAAGAATCGCCGAGGAAATCTACCAAACTTTAGATCAAGTTCTGATGAAACACAACGCTATTCACAGTGTCGGCGATGAAGGCGGTTACGCCCCTGATTTGTTTTCCAACGCCGATGCTTTGGAATTGTTGATGGAAGCGATCAAAAGCACCACCTACCGGTTTGGCCGGGATGTCTTTTTAGGTCTGGACGTGGCCGCGGGTTCTTTTTACCAGAACGGCAAATATAAAATCAAGGACAAAACCATTCCCATGGAAACGGAGAATTTAATTGAATTTTATCGGGAACTCAATCAACAATATCCGCTTTTTTCCCTTGAAGATCCTTTTCAGGAAGATGATTGGGAAGGCTGGATAAAAATCACCCAAGCCCTGCCGGACACAATTATTGTCGGTGACGATTTTTTAGCCACTAACAAAGATCGGGTTCAGGAAGCGATTACCAAAAAGGCCTGCAACGCTATTCTGGTTAAACCCAACCAAATTGGGACAATTTCGGAAACCGTTTACGTCATCATCAAGGCCAGAGAAGCGGGCTGGAAAGTGATCGTTTCCCACCGGAGTGGCGAAACCAATGATGATTTCATCGCTGATTTTGCCGTGGGAGTCAATGCCGATTTCACCAAATTCGGGGCGCCAGCCCGAGGGGA
>Ga0315289_10001601_pt1 | contig 35267 bp, 46 predicted proteins | sample YL17G11_40_MG_FD_203452 | JGI IMG/M metagenome (GOLD analysis project Ga0315289, IMG submission 203452) | Sediment microbial communities from Yellowstone Lake, YNP, Wyoming, USA - YL17G11_40 | ecosystem: Environmental > Aquatic > Freshwater > Lake > Sediment | place: USA: Wyoming | collected...
ATTCATTGTTAATGTCTCCATCTTGTGGGCGGCGTTGCTACCGCAACCCCGCCCAAAAGGGGACATTTTTACGGAGTTACAAAGGGGACATTTTCACGGAGTTTCGACACCGATTCTCCTCAAGGATTGTCTTGTTGGAGTTCAGCCTTCAGGCTGTCCGGACAGGCTAAAGCCTGAACTCCAACTTGAGCCGAAGATTGCGTTGTTACGCGCGTCCGTCGTCATCGGCTCGCTGCTGGCGGACGGGATTGGCGATGCGATTCTCGTGCGCGGCGAAGCCGGCGCGGGGCAATCGTTGCGGCTGGCTTACAACATTTTGCAGGCGGCGGGTTGCCGTTCGTTCAAGACCGATTACGTGGCGTGCCCGTCGTGTGGCCGCACGCTGTTCAACCTGCAAACCGTGACGGCGCGCATCAAGACGCGCACTGAGCATCTCAAAGGCGTGAAGATCGCCATCATGGGCTGCATTGTGAACGGCCCGGGCGAAATGGCGGACGCGGACTTCGGCTACGTGGGCGGCGCGCTTGGCAAGATCAATCTTTACGTCGGCAAGACGCCGATCAAATTCAACATCCCGGAAGCCGAAGCCGTGGACCGGCTGGTGGACCTCATCAAGGAACACAACAAGTGGGTTGAGCCGGAAGTGAAAGAGGCGATGGCCTCGTGAAAAAACGGTTTAGGCTATAAAATCTTCAAATTCGTTCAGCCGGTCTAGGCGAAGGTTTCAAGTAGAGTCCGAGGTGTTTGTAGAGAACATCAAATGATGCCTCGATTTTCTTTAAGGCCGTTTGTAAATCGCTATATTTCACAAAATCAATAGCCAAAGGAACAGAAGCGGCATCGGAATGAAACGACGTAAAAAGGGTCGTATGAGTGGCAGCTTCCAATGCTTTTTCATTCGTATAACGGAAGTGATCGCCATTATGAATAAGCAGGAAAAAATTTATCCAAATTGTCGGATCATATGACATGCCGGACTCCAGTGCCTTTTTACCTTTCTGCCATGTATCTTGGATATACTCCAAGTATCCGACCAAACCTCCTAGTGACGCGCGGAGACGGTCTGTCGCATGAAGTTTTAATTTGCTCCTTTCAAATTCAACAGCAGTTGCTTGGTGAAAGCGGAATGTGTCGGCAAACTGATGAAGGTTTGGCTTTGTTGAAGATGGGATACGCGAATCACCAAGCGCTACATAGCAAAGTTTATTAGGAAATTCGTCATCGGTAGAACGAGTCTTGATGTAATAGCAATCGGTATCCAGTATTCCTTCTGGCGGGGGGTTCGGCGCGGGAAAGCCGAACAAAACATATGGCAATGAATTATCCTTACATTCGATCGCGAGCTCAAGAATACACCGTATTCGGTTGCGGCCTATTTTCCTTTCACATTTAATTTCACGAGTCGCCAAAATATCTAATTCCGAATCTTGTTGGCGAAGTGGATTAAAAAAATGATGAGATAGTTTTACGTCATAACCTCGGGCTTGAAGCAGTGCTGCGACATTCAATTCAAATGGATAACCCGAATTTTCAATAAGCTTGAGCACTTCGACGTTTGTGCAAGTTGGCGTTGCCATTCGCATAACCATTGGAGAATTATGGAAATTTTGTCGAGGAAGTTTTGGCGCTCGGCGCGACTGCGGCGCAAAGTTTGTGTCACGCTTTCCCTCACCCTGACCCTCTCGCCGAGGAGAGGGGACAGCCAGCGACGATTCAGTTTTTCGGATGACCATCCGGCTAATCCAGTCGCGAGGTTTTTGTGAGACGGGGCCAATTCTCCTTCTCCTGGGGGAGAAGGCCGGGATGAGGGCGAGTGTTGAAACCAATTTTCAGCCCCCCCGGGTTGAAAGTCAGCGCCATCGCCTGCGGCGCATTTATATTTTCCCGCCAATCCGTTCCACGTCTGCCAAATCCTGCTGTCGCCCGGTGGCCAGCTTGTTTTGCACCAGCAGGTCTTTGCTGATGACCCACACCGGCAGGCCGTCGAGGTTGGTTTTGATTTTGGTTTTCCACGCTTCCTCAAACGAGACCGCCGTGACAGAAGTGAGGAGGTCAATCCGGTTGGGAGCGCGGCCCAGTTGAATGACGTTTTCGGGCGTGCGGAAGTCGTCGGTTTTGAAATTTGCAAATCCAAAATCCTTGACTGCGGCGGCGACGAGGGCGGCGTTTTCCGGCGAGGTTTCAATGAGAAAGTCAATGTCCTCCGTGTAGCGCGGCAAGCCGTGATAAGCGACGGCGTATCCGCCCACCAGCAGATACTTAATCTTCCTGGAGTTTAACAACGCGACAAACTCTCTTAAGTCTTTGCTTAGTTTCATCGGGTTGCGCAAGCGCGATCAGTTTACCAAGAATATCCAGCCGCTGTTCCGGCGTGAGCGATTGATAGTATTCGAAATCCGCCTTGTCGGCTTCGGCAAAGGAGCTAAAGATGCGAGCCACTTTTTCCACGCCCAAAGTTTATCACTTGATCGGAGTTACGGACAGGGAATTTTAAGCGTATTGCAGCCCGGTTTGAAAGTCAGCGCCATCGGCTGCGGCGCGGCGGCTCTTTTGCCTGCTTGCCTGAGCCTGGTTACAGGCGTAGTGTTCTCACCATGACGACGCTCACATTAGACGAAGCGCAGCAACATCTCCCGGATGCGGTGGAGAAGGCGTTAAAGGGCGAGGAAGTGGCGATCAAAGTTGGCCGGGAAACCGTGCGTTTGGTGCATGATGTTCCAATGCGTCCGCCCGGTTACTTCGCGGAGTGCTACCGCGACGCCGAAGATGCCGCGTTCGAGGAGCGCGTTTGCCGTGACTCGAAACCCACGCTCGAAGAATGAGGCAGTGGGACATCTTTCTCTTTCCGTTCACCGAGGAACAACCTCACCCCGTTGTTATTCTTTCCATTGACGAGCGCGCTGGGGCGCGCAAACACGTCAACGGACTCCTTTGTGTCAGCCTGCGCGGCAGGCCGCTCGGTCTCCACGAAGTCTTGCTGGACAAAGCGGACGGACTGGATTGGGAATCGGCGGTTCGGTGCGACCTGATTCACCTGTTGGAGCGTGACCGTTTTCTCGAACGCAGGGGCCGTGTGATCCCGGAACGCCAGATTCAAATCAGCCGGAAGTTGATCGAATGTCTCCGTTTGCGGACTTATTGAGCGAGATGATTCCCCAACGCCCACTCGGAAAGCCCGGTTTGAAAGTCAGTGCCATCGGCTGCGGCGCGGCATGAAAGCGCCAGAGGGCTGGCGCACTCCAAAACGCTTCGCGCCACATTGGGAATCGCCGGAAAACGCGCCAGCGTCCTGGACTGCGGCGGCCCTCCGCCGCTTTTCCCAAGCGGAGAGCGATTGTATGAACATGAACGTCTTACTTTTTCCCGCCGATTCTCTCCACATCTGCCAAATCTTGGGGGTGGGCGGTGGCCGGTTTGTTTCGCGCCGGGCCTCAGTTTACCCTTCGCAAAATCCGGTTTGAGGCTGAGTTCATCCAAGAGTTTTCAGTTTGAACGCGGAAAGCGTTTGGGGCCGAGCCGGGTGTTTCACCAGATGATGCGAATGGCCCACCGGCAAGTTGAGAAAAGCGGCTTGGGAAGAGGGCGTTACAGCGTCAAAAATCCTTAAAAAACTAGTTGCAACGGGGAGTTCCTTTGCTATATTCCGCCCTCCGTTTCTGCCCAAAAAGGCGGGCGGACAGTGTGATTGCGGGCCGAGAACTGAAGCCCTTCCGGGGACAGGAATGATGGTCCGCCGCTCCAAGACTGTTACTTGGAACTCTTTGATTTTATGCCGGTTAAAACGTTCAGACCGCTTACGCCGTCCACGAGGTACATCACCATCGCGGACTACGGCGATATTACGAAGACAAAGCCCGAGCGGCGTCTGACTGAGCCGCGCAAACGAACGGGCGGACGCAACTGCTATGGCCGGATCACGGCCCGAGGCATCGGCGGAGGAACCAAACAGAGAATCCGCCTCGTGGATTTCAAGCGCAACAAGCACGGGGTCGAGGCCACCGTCGCCGCCATCGAATACGATCCGCGCCGGACAGCGCGCCTGGCGCTCCTGGAATACAAGGACGGCGAGAAGCGTTACATCGTGGCGCCGGTCGGGTTGCAGGTGGGCGCGAAATTGATCAGTGGGCCGGAAGCGCCGCCGGAGTTGGGCAACAGTCTGCCACTGAAATCCATCCCGGTCGGATTGCCGATTCACAACATCGAGTTGTTGCCCGGGCGCGGCGCGCAGATGGTGCGCTCGGCGGGCAGCGCGGCGACGTTGATGTCGCGCGACGAAGGTTACGCGCAGATTCGCCTGCCGTCGGGTGAGATTCGCAAGATCCAGGAAAACTGTTACGCGACGATTGGCCAGGTGGGCAATCTGGAGCATGAAAGCGTAATTCTCGGCAAGGCGGGGCGCGCGCGGCATCGCGGTATGCGGCCGCTGAGCCGCGGGGTGGCCAAAAACCCGGTGGACCATCCGATGGGCGGCGGCGCGGGCAAGACCTCGGGCGGTGGTCATCCGGTTTCGCCGTGGGGCTTGTTGGCCAAGGGCTATCGCACACGCAACAAGCGCAAGTCCTCGAATCGTTTTATTTTAGTCCGCCGCGACGGGCGGCCGATGAAGAACAAGTAAAAGACGTTACATCGTTAAAACGTCAAATCGTCACAGCGTTGAATCGTAAATCGAAAATCGAAAATCGAAAATTTGAAATATGGGACGTTCGATTAAAAAAGGTCCGTTTATAGATTTTCGCCTGCTGGAGAAAATCCAGAAGGCGAAGGAGACCAAGTCCAAAGCGCCGATCAAGACCTGGTCGCGGCGCTCGATGATTACGCCGGACTTCGTGGGCCTGACGTTCAGTGTGCATAACGGGAAGGTGTTCAACCCGGTGTTCGTGACGGAAAACATGGTGGGCCACCGGCTCGGCGAATTCTCGCCCACGCGCACGTTCAGGAAACACGGCGCGCACACGGCCAAGGCGGAGGCGAAATAACATGGAAGTCCGGGCGATTTTGAAGAATGTGCGCATGTCCGCGCAGAAAATGCGCGAGGTGGTGCGCCAGATTCAAGGGATGCGCGCGCAGGAAGCACTGGCCGTGCTGGCAGTCGTGCCGCGCAAGTCGGCGCGGTTCGTGGCCAAGACGCTCAAGTCGGCCATCGCCAATGCCGAGAACAACAAGGGCTTGAAGCCTGAAACTTTGCGCATCAAGGAAGCCGTTGCCGGAACCGCCCTCATACTCAAACGGTTCACCCCGAAAGCCCGCGGTTCGGCGGGGCCGATTCTCAAGCGGCACTGCCACATCAAGATCGTTTTGTCGGACGACTAAAGTATGGGACAGAAGACCAATCCAATCGGTTTGCGGCTCGCGGTCAACAAAGACTGGCGGTCCAAGTGGTATGCCGAGAAGAAAGAGTTCAGCAAGCTGCTCTCCGAGGATTATCAGATCCGCGAGGTGCTGAAAAAGAAGCTGGAGTCGGCCTCCGTGCCGAAGATTTTGATCGAGCGCGCCGCCAATCGCTGCCGGGTGACGATCCTCACGGCGCGGCCGGGCGTGGTCATCGGGCGCAAGGGCGCGGAAATTGACAAGCTCAAGGAAGAGTTGAGCCGGATGACGGGCAAGGAAATTTACGTGGACATCATCGAGATCAAGCAGCCGGAGATTGACGCCCAGCTTGTGGCGGAAAACGTCGCGCTGCAATTGGAACGCCGCGTTTCCTTCCGCCGCGCCATGAAGAAGGCGGTGCAGACGGCCAAGGATTTCGGCGCGCAGGGGGTTAAGATTCGCTGCGCCGGCCGGTTGGGCGGGTCGGAACTGGCGCGGGTGGAGCATTACCACTGGGGCCGCGTTCCGCTGCACACGTTGCGGGCGGAAATTGACTATGGTTTTGCGGAGGCGAACACGCTTTATGGGAAACTCGGCGTCAAGTGCTGGATTTGCAAAGGTGAAACCCGAGGCAGTGGCCGCGGACAAAAACAGCCGACGGCAGCCGAAGCGGCGGCAAGCCAAGCGTGATTTGAGGATTTTGCCATGCCATTGATGCCCGAAAGAGTGAAGTACCGCAAAATGCATCGCGGCAGCCGGGCGGGTCTGGCGCGGCGCGGCCATACGGTGGCGTTTGGCGAATACGGGCTGCAGGCGTTGGAACGGTGCTGGCTGGACACCAAGCAGATTGAAGCGGCGCGCGTGGCGGTGGCGCGGCACATGAAGCGCCGCGGGAAAATGTGGATCCGGGTGTTCCCGGACAAGTCCTTTACCAAGAAGCCGCTGGAAACGCGAATGGGCAAAGGCAAAGGACCGGTGGAATCGTGGGTGGCCGTGGTGCGCCCGGCCAACGTGTTGATCGAAGTGGACGGCGTGCCCGAGGCGATGGCGCGGGAAGCCTTGCGGCTGGCGGCGACGAAACTGCCGATCCGGACGAAATTCATTTCCCGGCACAAGCTGGCCAAAGGCTGAGAGCGGCTATGAAAATGTCCGAACTCAAAGACATGACGCTGGTGGAGTTGACGGCCAAGGGCCGCGATTTGCGTCAGGAGATTTTCAACCTGCGGCTGCAACAGGCCAGCGCGCAACTGGAGAAACCGGCGCGGCTGCACACGTTGCGCCGCGACATTGCCCGGATCGAAACCCGCCTTTCGCAAATGCGGAACAAAGCGGCATGAACTGGACCGTTAAAACGTTGAATCGTTGAACCGTTAAAACGGGTGATCCGATTCAACGATTCAACGATTCAACGATTTAACGAAAACATGGCTGAAGCCACGAACAACTTGGAAGAGGCGCGAAGGGACCGTAAGGAACGCGTGGGCCAGGTCATTTCGAACCGCATGGCCAAGACCATTGTGGTGCGGGTCGAACGGCGGTTTGCGCATCCGCGGTTCAAGAAGGTGGTGACCGGCTACCGCAAATTCTACGCGCACGACGAGAAGGGCGAAGCCAAGATGGGCGACCAGGTGCGCATCCAGGAAACGCGGCCCGTCTCGAAGACCAAGCGTTGGCGCCTGGTGGAAGTGGTCAGGCGCACCACCGACACCGCGCCGGTCGCGGCATGAGGTTGAAGGGTTATGTTACAGATTCGTTCCATTTTAGATGTGGCCGACAACACGGGCGCGCGGCGCGCGGCGGCGATCGGCGTGCTTGGTCGCAACAAGCGCTATGCCATTGTCGGGGACATTATCAAGGCCCACATCAAGGAAGCCGCGCCGGACAGCACGGTCAAGAAGGGCGAGGTCGTGGACGCGGTGGTCGTCCGCACCCGCCAGCCGATCCGCCGCAGCGACGGCTCCTACCTGCGTTTCGACAGCAACGCGATTGTCATCATTGACAAGGAACAAAACCCGCGCGGCACGCGCATTTTCGGGCCGGTCGCGCGCGAACTGCGGGACAAGAAGTTCATGAAGATTATTTCGCTCGCGCCGGAAGTGATTTAACGTGCTGCCGGCATCCTGCCGGCAGATGTGGAATTAATGCGAAAAAGAGTCAATCAAGTCAGTTCTGCCGACGAGACGTCGGCAGCACGCTGGGAAGTGATTTAACGTGGTGCCGGCATCTTGTCGGCAGGAAATAAATTCAGTGCAAAAGAAGATTGATTGGAAATTAGTTCTGCCGGCGGGACGCCGGCAGCACGCTGGATCATGAAATTTCACGTGAAAAAGGGCGATGAAGTGGTGGTCATTTCCGGTGCCGACAAGGGCAAACGGGGAAAGGTCATCACTGTCAGCGGCAAGAAACAGCGTTTGATCGTGGAAGGCGTGCGGATGATCAAACGGCACATGCGCAAGAGCCAGCAGCATCCGCAAGGCGCGATCATCGAGCGGGAAGGCTCGATCCACATTTCCAACGTGATGCGAGTGGACAAGTTTGACGCGCGCGCCGCCAAGCGGGGCGTAGCCGCGCCCGTTCAAGCGTAAGCACGGTTCGAGTGCAGAGAAATGAAAGCCAGACTTTACGAAAAATACGTTAAGCAGGTGGTGCCGGCGCTGAAGGAAAAGCGCAAGTACGCCAACATCCATCAAGTGCCGCGGATCGAAAAAATCGTCGTGAACATGGGTGTCAGCGCCTCCTTGGAGAAGACGGCGGTCGAAGACGCCGCCAAGGACCTGGCGCTGATCACGGGCCGCAAGGCGGCGATCTGCAAGTCGCGCCACAACGTAGCCAACTTCAAGCTCCGGAAAAACCAGCCCATCGGCTGCCGCGTGACCCTGCGTCGCGACGTGATGTATGAGTTTTTGGACCGGCTGGTGGCGGCGGCTTTGCCGCGCATCCGCGACTTCCGCGGGTTGTCCACGCGCAAGTTTGACGGGCGGGGCAACTATTCGCTGGGCATCGCCGAGCAGACGATTTTCCCGGAGATCGAGTTGGACAAAATCAAACGGCAACAGGGAATGGACATCACCATCGTCACCAGCGCGCGCACGAATGAAGAGGCGCTGGATTTGTTGAAGCTGATGGGCATGCCGTTCGCCGAAGGAAAATAGTTTATGGCCAAGAAAGCATGGGTTGAACGCAACAAGCGAAAGGCCGGGACGGTCAAGAAGTACGCCGCCGAGCGCGCCGAGTTGAAGGCCAAACGCGATTACGCCGGCCTGGCCAAACTGCCCCGGGACGCCAGCCCCGTGCGGCTCGTCAACCGCTGTTCGGTGACCGGGCGCCGGCACGGCCATCTGCGCAAATTCGGCTTCTCGCGCCTGACGTTCCGCGAGGCCGCCCTGAACGGCCTGATTCCGGGCGTGATGAAGGCCAGTTGGTAAGCCTATGACCGACGCGATTTCTGACATGTTGACGCGCATCCGCAACGCGGGCCGCGCGTTGCGCCCCACGGTGGAAATGCCGCATTCGCGGATGAAGGAAAGCATCGCGCACATCCTCAAGAAGGAAGGCTACGTCGCGGATGTGGCTGTCGAGGGCAAGCCGTTCAAGACGATCAAGCTCCGGCTCAAATACCAGGGCAAGAAGACAGTGATCGAGGGGCTGCGTCGCGTGAGCAAGCCCGGCCTGCGCCGTTACGTCGGGGCGACGGAGATTCCGCGTGTGCGCGGCGGACTGGGTGTCGCCGTGATTTCCACCTCCGAAGGCCTGATGACCGACACGCAGGCCCGCAAGAAGAACCTCGGCGGCGAACTGCTTTGCTACGTTTGGTGATGGCCGCGCGCAAGACGATTCCACGATTCAACGATTCAACGATTTGACGAAACGATGTCACGCATTGGAAAACAGCCGATTCCGATTCCGCCGAAAGTGAAGGTGGAGATCAAAGGGCAGAAGGTCTTTGTCGAAGGCCCGAAGGGCAAGCTGGACTGGGAACTGCCGAAGCGGACCAGCCTCAAAGTCGAGGACGGCCGGATTGTCGTGAGCCGCGAGGGCGACGACGCCCAGGCCAAGGCGCTGCACGGTTTGAGCCGCGCGCTGGTCAACAACATGGTCAGGGGTGTCACGGACGGGTTCGTGAAGAAGCTGGAAATCCAGGGCGTCGGCTTCAAGGCCGCCGTCCAGGGCAACAACGTGACGATGACGCTGGGCTATTCGCATCCGATCGTTTATCCGATCCCGCAGCAGATCAAGGTGACGGTCGAAGAAAACACCAAGATCACCGTCGAGGGGCCGGACAAGCAGTTGGTGGGCGAAGTGGCGGCGGAGTTGCGCGCCTTCTATCCGCCCGAACCCTACAAGGGCAAGGGCGTGCGTTATGTGGGCGAACGGGTCGTCCGTAAGGAAGGCAAAACGGTTCAATAGTGATTGATTTGATGTTCACGGCCAAATCCGTGACGAATTGAAATGAGACCGGAGAAGAGAAGAGAATTGGCGACGCGGCGACACTGGCGGGTCCGCCGGAAAGTCATCGGCACGGCGGCGCGCCCGCGCATGAGCGTTTGCTTCACCAACGAAAACATTTACGTCCAGTTCATTGACGACGCCAAAGGTGTGACGCTCGCCTCGGCCTCCACGCGGAGCAAGACGTTGCCCGACCGCGACAACTTGAGCGCCAACGTGAACTGCGCGAGGCGGATCGGAACGCTGGCGGCGGCAGCGGCGACCGCCAAAGGCATCAAAGAAGTGGTTTTCGACCGCGGCGACGGGCGCTATCACTGGTCCAAGGGCAAGGACGGCAAGCTGGTTCACGGCAAACTGGCGGCCCTGGCCGAAGCGGCGCGCGAAGCGGGACTGAAATTCTGATGTTAACCAGACAAGGACACTGTGGCTGAACCAGGCAAAATCGAGAGTGAAGAGGCGCGCGCGGCGCGAGCCGCGGCCCGGGCACGGCGCAGCCGGGCGGCCGCCGAGGCGTCGGAGGAGCAAGCTTTAGAGGAACTGACCGAGAAGGTCGTTTTCATCAACCGCTCGTCCAAGGTCGTGAAGGGCGGGCGCCGGTTTTCGTTCAGCGCCCTGATCGTGACTGGCGACAAGCGTGGGCGCGTGGGGGTCGGGATGGGGAAAGCCGGCGAAGTCGCGGACGCCATCCGCAAAGGCGGCGAACTCGCCCGGGCGCACATGGTCCAAGTGTCGTTGAAAGACGCGACCATTCCGCATGAAGTTGTTTCTCACTACGACGGCGCGCGGATTCTGTTGCGTCCGGCTTCGCCGGGAACGGGCATCATAGCGGGGAAGAGTGTCCGGGCAGTTTTGGAATCTGCGGGCGTGAAAGATGTTTTGACCAAATCGCTCGGGTCGAGGAATGCGGTCAATGTGGTCAAGGCGACACTGGACGCGCTGCAGCAGCTCCGGTTGCGGGAAGACATTTACCAAAGCCGCGGCCTGCCGTTGAAGACGAAAGCGGGGCAACCGGCCCCGCCCCCACCACCAACAGAAACGGGCCCTGTAACGGAGACTGGCGGGGTGACGGCAACGGCAACCGCGACGACTTGATTTTATGCGCTTACACGATTTGAAACCTCGACCCGGCGCCAAGCACCGCCGCAAGCGGCTGGGGCAGGGTGAATCCAGCGGTCATGGCAAGACCAGCGGACGCGGTGGCAAAGGCCAGACGGCCCGGTCGGGCAGTTCAATCCGCATCGGCTTCGAAGGCGGCCAGATGCCGTTCATTCGGCGCATGCCGAAACGCGGTTTCACCAACGCCCGGCATACCGTCCGTTACATTCCCGTCAATGTCGAAGCCTTGAACCGGTTTGACGACGGCGTGCGGGTGGACGAGAACACGCTGCGCTGCACTGGTTTGGCTAACGGACGCGCCGCGGGCATCAAGATTCTGGGTCAGGGCAAACTGAGTAAGAAGCTGACGGTGTGCGCCCATGCGTTCAGTGCCTCCGCCCGGTCGCAGATCGAAGGACTGGGCGGGACCTGCGAATTGGCGAAAGTCGGAAAGGCGGTTCAGGCATAGGCTCGGGTCTTTTTAAGGGATGCTCTCCTCCATCATCAACACGTTCAAGAACTGCTTCAAAATCCCGGAGCTGAAGTCGCGCATCCTGTTCACGCTGGTGGTGCTGGCGATCTGCCGTTTGACGGCAATGATCCGGGTTCCAGGTCTGGACGGCGGCGCGCTGGCGGCTTATTTCCAACAAAGCGCGGCCAGGGGCGGCGGCGGGTTGCTGGGCATGTATAGCATGTTCACTGGCGGCGCGCTGGAACACTGCGCCGTGGGCGCGCTCGGCATCATGCCGTACATCAGCGCGACGATCATCATTCAATTGATGACGGCGGTGGTCCCGACGTTGAGCAAGCTGGCCCGCGAGGAAGGTGGTCGCCCGAAGCTCATTCAGTATGGTCGTTACCTTACCGTTCTGCTCTGCCTTGGCCAAGGATTCGTCATGGCTTTGGGCTGGGAAAATGCCAGCAACATCTTCCCCGGATTCACCGGCAAACTGGTGCTGTTCGACAACCTGTGGTGGTATCGAATCCAGACCACGCTGATCGTGACCACCGGCACGCTGCTCTTGATGTGGCTGGGCGAACAAATCACGGAGCGTGGGATCGGGAATGGCGTCTCGCTGGTCATTACCATCGGAATCCTGGCCCGTCTGCCGCAAGCGGTTCAGGGGGTGCGCGATATGTTCTGGCCCGGCGGCGGGGTCGAGTCCAAATACAACCTTGGTCACGCCGCCGTTTTGATTATTCTTCTGGCCTCAGTCATTGCTGGGGTGATTGCCGTGACGCAGGCGCAGCGCAAAGTGCCCGTCCAATACGCTCAGCGGGCGGTGGGCCGGAAGGTTTACTCTGGGGGCACTTCCTTCATGCCGTTGCGGGTGAATTATGCGGGCGTCATGCCGATCATTTTTGCCCAAGCCATCCTGATGTTTCCAGGACAGGTCTTTTCATCGCTGTACTCGAAATTCGGCGTCAGCATCTTCAGGGACTTGGCCGTGCTTTTTCAAGAACGTCATGTCTTCTATCTGTTTGTTTACGGGACAATGATTCTCTTCTTTTCCTACTTTTGGGTGGCCACCCAGTTCAACGAGTTACAGATCGCCGACGATTTGAAGAAGAACGGTGGCTACGTCCCGGGCGTTCGCCCGGGTCAGGCCACGAGCACGTTCCTGCATAATGCAATGCATCGGATCACGCTCGCCGGCGCGGTCTTTCTCACGATCATCGCGGTCATCCCGATCATTTTGTATAACGCAATGGGTGTGCCGTATCCTGTGGCTACGTACTTTGGCGGCACCAGCTTGTTGATCGTGGTCGGCGTGTTGCTGGACACCATGCGCCAGATGGAATCGCATCTGCTCATGCGGCATTACGACGGTTTTCTGAAGAAGGGTCGAATGCGTGGCCGCTTCTGACCTTTCTTGCTCTTGATCCTGAACTTAATCTCGGAGCGGGCGAAGATTAGGATTAAGATTAAGATTACGATTAAGAGGCGAAGATGCGCGTCGGCCAAACGATCATTCTCAAAAGCGAGCGGGAGTTGGCGGCCCTGCGGGCGGCCTGTGGCGTCGCCAGCACCGTGCTCCAGGAAGTGGTCGAGTTTATCCGGCCCGGCGTGACGACGAAGGAAATTGACTTGTTCGCGGCGGGGCGGATTAAAAGTCACGGGGCCAAGAGCGCGTTTCTAGGATACCGAAAATATCCGTGTCACCTCTGCATCTCAGTGAACGAGCAGGTGGTGCACGGCTTGGCGGGCAGCCGGCGGGTGGAGTTCGGCGACATCGCCAGCCTAGACGTGGGCGTCTTTTACAACGGTTTCGTTGGCGACATCGCCAGGACGGTGGCGGTGGGCGGGTGCGGGGTGGCGGCGCAGCATTTGATGGACGTTACGGAACGGGCGTTATATGAAGGGATCGCCCAAGCCGTGCCGGGCAACCGCGTCGTGGACATCTCCCGGGCCATACAGAATTACGTGGAGCAGAACGGCTTCAGCGTCGTCCGGGAATTTGTCGGGCACGGCGTGGGCCGCTCGATGCACGAAGAGCCGCAGATTCCCAATTTCGTGGAAGGGAAATCGTCGCCGAAGTTGCGGCCGGGCATGACGTTGGCCATTGAGCCGATGGTCAACGCGGGGCAGCCGGCCGTGAAACTCTTAAATGATGGCTGGACAGTGGTGACGCAAGATGGTTCACTAGCGGCTCATTTTGAACACACGGTCTTGGTGACTGAACCCGAGCCGGAGGTTTTGACGTGGCACGAACGGATGCCATCAAAGTTGAAGGTGTCGTAGTGGAAACTTTGCCGAATGGAACGTGCAAAGTGGAGTTGGCGAACGGCCATCGGGTGCTGGCTTGGGGAGCGAAAAAGGCAGGTTTGGCCTGCCTGGCTCCGGGAGACAAAGTGGTACTGGAAATGTCGCCCTACGATTTGTCGCAGGGGCGTATCATGGTTGAAACGAAGAATTGAAGCATGAAAGTCCGCGCGTCAGTCAGAAGGCTTTGCGAAAACTGCAAGGTCATCAAGCGCAAAGGTGTCATTCGGGTCATTTGCACCAATGCGCGTCACAAACAACGGCAAGGTTGAACGATTTGACGTTTTAACGATTCAACGATTTAACGACTTATGGCACGAATCATCGGCGTCGAAATTCCAGGCGGCAAGCGCATCGACATCGCGTTGCGCTACATCTACGGCATCGGCCCCAGCAATTCGAAGGGGATACTGGCCCGGGCCAACATCAATCCCGGCATCCGCGCCAAGGATTTGAGCGAGCAACAGCTTTCCCAGATCGTGCACGCGATTCAGGACGGCAAGTATGTCATCGAGGGCGATCTGCGCCGTGAAATCGGCATGAACCTCAAGCGGATGCAGGCCATCAAGTGCTACCGCGGCATTCGCCACTTGCGCGGCCTGCCCGTGCGCGGCCAACGCACCCAGACCAACGCGCGCACGCGCAAGGGACCGCGCAGGACCGTCGGTGTTGTCCGCAACCCGAAGGCGAAGACCGGCATCCACTGATTTTCCTGTATGGCTGAAGAGACTAAAAAGAAACCGACTCCCAAGAAGGAAGCGAAGCCGGAGGCGGCGGCAACGGAGAAGCCAGCCGAGAAGCCGGCAGCGAAACCAGCGGCGGAAGCCCCGGCGGCGAAACCGGCGAAGAAACCCGCCGCCGCCGTGGAAACAGGCGTGGCAGCCAAACCCGCGGAAGCGCCGGTGGCCGCGGGTACGGCCCCAACGGCCGGCGAGTTGCTGGGCGATGAACTGGCCGGCAAGAAGATCATCAAGGCCAAGGGCGCGAAAAACATTGTTTCGGGTGTCGCGAACATTTTAGCCACGTTCAACAACACCCAGGTCAGCATCACAGACATGCAAGGCAACTTGCTGGGCTGGTCCACCGCCGGACGGGCTGGGTTCAAAGGCTCGCGCAAGAGCACGGCTTACGCGGCCCAACAAGTGGCGCAGGACGCCGCCCGCCAAGCCATGTCCCACGGCATGAGGGAAGTGGAAATCCGCGTCAAAGGGCCCGGCTCGGGACGTGAGTCGGCCATCCGCGCGTTGCAGGCGATTGGACTGGAAATCACAACCATCAAGGATGTGACACCCATCCCGCACAATGGCTGTCGGCCCCGAAAGAAACGCCGCGTCTAGTCATGAGTCCAAAGTCCAAAGTCCAAAGTCCAAAGTTGTTTCGCGCTGGTGCGTGCTCGGCAATCTGCAATCTGCAATCCGCAATCCGCAATTAAACTATGGCGCGTTACACAGGTCCTCGAGTTCGGATCAGCCGGCGGTTCGGCACGCCGATTTTTGGCCCGACGAAGTATCTCGAACGGAGAAATTACGGCCCGGGCATGCACGGCCCCAAGGCGCGCCACAAGCACACCGAGTACGGCTTGGCGCTCATCGAGAAGCAGAAATTCCGCTACTACTACGGCTTGCTGGAGCGGCAGTTCCGCAACGTTTACGAACGCGCCCTTAAGCGGCGCGGCGTCACCGGCGAGCAGATGCTCCAGATTTTGGAGACGCGGCTGGACAACGTGGTGTATCACCTCGGTTTCGCCAACACGCGCGCGGCGGCGCGCCAGATGGTCGCGCACGGCCACGTCAAAGTGAACGGCCGGAAGGTGAACATTCCATCCTTTGCCTTGAAGGTGAACGATGTCGTTCAGGTAAAGGATTCGCATGTCTCCCGGGAACTGGCGACGCGCAACCTGGAAGCGGCCACCAGCCGCGCGGTGCCGGAGTGGCTTTCTTTGAGTAGGGACGAATTGAAGGGCGTCGTGACGCGCATTCCGAGCCGCGACGAGATTCAGCCCATCGCCAACGAACAGGCGGTGGTGGAGTTTTATTCCCGCTGAGTGAACCGGCTCTCTCGGGAGGGCCAACGGCAAATATACGGATTGTTCCGGCGGCGGGAACCAAACCGGAGCCATCAGATTAAAGTTGCTAGAAAACAAACCTATGCCAGCACGTCTAGGACGTTTCGAAATGCCCAAGCGGTTGACCAAGGAAGAGTCAACGGCTACGGACACTTACGCCAAGTTCATCGCCGATCCGTTTGAAACCGGTTACGGCCACACCATCGGCAACTCGCTGCGGCGGGTGCTGCTTTCCTCCCTGGAGGGCGCGGCCATCACTTCCGTCAAGATTGACGGCGCGATGCACGAATTCACGACCATTGACGGTGTGGTGGAGGACGTGACGGACATCGTTTTGAATCTGAAGAAAATGCTCTTCAAGGTTCACGTGCGCGAACCGCAAATGCTGCTCCTGTCAGTCAACAAAGAGGGCGAAGTCACCGCGGCGGACATTCAACTCAACCAGAACGTCGAGTTGGTCAACCCCCAGCAGCACATCTGCACGCTCGACAAGAAGAAGAAGTTCGAGATGGAACTCGAAGTGAAGGTGGGCCGCGGATTCCTGCCGGGAGACGAAAACAAGAAGCCGGGCCAGCCCATCGGCGTGATCGCCATTGATTCGCTGTTTTCGCCGGTGACCCGCGTGCGTTACACAGTCGAGGCGGCGCGCGTGGGCCAGCGCACGGACTACGACCGGCTGGTTTTGGAGATTTGGACGGACGGGCGCATTTCGCCGGACGATGCGCTGACCCAGGCGTCCGCCATCCTGCAGCATCATCTCGACGTCTTCGTCGGCTACGACAAGAACGCGGTCGAGTTCGAGGAAGTCGTGGACAAGCAGGACGAGGAGAAAATGAAGCTCAAAAAACTGCTGAACATGAGCGTGAACGAGATCGAGCTGAGCGTCCGCGCGGCGAACTGCCTCAACAACGCCAACATCACCACCGTCGGCCAGTTGGCCATGAAGACCGAATCCGAAATGCTCAAGTACCGCAACTTCGGCAAGAAATCGCTCAACGAGATTAAAGACAAGCTCGACGGGCTTGGCAAACAGTACAATATCGAGATGCACTTGGGCATGACCTTCGAGCCGGATCTGCTGGAGCCTGCGAAAGAAGAATCTGCCTCCGAGACGAAGTAACGGCAGTTTATGCGACACCTTAAACGAACCGCCAAGTTGGGCCGCACCGGCGAGCACCGGAACGCCATGCTGGCCAATTTGGTTTGCAGTCTCATCAAACACAAGCGCGTCACGACCACGCTGGCCAAGGCCAAAGCCGCGCGGCCCGTCGCGGAAAAGATGGTCACGTTGGGCAAGCGCGGCACGATGCACGCCCGCCGCCTGGCCGCCGCCCGGCTGCGCGCGCGCGGACCCGCGGGGCAGCTCACCAAGGACGAGCGCAAGAAGTGGCGTCAGAACGAGGACGTAATCCGCATCCTTTTTGAAGAATTGGCGCCGAACTTCAAGGATCGGCACGGCGGTTACACGCGCATCATCCGCCTGGGGCAGCGCCAGGGTGATTCCGGCAAGCTCGCGATTCTGGAGTGGGTGGATTTGCAGCCCGTGGCGGCTCCCGAACCCGAACCGGCCGAGGGCGCTCAATCGAAAATGACCAAGAGCGAATCAAAATAGGGCAAGCCCTCAACCTTGTGTCCCTTTCAACGCCTGCTCTGAGGAGCGGGCTTTTTACTTTGGAGGAGCGGATTTGTTAAAAAGTTTCGTGAGGAAAGGGCAAGTTTCGGCATAAGCTGCCGACATCACGCCCGACGACCTTTGCCACGGCGCAAAGTTTCTTGAAGGAAGGATTCCGCTGGCCTCTTTCCACCCCGCCGATGTAGCTGGGGTCAGTATTCGATTCCAGCGCGAGGTCCTCTTGGGACAGCCCTTTGGCCTTGCGCGCCTCTCGAATCCTTTGACCCAGCGTTTGCAACGAGGTTGGTCTTCTCAACCTTTGGAGCCTCTTCTAGGAGCGGATTTTCCGTCCAGTGACTATATTCACGATTTTTGCTTGCATTCCTCCGGGCAATGTGTTACGAAGGCATTGGTTCGACAGTGAACCACCCGAGGAGTTCGCGCGGGAAACCAGCAAAGTTTGTCAACAAAACATATGAAAACGATCAGACAAGGAATCCTCCCCACCGCCTGCTTGTTATTGGCGTCCGCAGTTCAAACCTTCTCGATTGAAGGGGCTCAAGCTATCCGTCCACTGCCCTGACGTGGTGCTGTCATGGCCGAGCGTGGAAGGCGAGACCTACATCGTGCAATATCGGCAGACGGTGGATACGAACTCATCCTGGATCACGCTCACCAACTATCTGCCTGCCGATGCGGGAACCAACCTGACGTTCTTCGTTCATTCCAACCAGGTGGGATGTTCGTCCGGCGGTTCGTTCAGTGGTGGCGGAAGCAGCGGTGGCCCGGCGGCGCCGGACAGCGCCATGATGCAAGCGACCGTAGATACGATTGCGCCCGTGACCCAACTGGACGACGCCACGATTTTGTTTTTGGCGCAACACGAGGTTTTCCCGCCGTACGCTTGGGACCGGGAGCACCGACCCCCGTATGTTTGGGAACTGGAAGCCCGTCCGCCATTCCCATGGGATCCGGGTGCTATCCGGCCCGCGGAGATTGAAAGTTCGCCTGTTCGGACCCTTGCGCCGTCGGGAGTCAGTTTCAACTCCTACGCGGAGAATGAGCCGCAACCGGAGGGCGATGGCGACGATGGCGGAGACCCGCCAAGCTACGGCTTTTATCGAGTGGTGCGCGATGGCGTGCATTTCTTCGGGTTAACGAATGGCGCAGTCCTGAGCGGTAACGTAACGTTCCCCATCGAAATATGCTTCGACGACGGAGTAAGCGTTGACGGCTTTTATGTGTCCACCGGCACCACCAATGAGACTTTTCCACTAAACGGCTTCGAGATTGATGATGTGACGAATGGTCTGCCCACCAAAGCGTTTTGGGATACGCGGCAAGTCACCAATGGAACCTATCAACTCTTTTTGGGCTGTCAGTATGATGAGAGCGGATACTTTGAAGCGCCGCCGGTGTCTGTGGCCGTCTCAAACCTGATCTGGTTTCCGGACTCGTGGAACGTGGCCGGATATTATCTCGACGTCGAAGCGCAGTCGGTTCACACGAACGGGACCTATCACGTGGATATTTACGATGACACCGGGTTCAACGTGCTGCAGGTGGACGGCACGAACGATGCGGAGGGCTTCATCACCTACGGCGGCTACCGGGGGTTCTTGGTGATAAACTACGATGAATACGGCGAACAATACCCCAGCACCTATTACGCGGTGGCCGTGCGCACCGCGCCGGCGGGCGGCGGTGCGACCGCCGCGACCGCCAACGTCGTCAAGGCAGAATTCGTTTGGCCGAGGAGCAGCGGGGGCTGGACGAAGTTTGCGATCGGGTATCAGCCGGTTTTCGGAAACCCGGTTTATGGCGGCGTAAATGCCGTGCTCTTGCAATCCATGATCCAAAACGTTTACGAGTCGGCTCAAAACCGCCCCGGCGGGTTGGGGGTGATCCGCGGCAGCGATCAAAACCCCTTCGAGCTGTGGAGCATGTATGATTTCAGCAATCTGCTGCTGGTCTCTGATTTGCGCGACGACCAGGTGCGCAACTTTTACTACTTCGGTCATGGCGGGGCCAGGACTGTTGGGAATCGGGTGCCCAAGAACCATTTCCCCAACCCCGCGTACATCGGGACCAGCGACCTGACTCTCGTGTTGCGCAACAATTTGAAGGACCCGCTGGCCGATACCAACGCCCATCCCTTCCGCTTTGTCTGGGTGGATTCATGCGAGACGGCCAATGGCGACCTCTGCAAGGCCTTCGGCATTCCCAAGCAAAAGAACATGCCCGCCAGCGCGTTCAACAACCGTGGCGTGCGATACCGGGCCTTTATGGGCTGGGACGAAAAGTTTGTGGGCGCTTGGGGTGCCGTCAACGAAACACACCTCACATTTGTCAGCGACTTTTGGTGGGGATGGCAGCTGACTGACACAAACGGCTGGCCGTTCACGTTGCGCCGAGCCGTCGACTATGCTGCGAAAAAAAGGGACATTTTGACAGAGAAGCCGTCTTGGGCAAAACACTTGATCATTTACGGCTATGAGGGGCTTATTTGGTCTGATTGATACCGTGCTGTAAAATGAAACCATGCTTGTTGATCCTCTCTCTGCTCGCAGCGATTCAACTGCGGGCGGAGACAAATGGTGTCGTTTCATCCAACTCCTGGTCAGCAGAGCACCGCCGGGCATTGGTCGAGCCTGTGCCGGAGAATCGGTTCGCCGCCTCGCGGTTCGCGGCGCGTTACGGGCTTGTGCCCACGAACACGCTTGCGTTCCGGGAATATGCGCTAGACCTGCTGCTTGCCCAAGCCAATCTGGTCAACGAGAACTGGCACCTCGGCCTGCCACGGCCGCTCACGTCGGATCATGTCACCGGTTTCTACGCCGTGCCCCAAATCACCGGCGTGAAAGGCTCCATCATGATCAGCAACCGGTTCAGATTCTCCATTGAAAATGGAAAGTTGCAATCGTTCCGCGATGACCTCTACTCGTCGGCTATCTTGTCGCAAAGCCCACCGCCGCCGACACCACCGGCAGCAACCACCAACGGCCCCACGCGAACGGTGGTTGCCAAAGGTGAGGCAACTCCGGGGCAACTGGCCCAAGCGGCGGTTTTACGGGCGGTTGACCAAAAAGTGGCGGCGCTGGCCAAGATGACCAACTGGCTGACCAAGGAGACGGCCGTACAGGTCGCGCGGGACGCACTTCACGGGCTTGGGTTCACGGAACAGCAACTGCATCTGTGCGAGACTCCCAGCGTAGAGCAGTTCACCTACACACCGCCGCGCAGCACCCAAAGTTGTCCCCTGCCGCTCTATACCGTCAGATGGCGCAAATTGGGCAGCGATTGGTTTGCGGTCGAGATGGAGGTTTCCGGCGTGACGCGGACCGTAGTGGACTACTTCAGTGCCTCAGCCTACATGCGAGTGATCCCAGTGCCGACCAATTATTTTGAGATGCTTGGCGTGCCGCCGACACCGAGGCTGTGGGGCAAACAATATGGCTACGACCCGATTAACACCGATGAGTTTCAGCAGTTCGCCCGCGGTTTTTTGGCGGAAAAGGCCAACTGGCTGAACGAAAAATGGAGGCTGGGCTTGTCCGGGCCGATCACGACGAACAGCCTAGATTATTGTGAAGCAACCCCGTTCACGAACCGGTTTGCCGTATGGGGGCAAATCAGCAACCGTCTTTATCTTCAAATCACAGGTGGACGACTCGAGCTCTTTCAGGACTACAGGCGGGAGAGCGGCGAAATGACCCGTCCCAAAGAAAGGATGCAGGCGACGCTCAAAACGCGCAACCAGTTGACAAAGGCCAAGGCGCTGGCGTTGGCCCGCGAGGCGCTCCGCCAGCTCGGCCTGGATGAACAGAAACTGCATCTGCCGGCCCCCCGCGTGACTCAGGTGCAAGACAGTTTCCCGGATGACGAGAACGAGACGAAGCTCTACAATTTGCCCTTTTACGAGGTTATGTGGGGTGGTGGAGAGACCGAGTATCCTTTGTTGGCCATGGAAGTGTCAGGTCTCACCAAGACCGTGACGAGGTTTGTGGATAATAGGATAGAAATTCCGGGATTTGCCTTGCCAACGAACTATCTTCAAATACTCGGACTACAGTGCCAAACCAATGCGCCTTCCGCCGAGCCGCCGCCATTGCGTCAGGAAATTAAAAGATAGCGAGACAATGGCGTGAAGATTGGCCGCATAAATCGGCGATGCGGGGTGTTCATCCTCTTAGGGATACTCCCTTTGCTGGTGAACGCGGTCTGGCATCCCTTTGAGCCGCGTTGTCAAGGGAAACGGCTTTCCGCGTGGGCGAAAGACATATTGAACTGGGAGCTTTGGGAGGATTCGGACGCGCAGCAATGGCGCGAAGCTCAAGTGAAGCGGGATGAAGCCTTCGAAGCAATCCGCCACATCGGCACCAAAGCCTTGCCTTTGGCGCTGAAGTATTGCCGCGCGAAAGATTCCGCACTGAAGGAAAAGCTGAAGGACTGGGCGAACAGGCAGAAGGTTTTTGAGGTCCATCTTCTGGACGACACCGACTATCAGAGAATGGGTGTCAAAATCTTCGAGGCTTTGGGGCCCGTCGCCAAACCGGCCATTCCGTCGCTCATCAAACTGTTTCAGGAAAAAGACGAGGGTGTTTTCGGGGCCGCAGGCGCCGCCTTGCATGCCATCGGCCCCGCGGTGGTTCCTCCTTTGATTGCAGCATTGACCAACGCCAATGAGCGGGTGCGCCTGGGCGCGGCGATGACCCTCGGGGCTTTTGAAGCGCAAGCGCGAACGGCGGTGCCAGCGCTGATTCGGAGCTTGGGCGACGACAACCCACAGGTGCGGGCCACCGCAGCCTGGTCCCTTGGGCAAATCAATCAGGATTCTGATTTGGTCGTTCCCGCTTTGCTTCCCTGCCTCAAAGACAAAGATAGGGGTGTGCGGGACTGCGCCGCCATGGCTTTGGGCCACATCGGCAAGCAACCAGAGGCGGTGGTGCCCGCTTTATTGGCCCGCATCGAAATGGGAACCAACGCGCCCGTGCTTTCTCCCTCAATGATTTGGCCGATTGGCCGCTTTGGCACGAATGCGAAACCGTGGTCTCCAGTGCTGGTCAAAATGATCGAATCAAACCGGTTTGGGATGTTTTCCGGTTCTGCCTTGAGCGCGCTCAAGAGAATTGATCCCGAAGCCGCAGAGCCACTCATCCAAAAACGCGAATTCATGCGCACCAACGCGCCGCCGAGTTTTCATCCGAACGTGCCTCGCGACACAGATTGAGTGGTCTCGTTCACCGCAGCAATAACACCACAAACGCGATCACGACAAGGATTGCGACGGCCCACCAGAACCACGGCACACCGCGCGGAATCGGTTTCCCTTTGCCGAACTCGCGGTTCACGAAATCGTCGTAGTCAAATTCCTCGTCGGGCAGGCCGAGGTTGTCGGCGTGCGCCCTTTCCGACCAACCGGTCTGTTCATCCGCGCCGCATTCAGGGCAAGCCTTGGCGTTGGCCGGCACTTCAGCGCCGCAGTTGGGGCAGACCGCTGGAGACATCGGTGGCTGATGAGCCGTTGTCGCTGGCATTAGTCCACGCTGGAACACAGCCAGGCCGCGTATTTTTTGTTGATCCGGCTGATGGGCAGCGCAATGAACTCCGGCGTGTCGTAAGAATGTTTCGCCAGAACGAGTCGCTCCAACTGTTTCAACTTCGCGGTCTTGGTTTTCAGCAATAACAGCACTTCGTTCCCTGTTTCAATTTTCCCCTGCCACCAGTAATGCGACTCGATTTTCGGGATCAGGTTCGCGCAGGCAATCAAGCGGGCCTTCAACGCGGCGTCTGCAATCTGGCGCGCGGCCTTCAAGTCCGGCGCTGTCACCAGCACGAGTGAGAATGTTTGATTCGCCTTCATTCGGAGCAGTCCGATGCTATTTCTGGCGGGGACACGGAGCAACAATCAGTTTTGCGGCTCCAACCGATGTCGCCCAGCCCGATTGCGGCGGCAAAATGTCCGTCAACTTCGCCGGTGGGGCCGTTCCCTTAGTCGGCGTATTTCACACTGCAACCGTAAGACTTCGTCTGCGCGACGGCCACGGGTTTGCCGTCCAACAGTTCGTTGACCGCTTCCCGGACGTAGTTGCGGGCTTTGCGCGGGTCGTGGTTGGGTGTGGGCTGGTCGTCAATCGCGCCTTGGTACACCAGTACGCCGTCCTTGTTGATGACGAACACGTGCGGCGTGGTCTTCATGCTGTAGGCCCGGCCGATTTGCCCGGAACTGTCGTCCAGCCAGGCCGTGGCCTTGGTCTTCAGCGACTCCCACTCTTTTTTCGCCGCCTCGGGCGTGCGGTGGCTGGGATGTTTCGGATTCACCGAGTTGACCAGCAGCCACACCACTCCCTTGCCCGTCAACTCGGCCTGCAGGTCTTGCATCGCGCCGGTCTTGAAATGGTTCGCGCAGAAGGGACAATCGTAGTTGTAAGACTCCAGCACGACGACCTTACCTTTGTAGTCGCTCAACTTGTGGGTCTTGCCGTTGATGTCCGTGCCGATAAAATCGGGAGCCGGCTTGCCGACTTCCGCGGCGGCGAAGGCGACGCTGGCCGCGCCCAGCAATGCGAGAAATGTGATGGCTAGTTTCATGGTCATTTGATTTGTTTTGAGCGAAACATAGCCCACAACTTGCGGCTGTCAAAAAGCAGGCCGCCGCCAGGCGTGCGGGCTGCGGGCGGTGCATGTCATCTTCTGAGGGACGGCCGTCCCACGGAGGCTGGATCACCAGCGGACGGCGTGGACGCCGTCCCTCCCACTCGCCGGCGTTATTTCGTTCCGGGAGGGCGCTCGTCCTCGAGCGCCGGTGGATTTCCCACCGGCAGCAGAAACGTGTTCAAACTCACTTTACACTTGAAAAATCCTATGGACTTCTGATACAAAAGCGCGGTTCCGGCCAAGCTGCACATCGGAGCGTGGGTTTGGCTGGAACCGGGAAAACGAGAAAAGACTCCATGAGCCGTTCCGTTCGAGCCGGGACCGGCGTCGTGGCCTTGAGTAGTTCGGAGCGAGACCAGTAGGAATTCTGCACACTCAAAGGAGACAAAAACATGAACTCGACGAAATCCATATTGACGTTCCTCATCTTCACTCTGCTGAGTTTGCTCAGCGGCATCGTCACGGCTGCGCCTCTGGGCACGGCCTTCACCTACCAAGGCAAGTTAACCGACGGCGGCGCGCCCGCCAACGGCAACTACGACCTCAAGTTCACCCTGTTCGACGCGGCGACCAACGGCAATCAAGTCGGCGTTACGCTCACCAACGTGGCCATCGCCGTCAGCAACGGCTTGTTCACCACCACGCTTGACTTCGGGGCCGACGCCTTCAGCGGCGATACGCGCTGGCTCGAGATCGGCGTGCAAACCCAATGACCCGGGCCCGTTCGTGCTGTTGAGTCCGCGCCAGCGGCTCACGCCGACGCCTTACGCGCTGTTCGCGCCCAACGCCGGCAGCGTGGCGGCGTCCAACCTGGCTGCTTCAAAGCTTGCTCGACAACTTTTTTGAATTCATCACGAGTCATTGACTTGCCAAAATATTTTCCGGCTCAACCCATTTCCCATGTTCGCGAATCAAATCCACGAGGCGTTCCACGGCTTCGGCTTCGGGGATGTTGAATTTGATGGGCGTCTTGCCGACGTAGAGATTGATCTTGCCCGGCGCGCCGCCCACGTAGCCGAAGTCCGCGTCGGCCATTTCGCCCGGGCCGTTCACGATGCAGCCCATGATGGCAATCTTCACGCCCTTGAGATGCTCCGTGCGCGCCTTGATGCGCGCGGTCACGGTCTGCAGGTTGAACAGCGTCCGCCCGCACGACGGGCACGCGACGTAATCGGTCTTGAACGAACGACAGCCCGCCGCCTGCAAAATGTTGTAAGCCAGCCGCAGCGATTGTCCGCCGCCGGATTCGCTGCGCACCAGAATCGCGTCGCCGATGCCATCTGCCAGCAACGAGCCGATGACCACGGAGGCGCGCAGCAACGCGATCTTCGGCTCAAGAACCTCGTAGCCGCCGACGTGAGGAGGCGGATTGCCTGCGCCTGAAAAATCCGCCTCGTTACCTCGGCAGCTACCAAACTGCACGCCGTCTTTCAGCAGAATCGGGTTGTTCCGACCAAGCCGCTTCAACTTCGCCGCGAGCAGGCGGAATGCGGTGATGGCCGGTAATTGCACGCCGTCCTTCACCGTGACGAGCCCGGACAAGTCGGGGTTGATGTCGAAGTCCTGCGTCGGATCAATCTCCGCGACGTTCAAGTCTTCGTAAACCGCTTCCGGCTTCACGTCGGCTTTTGGACGAATCTTCGGTGCAACTTTGTCCCACGTCGCGCGGGTGACGACGACGCGGATGAGTTGCTCGCCGCCGCATTTGACGCCGGGCGCGAGTTCAATTTCGGGCGTTTGACGGCGCTCGAAGTGGAACGGATCGAATGGAAAAGCGTTTGGAGTTCCGCCTTTAGGCGGCACGGCATCACCTGCCACCCGGACCGCCTGAAGGCGGAACTCCGAACATGTCAACTTCGGCACTTGCTCGAGCAAATCGCGGCAGACTTCAATCTCGCGTGGTGAATCTTCCGTGAGCGAAACGCGGATGGTGTCGCCCAGCCCGTCGCACAGCAGCGAGCCAATGCCGATGGCGCTTTTGATGCGGCCGTCCTCGCCCTCGCCCGCTTCGGTCACCCCGAGGTGGATGGGATAATTCCAATCCGGTCCTTCCTGCTCCAGCCGCGCGACGAGCAGGCGATAGCACTCGATCATCACCTTCGGGTTGCTGGCCTTCATCGAGAATTTGAAGTTGTGGAAGTCGTGCTGGCGCGCGATGCGGGCGAACTCCAGCGCGCTCTCGACCATGCCGAGCGGCGTGTCGCCGTAGCGGTTCATGATGCGGTCGGAGAGCGAGCCGTGGTTCGTGCCGATGCGCAAGCAACGGTTCAGCCTTTTGCACTCCAGCACTAGGGGCGCGAACTTTTCTTCGATGCGCTTCAACTCGGCGGCATATTGCTCATCCGTGTATTCCTTGGTCGCAAACTTCTTCGAGTCGGCGTAGTTGCCGGGGTTGACGCGGATAACCTCGACCCATTTCACCGCCTCCATCGCGGCTTCAGGTTTGAAGTGGATGTCGGCGACAATCGGCGCGTTGCAGCCGCGCTTGCGAAGTTCCGCCACAATGTTCTGCAAATTCGCCGCGTCCTTCACCGTCGGCGCGGTGATGCGCACGAGCTGGCAACCGACGGCGACGAGGTCGAGCGTTTGCTTCACGCACTCAGCGGTGTCCATGGTGTCGCATGTAAGCATGGATTGCATGACCACGGGCTGGTCGCCGCCGATGATGACCCCGCCCCTCTTCGGGTCGCCGACGATGACCTCACGCGTTTTGCGACGCCGATAGAAGAAAGGCGACTCGCAGTATTTCATTACGGAGACGTGGGAGACACGGTAGCGGGCGGCTTCTTCGGCGTGAACTTGACTTCGTATTTTTTCGTCTGGCTCCAAGGCAGGTCCTGCACGTCATAGAAGGACACGTAGAGGATGTAGCCGATGACAACCACGGCGCAGGTGTTCAAAACGGCGGAAAGCACCTTAGCATTCACGGGGCGGCGACGGACAGCATCCAGTATTGCCAGCAAGATGTGGCCACCATCAAGCACCGGGATGGGCAGCAGATTGAGCAGTGCAAGATTCACATTCAGGATGACGCTGAACCAGATCGCCTGGCGCCAGCCGTGCTCACTCTCAAAAAGTATGTAATAAATCCGAAGGATCCCCACCGGCCCGGACAGGTGTTGCGGTCCTATGTCCGACTTGCGGGAGAGCAACGCCTGGAAGGTGCTGACCATGGAACTCACACTCGTCTCGATCTGCTGGACCGGTTTCGGGTGATCCAAAGTCCACTTGCCCTTCAGATCCCACGCCACTCCGATCAACGCACGCCTTTCGTCGGCGGGGAAATCCGGCGGGAAAATCGGCATCTCGGGCGTGACTAAAACCGCAAACGTCTGCTTGCCCCGCTGAATAGTCAGCGAAATCCGAGTCGTGCCGTGTTCCTCGATGTACTCGCCGAGCGCCTCCGGGCAAAGCAACGGCTGGCCGTTCAGGCCGACGATGACGTCGTTGGCTTTCAAACCGGCCCCCGCCGCGGGGCTGTTCGGCTCGACTCGGGCAACCAACGGCGTCTTTTTCGGATAAATCTGAATCTGGCGCAGCGATCTGCGTTCGAGCGCCTTGGTGTCCTCCCTGACCCAGTCGCTTTGAACCATGAGCCGCTGGCCGTCGCGTTCGACTTCGATGGGGATCTTCTCGCCTTCACTGCTCACGATCCGCCACATGACGGTGTCACCGATGCCGGAGAAGCGCGTGACCTTATGGCCGTCCACCGATAGGATTTTGTCGCCTGCTTTCAAACCGGCCTTTGCCGCCGGCGAATTCCGCTTCACGTAGCCGATGACCGTCGTCGTGTCCGCCTCGCTCACCGGCCGGCCGACAAGCCAGACAATTCCCGCGAAAACAACCGCCAAGGCGAAGCTGAAAAGCGGTCCGGCAAAGGCGACAATGGTTTTGTCCAGAGGGGGCGCGGGCGGAAGGTTCTTGAATTTGTCATCAATCCTTCCCTCGATGCTCTCCATGGGCGCCATTTGCGGCAGCGAGACGAAACCGCCGGCCGGAATGCAGCCCAGACAATAAGCGACGCCCTTGATTTCCTTCCGCCAGATCGGTTTTCCGAACCAAATCCCGAAGCGGTCCACCGCCATCCCGCGCCAGCGGGCGGCCAGAAAGTGCCCGAGTTCGTGCGCGATGATCAGCACGTTGAACAGCAGCAGCACTTCCAAAAAAATGAAAACGACTTTCAAGACGGCCATGTTCTGAAACAAACCAGCCCCCATGCGGGGCGGGCTGAATATATCAGGGAATCTCTGAGCCGCAATCACAGAGGCGCTGGAGTTCACGCTTCAGCGTGCCGCCCGCCCGGACAACCTAAAAGTTGAACTCCAACGCCTCGCGTCGCGCCCAGCCGTCGGCCTCCAGAATTTGCTCCAGCGTTGGATGGGCGACGACCTGATGGCGTTCCATCGTGCGCCGCACGGTCTCGGTGATTTGCGGGAAGTTGATCTGGCCATTCACAAAGGCTTCGACCGCCACTTCGTTTGCCGCGTTCAACACGGCGGGCAATGTCCCGCCGACCTCCCCGGCCCGGCGCGCCAGCAGCAGCGACGGAAACCGATCGAGGTCAGGCTCTTCAAACGTGAGGCTTCCAAGTTTCGCCAGGTCGGTCTGCACGCGTTGGCTGGGCGCGCGCTCGGGATAGGTCAGCGCGTATTGAATCGGCAGGCACATGTCCGGCGTCGAAAGCTGCGCGAGAATCGAGCCGTCCACAAATTCCACCATCGAGTGGATCACGCTCTGCGGATGCACGAGCACGCCGACGCGCTCGATGCCGATATCAAACAGCCAGCGCGCCTCGATCATCTCCAACCCTTTGTTGAACAGGGTCGCCGAATCAATCGTGATCTTGCGACCCATTACCCACGACGGGTGTTTGAGCGCGCGCTCAATGGTAATGTGGGGAAATTCCTCCTTGGGCGTGTTGCGGAATGGCCCGCCGGACGCCGTGAGCCAGAGTTTGCGGACCGACTCCGGCGGCTTGCCGTCGAGGCATTGAAAAATCGCCGAGTGCTCGCTGTCCACCGCCAGCACTTGCACGGCGTGCTTGCGGGCTTCGCTCATCACGATTTCACCGGCCATGACGAGAATTTCCTTCGACGCGATGGCGATGTCCTTGCCAGCGCGAATGGCGGCGAGTGCCGGCTTCAAACCTGCCGTCCCGACAATGGCGATGAGCACGATGTCCGCGCCCGGCAGCCTGGCGAGCTTCACCAAACCGTCTGTGCCGCAGTAAACCTCTGTCGAGGTGCCGAGGAGATCGCGCAATTCCTTCGCCTTGGCCGGGTCGTTGATGGAGACGGCTTCCGGCCGGTGTTTGCGCGTTTGTTCAAGCAGCAATTCGACGTTGTTGCCTGCGGCCAGACCGAGCAGGCGAATCCGGTCCGGCAAATCCTCGGCCACCTTCACGGTGCTGGTGCCGATCGAGCCGGTGCTGCCCAATAGAACGACGTTCTTCATTTACGATTTACGATATACGATTGACGTGGCTGCGGGAGGTGCGGGCCGTTTTTGCGGATGAAACGACTATGGCCAACAACTCATTTCCCTCCTTCATCAATTCGCGGAGGCGGGAGGCTTTGACGAAGCCGTTGTCCGCAAGCAACTCCATCCAGAACAACGATTCATCGCACTCCTCTTCCACGACACGAAGTTTGTTGATGAAGTCGGCGGTGGACTTCGCGCGGCAAACTGCGCGATAGTTCGCTCCGACGGACGTTCCACTTCTTAGCAGTTGCTGACCAAGAATACGTGCAATCCAGTTGTTCGGCAGCGCTCCACACAGCTTCACGACGCGATTTGCATACGCCTTCGTCCGGGTTTTCATTCCCTCGCGAGTCATAAAGATTCAGGTTTTTCTGCCTGCGCAAGGATGGTTCAGCGCACGTCAATCGCAAATCGTAAATCGTAAATTCTTCAGGGATGTGTCAGCACGTGCCGCAGATACAAATACATGATGGGCGCATTGAACAACAAGCTGTCGAGCAAGTCGAGAATGCCGCCGATGCCCGGGAAAAACTTCCCGGAATCCTTGACGCCCGCCTCACGCTTGAACAGCGATTCGATCAAGTCGCCCACGACCGCCGCCGCGCCCAGCAGCAGGCCCAGAACGACCGCGTGAACCGTTTTCATGCCTGGCAGATGCGCGGCGGCAAAGTGAGCGAACAACAGGCTGGCCAGCACCGAGCCGATGATTGCGCCGCCAAAGCCCTCCCACGTCTTGCCGGGGCTGATGCGCGGCATCATCTTGTGCCGCCCGATCAGCGAGCCGACCGTATACGCTCCGGTATCGCTGAATTTCGTGACGAGGATGAGGTAAAGCACATAAAACCTGCCGTCGCCGCCGATGGTCGGGAAGAAATTGACTTCCTGAATGAAATTCAGCAGCCACGGCACATACATCAACCCGAAAAGCGTCGTGGAAATCGCGAGGATGCCCACGGTGTTGGTCTTGGAGACGAGCTGGCGAATGCACAAGCCCAAGACCAGGAAGATCAGCAGTGCCGCCTCGAAGTCGTTGGCGCGCGACGGCGTCGCGCAAATGCCCAGCTTGCCCGTGCAATGCAGGAACGTGCCGAGCATCAGCACGATCCCGCCCCAAACGCCCAGCCACTTGAAGCAAGCCAGCCCGCGCTTCTCCACCAGCCCATAGAACTCCATCAACCCCAATGCACCCAGCAGCGTCATGATGGCCAGGAACAAGTAGTTCGACACAAACTCGCTGCCGGAAAACAGTGCGGCCAGAAGTATGGTCCATAACACGACAAAACTGAGCAGGCGTCGAAAAAAAACCTTCGCCTTGGAAGGTTGCGGCGCAGGAGCGGTCTCAGACATCGGAGCCGAGGGTAGCAACGGCGTGGACGATTGCCAATTTCCAATTGCCGCCGGGCCCAGTCCGCCTGGAAGTTGGCCGTGCGCTCGCGGAGGCGGGCGACGGGGCACACTTCTCGAAGTGTGCCCGCGTCGCCAAGCGCCCACCAGCGTTGGCGATGTGGTCCGCCCTGGAGGCATACTTTGCAGCGTATGCCGGACCCGCAACTAGGCACATGACACCTGCAACCGCTGGATGCTCGACGCCGCACCCGCCCAAAGACCAAGCGGCCATTGGAAGCTGGAAATCTCAAACCCCGCCGAAGCGCCGATGCCTTCGGGCGTATTCCTCCAGCGCGGCAAAGAATTGCGGCTTGCGGAAATCCGGCCAAAACACGGGCTGGAAAAATATCAGGCGGCTACCACTTCCACGCGGGCGGCAAATCCAAGTTGCCGGAGCAACTGTTCGCAATCTTCCCAACTCAACCCAAACGCCCGCACGTCCGACACGCCAAGTCGCGCGACCACGCCGGATAAAGTTCCGGCGTCGCGGCCGCCAAACGTCCCTTCCATCATGGCGTTCTCCGCCCAATCCACCAACTGCGGGAGCGTAATCTCATGGTGGAGATAGGCTGTAATTTTATCGGCGACTGTTTTCTTCGTAACCGTCATAGTGTCACGCTACGCCTTTCGGTGGCCTTTATCCACCGGAAATTTCTCATGGACTTCGACGAGATTTCCGAAGTGATCGTGAATTTCCTGATAAAACGACGCGGTCTGCTCGCTGGCATCCACTTCCTTCACGTAGCGCGCTTTCCAACCGCTGCGCCCCGTCAATTCATACCAACAACGTCGCTTGCCGCCCCGCAAATCCTGCCAGTTGCCAAATTTCTTTTCGTTTTGCCGGCGAGTACTCACGTTGAGTAAACGAGAAAATTGTTTCCGCTAAACGCCGCCGAACCGCCGATGCCGCCGGGCGTATTCCTCCAGCGCGGCATAGAATTGCGGCTTGCGGAAATCCGGCCAGAGCGTGGGCGTGATGACCAACTCGGCGTAGGAAATCTGCCAGAGCAGGAAATTGCTCACGCGCATCTCGCCGCTCGTCCGGATCAGCAAGTCGGGATCGGGCCAGTTGCGCGTGTAAAGGTGTTGCGAGACGACTTCATCGTTGATGTCGGCGGGATCGAGCTTGCCGCGCTGCACTTTCTCGGCAATGGCGCGGACGGCATCCACGATCTCCGTCCGCCCGCCGTAGCTGAGCGCCATGATGAGCGTCAGGCCGTTGTTTTTCGACAACGTGGCAATGCTCCTTTTCAAGTGTTCCTGCACCGTTTCCGGCAACCGGTAGATGTGACCAATGACCTCCAGCTTCACGTTGTTCTTGTTCAACTCGGGCGTCTCGGTCTTGAGATAATGAACGAGATATTTCATCAGCGCGTCCACTTCGTCCTTCGGGCGGTTCCAATTCTCCAGCGAGAAGGCGTAGAGCGTGAGATACTTGATGCCGAGTTCGCCCGCGGCTCGAATGACAACGCGCGCCGACTCCGCGCCCATGCGATGGCCCTCGACGCGGGGCAAGTGCCGCTGCCTGGCCCAGCGCCCGTTGCCGTCCATGATGATGGCCACGTGGCGCGGCAGGCCGGCTTTGGCGTCGGCGCTAAGATGCGGAGTCGGTGTGCTCATACCGCGGCGAGTTGCAAGTTGAAGGTTGAAAGTTGCAGGTTGAACGCGCTGCGCTGTTCGACACCCGCAAACTTGGAACCTTCAACCTGAACCCCGCAACTCATACAATGATCGTCTGTTCGCGTGCCGGCGCTTCCGTTTGCGCGTCCCGCTTCACTTGAGCAATGCGGCAAAGCCTGCCCGCTCAAAATGTTTGTCGCCGGTCAGCGCATCCGTCACGCTTCGGTCGCGCATGATGACAAAGGAAACGCAATCGGTCAGCGTCCATTCCTTGTCGGCGTGCTGGTGATAAAGGGCGAGAGCGCGGTCCAGCAATTCGCGGGAGGCCGGAACAATTTCGCAGGCGGCGGTCTGGCGCAAGTGCAAGATGAAGTCGCGCACGCGCGAACGGGATTCGGATTCAGCCAATGCGTCGGCAACTTCCATCAGCACCCAATCGGAGGTCAGGAGGCGGGCGCGAAAATCGCGGGAAAATTTCAAGACGCGCTCGTGGTGCTGGTCGCGCCGGTTCAGCCGCGCCACAAAATAAAAGGCATCGGCAAAAACCACCTTCATGGCCGGGAATGACCGTGAACGTAATGGTCGAGATTGGCGGCGAGATCGGCGGGCAGATCATCGGCCATGCCGTCAAATTCCTTGAGGGTGTCCAGGAGCGTGGGCGATTGCTCGTCCACGGGTTCGATGCGCACAATCGTGCCCGATTTCCACGGAACATCCTTGGGAAGTTTGATCAATCCCTTTTCGACGACGGCAGTGATGCTCATGGCCGGGAAGATAGCAGATTTTGCGCGCAATTGACAATTTCATTTAACGGCCTTGCGCGACAGGCTGCGTTTATCCGCGAAATCTGCGAACAACTTTTGTCTCAAACAAAGATCGTCTGCTCGCGCGCCGGCCCAACCGATGCGATGGACAGCCGCGCACCCGTCAATTCGGCGATGGCTTTGAGGTACATGCGCGCTTTCGGCGGCAGTCCTTTCCACATTCGCACCTTGGAAGTCGGCGTGCGCCAGCCTTCGAACTCCGCATAGATCGGCTCGCACTCCGACAGCACTTCGGCATCGCTGGGAACGTAATCGTAGCGCGCTTTGCCGATGCGGTAGCTGATGCAGACTTTGATCGTCTCGACCGCATCGAGACCATCGAGGTTCGTCACGGCCAGTTCGTCAATCCCGTTGACCATCGTCGCGTGCCGCGTGGCCACCGCGTCGAACCACCCGCAACGACGCGGGCGGCCAGTCGTCGCGCCAAACTCGCGGCCCATCGCGTGCAGCATGTCGGCGATCTCAGCGTTCTCCGTCGGCAGCGGCCCTTCGCCCACGCGCGTGGTGTAAGCCTTCATCACGCCAACGACTCGATCCATGCGATGTGGCGGCACGCCCGATCCCGTGCATGCGCCACCCGCTGTCGTGTTCGACGAGGTCACGAACGGATACGTGCCATGGTCAATGTCCAGAAACGTTCCCTGCGCGCCTTCAAACAGGATGTTGTCGCCGCGCTGACAGGCTTCGCTCAGCAGAGTTACCGTGTTCGCCACAAACCGTTTGAGATAGTCGCCCGCCGCGCGATAGGCGGCGTGGACTTCCTTGAATCCCGCCAAGCGGGACGGCTTGGCGCCGAACGCTTTCAGCACTTCGTTGTTTTCTTCGATTCGCCGTCGCAGTTTTTCCTTGAACCGCTCCCGGTTCACAAGGTCAATCACGCGCAACCCCACGCGCGCCGCTTTGTCGCCGTAGGCGGGGCCGATGCCGCGCTTCGTGGTGCCGATCTTGTGTTTGCCTTTGAGAATTTCGCGCTGCTCATCGAGTTCGCGGTGATACGGGAAAACAAGGTGTGCCGTCTCGCTCAGCACCAGGTTGCCGTCCACTTTCACACCTTGCTTCCGCAGCCCTTTGATTTCGTCCACGAGGCTGACGGGGTCCACCACCACGCCGTTGCCGATCACGCAAAGCTTGTTCCTGCGCAGGATGCCCGACGGCACGAGGTGCAAGACGTATTTCCGCCTGCCGATGAAAACGGTGTGGCCGGCGTTGTTGCCGCCGGCGTAGCGCACAACGATGTCGGCGTCTTCGGTCAAGACGTCAATGATCTTGCCTTTGCCTTCGTCGCCCCACTGGGCGCCGACCAGAATCGTGTTCGACATGTTCGTTACATCGTTGAATCGTTGAACCGTTAAATCGTAGTCGGTTCAACCGTTTAACGGCTTAACGATTCAACGCAGCCGCTTTGCGGCAACAAAAATCCCCGAACGTGAATTCGGGGCAAAGCTCACTGTCTTTGCCGCGTGAAACTAGAAGAGCCCTCAAGTGCTGTCAATCTTGGAGATAAATTTTTACTGAGAAATGAGCCGGAAGAACATATTACTTACTTGTTGGGAAAGAACGATCTGACTGCGCGCTCCCACAGTTGTCGGAACGTTCTGTAGTGCTCCCCAAAAATCCGACCAGTGGTTAAGCTAAGAAAACAACCACTGGTATGATCGAAAAGACAAGCAAACGAACACGCAAACGGCACAGCGCGGAGTTCAAGGCCAAAGTGGTCGTCGCGGCGCTGCGCGAGGATCAAACCCTCAATCAACTGGGCGCGGAGTATGGCGTCCATCCCGTCGTCATCAGTGATTGGCAGAAGCAGGCGCTCTTTGCCCTGCCAGGCGTCTTTGGCCAGCGTCTCCGACGCGAGGCGGAGGCGACTGCTGCCCGGGAGTGCGAACTCTTCGAGCAGATCGGGCGCTTGGAGATGGAAAACGGCTGGCTTAAAAAAAAACTCGGCCCTCTCGCTTGAGGCCCGGCGCGCCATGATTGACTCGCACGACACGTTTTCGGTGCGCCGCCAGT
>Ga0315289_10001602_pt1 | contig 35259 bp, 38 predicted proteins | sample YL17G11_40_MG_FD_203452 | JGI IMG/M metagenome (GOLD analysis project Ga0315289, IMG submission 203452) | Sediment microbial communities from Yellowstone Lake, YNP, Wyoming, USA - YL17G11_40 | ecosystem: Environmental > Aquatic > Freshwater > Lake > Sediment | place: USA: Wyoming | collected...
CCGAAGCTCCCGATTCCAGCACGCCGCGTACGGCGCGGGAACGAATTGCCAGGAATGCCACATGCAGGACACGTGGTCCTACGCCCACAGCCCCGCATGGTTCAACATCCAGACGGGCCGGCACGCGGGCGTCGCCTGCAGCACGTGCCACGCAAACGCGCAGGATTACCGGGAGTATTCCTGTCACGCATGCCACGCGGGGCATGCGAGCGACAACAACGGCCGCTGCCTCGACTGCCACCCGGGAGGTTTTCCCACAGGAGGCGGGGGTGACTGACGGACGGCGAACGGCGTCGCGGCTCCTTGCTCGTGCCGGCGCGGGGATCGTCGTCCTGTCGCTCTCGGCGATCGCCGCGGGGCAGACGAGCGATACGACGGCCGCACAAGGGAACGCCGCCGGCCTCACGGCCAAGGGATACCTGAGCGCCCGCTATGCCTACGTCGGCTCGTCTTCGGCGGCGACCGTATACAGCGGCATGCGCATGACCGGATCCCTCCAGCTCTCGGCGCTCTCGGACAGGATCGTTCTGAAATACCGCAGCCATCACTGGTTGAGCTTCGCACACACGGAGAAGCACGTTCTCGAGAGCCCCTTCGCGGACCGGAATATCCTCCAGACCGTTTCCCTCGAGACCGACGGCCTCCTCGTGCGCGGGCTCAAGACCACGCTGGGCCGGTTCTTTCCCGATATGGACTATGCGAGCTCTCCCGTGATCGACGGCGGGGCGCTCGCGTACGAGCGTGGAGGATTCTCCGTCGGCGGCACCGCGGGACGCATGGTCGACGTCTGGGACGGCACGGAGGAATCGAGCGACATTCTCGCGGCCGGCCAATTGCGGTATCGGACGGAGCGCCTGCGCGCGTCGGCGGGATTCCAGAGCTCCTCGTACCTCGACGTCACGCGACGAGAAATACCCGCCGGCGTGACTGTTTTCCTGAGCAGGAGCTTATGGCTCGAGGCGTACGGCGGCTACGACCTGAAATTCAAGGAAACGGTCCGGGCCGGGCTCGGTCTCTCGTGGCGCACGGACAGCGGCAGTCTGAGCCTTTCGACCTCCCAATGGCGGAATCCATTCGACCAGCTCTATCTCCTCGACAAGAGCCGGAACCTCCCCTCCTGGGGCCTCTACGCGAAGCCGGTTCCGTCGACCTACAACGACCTCCGCGTATCGAGCTCATATGGCCGCGGCGGATGGGGCGTCCGGGGAACGCTCGGCGTCATGGACGGAGTCCGCGCCGGATGGACGGCGAGCAGCTACCTCACGTCGCCTTCGTTTTTCGGATTTCGCGCGAGCGCAGGCGCGCAGGGGATGAAATCGGATTATATCGAATTCTACTCGCTCGACGCGACGGTGATGGCCCAGGTCCGGAGCGTCGCGGTCCAGCTTCAGACCCAGACCCGGAACTACGACTGGCGTTCGAGGCCGTCGAACCTGCACAACACGGACAACTACTCCGAGATCTCGGCCGAATACCCGCTGCGCCGGCATCTCTACCTGAGCGCGGCCGCGGGAGGTTTGTTCCGTACCATGGGGAACGAGGGCTTCAAACCGCAGGCCGAACTGCGCCTCATCGCGCGGCTCTGACCGGCGGTACGGAAGAGACGCTCGCCGAAGCTCAACGAAAGAACACACCCACATTGCACGGCCCGAGGGGATTCACTCAACGAGCAGGAATGCGTAGCGGTTCATTCGCTGCGAATAGTCCGAAAGCACCGTAATGGGATAACCGCAGATCCGCGCGGTCGCGAAGACATCGACGGCCATAGCCTCCGGAGTGGGGCGCGAGGAGCGCGGGTTGGTGCACTCCGCGCGCACGCCAGGGCAATCGGCGCAGATCGCGCACGAATCCATGGGTAGGAGAAACGCCTTGTGATGGCCCGCGAGGAACGTTTCCCGCTCGAGCTTAAGGAGCGCCGCGTTGATCCGCCGCGCCCAGGCAGTGCGGTCCTGCGGTTTCTTCACGGTCTTCTCGAAATGGAATATCGCCGCCGCGGTGTACTCGTCGAAGAAGCGGCGGCACTCCGGAACGGACGGAACATTCGGAGGGCAGGACGCGTTCCTCCCGTATTCCGCGCAGCCGAACATGCACTTCATCCGCACCCATTGCGACACGACGATGGCCGCGGGATCGATCCATCTGAATTCCGCGAACCCGTGCGCGGCGAAGAGCTTTTCGAGCTTCGGATATTTCCGCATCGCGAATCCGTTCCCTACGGATGAAGCCCGGACGTTCCAAACACGACCCATAGGACCGCCGCGTGGATTGCGAACCCTGCGGCAGCCGCCGCCCAGAAGGGCCGCGGCGACATCACGCGCCGGACCCGGAGCAAAAGAACCGCGCCCAATGGGATATAGAATGCGATTCCCGTCCACATGCCGGGGACATAGTACCGCATCGCCGCGCTCGCCGCAACGTGGCTTATGCCGTTTACGAAGAGGATGGTCCCGCCGCTCACGAGCGCCCACCGCCACGCCGGCGACCTCCGGGATGCCCACGTCGCAGCCGCGATGATGGCGAGACCGGCGAGGTTGATTCCAAGGAAGCCCGCGATCGAAAACCGTACACCTCCGAGGTCAATGATCCACGCCGCGAGGCCATGCCCGCCGAAGGCTTCTTCCACGACATGGGCCGAGTATGCGATCGGCAACAGCCATACCCATCGCCCGATGGGCGCATCACGGCGTTTGACGTTCCCGAGGTTCATAGGAGTGCTCACCCCCTATCGGTTCGACGATGATCAGCGCGGGCGCAGCCCGTCGGCCCGTCCCGCACCATCCGACCCCGCTTCCTCCTCCCCGATCATGTACTGCACGATGCCCCAGATGAGAACGACGGCGGCGAGCCCGGCGATCGCCCAGAACTGGATGCGGTAGAAGGCGAACATCTGGGCGAGAAATATGCTGACGAGAACGGCGCGGGCGAACATGCGATAGGCGGCGAGCCGCGACCGCCGGATACGTATCAGTCCGAGAACGACGAAGACGCCGACCGCGAGGTCGGAGACGAGCTCCCCCCAGCCCGCGAACGAGAGCTCGCTCCGGCGCTTTCCGGCGAGAACGATGATCCCCTGCACGAACGCGACGAGGCCGGTCGCGACGAAGACGGACACGACGAGCGTCGTGAACCAGCGCCGCCGCACGATGCCCCGGTACAGCGATCGCACGCGGTTCTTGTTTTTCGCGATGTGCCCGGGCGCGTGCGCAGGCGCGGTCCCGATCCGGTCGAGGATCGTCCCGACCGAGGCGACGACCGGATCGTCCTGATCGCAGCGAGCCAGGTATTCCCGCGCCCGCCGCACCTCCTCCTCGTCCAGGTTTCCCGCCACCGCCTCCTTGGTCAGATCGAGAACGTTCGCGAGGTATGCCGCCTGCGAGGGCCGGGCGCGGCGCTCGATCGAACGGGCGGCAATATAGATAGCGACAAAGGTCATGTACATGACCGCCACGGCGGGCCGGTAGAAGTAGTCGTTGTCACTCGTGAGAAATTTTCCGATCTCGTCGATGAACGCGCCGAAGCCGACGCCGCCGATCACCGCCGCGAGATTGATCGCCGGTTCGGTCAAGGACACCATCATGAGCACGAGGGCGACCGCCATGCCGATCCCGCCGAACAGCACGTGGGCGACGTGGAGACCTCCGCCGCCGATCTGCGGGTAGCCCGTGATGGAAAGACCGGCCCGGATGCACAGAACACTGACCACGGCCGAGACGAGGAAGACCTCGACGCGTCGCTCGAAACCGATCCGCAGGATAAGTGACCGGCGAAAATCGGACGTGCGGCTCACCGGAACACCTCCCCCTGCTCGAGGGCGAGGAGATGTTTCTTCCTCCAGATACCGCCGCCGTATCCCCCGAGCTCGCCGTTCTTGTTTACCACGCGGTGGCAGGGGATGACGATGGCGATCCGGTTGAGCCCGTTGGCGTGACCCACCGCCCGTACCGCTCCGGGCATCCCGAGCGCCCGGGCAACGTCCTCATAGCTCCGCGTTTCGCCGAAGGGAATATCGAGCAGCGCCCGCCAGACCCGAACCTGGAACTCGGTGCCCGGATACTCGAGCGGCACGGAAAAGCGTTTCAGCCGGCCGGAGAAGTAGCGCTCGAGCTCTCTCCGCAAACGCGCGACGATCTCGTTCTCCCCGGGGACGATCGACAGATCGAACCTTCGCGACAGCGTTTCGAGCTGCACCTCGAGCATCCTTCGGTCGGTGAACTCGAGAAAACAGATCCCCCGCGCCGTCGCGCCCGCGGCCATGGGCCCGAGCGGGGTTTCCATCCATGCGATGCGGATATAATCGTCGCCTCTCGTCTTCCCCGGCGGCTTTCCGAAGCGATTGAAAAACGCCTCGCGAAAACCGCTGTGCGACTCATACCCGTGGCCGAGGATCACGTCGTCGAGCCGCCCGCCGTTTTTGATCTCGTCGAACGCCTTTCCGAGCCTCCGCGCGCGGCAATAGGCCTGGAACGTCATGCCGAACCGGTTGAGAAAGAAGCGCCGCGCCTTGGCCGGCTCGATGCCCGATGCCCGGAGATCCGCATCCTTGATTCGAGCGGACGGATCATCCTCGACGCGTTTCAGCAGCGTCGAGATCCAGGGGGGGAGCTCGCCCCCCGCCTTCAGCGGCTCGCAGCGCTTGCACGGGCGATACCCTCCGAAGAGGGCTTCCCGAGAGGTCGGAAAGAACTCGACGTTTTCGGGGAGAGGCTTCCGGGCGGGGCACGACGGGCGGCAGAAGACGCCGGTCGTCCTGACGGCGACGTAGAATATTCCGTCATAGGAGCCGTCCCGGTTCCGGAACGCGCGGTCCATCTCGGTGTGATTCGGCGTGGGCTTCATCGCGTGCTCCTTTTGCGAGTGTCTCGTACCGCCGGCTTCGCGATACTGACACTAAGATACGCCGCTGTCCCGGCCTCGCCACCGAAAAATGGACGGTGATTCAGTGCGGTATGTCGAAGCCGATTCCCCACGTTTCGTTGGGCCGCGGACCCATCGCAAAGACGATCGTTCCGCCGTTCTTCAACTCGTCGTACGGCAGATACGGCTTGTCCCATCTTTTGCCGTTCAGGCGGACCGACTGAACGTAGATGTTCTCGTTCGAGAGATTTTCCGCGATCATCGTGAACGTCTTTCCATTCGAGAGATGCATGACGGCTTTCTTGACCGTGGGGCTCCCGATCACGTAGCAATCGCTTCCCGGGCAGACGGGATAAAACCCCATGGCATTGAAAATGTACCAGGCGGACATCTGTCCGCAATCGTCGTTTCCGCAGAGCGAGTTGGGCTTAGCGCCGTATTGCGTCTTCATGATGCTGTGCACGAGCTTCTGGGTCTTCCACGGCTGGCCGGCATAGCAGTAGAGGAATATAATGTGATGGCTCGGCTCGTTCCCGTGCCAGTACTCGCCGATTCTGCCCTGAATGTCGTCAACGCCCCTGCTTTCCTCCGCCCGCACGAGGAACAGCGAATCGAGCTTCTGCGTGAACCGTTCCGCCCCCCCGAACAACGCGATCAACCCCTGAACGTCATGCGGAACGTACCACGTGTACTGCCAGCTCGTTCCTTCCGTGATATCTCCCCCCTCGACGTACCGGTGTGGATCGAACGGGGTGCGCCATTTCCCCTGCGAATCCCTCCCCCGCATGAGATTGAACGAGCTGTCGAAGATATTCTTGTAGCTGGCCGCGCGCTTCATAAAGTATTCGTAATCGGCCTCCTTACCGAGGGACTTCGCCATTCGCGCGACGCAATAGTCGTCGTAGGCGTACTCGAGCGTCTTCGAGACCGATTCGTTCTCCTTGTCGAAGGGGACCCAACCCAACCGCGCGTACGCGGCGACGTTGTCGTAATTCGGATTCATCGCCGTGGTCTTGATCGCCTCGTAGGCCCGCAGCGAATCGAAGCCTTTGACTCCCTTCATATAGGCATCGACGATGACGGGGACCGCGTGGTAGCCGATCATGCACCACGTCTCGTTCCCCTGCAGCGACCAGACCGGCAGAAGATGCTCGACGCTCTGATCGTAGTGCGCAAGCATCGAATTGATCATGTCGGCGTCGCGTTCCGGTTGAATGAGGGCAAAGAGCGGATGGGTGGCCCGGTACGTGTCCCAGAGCGAAAAGATCGCGTAGTTGGTGAACCCCCGCGCGCGATGGATGTTCTGATCGAGCCCCCGGTACTGCCCCTTCACGTCCTGATAGAGCGTCGGCGCGAGAAAGGCATGATACATCGACGTGTAGAAGATCTCTTTTTCCTCCCCGGAGCCCTCGATCTCGATCGTGCTCAACTCGCGGTTCCATTTGGCGCGGGTCTCGCCGCGCACGCGCTCAAAATCCCAATCGGGAATCTCCGCCTCGAGGTTTGTCATTGCGTGGGCGGCGCTGACCGCCGAAATCGCCGCTTTCACCATGATGACCTCGTCACGTCGCGTCGTGAACCGCGCATAGAATTGAAGACTCTTGCCGGTGGCTTCCGAACGACTGCGGAATCGATAGGTGTCGTACAGAACGGGTTTCCCGTCCTTCACGATCCCGCAGTGGTCGAACGGGCGGGAGAAACGGGCGGCGAAGTAGATATAGCGCTCCTTCGCCCATCCGTTCACAAGATGAAAGCCGGTGATTGTCGAGTCGTTCTCGACGCGGACGTTCGACCAGACGACGTCCCACCGGAGCACGTGCTTCAGATCGACGAGGACGAACGCGCTGTCGCTCTCCGGATAGGTCAACCGGATGATCCCCGAGCGATCGGCGGCGGTGAGCTCGACATTGACGCCGGAATTCAGGAGCCTCACACGGTAGTATCCGGGCGAGGCCTCTTCGTCCCCATGCGAATACGGCGAACGGTATCCCGAGTCGGGATGCGCCTTCGATCCCGGGATGAACTTCGGCGTGCCGACCCCGGGCACAAACAGGATGTCGCCGAGGTCGGGAATACCCGTGCCGTTGAGATGCGTCAGGCTGAATCCGATGATCGAACTGTCGGAGTACTCGTATCCTGAAGCGGTCTCCCATAGCTCCTTGTCTGTGTCGGGACTTAGTTGAATCATTCCGAACGGCGCCGCGGCACCAGGATACGTATTCCCTTCGCCCTGCGTTCCGACGAAGGGGCGAACCCAATCGACCGGCTGAGATCGGCTCCCGGAGTCTTTCGAATCATGTCTCACCTTGCCGGCAGCCGCCGGAGTCTGCGCCAGGATGAGAAGAAAAATAAAAGGAACGAACGCCGGCGCATGGTTCTTTTTCACGGAGCACCTCCATCCGAACCCATCTCTACAAATGCAGTATCATGCCGATCGTCGCATTTACGCTTGAGACATTCATTCCCTCGAAATAGTACTCGATCTGCTTGATCACGGGATCCTCAGGATTATCGCGCACGAGCTCTTCGAAGTTGCCGAACGGTTTCTGAAACGCGAACATATAAGAGAATCCGAAGTTGATCGAAAGCTCCGGCGATATCCTGAATTCGAGACCGCTTCCCATGTCCAGGCCGAAAACCGTCTGGGATCCATTGAAGCCCAGATCTTCCTTGAGCGCGTCGCTGCCGGAGTGAAGGACATAGCCGCCTCCCGCCTCGGTTACATACGGTCTAAGAAAATCGAGAGTCGTCCGGGCCCTGACGATCATCATGTTCAAACCGGCGCTCAGGTACGGAACAATACGGGACTTCAACGCTAGGGTGAAATTCGCCCCCGGTCGAATGGTCACAATGCTGAAATCGTTGTCCCTTCTTGTATCCAGATCCGTAAGGACCCAAATGTGTCTGAGCGTATCTCCATAAGCCGCCCGGGCACGGAGCGCGCCGTGCTGCTTTATTTCCAGCTGCATGTCCGTGTACGCAAACCCCATTTCCAGCTCGACATTCCTCGCGGCCCTGTAGCCGAGCGCACCATGGATGGTCCTTCCGAATTTGCTATCGAAATGGTATTCCATGGTGCTCTGTGAAGCAAAAATCTCGGGGGAATCACCGATGGCCCCGTATGGTCCCGCCGTGACGTCCTGATCGCTCGGATACCCACTGGCCTGGAAGCCGATTTTCAAGGAGTACTTCGAACCGCTCTTGGCCGCAGACGTCTGGCTGGCGATGACGATGGCAATCGTCAGCAATACGGCGGTCAATCGTGACCTTCGCATAGCCCCTCCTTCAGATTGAGTTTCCTTTACCTTCATGCCGCATCTGCCGCGGATATCTAGTCTTCGACGTGCCCGACCGCCTGCCGTCGGGCTTTCTTTTGTCCCTTGAGGCGCTTCGCCTCGAGGCGGCGCTGCCTCGAAGCGCGCGACGGCCTGGTCTTGCGCCGATCCTTAGGCCGTTCGGCTGAGCGCCGCACGAGCACGGTCAACCGCTCGATCGCGTCGCGCCGGTTCGCCTCCTGCGTCCGGTGCCGCCGGGCAAGGATGGTGAGAACTCCGCCCTCCCCCACCTTCTTTCCGGCCAGGCGTTTCAGTCTCTCCTTCACGTCGTCCGGAAGGGAGCGCGAAGCGCGAACATCGAACGTCAGGCGAACGGCGGTCGCGACCTTGTTCACGTTCTGGCCGCCTGGACCCGAGGCGCGGATAAACTCGAGGGCGATCTCGGAATCATCGATGATTATGCCGGGGCTCACTCGAATCATGGCTCGTAGTCGACGACGAACCTCTCGTCGCGCGCCTCCCGGATGAACGCCACCGCAGCCTTGTGCGCCGGATGGTCCTGGTAGCCCTCAAGCGCCTTCTTTGACTCGAACTCGGCGTACAGCGCGACGTCGAAGGACTGTTCGGTCTTTCCGAAATCGATTCCGACCTCGATGCTCAAGAGGCCGGGAACGACCCCCCGGAGAGATTCGAGCTTTTGCTTGATGAGCCGCGCGTTCTCGGCCTTTGGATTTCCGTGCGCCGAATCTTTAAGCCGCCACAGGACGATGTGCTTTACCATGAATACCGCTCCTCATAACGTTGGAGCCGCACCCGCCGCCGTACGCTGGCTTGCGTGCAGCCTCGCCTTGGCCGCACCATCGGCGCTGACCATTAGAAAGACAAACTCAGATTCATGCCGGCGCAGTACGCCCTATTCCCAACTTTGATCATGCCCGGAGCCATCGTGAGTCTGGAATGCCCTTTCCATTCTTCCGGTCTGCCTCGATCTCGACGGATATTCAGCGCTCCCAGAACGATGGACGTCGTGCCTGCCGCACCCATGACCACCGCGAAGTCGCCGCGGAGATCATCATCGTCGGTCATCAGATAACCTGCGAGCACCAATCCAAAGGAAACGACACCCGCGACCACTCCGAGATAGCCGTTCAGCCGATCGGGCTTTCCGATGGAGAGCGATACGCCATTGCCGACGCAAACCCCGATATCGACGAGCAGCACACCTGCCGAAACATAGACGAGACCGTTTCCAACGTCGGCTTCCGCCGCAGTACCATCGCCTCCGAGCGACGCGATGAGCAGGCCCGTCACGAGAACGGCCCTCACCAGTATCCTCGTGCTCCAATTCGCGAGCAGCGTACCTCGTCGCGAAGTCATATCGTCCCCCTGTGGCCGCAATGGATCCCGCCGCTCACGCCGTCACCCACAGGTGAGCCGCCATGAGCATAAGAAAGACCGCAAAAATGCGCTGCAGCTCGCGCGCGGGAAGCCTCAACGCAAGCTGCGCACCGACATAGGCTCCAAGCACGAGCCCGAGCGCGATCCAGAGCGCGATGCGGACGTTCAAGGAGCCGTGGCGGTAATAGTGCCACGCCCCGAGCGCTCCGACGGGCAAGAGCAGGGCGCCGAGCGACGTCCCTGTCGCCATGTGCGGTTTCATCTTCGCGACGAGAATCAAAACAGGCACAATAATGACACCGCCGCCGATACCGAACATACCCGAAAGCACGCCCGCGATTATCCCAACGACGATGAATTGCATAGACGCTCCTTGCCGTGCCCTCCGAGAACCAGCCAAAACGTCCCTGGGCGAGCTTCATACCATTGTGTCACGCATTCATGCGCTCGAACATCCCCATGGGATCTGATTTGATATTGTTGGCCATGCCAATGACGATCTCGGCTTCATCGCGTGCCAACCCGGCCAACGAAGCCGTTGCTACTTCTTCGGGCTTGATGCCTCGATACCGTTCATCGCGGCCCTCTCTCTCCCCCCTGTCAAGTTCGGTATCCACCATGGGCGGCGCGATTTCATACACGCGCACGGAGGTTTCGGAGAGCTGATGGCGCAGTGACAGACTGAAGGAATGCAGAGCGGCTTTGGTAGCGCAGTAGACGGGCATCATGGCCAAGGGCGCGAATGCGAGACCCGAAGTGACGTTAATAATCGCCGCTTCCTTTTGGCGCATCAAATGAGATATGAACAACGCCGAAAGTTGAATGGGGGCTTCCATATTGATGGCAATCTCGCCCGTCTCTCCGAGCACGGAGAGCGGATCGTTCTTAATATCATAACGGTATTGTATCCCGGCATTATTTATCAGAACGTTGAGGTTTGGGAAGCGGGACGTCGTCCACGCGAACAGCTCTTGCCGATCGTGCGGGTTGGAGACGTCGCATTTCATTGTCTCGATCCGCGGTATCTCAGCCTTCGCTTCCCGCAGCTTCTCGTCCCGTCTCCCGCAGATAACGACTTGACTGCCCACTTCTGTGAAGGCGCGCGCCAACGCCAATCCGATGCCGGTCGCACCGCCCGTGATCAAGATCGTGTTGCCTCTCATTCTCATCGGTTTTCCTTTCGGAAGTTGCGGCACTTCTCGCTTCGGTTTCGTCCTGCAGGCCGCGGGCAGAAGGCACGCTGCAAGCGACTGGCGGGCGAGTTCTCATCGCCTGTTCGAAGCTCCCTTCTGTAGACCCAATTCATCGGCGTCTCCTCCATGCTTTACGTCCAACGAAACGGCAGTCAGTTCGCCATCTTGATGCTGACGAGCTTCCCAACATCGCGGACATCTTTCGCACTTCTGACCTCGATTCTCACGTCTCTGCCCTCAGCATGTTTCTTGGCCTTGTCGATCACCGTGAGAATCGACGCAGGGAGATCGCTTCCATGGGCGGCCCGTGGGGTCATGTAAAGAACGGTTCGATTCTAGCCCTTGAGCCGAAGCCCCCACCCCGCACCGGTCCTCGCCCGTGTCATTCCGCGATCTCCCGCTTCTCCTTGAGACGCTCCCACGCGTCGGAATCGCGCGGGCGCACCCAGTCCCATCCGATCCGCTCCCAGTCCGGGTCGGACGGATCGAGTCCGAGCTCCCGAATGGCGCCGGCGTCCGTGACGAAGAAATGGTGCTTGTACGGAAACAGATAGCCCCCGTCCGCCTCCCGCGCGGCGCGGGCCTCTTCGTAGTTGGTGAACCAGCGATTCAAGAAGACGTCCATGGCGGGCACGTACATAATCGGCTCTTCGGCGCTCGGTCGTCCCATGCGCACCCTCCCTCTCCGGCAATCTCGAATCAGCTGATGATCCCCTTGATGTATTCTTTGGTCATCGCCTTTTCGGGATTCTCAAAAATCTTTTCTGCCGGCCCGTGCTCTATCAACTCGCCGAGATACAGAAAGATCACATAATCGGCGAGCCTTCTCGCCTGGCGCAGAATATGGGTGACGACGACGATGGTATACGAGCTCTTCAACTCCATAAACCTCTCCTCGATGCGTTTGCTGGAGGCCGGATCGAGGGCCGAGGTGGGTTCGTCACAGAGAATGATCTCCGGCTCGACCGCGAGTCCTCTGGCGAGACAAAGCCTCTGCTGCTGGCCCAACGAGAGCCTGGAGGCCGGCGCATGCAGCCTGTCTTTCACTTCATCCCACAGACCCGACTCCTTCAGATAACGCTCGACTATCCCGCTCAGCTCTTTCTTGTCCTTCATTCCATGAATTCGTGGACCGTAGGCGACATTGTCATAGATCGACATCGGCAGGGGATACGGCTTCTGCGAAAGCAAACCCATCTTCTTCCTGACCTGCGTGACTTCCACCCCGGGATCGAAGATGTTTTCACCGTCAACCAGGACTTCGCCGGAGACCTTGACTCCGTCCGCCAGGTCGACCAGGCGATTGAAGGATTTCAGCAGCGTTGTTTTGCCGCAGCCCGATGGGCCGATAATGGCGGTTATCCTTTTATCGGGTATATCAACCGATATGTTTTTCAGGGCGTGCTCGTTTCCATAATATATGTTCAGGTTTTTCACTCTGATCGGCGGCTTGTATTCCATCGCGGCCCCCTATTTCACGATATGCTTCGTAAAATTCCTCGCTAAGACCCTGGAGACCAAACTGATTATCAAAATTATCAGCGTAAGGATGAACGCCGAAGCATACGCGCGGTTCTGAACCTCCGGGAACGGCGTTCCCAACTGGTAGAAAATCGCCAGAGGCAGCGTGGCTGCCGGGCGAAACAACGAAGAAGGAATGGAATCGGTAAAGCCCGCCGTGAACATGACCGAGGCGGCGTCCCCGATTCCTCTGCCGAAGGCGATGAGGGTCGCGGTCAATATTCCCGGCAGGGCCTGTCGCGCGATGACTCGAAAGGCCGTCTCGAATCTTGTAGCTCCCAGAGCAAATGACGCCTCGAAAAGCTCCTGCGGAACCATCCGCACGACCTCATCCATGGCCCTGCTCATGATGGGCAGGATCAAGAGCGATACGGCGATTATTCCGCCGAGCAGCGAAGCCTTCAGACCGAAGAAGAGCATGACGGTAAAACCAAAGGCCCCGTAAACGATGGAAGGCACCCCCCACAGAACATCGAGGGAAAACCTCGTGAAGAGAACCAGGCGGGACCGCTTTTTCGCGTACACGTTGAGATAGAAAACTATGGGCAGGCTCAGGAGAAGAGCGAGGAACGTCGCGCCGCCCGCCAGATACAGCGAGCCGATTATCGCATTCAGTATCCCGCCTTCCCTTCCAAGATAGTATCCCCCCTTCGGGGTCTGCGTGATCATCGCGAGGTTCAGCGCGGGCAATCCCTTCGCGATGATCGTGATCAGCACAAGTATGAGGCTCGAGAAAATTATGACCGTGGAGGCGGCCGCCAGATTCTTGAATGTGTTTTCTTCTATCTTTCTCGCGTTCATTTCTACTGTATGCTTCTTTCGACCCTGAAAAGGAAGACTCTGGCCATGAGATTGACGAGAAGAACAACTATCAGCAAAGCCAGGGACGCGAGCAGGAGGGCCGAGTCGTACAGCGGCACGGACAGCATCTCGCCGTATTTGTTGGCGATGAGCGCCGGGAGCGGATAGGCGGGATCAAAGATCGAGGATGGAAGCCTGGCCACGTTACCCACGACCATGAGCACGGCCATCGTCTCTCCGAATGCTCGCGACAATCCGAGAACGATTGCCGCCATCACTCCCGGCATGGCCTTTCGCAGGACGACATGCCGTATCGTCTGCCACTGCGTGGCGCCCAATGCCAATGACGCCTCCCTGACCTCATTGGGCACGGCCCTGAAAACCTCCACCGAGACGTGGACAATCACGGGGAAAACCATTATCGCCAGCACCATGCCGCCGGCGAGCACACAGTAGCCTGTTGAAGACGCGCCCGCCAGTGGAGCCACGTGATTCTTTATCAGCGGCACGATCACCAACACTCCCCAAACCCCGTACACGACCGAAGGAATGCCGGCGAGCAGATCGATGAGCGGGGCGCTCCATTCCCTCAACCACCGGGGGCAATACTCGGCGAGATAGATTGCGGCGAGAAGGCACAGAGGGATCGCAATGGCGGCTGCCACCGCAGTCACCCACAGCGTGCCCATGATAAAGGGAAACAGCCCGAATTCGCCGTTCAGGGGATGCCACGAGGTCGAAAACAGCAGCTCGGATAACGGCTTGGCGGAGAGTATCGGCCGCGATCTCTGGTACAACCCAAAGATCATGACGAATACAATGAGGCCCGAAATAACTGTCAATGCCAGCATGAGCGTGCCGGCGAGTCTGTCTTTGATCAGTCTGATCATCACTCTCTATTCTTCGAGCTTCCGCAACCCTTCCTTGAGCTTCTCCTCGCTCAGATTCACGTAGCCTGTCTCGGCGACGTATCTTTGTCCCTCCGTCAGTGCCCATTTGATAAATTCCACGACCACTTTCTTTTCGGGCTTGCCCCGGGAAACGAAGTACAAGTCTCTCGCGGGCGGAGATGGATATTCCCCCGAAGCTATCGCCTTGACGACTTCGTCCCGGCTCTTGTAGAAATCCTCGTTCGTGTCTATGTGCCCGTTGCCGTTCAAGTCGATCGGCAGCACCCGTATTCCGGCGACCGGTCCCTTGGTCGTCGGATCGTATGCGTAGTTGATATTATTGAAGCCGATTCCGAGTTCGTCTCTCTTTATCGCTTCGGCCACTCCGGGGTCGCCGTACACTCCCACGCCGAGCAGATCGTCCTGCTTCTTCCCCAGGTACTTCGCCCAGGTTTCCGCGGCGCCGCAAGCGTCAGAACGGGTGTATACTTGAATCGGATGCCGGCCGCCGCGACCGACGACCTCGCTCCAGCTCTTGACCTGGCCCGTCACCCAGATTCCGACGAATATCTCTCTCGTCGCTCCCGTGCGAAGAAGGTCCTCGAGAACCGGATTGCCTTCGCTGATCGTCGGCACTACTGCGTCTTCGACCACCGGAATGCCCAACGCGCCCTTTTCGATCTCGGCCGGATAGAGATCGCGCGAGACGGCGCCGATATCCGCGACTCCAGCCATCGCATCGGCCATCCCCTTGCCCGCCCCGCCGGCAGCGACATCTATCTTTATTCTCGGATGGATCTTCTGGAATTCCTCCGCCCATTTGACCGCCATGGGATACAGCGCCCATGCGCCGGAAATGGTAATCGTCCCCGTCATTTCGTTCGCGGCTGGTCGTTCCTTGTTCTTGCTTTGACAACCGAGTCCGGCAAGGAGGCTCAACATGAGGATGCCGCTCAGTATTTTCTTCATTCCCCCTGCCGTCCTTTTCTCTTGTGTCGATATGTCGCCGGTTCAATCTACATCGCGGTGATAGTACATCGCGCGAAAGAGGCCTTTCAACCATTTTGTCGCGGAGTGCCGATTCGCGGGACGCCACAAAAGCAGCTGAAACGGAACGCGTTGTATGATACAATGCGCGTGTGTGACGCGAGAAGGAAATCCGCCGTATAATCCCCGGAGAAGGAGACAATCCTTGAACAAGAAGATGCCCCTCGGTCTTGCGCTGATCGCGTTTGCGATCATCGTGTTTCTGCTCATTATCGGACTGAAAGCTGTCCCTCCGGGGAGCGAGGCGCTGCTTGTTTCGGACAGCGGCCGGCCGGATCTCTATAAACCAGGATGGCATCTCGTTCGTCCATTATCGGGGAAGTTTATTGTCTATCCTGTCGGCGAGCTGACGCTGCGCTACCCGCGGGAGAAGAGCGCCCCCGTTCTGTTGAAGGATGGGCGCGGGGCCACCGTCGCCTTTTCCTTCCGGTTGAACATTCCTCCAGGATCCGCGGAGCATCTCTACAGGGTCTTTGGAGAGAACTTCCCATCGGGTCTCGACAAGATCTTCCTCGACGCCGTCGAAATACAAGCCGCGAAGCTCGCCCCCGGACCGGGCGAGGAACCGTCCGGTATTTTCGCGTCCGCCGTCGCCGGCGAACTCCGCGAGGCGCTCTTGGATGCGCATATCACCCTTGTGTCCGCCCGGGTTGAGTCCTGGGGGCCGGCTATGGGGGAAAATGCGGTCGTTGCGGCGAGCGTTGCCGCGGTGCCTCTGAGAAAGATTGTCTTCATCGGCGTGGACGCCGCGGACTGGCAGATCATCAATCCGCTGATCGAAAAGGGCATGCTGCCCAACTTCAAGAAGATCGTCGCGGGTGGAGCCGCGGGCCCGCTCCGGTCGATAGAACCGATGCTGTCCCCACTTCTGTGGACAACCATAGCCACGGGCAAACTCCCCGAGGAGCACGGAATACTCAGCTGCACCGTTGTCGATCCAAAGACGGGCGGGCAGATCCCCATCACGCGACTGTACCGGAAGGTCGACGCAATCTGGAACATGATGAGCGACTATGGACGAAGCGTCGATATCATCGGCTGGCTGGCCACCTGTCCGGCGGAGAAGATCAACGGAACGATGGTGACCGACCGTGTCGGCTACCTCGCCTTCGCCGCGACCCTTGGACAGGCCGATGCTCCAATCCCCGGCGCCATATCCCCTCCCGAGCGCTACGACGAGATCGGAAAACTCGTCGTGAAGAGCACGGATGTGTCCTTCGGCGAAATGAAACGATTCATGCACGTCGATGCGGCCGAATTCGACAAGAGCGGAGCCGCCCAGTTCGATCCCGAGAATCTCGTCAACAATATGGTCCTCACGTACGCCACCGCGTTGAGCTACCGGAATATCGCGCTTTATTTGCTCGAAAAAGATCATCCGGACCTTCTCGGCGTCTATTTCGAGCTCGTCGACGCGGCCGGGCACCTATTCATGCCCTATGCCCCGCCGCAGCTCGACGACGTGAGCGACGAGGAATACCGGAAATACAAAGACGCGATTACCGAAACGTATGTCCTTCAGGATCGGATCATCGGCGAGCTCCTCGGGAAATGCGACAAGAACACGGTTGTCATGATCGCATCCGACCATGGGTTCAAGCGCGGTGATTCAAGGCTCAAATCGGGCGCGCGGATCACGGGCGGCGACGCCGTGCAGTGGCACAGTCCCGAGGGGATCCTCTGTCTCTACGGGGCGGGGATCCGTCGGGGGCACCGGATCGAAGGGGCGTCGATCATGGATCTCGCCCCGACACTGCTCGCGCTTGCGGGTTTTCCGCGCGCGAACGACATGCCGGGGCATGTCCTCGATCAGGCGTTCGAACCTTCGCTGAAGGATTCCTTGAGCGCTACCTCCGTGGCGACGCTCCAGCGGCAGCGTGCCGGCGAAAACGCGACGGCCCTGCCGGGCAGCGCGGCGGACGAGGCCGAACTGAAGAAGCTCGAAGCGCTCGGTTATATCACGCTCGAGAATCCCGACGCCCTCAACAATCTCGGCCAGCGCTACCAGAAGCAAGGCGAGCTCGAAAAGGCGATCGTAGAATTCAAAAAGGCGCTCGCCTTGAGGCCACACCATGCAGGCACCCTCAACAATCTCGGCGTTTGCTACGGCAGGCTCAATCGCTATCCGGAAGCGGAGGAGACCTTTCTCAAGGCGCTCGAGGTGGATCCGCGAGACGTCTTCGCGATGAACAACCTCGCCGTACTGTACAGGCAAACGGAAAAGCTCGATCAAGCCCGCCGCTACGCCGAGAAAGCGGTCGAGATAGAGCCGAACTACGCCAACGGCCGCTATACCCTCGGATCGGTCTACGCAATGTCGGGAGATTTCGAACGCGCCGCAAAGGAGTTCGAGGCGGCGCTCAGGATCGAGCCGGGGAACCCGGACTTCCGCGACGCCCTCGAGGTGTGCCGGAAAAAAGCGGGAGCGCAGCGATAAAGTCCTTGTAAATATGGTTATTGTGTCTCATCATATAAGGTTACGCGTTGTTTTAACATCGGGAGATTCGCGACGATGATAAAGGCTCATGGCGGACAATTGGTCAATCGGATCGCCGAAGAGAGCACACGGGCGTCGCTGGTCACGAAGGCCCAGGCGCTTCCCGCTATTGCTCTCAACCGCAGGGAGCTCTCCGATCTCGCCCTCATCGCCAACGGCGCGATGAGCCCGCTCGAAGGGTTCATGGTCCGCGACGAATACGAGAGCATCCTCGATACGATGAGGCTTCCTCTCGGCCTCCCCTGGACCATTCCCGTCACGCTCTCGATCAAGAACGGCGACGTCTCCCGGATGAGACCTCCGTTCGAGGCCGCGCTGTACGACGAGAACAAGAACGTTCTCGGCATCATGCAGGTTGATGACATCTACAGGGTCGACAAGAAACGAGAGGCCGAGAAGATCCTTCTCACCACCGACGATGCCCACCCGGGCGTTCAGTATCTCCATTCCGCGAGCGATACGTACGCCGGGGGCAAGATCCTGCTCTTCGAGCGCATGATCGACGAGCAATTCGAGAAGTACCATCTGGATCCCCGGGAAACCCGGATACTCTTCAAGACAAGAGGCTGGGAGCGCGTCGTGGCCTTTCAAACGCGGAACCCGATCCACCGGGCGCATGAGTATCTTCTCAAATGCGCCCTGGAGATGGTCGACGGCCTCCTCATTCATCCTATTATGGGCGAGACCAAATCCGACGATATTCCCGCCCAGGTGCGAATGGTATGCTATCAGGCGATCATGAACGACTATTTCCCGAAGGACCGGGTGGTTCTTTCGATTTTTCCGGCCGCCATGCGCTACGCGGGGCCGCGGGAAGCGATTTTCCACGCCATTCTCAGAAAGAACTACGGCTGCACGCATATGATCATCGGAAGGGATCACGCCGGCGTGGGCTCGTATTACGGCACCTTCGATGCGCAGCGCATTTTCTACGAGTTCGAACCGGGCGAATTGGAGATCGTCCCCATGATGTTCGAGCACGCCTTTTACTGCATCACGTGCGGAACGATGAGCTCTCCCAAGACCTGCCCGCACGGGAAAGAGGCGCACCTGCAATTGAGCGGGACGCGCGTTCGGGAGATGCTCGCGAAGGGTGAAGCGCTTCCCCCGGAGTTCACCCGGAAAGAGGTCGCCGAGGTACTGGAGCGCCACTATGCTTCGCCGAACAGAGGGCGCCGGGAGGATGCCTGAGACCGGGGAGTCGAACAATGCCGAAAAAACTGGTCGTTATCGGTTTGGATTGCTTGACGCCGCAGTTCCTCTATGGCGACTGGCTCGATGCAATGCCGAATTTCAAGCGGCTCCTTGACGGCTCCCTCTGGGGGAACCTCGTCTCGATAGTGCCCCCCATCACGATCCCCGCATGGACTTCGATGGTGACGTCGTACGATCCCGGAATGCTCGGAATCTATGGCTTTCGAAATAGAAAGACCTATGCATACGAAGAGCTCTATGTGGTCAATTCGACCAACGTCAAGGCCAAGACGATCTGGAACCACCTGTCCAGAAACCGCCTGCGCTCCATCCTCGTCGGCGTTCCGCAAACGTACCCGCCCAAACCCCTGAACGGCTTGCTGGTCGCGGATTTCCTCACGCCGGACAAGAATTCGATCTTTACGTACCCTGCCGAGCTCAGGGAAGAGATCGATCGCGTTGCGGACGGCGACTACATCATCGACGTCAAGGACTTCAGAACCGACGAAAAGAAAGAATTGCTGAAACAGATCTACGTCATGACGGAACGGCGTTTCAAAGTCTTTCGACATTTGCTTTCTCGCGAGGATTGGGACTTCGCCATGATGGTCGAAATGGGCCCCGATCGCATTCACCACGCATTCTGGCGGTTCTGCGATCCCGCGCACCGGCTGTACGTAAAGGGCAATGAGTATGAAGACGTCATTCGCGACTACTATATCTATCTGGACGAGGAAGTGGGAAAGGTGCTGAGCTCGATCCCCCGGGATACTTCGGTCATCATCGTATCGGACCACGGCGCCAAGGCGATGCACGGCGGCATCTGCATCAACGAATTTTTCATACGAGAGGGGCTTCTCAACCTCAAGGAATATCCGAAAGAACCGACGTCGCTGAAACCGGGCATGGTCGATTGGAAAAAAACCAGGGCCTGGGGCGAAGGCGGCTACTATGCGCGGGTGTTCCTGAACGTGGAAGGGCGGGAACCCGAGGGGGCGGTGCCGCGGACCGAATACGAGAGTTTTCGCGCCGATGTAAAGAAGAAGCTCGAGGGACTGACGGACGAGAACGGAAGGAACATCGGCACGAGAGTGTTTTTTCCGGAGGAGATCTACCGGACGTGCAACAACATTCCCCCCGATCTCGTCGTCTATCTGGGCGATCTCAACTGGCGGAGCGTGGGAAGCGTGGGCCACAAACGCATCCATGTTTTTCAGAATGACACCGGCCCCGACGACGCCAATCACGCCCAGGAAGGTGTTTTCGCCTGGTACAACCGCAAAGGGGACGGCGCGCCTTCAAAGCCGTCGAATCCCGCAGGCGGCAAAATCTCCATTTATGACATCGCTCCTTCGATCCTCGATTTCTTTTCCATCGAGGTTCCGGACGATATGATCGGGAAAGTGCTGTAGGACGAGAGAAAGAAAATCGTGGAGGGCTTTTTCGTCGGGAGATGCCAATGAAAGGTCTGACGCTCTGGTTTACCGGTCTTCCCTGTTCCGGCAAGTCGACGCTCGCGAGTCGCGTACAGGAAATCCTCCTCGAGAGAGGAATAAATGTCGAGCTGCTCGACGGCGACGAAGTGAGACAAAACCTGTGCAAGGGCCTCGGGTATTCGAAGGAGGATCGGGACACGAATATCCGGCGTATCGGCTACGTATGCAAGCTCTTGAGCCGCAACGGAACGGTCGCCATCGCCGCCGCCATATCTCCGTACCGCGAAATACGGGACGAGAACAGAAAGGCGATAGCCAATTACGTGGAAGTCTACGTGAAGGCGCCGATCGCGGTCCTGGCGGAACGGGACGTCAAGGGAATGTACAAGAAGGCGCTGGCCGGGGAGCTGAAAAACTTCACCGGAGTTTCCGACCCCTATGAAGAGCCCGAGAATCCGGAAATCCTGATCGAATCCGACAAGGAGACGATCGAAGAGAGCACCAATAAGATCATCCGCACGCTCGAGCTCATGGGTTTGATCCCCGGCGCGAGCGCCGAGAGCGAATACTCCGAGGAAGAAGAAGAGAAAATCAAGGCCCGCCTGAAAGACCTGGGATACATCTAGAGGTGGCGGTACGTTCTTCAAGCAGAGAAAGAAAAGAGCCTGCGTCATCGGCTTGGACGGCGTCCCCTGCACACTCCTTCGAAGCATGATGGATTCCGGAATCATGCCGAAGACGAGGGGAATCGTATCCCGGGGGCGCATCGAGCCCATGACCGCTTCGCTTCCGGAAATCTCCTCGGTGAGCTGGTCCACTTTTATGACCGGGAAGAATCCGGGAGGCCACGGGATCTTCGGGTTCACCGACTTCAGGGATTCGAGCTACGGCCTGCGATACCCATCCTTCAGAGATCTCAAGGTTCCGACGATCTGGGATATTCTCGGGGATCATCGCCTGAAGAGCGTCGTCATCAACCAGCCGGCCACCTATCCGGCGCGAGCGATTCCCGGCGTTCTGATATCGGGCTTCGTCGCGATCGACCTGGAGAAATCAGTCACCCCCGTTCACTACCTTTCCACGCTCAAGAAAAAGAACTATCAAATCGATATCGACGCCGAGAAGTGCAGGGATAATCCGAACGAGCTCTTTTCCTCCCTCGACGCTCTGCTCGCAGCGAGACGCGAGGTGATGGATGAGCTATGGGAGAGAGAACCCTGGAATCTCCTGGAAGTCGTCGTGACCGGCACCGACCGGCTGCATCACTTCATGTGGGACGCGTACGAAGATGCGCGCCACCCGCACCACGATGACTTCCTCGCCTATTACCGGACGATCGACGATTTCATAGACCATGTCTTTTCGAGATTCCAGGGATCAGGCGGGGGGGAGAATTTCTTCATTCTCTCCGATCACGGCTTCTGCGGAACGAAGAAGGAAGTATATATCAACACCGTCTTGCAGAATGAAGGATTTCTCGAACTGCCGTCCGGGGCATCGTCGCTCGAGGGGATCAGCGAGAATACCAGAGCCTTCGCCCTGGATCCCGCGCGTATCTATCTGAACCGGAGAGGCAGATTTCCCCGGGGGAGCGTCGAAAGAGAAGACATCGGAGCAATCGTGAAAGATCTCATGGCGGTATTCGACAAACTCGTTTTCGGCGGCGAAAAGATCGTGCGGCGGTCGTTCACCGGCGAAGAGGCGTACTCGGGGCCCTGCTCTCAAAACGGCCCGGATCTGCTTCTTGTGCCGCGAGACGGTTTTGATCTCAAGGGCCGCGTCGGAGCCAAGGAAGCTCTCGGGGAGCGACGCCTCCAGGGAATGCACACGTGGGACAATGCCTTCTTCTTTTCACTCGATAGATCCCTGATCAAAGGCGGCGACGCGCTGAATATCGTGGATGTCCCCGGCACAATACTGAGGAGCCTCGACGTTGAAATCTAGGCGATCGCGCGCAAAATATCTCTCCGCCTGCGTCTTTCTTCTCGCGCTGGGCGTGCCGGCCGCATCGTACGCCTATATCGGCCCCGGTGCCGGCTTCGCCCTGGTTTCATCATTCCTGTCCTTTATTCTCGCCTTCTTCGCCGCGTTTCTCGCTCTCCTGACCTTTCCCCTTCGTATGCTTTTGAAGAAGATCAAGCACAGGAGAATCCCGGGAAAGCCCCGGGTGAGCAAGGTGATCATCCTGGGGCTGGACGGCCTCGATCCCGAGATCTGCGAGCGCCTCATGTCCTCCGGCGATCTTCCCAATTTTTCACGGCTGAAATCGGAGGGGACGTTCAGGCGGCTGGGCACTACGATTCCGGCGATGTCCCCCGTCGCATGGTCCACATTCAGCACCGGTGTCGACGCGTCGCGGCACGGGATATTCGACTTTCTCGCGCGAGACCCGGGGAACTACGCCCCCGTTCTTTCTTCGAGCAGTGTTACGACATCGAAAAAATTCCTGAAGCTCTGGCGTTTCAGGATACCCATGGGGAGAAGCAGCGTCCGCTCGTTGCGGAAGAGCAAGAGCTTCTGGAAGGTGTTGAGCGACTATGGAATCTTCAGCACCATCCTCAGGGTGCCCATAACGTTCCCTCCGGAAAAATTCAACGGTGTAATGCTCTCCGGCATGTGCGTGCCCGACCTTCGCGGCACGATGGGATCCTTCACGTACTTCTGCCAGGAGGGATCGGAAGAGAAGATCGGCGGTATGGTCGTCACGCTCAGGAAAGACGGCGATATGCTGAGGGCATTCCTTCCCGGTCCGGAGAGCCCGGTTTCCGACGAGATCTTGAACCTCCCCCTCGAGGTACGGATCGACCGGGACAGACGGGGCGCCCTCATAGGGATATCCGGCGGGCAATTCTTTCTCCATGAGCGGGAATATTCCCCGTGGGTCCGGCTCGCCTTTAAAGCGGCGCCGGGCATCACGCTCCATGGAATCGCACGGTTTTACATTACGCGTCTCGACGGGGATTTCGGGCTGTACGTCTCGCCGATTCATATCGATCCCGAAAAGCCCGCCATGCCTGTTTCATACCCCGCTTTCTATTCGATGTATCTGGCCAAGCGCCAGGGACCCTTCGGGACGCTGGGCCTTGCCGAGGACACATGGGCGATGAACGAGCGGGTTCTCGACGAAGAGGCTTTCATCCAGCAGGCGTATCTCTTTCACCGCGAGCGCGAGACGATGTGGATCGACTCTCTCGGGAAGCTGAAGAAGGGCCTCGTCGCATGCGTCTTCGACCTGAGCGATCGCATGCAGCATATGTTCTTTCGATATCTCGTCGATGACACCGGTCGCGGCAAAGAGATAACAAAGCACCGGGAAGCGCTCTACGACATGTACCGTGAAATGGACAGGCTCCTCGGGAAAACGGCCGCGTTCGTCGATGACAAAACCGCCCTTTTCGTGATCTCGGATCACGGCTTCAAGGCGTTCAAGAGAGGCGTCGATCTGAACGCTTGGCTCAAGAAGCACGGGTACCTTGCCCTGCGGGAGAACGCCGCGGGGAACGAATACCTCCGGGACGTCGACTGGTCGACGACAAAGGCCTACGCCCTCGGCCTCGGGGGAATGTACATCAATCTGAAAGGACGCGAGCGGCACGGAGTGGTCGAGGCCTCTGAAGCGGCCGCCCTGAAGGAAGAGATCAAGGCACGGCTCCTGACGCTCGCCGAGGAAGGCGGCGGCATGCGGGTCGTCAGCCGCGTTTATGATACGGCCAGGGACTTCACCGGCCCGTATCGCATGGAAGGACCCGATCTTATCGTGGGGCTCAAGGAGGGCTTCAGGATATCCTGGGACTGCGCGAGGGGAAAGGTGACGGACACGATCATCGCGAACAATGAAAAGAGCTGGAGCGGGGATCATTGCATCGATCCCGCGCTGGTTCCCGGCGTTCTTTTTTCGAATATGCGCATCGGGGAGGATGATCCGAACATCATGGACATGGCCCCGACGGTTTTAAAGCTGTTTGGCATAGATCCGCCGAAATACATGACGGGCAAGAATCTCTTTCGAGAGAGTGAATGCTGAAATGAAAAAGATGCATTGCAGAGGAGGCCGTGCGATATCCGGCACGCGCGCGGGAAGTACACGTTTCTTGAAGCTTCTGCTCGTCGGGATTCCCCTGCTGTCGATTGAGGGGAGCTTCCTTCCGGCGGCGCCCGCGGAGGCTTCCCGGCGCGAGAAGAGCGTCGTCATTCTCGGAATCGACGGGATGGACCCGATTCTCCTCCAGAGATTCGTCGAGAAGGGGCGCATGCCGGTCTTTCAGAAGCTCATGGAGGAAGGATCATTCTCCCTTCTGCAAACGAGCATCCCTCCCCAAAGCCCCGTCGCGTGGTCGAACTTCATCACCGGCATGGATCCCGGCGGGCATGGCATCTTTGACTACATCGGCAGGAATCTGAAAACCTATCAGCCCGCCTTCTCCCTTACGCACATCGATGAACCGGGCCATACGCTGCATATCGGCGATTGGGTTATTCCGGTTTCCGCGGGGAAAGCGACCCTTCTTAGAAAAGGCAAGGCGTTCTGGCAGATGCTCGACGAACACGACGTGCCGTACACGATATCGAGGATACCGTCGAATTTCCCGCCGGTCGACTGCAAAGGCCGAACCCTCGCCGGCCTGGGCACGCCTGACCTGGTCGGGAGCTACGGCACGTTCTCGTTCTTCACGGACGACCCCACCTTCGCCTCCCTCGACGTTTCCGGCGGCGCGATATATCCTGTCACCGTCGAGAACGACGGGATCGCCGCCGTCCTCATCGGTCCCGAGAATACCCTGAAAACCGACAAGCCGCTGCTCAGGGCGCCGTTCGCCGTATACGCCGACAGAGCAAACCGTGCGGCAAAGATCCTCATCGGGAGCACGGAGCTGATCCTGAAGGTCGGCGAATGGAGCCCCTGGGTCGAAGTCTCGTTTGACGTCATCGGTCCCCTGCGCAGCCTGAAGGGCATCTGCCGGTTCTATTTGAAATCCATCGACCCTCGCTTCAACCTTTACGTCACCCCCATTAACATCGATCCGGCGCGCCCCGCGCTGCCTCTCTCCACGCCGCCGGGCTATGTGACCGAGCTCTACAAGAAGATCGGCTTCTTCTATACGCAGGGCATGCCTGAAGACACCAAGGCGCTGGAATGGGGCGTTTTCGACGACGGCGAATACATCCGCCAAGCCCGGATGGTTCTCGAAGAGCAGCGGCGAATGCTCGATTGCGCCCTCGACGATTACCATGGCGGCTTGCTGTTCTTCTACATCTCGACGCTCGACCTCTGTCAGCATATGCTGTGGAGGAACATGGATCCGGAACACCCGGCCCACTCCGCCGAGGCCGCTCTGTACAAGGACCAGCTCGAGGATTTCTACGCCGAAATGGACGCGATCGTGGATCACGTGATGAAAAGAATCCCCGCCGACGCAGCGCTCATCATAATGTCGGACCACGGCTTCTCGCCCTATTACCGGAAGTTCAACCTCAACACATGGCTCCTCGAAAACGGCTACCTGGAGTTGATCGATCCGGCGGCGATGGAAGCGTCGCATCTATTCGGCAATGTGCACTGGAGAAGAACGAGGGCGTACGCGGTAGGTTTCAACGGGCTCTACGTGAATCTTCGCGGGCGCGAGGAGAAGGGAACGGTACGAGAGGGCGCCGAGTATGAAGCGCTGCTCGACGAGCTCGGCACAAAACTCCTGTCCTTGAAGGACCCCGAAACCGGCGAGTTCCCGATCAAGAGCGTGTACCGCGCGAGCGAAGTCTATCACGGCGCCGAAACGAAAAACGCCCCCGACCTCATTATCGGTTATCGGAGGGGATACCGCTGCAGCGACCAGTCGGTGCTCGGAGACTTCACCCGGGACGTCTTCAGCTACAACATGGACAAATGGAGCGGCGATCACTGCATTGCGCCGGAAGAGGTCCCCGGCGTCCTCGTTTCTAACAGAAAGCTGCGCGTGAAGGACCCCCGGCTGAGCGATTTCGCCGCCACGATCCTCGCGCTGTTCGATGTCGATGTTTCGGAAGCGCCGGCGTCGAGCCGTCCGATCTTCTAGCCTCCGGAAGGCGGGAAGGAGTCTGCATGTTCGACCCGAAGATCAAGATCGATAAGGACCTCTTTGCGAAGCTCAAGAAGGCAGCCGATATCGCGGGCTATTCGTCCGTGGATGAATTCATAATCCACATTCTCGAGAAAGAAGTGTCGCGAATCGGCGGCGATTCTTCGTCCGATGAGGAGATCAAGAAAAAGCTCGAAGGCCTGGGCTACATTTCCTGATTCATAAAGCCATGGAATTCGTTTCCAAAATCATTACTGCGTCGATCAACGTGCTGCTCGTCCCTTTCGGCACGACGCACCAAGCCATCGGTCTCGTATGGCTCTCGCTCCTGACCGGCGTCGGAATGGCGTACGTCTTCAAGCTCACATCCAACCGGGAGAAGATCAAGAGGTCCAAAGACCGATTCAAATCGTTCATACTCGAGATGCGGATCTACCAGGATGACCTGGGAGTCGTGTTCGCCGCTTTCTTCGGCGCGCTGAGGGCGAATCTCGTCTACCTGCGCCATATCCTCGTGCCGTTTCTCGTTCTTATCGTGCCCGCCGCCATAATCTTCATGCAGATGGACGAGCGATACGGGAGGAGCCATATCCCCGCCGGCTCGACGACCGTGCTGACCGTATTCCTGGCGGAGGGCAATGATCCTTTTGACATAGGTTTTTCGATTGCGTGCGGCCCCGGAGTGTCCGTGGACGCAGGCCCGGTCCGGATCCGCGAGGAGCGGGAGATTGATTGGCGCCTGAAAATCGATTCGCCCGGGGCTCACACCGTCACGCTTTCGATCGAGGGACATGACTATACGGTGCCTCTCATCGCGGAGCCGGCGCACCGGATGATCGGGAGCACGCGAAGCGCTTCTTCTTTCATTGAATCGTTCCTGCACCCTGGGTTCCCGCCCATTCCCGACAACTCCCCCATCAAAACCGTGAAGCTGCATTACCCCGGTGCTTCCTACCCGCTGCTGTTCTGGCGGGTTCACTGGATCGTCATCTTTCTGGTTTATTCGCTCATCGGAGCCGGGGCGATCAAGCTGCTCGTAGGATTCGAGATTTGAGACGGGGATCAATCCGACGTTCTCGATGGCGAGCCGCAGGCATCGCGCTCGTCTGTCAAGAACGAGTGAAAGATTTCTAATTCCTTCGCAGAGTACAGAATCCCAACCACCATCGCCATGGTGATGGCCAGCGCCAGATTGGCCGAAAGCTGGTTTTCGATCTTGACGAAGTAAGAGAACGAACGAGACGCATTGTTCATTACGGCGTGCGCAAACGAGGCCACCCATATGGTCCCGGACTTGGCGTAGACGTACGCGAAGAAGACAAAAGAGCACACTGAACCTATCGCAAGCATCACAATGTTGAATGCATGCTGCCATAGGGTGAAATCTCCGGTTCCCGGCAAAACGAGCATCAAGGGAACATGCCATGCGAACCAGATCAGTCCGCCGACGATGAACGCGAACCTCAGCCCCCGGCGGCAGAGGCGGGGAAACATGAAGCCTCGCCAGCCGAACTCCTCGCCGAAGCCGAAGACGATGGTCGGGATATTGAAGACGCTCAAGCCGCCGAGGAAGAAAATCAACAGCATCGTCTTCGGGCTCAAACCGGCCGGCAAATCATTGATATTCTTGCCGGATGTCGCCATCTGGCCCTTGAGTTGGGCGAGAAACGTGTCGCCGCTCGGGTCCCATGAGATAGACCCAAGAAGCGTATACATCAGGTAGGAGAGGCACACGATGCCGAGCGTGATTCCCCAGAACTTCACGTAGCTCTTCAGCCCGCCGAACCCGAGACGGGCATCCGCGAACCTGGCGCGATAGAAAAACAGGCGCGCGATTATGGCCGCGATCGCAGGACCAAGCATGTAGAACCCGGCGAGATAGTTGCCGTTCTTGCCCAGCAACTTTATCCCCGCGACGAATCCACCGCTTATCAGCATGACAAGCAGCAGGTAAGCGGCCAAGGGTTTGTTCTTCATATTCGTTTTCATAGCACAAGCATGGGCCGCGGCCAAGGAATCAAAAGGATCTCCCGACAAGCCAAAGAAGGAGCACCCAGATGAAAATAATGATGACCGCGCCGACCCAGCGCCGCGGGATCCCTTGTGAAAAGCGTGCTCGTGCCGTCTGCCGGTGCTCATTCATCACTTCGCTCGGGATCATCTTCAATACCAGTGTTATGCCCAGCGGAACTATGACCAGATCATCCAGCAGCCCGAGCACCGGAATGAAGTCCGGAATCAGATCGATGGGGCTCACCGCGTAGACCGCAACGGCTCCGGCGAGCAGCTTGGCATACCAGGGAACCCGCGGATCCCGCGCCGCAAGGTAGAGCGCATACGAGTCCGCGCTCAGCTCGCGCGCTCTTTGGGTCCATCTCTTGCCTTTTCGACTTGCCATCAACCTCCCACCGATGCATGAACATTATCCGCCGGAGCTCATCCGCCCGGCAAGGAAGAACATCTGCACCGCGAAGTGACCGAATACCGGCAGGAAGAACAGTATGGCTCCGGCTGCGGCCATACGGCGTCGCTCGACGATAAAGCCCAGCACGATCAGCGCAAGCACGCCGATGGCGCAAGCGTACCCGACCGGGCGAAGGAAATGTGTCTGAATGTAGAGTTCCGAAGGGGCCTCGTTCGGACCGGACCATATTCCGCGTGGAAGGAGCACGTCGCCGAGAATGATTTGAAGAGCTCGGTTCAGGAGCAGTGGTAGCTCGACTTTGCCGAACGTGAGTGCCACCGCGAACGCGATGGCCGCGATCGTCAAGGCGGTTCCTTGCCAGGTGGGGCCTCTCATATCAACTTCTCAACGGTCTCCTTCACGTCATTTTCCAACACGGATATAGGCGTGCCAGAATCCGTCGGGATTTGGATCGGAAAGATCCAATGAAGTCGCCGTCACGCCCATGATCACCTTGTCACCCAGACGCCCCGTGGTATCCGAGAAGCAGAGCACTGTATTCGATCTGAATATCGTCCTCTTCGTAACAACGGAATAGCGAGCAGTTATGACCAGGTTGCCATCGTGAAACTCCTGATACTCCCCTTCCGGGGAGAATCGAATCCGTTTCGTGTACCCCGCCGTCTCAGGCGTGATGATCTGCTTCCCCGTGTGGCCTCCCGAGGAACTCTTCCAATTCCATGTCCCATACAGAGCTTCATTCGCCGGCCGCTCGCCGCAATAGTACGCGCACGCGAGAATAAAGAACGAAGCCAGCAAGGCAATGACCGCGAGAATGCTCTTTGATTTCATAGTATTGCCTCTGCTGCTAACGGCCGCGTTTCAGCTGCATGAAACCTCGAGCCGGATTAGCGTCGGATGGACATGGGGGTCGGCCGGATCAGTAATCCACGGGATTGCTTATTGAGTTGCCTCCCCAAATAACAAATATCGAATCGCTCTCACTCACCCTATACGCGGGGTCCAGTATCGGAAAGGACTCGTAACCGAAGCACCCCATGCACATTCTGTAGGGATTCTCGTCTCGGTGAAATATATCGATTCCCCATCGCCAGTCCGCGCGCAGATCGAGCACTACATGCCCCGTGCTCACGACGGTGCCTTCCGGATCCCTGAATTGATACGTAACGAGAATCGAACCCTCGCTTCTCGTCTTCACCTCGGGGGTCGACCACGCACCCTGATACGAGCGAAGCGACGAAGAGCCGAATCGCCATTTCGATTGGCCGTCGTCAAGGGTGATCGTAACCATCTCTCTCGTCAGCAGGGTGTCGCCGTAGAGCTTCACCCGCGCGAGAGATCGATCTTCCGAGCACCCGAAGCCGAGAACGGAGACCATAAACAGCACAAGAGAAACTCTGCGCATTGCGATTCCCCCTTGAGCATCATAACGTCTGCGTTCGTCTCGGCAAGGCCGCAATGATTGCCGAGGCCGCGACGAGCCCTGCGGCGAGAATCACGAAGAGCCCTTTCGCCGACGGACAACGCCGTATCACGAAGATAAGGGCGATGACGGACAAAGCCCATAGCGCCTCGTTGGCCAGAGCTGCCATGAACAGCGCACGGGACAATGTCTTGCGACTATTGGTCTCGTTCTCCTGCATTCATAGTACTCCTTCACATTTTCTGCCGTGCCGGCGGCGTCCTGCCAGCTATTTTGCATTGCCGCTTCAGCCAGTCTGCCCCGGCTATTTCCCCGCTTCAACATCAGTGTTCCATATATCGTAGACTATGTGGAGCTTTCCGTCCGCCGCACGTCTGAATATAGCGAGGGATTTCCCTTTGTCCCCTACCGGGCGGGCCGCCCCAGGAACGCCAGCCGAGATGGCATAGCTTCCCACGGAGTAGACCATACCCCCGCACTCCCAGGCTCGCTCAACCGTTCCCATGAATGACCCGAAGGTCACGCCGGACTTTCGATGAGCTTCCATCTTCTGCCTCAGGGCCGCCTTTCCGACGATTTTCGGCGCGTTGTTCGGAAGCACAACGGCGTCCTCGGCATAGAACGCCAATACGGCCTCGAAGTTGCCATCGACCATCGCTCGATCCATTTTCGCCATAAGCTCCTGGAGCTCACCCTTTAGCTTGGACTGATGCTCTTCCGCGAACGCGTCCTGAATCGGAATTAGCAAAACGAGAGCAATAAGCGACACGACTCTTGCCGTTTCTCGCATGATCTCCTCACTTTCTCCTTTGTGGTCAGCGGTCAGCCGGCTACCCGGTCCAACCACGCCCTTGGGATCGCGTGCAGACACCATACATCCTCGAAGCGCCACTTCAAGGTTTCGGTACGCTGTCACACGGAGGACATCCTTTGTCGAATACGATCTTCCAGCGGCCGTCCGCCTCGCGGCGCCAGACAGAGTTGAACGTGCCGATCTGCCGGCCTTCCGGATCACGAACGGGACCGGTGCTGAACGCCAGCATGCCGGAGTCGAGCACCTCCACCCGCTCAGGCTCCCAGGAAAACGGAGCCTTGGCGCCTTCGAAGAGTGGCTTCCATCCCGCCACCACTGCCGCTCTTCCACGCAGGATCCCCTGCTTGCCGAAGAATATCGCCTCGTCCGCGATATACGATTCGAATGCACCGTGATCCCGCGCGGCCATCGTCTTTGCGAAAGCGCTTTCCGCTTCGCGAACCTTTAGGGCGAGTTCTTCGTTGGTTGCACACTCGACCGATCCCGCCGCCAGCACAGCGATTAGGGCCAATACCAGCAGGCTCATGTTTTTCATAGCGTTCTCCCTCTTTGCTGCGTAACCACGGATGCCTTCCCCCTGCGGGCGCCCGATGCGCCTCGGGGTGGCCACCGATCGAGCTCTATCTTCAGAGGCGATCTATCGCTTCATTAGTACCCAACCGACGTTGATATTATCCGTGCTGCCAGTGCGCAAAGCTTGACTCGCCTCATCGACGACCAACAAGCCCCAACGTTTGCCTTCATCATCCTTACAGTAGGCTACAATATTTCCCTTAGCCCCGGGAAGATACTCGGCAACGATATTGCCGAATACCGCATGAGACCTGGCATTGCTCGCGTCTTGATTGTATTCATCATTCCTCATCGGGGCTTGCCGCAGCACAAGCTTGCGACGGGCGGTGCAATCTCCGCTGACGAGCTCCATCTCTTTCGGTATGTACAGCGCCTTATGAACTCGCACCTGCGCGTAGCGCCTTGGATTCCTCAGGTCCCCAATGAAATACTCGTCAACAACATCATCACAGCACCCCGTCTTGACGCCGCTTATTCTTCTGGGTCCCCCCATTTCAACCTTGAGAAGCCGGGACGGAATGATTCCCACAGGCCTTGTCGCAAGACCGCTCTCCGCCCCAAACCAGATGACAGTCGCATATCCCTCCATACACTCGCCGGACCCGGAATAAGCTATATCAGCAAATCCATCCCCATCCAGATCAGCAACTCTGAATAGCTTCAAATCAAAATGCTCGTAAAGCGCCCTCGTTATAAAGGAGCAGTCCGGAATCTCCATGAGGACATGCTGCTCTGTTTTGAGGTAAATGGAACGAAGCAGCCACCTATCCCGCAGTATTTTGTCCATTTCAGGTGATGGAAGCGAATCGATAGCCTGCCAATCCCTCGTTTCCGGGAATAAGATCTCGGAGATACGATTGTGATTCGGGCTCTCGGAATCAGTTGCATGAGCCGCCGCGGCCAGCGACACGATGAACCAGAAGAAAATGAACATTCTCTTCATGCCAGACTCTCTATTACAGGATTGCGCACATAGCGCACGCGTTAGCAGCGGCCGTCAGCTGAATGCTGAGTTGGACAGAATATGCTGAATCCCCTATGCCACTCTCAATGGAGTCAATTCGGTTCGTTTCAATGCAGGCAGCCCCAACTCTCTCAGCACACGATTGAAGAGAGAAGCCGTGATTTCGCCCGGCGTTGTAATCTCGATTCCTATCGCTTTCCCACTCCGGCCGAAATCAATCACCAACCCCGGCTCAACCCGAATCGTGCGAACACTTTTCTCGCCCGGTCGACGAGGCAGATAATAGTACCCCCCGATCGCTCGCCCACGCCGAAACATCACTTCCAAGTACGCTTCTTTCATATCATATCTCCCCCACATGCATCTTGCGCAGGCCAATCTCGGTGAACCCACGATCAACCATCCGCTTGAGCACGTGCGGGCTGAACTCAAGATCCCAATTCCGCCAGTCTGGCCACCGACGTCGAATCATATGCTGCAGTCATTCTATCACACTGGGATTAGTCGAGGGCCAAGTATTTCTGTCCAACGCAAGCATCAGCTGCGGCCCGCCGCGATACGACACTTCTCGTTCTCACCCGAGCTTCAAGCGGCGGCCGACTGCCGCACGCCGAGTTAGGCGGATGCCTATTTGCCGTCTCCCGTTTCCACCTTCGGGCCAATAAACTTCCATCGCCCAAGAACTGTGATGTTCACCGAGTACTGCTGCGGCGTAATTGATAGTGATCGCACAACGCCAGATCTCAGGGCCACAGCTGAGAATTCTCTGCCAGTATTGAATGTTGGATTATCGGGATAATGCGTCGTCAATTCTATCAATGAACCGAGCTTGCCTTCGGCGGCAATGGCCATTGCTTCAGCGTCTTCGTGGGCATTCCTCACGGCTGATGAAAGGGCTGCGCGCCGAATACTATCGGCTTTCGATGAAAGATATCTCACCTCTTGGATCGCAGGAACACCTGATCCAAGTATTAAATCAATTAGACCGCCCACCTTATCAAGTTCTCCAATCGAGATAGAGAGGAAATGATTGGCTGAATATCCGAGCAGCTTGCGCCCCTTTTCATCATGCCACCGATCTATTCCATAAGATTTCGTAATGACCTCGCTGCGACTGAATCCAGCATTCTGAGCCGCAGCGATCAACTGCTCGTAAACTCGGGCGCATTCAGCTGCGGCTTGTTCCGCCGTCTCTTTTCTTGCATTGATTGCGAATGCGATTACAGCACTATCGGGATCGATGGAGGCGGTCCCCATTCCTGCCACAACGATCTCAGATTCTTGGGCCATTACACTTGGAGCAACATACAAAATCAACAACAAAACAGCGCACAACATTCTCATGCCATTTACCCCCATTACTTCCGCCTAACGTATGCATCACCTGCGGACGGTTCTGGCGCGGCCCTGGCTGAGCCAGGATTTGCGGCAGGCCCCCGCGGTGAATCGCCAGGACCGTGACAGGGCCGATCCGTCAGGTGCGTGCAGCCGTTATGTCTCCAATCATCGCCTTGTCGCTGGCGATCTCACACCGATTGGTTCCGGATCAGATACTCTATCACAGCAATGACACTCAGATCGGCAGCCGCGTGACTGGCGATCGCAACGCCTAGCCCAGAGTACCTTGCTACCAATTGACGCCAGCTCCATGAGGCAAACAATAATACCCCGAACGAAACCAGAACCCACGGCAACTTGATGAAGATGCACAAGACGAGCACATGGTAGCCTGCGAAGGCGATATCAGGCACCACCGGAGATCGATGAACCTTGGGGAAATAGCCGCGCCAGAAGATCTCCTCGAGCACTGGATGAACTGTGACGTAGTACACCACAAACACCCACCAATAGAGCCCCGACAGATGAAGGCTCGTCAGTGTTCCCGCCAGATCCACGTGCTCACGAGATATCGTGCCCCAAAGCAGAGCCAGTAGAAGACCACCACTTGCAAACACGATCCCGATGACCACCGCCGCAGGCGCCGACCACCCCTGACGAACAGCTCTCAGGAGACCCTCCTGCCCGCCGAGCCGGAGCAAGGTCACCATACCCACATGGTAGAGGAGGATGGCAGCCCAGGCGTTCCGAAGGACGTAAAGACCAAGGAGAACTGCGGCGTACGGTAGGACGATCGCCAGGTAGCTGAGACGCATCGTCGTGGTTATACGCGGCATGCGCCGATCATTGTCGGAAGACCGGAGAGCATGTTCTGTATTGGGCACCCCACTCACAGGCTGCAACCACCTTCAGTAGACATACCGTCGGCATCAGCTGCGGCCGCGTCCGCCGCCCCGACGGGCCGGCGCGCCGCGTGCTCCGCAGGCGGCGTGACGGCAGCGACCGTCAGCTGGATGTCGAGTTAGGCGAATTGCCAACGTTGGCCGCATGCTCACAGAACTTTCGCGAGAATAGCACCGATGGCGAAGAGGGCGGCCAAAGCTGAAACAATTGCGCATGCCTGGTAGAGAGGTCCTACCTTCCCCGTTTCCTTTAGCGTCACGCGTCGATACTCCGCCATGTACTTAAAAATCATCCAGCGCACAAGCGCCGGATTTGCCGGGATTCCCCGAGCTCGCAACTCGTTTGCCATCCGTATGCCAGTGTAAACCGACCCCAGAGCACAAACGACTGCCAACAAGCCCAGGAAAATGCTTACATTCATCTGAACAGAAGCTCCTTCCTGCCCACTATCTGGACCAGAAAGACGCCCAACGTTTCAAATGAGCCGCGCGCCGCAGCGACAAGATGGCACAGACCGTTTGGCGCGTCGGCTCCATTTGATGGTAAGGCGTTTCGAGCTTGCCTTAGCCGACGATAGTTCCCTGATGAACGTGACGCCCAGCGCCTTGTGCACTCAACTCGTGACGCTAGGTGGACGGAGCCGGCCTGCCTCGGCGGCGA
>Ga0315289_10001603_pt1 | contig 35254 bp, 65 predicted proteins | sample YL17G11_40_MG_FD_203452 | JGI IMG/M metagenome (GOLD analysis project Ga0315289, IMG submission 203452) | Sediment microbial communities from Yellowstone Lake, YNP, Wyoming, USA - YL17G11_40 | ecosystem: Environmental > Aquatic > Freshwater > Lake > Sediment | place: USA: Wyoming | collected...
GCAAGATCTTGTTCCTGGCGGGGCTGCAAACCAACGACGCTGTGTTGGTCACGTACCACTACGCAGATACTTCCGCGGGCGACGGGGCTGCGAGTCGGTTCGTGGTGGCCCCTGCCGCTGGCACAAAGCTAGAAATCGTCGCGGCCGAAACCCTGTTCTCCGCGGACGCGGTGATGAACGACTCGGTCATCTTCGCCGTGTACGGGTTCGTGGACGTGTTTGCCCCGCAACTGATGCCGGGCGTCCCCTCCGGTACAAAGATTGAGATCGCTCGAGTGGTCTACAAGACCTTCTCCGACTTTCAGAACGACGCACTCAAGTCGTACACCCCATACCCCGCGTTCGGCGGGAACAACTGGCGGTCGCAGCCGCAGGCCACCTACGTCTTCAACTGGGACTACGTATCCTCATTCGTGCTCCACGCAGCCTACGGCATGGAGATTCGTATGTTCCTTCAGCACGACGTCCCGTTCAGCGGTTGGTTGTCGACGGCTACGTTCTATTGCACGTCGGAGGCAACATGAAGTGGCTTTACCCGGTAATCACCGGACGTACCTTTTTTGATACGTCCACCATCATCCACATCGCCTTCTGGATCTTCTTCGGGAGCTGCCTGGCCTACGGCCGTGTTGCCCTCGGGCGCGCAATGCTCGGGTCGTTCCTCCTGGCAGCCCTGTGGGAAATCTTCGAACGATTTGCCGAGAAGAAGTGGCCATCGCTGTGGCTACACCCGGAGGGCTGGCTGAACGCCTGGGTGAGCGACCCGCTCACTGCCTTCATCGGTGTCTGGGTCGCCTACTGGCTCGTGAGCAAGCAATGACCCCCGCGTGGCGCGGCGGGCGTATCCGCATCGGCGTGAGCACGCCGAAAAAGTGGAATCCGCTGTCTCCGCTGCTACGCCGCGTCATGGGGAAGCCGTACTCACACATCTGGATCTTGCTCGAGGACGCTCTCTTCGACGTAGACATGATGCTGGGCACCGAGAAGATCGGCTTCGTGCCGCTGCCGTACGAGCGCTTTCTCGAAGAGAACACTGTCATCCAGATCTGGGACCCGGACCCCTCGTACAAGCTTGAGGTAGGGCTCTACGAGCTGGTGAAGCTCATCGGGCAGCCCTATGACAAGGCGGGCCTGCTAGGGATGGCCTGGGTCGCTGCTCTCGCCCGTTGGTTCAAGCGCAAGGTCCGTAACCCGCTCGCAAGCGCGCACGCAATGTGGTGCTCCGAAGCCGTCGCTTTTTTGCTCGCGTCGTCCGCGGTGCCGGAAGCCGCGGCCCTTGTGCCGGAACGCGCTACACCCGAAGACGTGGTCGATATCCTAGACAGGATGCGTTGTGGCACCGCGCCTAGTGCATAAGTTCGCGGTCGAAACTCCGGACGGGCTGCTCACGGAGTACAACACCCCGACGCCGTATCTGGCCAATACGGTGACGTACACGCTCAACGGGCGCACGCACGTGTTCGGCTACTCCGAGCTAGGGGGCACGAAGGTGAAGCTCGCCGAGCCACCACAACCAGGTGACGTGGTATCTTTTTGGTACACGCAGCTTTAAGCCATGCCCAACACGCGGATTGTCACAGCAGGCGGTGCCATCGACGGGGTGAACGTCAAGTTCTACACCCCGGTGCCGTACGTTCCCGGCTCTACTGCGTACATCCTCAACGGTCGTACCCGCCGCGCAGAGCTGGACGACGGATACCTCGAGACCAATCCGGGCACCGGCGAGATCACCGTCAGTGAAGCGCCCCTCAGCGGTGACGTCGTACAAATCTTCTTCACGGATACAGCCCCGAGCGTTTCTTCGCCGCTTGAGAAGATCTCCGCTACTCTGTCGACTACGACGCGGCTAACAGGGACTCTCAGCGAAGTAAAGCCGCTGAGGATCACCGGGGTGCTGCACAACGCCTGTCCGAAGGAGACTTGCTAGATGGCCTCTGCACGAATCACGCTGGTCCAGGGGACGTCTCGAGACTTCCTGATCGACCTCACGGACGACCAAGGACAGGCGATTCCGGAAGAGCTTCTCGTCGGGGCTGTCGGCGAGTTCTTTCTACGGGTTCTCCCGACGGACATCGCGAACCTCCTCTATTTCAACACGACTACGGACCTGCTCAAGCTGGCTTTTGTTTGTTCCTCTCTGAAGCTCAGCTTCGACTCGGCCGACTCCGCAACCCTTCCGATTGCGACTGACGCCTGGCAGCTGGTTGTGACGCTGGCCAACGGTGACCGGCTCGTCGCCATTGAGTGGAGCCCGTTCGACATCACGCTCGGAGGCGTCACCGCCCCCGTCGCCCCCGTCTTCACCAACACCATCAAGATCGACCACAACTACGGCCTCTCGGACAACTACCGCTACATGACCGCGGGCGGGTCTCCTATCGAGAACGCGCAGGTGCGGGTCTACTACCAGAGTGACTACGACGCAGGCAATCTGGCGTCGCCTGTCGGAATCACGATGACCAAGGCCGATGGTCGCTGGGCAAATTCCATCCTGGTGGTTCCGGGATACAGTTACGTTTTGAATTTTGCCAAACCTAACGAGTTCGGGCCCGATGTGGCCACCATCGTTGTCTGAGGAGAAATCATGGCCACGCTACGCACACCACAGAGCACCTCGACAGCAATCCAGCAGCGCACCACGGTTGGCGCTGGCTTCACTGGCCAGTTCCCGAACAACGGCGGGCCGCCCCTCGACTCGACGCTGGACCTAGTTAACCGTGGCATCTACAAGTTCCCGCAGGCAACGAACGCGGGGCTGATCTACTGGGATGCGAATGAGCCGCTCATCTGCGGGCAGATGCACATCTGGCTCGGCGGGTCCGGGGACATCAGCCTTTACTTGGTGAACCTCGACGCCAACAAGGCAATCATCGCCGGTGAGCGGATTCTCGTCGAGGAGCAGACGGGTGTTTCGTTTGTTGCATTGGACGAGGCGCGGTTCAAGACGGTGCTGCTGCCGAATCAGGCGCTACAGCTGGTGACGACGGCGGTGGGTGGGCAGTCGCAGATTGTGCAGGCGGTTGCATCGCTCGAGCGGACCTACGTGCGATAGTGCCTATCGTCGGAACACCTACTACCCCGGTCATCATCAGCAAGGACCAGATCCGGATGTTCCTTCGCGACTACGCGAACAAGAACATCCTGATTGATGACGTTCAGTTCAACGACAATGAACTGAACCTTGCGATGGAGATGGCGGTGAGCGACTACAACTCGGTGACGCCGCAGACGATGCTTACGCCGTCGAGCTTCCCGCAGCACTTGAAGTACTTGCTGATGGTGGGGACCGCTCGCTTTCTGATGATGAGCGAGAGCTTCCTCCAAATAAGGAACCAAAGTACTTACCAAGACGGAGAGATTTCACCTATTGGGTTGGACGACAAGATGGCGCAGTACGCCCAGCTCGCGCAGCAACTCAAGGCGGAGTGGGACGATCGCGTTCGTCAGGTCAAGACCCAGAACAACATGGAAGCCGCGTACAACAGCGTCGGCTCGGGGTACAGGTCCACCAGCAGGTTCCAGAGCTAGCCATACGCGTCGGTATATGCTATAAACATCCGGAATGAATACCTGTGTGGTCTGCGCTGCAGAGAAACCAGTCGCCGATTTCTATAAAGACGGCGGACGTGTTCGGAGCGAATGCCGTGCTTGTACCCTACTCCGCGCAAAAAAGTATCGCGAAGAAAACAGGGACAAGCACAACGCGCGCTCTCGTGCATGGCATCACCGTGAACGCGCTACCGTTTTGGCCCGCAAGAAACGGTATTACCAATCAAACAAAGACGCCCACCTAAAAAGGGCCGCCGCATGGGCCGCCGCGAACCCGCACAAAGCTAAGCTCAGCCGCGACAAATGGAACAATAAGAACCGGGAGCGCCTGCGCGCCAACGACCAAAAGTGGGCTAAAGCCAATCGAGACAAAAAACGCGTGCACGAGTTCAACCGTCGCGCTCGGGAACTTGGCGCAGGGGGCACCGCAACCTCAGAGCAGGTAAAAGCGCGGGTAGCGTTCTACGGCGGGCTCTGCTGGATTTGCCAAGACCCTTACCGAGACGTAGACCATGTGGTCCCCTTGGCTAAGGGCGGAACTAACTTTCCTGCCAACCTGCGGTGCATCTGCAAGTCCTGCAATAGCAGCAAGGGTGCAAAGCACCCCTCCCAAATTCGTAGATCGACTACAATTACCCCATGCCCCCTTCCCGGCTAGCCATGTCCTATAATTCAGGGGCCATGGCTGCGCTCGCCCATTTCAAGATCGCCGAGACCGTCCTCGGCGCGTCCCCTGGCGTAGCCCCTCGCGGTGACGAAGTCAGCCACGGCACCGACCGCATCCCCTACGCCAACCTGGATTCACCGCACGATGAGCAGACGGACGCTCTGGCGAAGGCAAAAGTAGACTCGCTCTGGAACATTTCCGACTATGATCACTGGGCTCCCGGGACTTCCGGCGGGTCGTACGGTCAAGAAGTCATCGGCTGAACCAAGGAGAACGACCATGAAGACGCACCTCGAGACCGCACATGCCTACGGAGTTCAGCAGGCTCTCAAGCAGGCCGGCTACTCCTCAGCGGAGGAAGTCATCAAGGAGGCCCAGGGCCTCGGGCTTGTGCACATGCCAAGCGCGGGAAGCGCGGGCATCCACCCACTGCTGGCCGCCCTCGGGCTGGCAGCTCCCGCCGCAGTGGCAGGGGGCCTGACCGGCGCTCTGACCGCCGGGGAGGGGCACCGTATGGAAGGCGCCGGCCTGGGCGCGCTGGGCGGTGGCGCAGGTGGCCTCATCGGTGGCGGTGCGGGCATGCTGCTCGGCGCCCAGAGGGCGGGCAAACGGTCAATGGGGCGCAGCAATCAAGACCTGGACGCTGCACTGCGCGGAGACGCCCACGGCGGCATGGACTTCGCAGCGAGAGAGCAGGCTAGGGCGGCCATGCGTGCCGAAGCCCCCCGCGCTATGGTGGGAGGCTACGGCGCGGGAGGCTTGGCAGGAGGCGGCCTCGCCGGCCTCTTGGCTCGTGACTCCGAGTAGCGTGTGCTGCGTCTGGCTTACAGGGAAGGCATCCGCGCCGGGCTCGTAAAACACGGCCTCGCCAAGCAGCCATCTATCAAGTCCACGGGCGTCAAGAACCCGAGCGACACGAAAGACCTGCCGGACCTTCCCAAAGCCAAGAACATCCCGCTCCGGTCGCAAGCAAAGACCGAAGAGCCCTCTGCCCCGAGCACGCCGGAGATCCCCAAGGTCCCCGACCTGTTCAAGAGCGCTTTCAACGTCGGCCTTGGGGCGTCGTCCGCTCCAATGGCCGAGAGCGCGGGCGCTGTTCGTGGTGACCCGCCAGACGAGGGACGGCGTCAGCGAAGTGTGGTAGACCGTACGTTCCAAGAGAACGAGGACTCGTTCGCGACCTCGTCGATGCCCCTGCCAGGTAGCGTATCTCCATGAGTGCCCTTCACGAAGCCTACCGACAAGGGGTCACCGCCGCCGCGACGCGGTTCAAGATTGCGTTCCCCGCCGCGACGAACGCGGCCGCGAAGGCTTCCGTCGCGCCTACCAGCTCGTCCCTGAGCCCCACAGCGCAGGCGAATCTCCGAGCGCCGACAGATCCTCAGTCGCTAGCCACTGTGTTCAGAAACAACGAGTCGGCCAAGGTGCACGTCACCCCGCCGATGAAGGTGGCAGAGTCTCTGTGCACGACGTGCCGGAAGCCGCGGCACTACGGCGCCTGCTCACGCCCCGCGAAGACAAAGCCCGCAGGCGAGCCCATCAAGCGCGCGAGTATCAGCTTCGACAACGCAGAGACTCCGTCGACGAGCCCTCACTATCACTCGGCTACCTCCGCAGACAGCTCCCTCGCGCGGGCTCGAGACGGTCGTCCCGCCGATGAGCAGGCAGCCAGCGGCTTTGCCGACCTGTTCCGCCATGAGGGGACCAATCCGATGGCGGACGAGTGGGCCAACGCCTATGGCGCTCTCAACAAGACGGCGTACCCGCTCACGGCCGGCACCGAAGGGCACTCCATGTGGGAGCGCCGAGGTCCCTCAGTAAACCCGTACGAAGAGCAGCCCACGAAGCTCACACCTCCCGTCGGTTGGGGTGACGAAGGTGGACAGCGCATCGAGCGCGCCTTCGACCAGATCGACTGCGCCCCTGACACGTCGGCCATCGAAGGTAACGGACAGCCTGACAGCGGCCCGGCGGCGCTGGCCTAAGTGGCGTCGGTAGAGATAGTCCGGACGACGGCACTCTTCCCGTCGGCCGTGTTCATCCAGTGGGTCATCCAGTCCGAGGAGACGGGGACCCACCTAACGGATGTGTACCGTGCCGGCGCCCCAAACGGGCCTTGGGAGCAGATCGCCAGCTCCCTGCCGAGTGCCTACCACTTCCTCGACGACAAGTTCAATCTGCCGCCGGCGCCGGTGTCTTGTGACGACCCGGCGATCCGAGAAGGGTTGAACCTCCTGTCCCTCTCGCGGGGCGTGTTCTACAAGGTCACAGTCACGCCACCGTCGGGAGCGGCCGCAGCGTTCACTAGCCCTGTCGTACCTATCGAGCCGGGCCTCGACCGTCGGACCCGATTGTTCAAACGCAAGATCTTGCGCGACGAGTCGGTTGCGTTTCGCCGTCTGAACGGGATCCCAATAGTGATTCTCAAGCGGCGACACTGGGGCACCCGCTGCAAAGACTGCTGGGACCCGGGGCTACGTGAAGGCACGATGGAGCACTGCCGAGCGTGCTACGGAACCACGTACGAAGGCGGATACTGGGACCCCGTCCTTGTACGGGGCCGACATCTCCCCGCTCCCGTACAGACCCAGATGACCGCCCACGGCATGTCCGACGTGAAGACGGTGAACTTCATCATCCTCGACTTCCCGATGGTCGAGCACAAAGACATCATCATCAACGTCCGGCGGAACGACCGCTACGTCGCCCAACTCGTGACTACCACTGAGCTGAAAAGCGTGCCCGTGCACCAGACTATCTCGGCCTCCCTTGTCATCCGGAACGCCGTCGAGTACGACATCCCGGTAGATCCCGAGATGCTGGCCCCCCTATACTAACGACATGGGCAAGACCGTAAACGTCGACTCGTTGGTGCCTGACCCAAAGGTCATCCCATCGCCGGAGACCGCGCAGATCGCAACGATTCGGCCCGGCTCAGGGCTGGCTATCGTAGGATTGTTCGTGGAAATCATCCGCAAGCGCTTCACCCACGACGCAGGCCTGCCCTGGTGCTGGGACAACGACATCAAGAAGACCAAGATCGCCATCGAAAGTGCCTTCAACGAAGACAAGGCCCACCGAGACTTCCGCCCCGCCGTCTACGTAGACCGGGACGACAAGACCCTCGGACGTACCGTCATCGGCGACTTTGCCGCCCAGCACATTCCATCCGGGCTCAAGGCCTTTTGGGCCCTGGACACGGTTCCGGTGCTCATCGAGTGTGTGGCAGCAAAAAAAGCCGAGAGCGCGATTCTGGCAGACATGGTCGCCATCTTCCTGCACGCCTCGAGCGACCTGATTCAGGCCAAGTTCGGGCTGCATGACATGACCCCGGTCAACCAGGGGCGAACCCAGCCGTTCCTGCGAGACAAGGAACAGTGGGTCACGTCGGTGACGTTCAGTGTACAGTACGACCTTCGATGGACGAACAAGCCGTCTGGGCCGCTGCTACAGGAGATCGCGCTGGCAGTCAGCGCGTCAGGCTTTGAGGACGCGACGGCTTATTTCACAGCGATAGCGATGGCCGAGGGCATTACGTAGCGAAGATACGGATTTGACGCGCCCTGGCCTATAATACCGAAGATAAAGTGTTCCCGTACCCGAGTTCACGCCGGAGACAATAATGGCCCTCATCAGACCGGTCGTACTTATCTACCAGGAAATTGCTACGCCGACGATCAACCCGGCGACGCCCGACCTGAACTGCCTTGTTGTCGGTCCTGCGTATCACATCCAGGACTACTACAAGCCCGGCACCACCGACTACGCGGACAAGACGGACATCAAGCTGACCGCGGCGTACGGTGCGCTCGAGGCCAACATCGGTGTTCTCCCGCCAGTCGGTCCGGACTACCTCGTCGTCGCTGAGCCGCCCAGCAACGCGGTCGGCGCCCTCCTCGACGGGGACAGCGTCAAGGTCTTCTTCGACAACGCTCGCGTTCTGATTGAAGACGGCACTGCCGCTGTCACGTCGCTCGCGACCCCCAACCGGATCACCCAGGCCGGCGGCGTCAACTTCACCACCGGCCCCGCCAAGACGATTCCCGGCGACCGACTTCTCATCTCCGACGGTAGCGTCACCCTCAAGCGCTCGGTCTACAGCGTCGCGACGCTCCTTACGGCTCCCGGTCTCGACTTTCTCACCGCGGGAGTGGTTGCCGGTGACCTGCTGACCATCACCAATGACATCAACGGTACCGTGCGAAACGGGACCTACACCGTGTCCGTGGTGGTCAGCGCCACTGTTGTCGAAGTCCTCCCGGTCCCGGCCATCGCAGCAATCGCGACGGCCAACGCAACGGTCGCCGTCACTGACAGCACCGGGGGCACCTCCAAGATCGCCGCCACTGCCGTCGTCGGCCTCGCGTCGGCCACGCTGCTCTACATCACCCAGGACATCCCGGCTTCGGGGTACACCCCGGGCGCGGGCCAGAGCTGGAGGGTCGAGCGTCGCCTCAACGATCAGGAAGTCGACAGCAGCTTCTACTCGACCAACGGAAACTCTATCTCCATCGACGGTGGCGTCACGCTGACCGTGCCCTCCCAGGGCGTGAAGACGGTCGAGTACGCCGACGTCTACGTCCAGTACATCTCGCTTCGCCAGGACCTCCAGGTCCTCGACGTGGTCTTCACCAAGGACGAGATCGAAGCCAAGATCGGCCGCATCGACGCCCGCAACCCGCTGGCCGTCGGTACCTTCGTCTCGCTGCAGAACACCAACTCCCAGGTCCAGTTCTACGGTGTCGCCAGCAACGACCTCATCGGCCACACCGACGTCCGCGACGCCATCAACACGCGCCCGGACGTCTACGCCATCGTGCCTCTGACGGCTGATGTCAGCGTCATCGCGATGTGGAACGCCGACTGCCTCGGCCTCGCCATCCCCGATGAGATCCGCGGCCGCCCTCAGCGGTTCCGTGTCGTCCTCGGTTCCGGCGTCCTGCCGACCACCCTCGCCCTGGTTCAGCCCCAGTCCACGGGCCTCATCGAGCAGGTCACGGGCACTGCGCCGGCCGCGGTCTCCCGGATCACCATCCCAGGCGCCACGCTCATCGCCAACGGCGTCCTCCCCGGGGATACCCTAGCAATCACGCTCGAGGTCACCAACCCGACGCTCAACGGCAGCTACACGGTGGCCCAGGTCGTCTCCAACACCGTCCTCGAGATCGACAGCGCCTTCTCCGTAGCGGCCGCGATGGATATCGCAGCCTCGTTCGAAATCACAAGCCCGGGAGGCACGCCTGGCGACCGGCGCGCCGACTCAGTTGCCACGGCACCCGCGACCACGGCTGCGGGCGATGACCTGTTCCTCACCCTCCGAGACGCCACGGGCACCTTCGTGTCCTCCGGCATCATCCCGGGCGATCTGATTGAGATTCCCGCTGACACCAACAGCACCGACTTCACGGGTACGCTGTCGAAGTTCGTCATCGAGGCCATCCTCAGCGAGAACCGCGTCCGCATCGTCAACAACGGGGCGAACACCTCGACCGTTGAGAACGAGCTGCCGCACGGCGTGAAGCGCACGGCGCCCACGGCGCTGGTTCCGACCACGGCGATCATCCACTACCGTGTCTCGCGCAACCTCTCCAAGAGCGGCCAGGTCACGCAGCTCGTTGCGCAGGCCCAGTCGTTCAACAGCCGCCGTACCATCCTCGTGTGGCCGGACAAGGTCGACGTTTCCGGTGTCGTGAGCGGCACCCTGCAGCCGGGCTACTACCTGAGCTGCGCGGTCGGCGGCATGACCGCGGGTCTGCCTTCGCACCAGGGCTTCACGTTCCTGGGTATCGCGGGCATCTCGCAGATCTACAACTCCAACACGTACTTCAACGACTCGCAGCTCACCGACCTGTCGCAGGGCGGCTGGTACGTGTTCGCGCAGCAGACTCCGACTTCGCTGCCGTACACCATCCACCAGCTCACCACCGACGTGTCGACGCTCGAGACGGGCGAGTACTCCGTCGTCAAGAACTTCGACTTCGTGGCGCTGTTCTTCGTCGACATCCTCGACAACTTCCTGGGCTCGTACAACATCAACCAGGAGACCCTCACGCTGCTCCGCTCGGCGATCACGACCGGTGGCGAGACCCTTCGCCTTCGGACCCTCGCCAAGATCGGCGCACCTCTCACGAGCTTCTCGATTGCAGACCTGTACGTCTCGCCGCTCTCGGCCGACCGAGTTGTCTCGCACGTTCTGGTCGGGTTGCCCAAGCCGCTCAATGTCATTGAGCTTCACCTGGTGGCGTAACGTGCCGAACCTCGAGCGGATGATCCAGGATTTGATTGAAGGGGCGGAACGCGGAGGCGCGGATGTTGAGCGTCAGTGCGACCGCGGACATGAAGAGAAGCTGGCCTACGAGCAGTCCACGCTCCTGGGCGGGATTCCGTTCATGGGGCCAGGTCTCGCGGGGCTTAGCGCGGCCGCCCACGAAGGACACATGGGTCCCGGCGTCCTTGCCAGCAGCGGCGCTGCTCTCGGTCAAGCTGGAGGCACCACGCTGGGCGCGGGTCTTGGCGGACTTACGGGCGCTGGAATCGGCGAACTCATCTCACGTATGAACGCACCAAAGCCCGCGTGGTGGCGCCCTGACCACGACACTACAGATGACCGAAATCTAGGGGCCATGATCGGCACGGGCCTTGGCGGCATTGCCGGCCTTGTCGGTGGCGGCATGGCAGGGTCTAGCGCAGGTCGTTCAATCGGACACCACCCTACGCAGGAGCTTGCGCAAGCCAAAGAAGCCGGCTTCTACTCCGCTTTGGAGCAGTACAAAGTCGCCTTCATTGCCCCCCTCCTCGGCATGGCCGCCCGTCTTGGCGGCGGCGCCTTGGCTCAGCGGGGCCTACAAGCCGGAGCGGGGATGGCCGCTAAGCGCGGCATGGGCGGAGTAAGCTCTGCGCTGGCGCGCGGAGGCAAGTTCCTTGGTGGTACTGGTGTAGGAAATCAGATCGCCAGCGCAGCCGTTGGTGAGGGGATCGGCCAAGGCGTCGACCGCATCACAGGCAATGGCTAGGATGTTCAGCGCCCTCCAACAACACGAAGCGATTTCTCGCTTCGGGTGCCGCAAGTACGCCAGCTTTGGGCAAATCCTGCCTGCAGTGGCGGCGCCCATTCTGGGGGGCTTGTTGGGGCGGACGCTCGGCGTGAAGCTGACGCCTAATAAGCCGCAGGTAGGTGAAGTCCTGGGCATGATCGGCGGTACCGCAGCCGGAAAGTACCTGAGCGAAGACGTGTTTGCGCCGCGTCAGCCGATGTACGCGCCGCAACAGGCGCCAGAAACTCCACCGGGAGCGCCTTACCAACTAGACCCATCCTCGGAGGACATCCCTCCCTGGGCCCTGGCGGGGGCTAGGTTTCTCAACCCCGCCATGAAAATGGGCACGGCCTGGGACTCCATCCGTAGCGGGCTACACGACGCGAAGGATACGATCCTGGGTGAGATCCCGGGATACTCAATATACGAGGGGTCCCGCGAGGGGCGAGGAATTCCCGGGGCTATCAAGGGAACGCTCGGGCAAGCCGCAGGCGGCGTTGCTGGCGGCACGCTAGGCCTCGGCACCGGCCTGTTGCTCAAACATCTTCTGGGGCGTGACGTGAACGTCCCGCTAGCCAACATCCCACTGTCCCACTTTCTCGCCGGCGTCGGTGGTACCATCGGGGCCACAAAAGGCTTCCGCGGAAGCATCGGAAATACCCACTAAGGAGCGCACGATGGCTATCGGAGTTGTGAAAGGATACGACACCTGGAAGTTTCAGGAGTCCTACGTCGAGCGCATCATGGACAACGCGGCCTACACGGCGGCGCATCCTGACGATACTCTCGTCCTGGCCGGTCCCGCGCGCAAGAACGCGATCTCGGAGGGCGGCGCTACCATGCTCGCCATCGGGATGTTGCAGACGGTGAACTTCACCCAATCCAAGCCGACTCAGCCGATGATGGCGATCGGGTCGGGCCGTTCGTTCTACGTCTCGGGCAAGGCTCAGACGCAGTGGACGATGGGGCGCCTCTTCGTCAACGGCCGCAACCTGCTCCGCGTGCTCTATCACAACGCAGTTGCGGGCGGTGTTGACCCGTCGCAGTTCGACGACCCGGCCACCACCCCTATCAGCGGCAACACACAATACTTCATCAACCTCGACTCGGAGCTGTTCCTTGTTCCGATGGGCCTCGGTTCGGTGTTCCGGGATAAGACGCACGGCTACGTCGGCGGCTTCTACGCCGAGCTGTGCATGATTACCTCGTACGCCGTGGGTTGGGCGGCGGGCCAGAACCTCATCCTCGAGAACGTGTCGGGCCTCGCGGACCGGCTGCTTCCGTTCGGTGCCGACTCCACCGTGGGAGGTCGCCCGAACGCGGTTGGCGCGGGGGTTACCGCAGCGAGCTTGGACAAGGTCCTCGGCTTCACGAACGCACAGTCTACCCGTGACCGAGTCCAGGGCACCGAGACCGCACTTGCGGGCGGCGACAACAGCCAGGATGGTGGCTTCGGTCCTGCTTAGTGTAGTATCGCCGCCATGGCGGATTCGCTCCACCCTGGCCTGCTAGCTTCCATCTTGGGTTCTGCCGCGATGACACGCGGCACGAACTCAAGTTGGGAGCTTGCGGTTGTAGTGTCCTACAACACGCAGTCACACACGGCGACGGTCAAGACACATCGCGGTCGTCCGCTACGTGATGTTCCCCAAGTAAAGTTCAGCACCAATCAGTACGACATGCTGGCGACAGGGACCACGGTCATCGTGACCGAGGACCTGGGCTTCCCTGTCATCCTCGGCTCCTTGGAGATGGCCACTCCATCTCAGACGGTGATCGACGCGCCGTCCATCACCGGAATCGAAGACGTCGGCGCCGCGGGGCTCCTCAACCCCGGCCCCTCCGTCACGAACTACCGCCCTCAGACCGCGCCGTCAGACCTTGGACAAGGCGACTGGGCCCACATGGGCGCCCTCGGCCAACATGTGGCCGTCCTCGAGGGCGGCATCGCGTCTCTGGGTAGTCCCTCTGCGCTGGTTCAATCACTCGGACTGCTGGGTGTTCTGCAGCTCATCGCGCGGAACATGTTCACCAGCACGGACTTCGGCACCTGGAAGACTGAGAACAACCAAGGAGAGACATCCTTCATCCTTCGCGCGGGAGCAAGCCAGGCCACGCAGACAGGGGCTGGCGAGGAGAACTGGACGATTCGCCTCGATGTAGGCGCGACCGGCGACCTCTTCAACTTCCGTATCACAGAGCCCCAAGGCAAGGACCTCTTCAAGCTCCACGTCGGCCCCGACGGTAAGGTCACTCTGTACGGGGACGCAGGTATCGACATTTCTTCCGGACCAAAGGGAGACTCGGAGACCCAACAGAGCGTCGCGGGTGCCCGTGTCACGAACATCGGTCAATCCGACACGCTGACCGTAGACGGCGATCACGCCCAAAGCATCGGCAAGGCGTATTCGCAGAACATCAACACCGATCGAACCGTAGCCGTCGGCAACAACGACAGCGTCTTCGTCAACAAGGACCAGACGCACAGCGTCGGTGGCAAGAAGACCGAGGTCATCGCGGGGGGTGACTCGAAGACCGCCAAGAAGGGCGACACCGCCTACACCACCAAGGTCCTCAACGGCGGCTGGAAGATCGACATCGGTGACCCGGCCGCGGGCGCGAGCGTCAGTGCTCAAGCAGCGTTCGACGTGAAGACGTCGCTAGGCGACATCACCCTCGACGCGGGCGGGGGGATGAAGCTCAAGGCCAAGCAGATCGTAGAGATTGATGGGCAGCTCATCAAGCTGGGCGGCGAGACCTACTCGGTGGCGAAGTGGGACGACTTCCTCCGAGACTTCGGTCAGTTCTTGACGCTGCTGTTGGCGGGGCTGCAAGCGGGGACGGTGGGTAGTCCTGTGAAGCAACAGCTGTTGGTGTTGATGGGGACCATCGGGCAGCTACAGCAGTTCGCGGGCAAGGTGAACGCGGGCCAAGTTTACAAGTCGACCAAAGTGAAGAACGGGTGATTTGAATGGCTAACCCACCGCCCTACACCCCCGTCTTCTCCGACGCCACCACCGTCGCTGACGGAACGCGTGAAATCTACAAGGCCATCCTCGACGCCGATTCCCCCACGGCGCAAATTCCTGCCGTCGGACCTTACGAGAAGGCTGCCGCGGACATCTCGATGATGACGAGAGGGCTTCAGCTCTTAGACGCCCTAGACGATCCGACAGGGTCTTCCCTCATGGGAGGCAGCCCCGCCTACGCCGCGGCGCCATTCGGCACCGTCCTCTTCACCGCCGGGCTCTCCAAGTTCTACCAGTTCGAGACGTCGTGCTCGTTCTACACAAACATCACGGGGCTCACGCGGCTGCGCCTCATCGTCAACGGACAAAACTACGACGAGATCGAAGCGAAGTATTACTTCAACCTGGTCAGCGTGCATCAACGTGTTCGGTTCCTCGCGACGGTACCGCTGCAGCGCGGCGTCACCAACACCATCTCCTGGGCTTGGATAGGTGCCGCGAACCAACAGCTCTCCGCCGACGTAAACGATTTTCGAATCCTCCGTGTGTGGGCCTGATGTCTCAGTGGTCAAAGAATCCGCCCTTCGTGCTCGCCATGAAGAAGATGCAAGAGCTGGCTATCCGCATCACTCGGCTGCAAGTGGCCGCGCAAGCTCAACGCACCCTGACGGTCTTGCGTGCGCATCAACCGCCGCTCCCTGTTAAGGAAGACCTCAAGCGAGGCCCCAAGTGAGCGACTGGCAAAGTGTCAAGGTCTCGTCGTTCCTACCTCCCGAGATACCTGCGTCGCTCAGCACCATCACGGGGCTAATCGACCAGTTTCTCGACCTGTACAAACAGGCGCTCGCGACGGCGAAGCTCTACCAGAAGACCCTGGGCGGCGGAGGCCCCGACATCCTCGGGACGCTCGTGAACGCCATCGTCGACACCGTCGAGGGGCTCCTGCAGGCCGGCAAGGTCCACATTCTTCACATGCCGCTGCCGAAGGCGATTCCGTTGCAGCGTGTCGTGCTGCCTCCCACCCTCGAGGCGGCCGCGCTCGGCCTAGGCTTTGAAGTCACGTCGGTGGGTACGATCACCGAGGCGTCGAGCACGGCTTACTCTGACCTGGTCGGGGGTACCCGCGGCAACAGCGGCTTCTTCAATACCTTCGTACAGACCCTGTCTGACGTACGAGACTTGAATCGGCCCCAGTACTTTTCTCCGAACGACTACGTTGCGATGACTGTGCTCATGTTCGGCGCCGACACGTTTTCCGAGACGCTTCAATTTGCGCAGGCGTTCAATAGGATCTTCCAGCCGACGAGCAACAACGACCTCACGTCGCGCACGGTCCCCGTGCCGCAGAACGTCCGCGCCAAAGTCATCGCGGCTCCCAACAGCACTAAGATCGGCGTACGCCTCGACTGGGACCGGCCTCCCAAAGTGTTCCAGCCGCTGTTCTTCCCTGGTGTGTCCCTGACGCCCGTGAAGTACGCCATCATCAGGTGCACAGACCCGAAGCTGGCGCAGTCGGCGTCCTCGGTGCTCGACTTCTTCAGCACGCAAGACCTGGTCAAAGGCCTCACTAGCGACGACGAAGCGAAGTCTGCGGAGGTCATCGCCGTGGGCAACGCTATCAACTATGCGTACATCGACACCGCGGACCTAGACGCCTCGGTGACCTACAGCTACTGCGTAGCCTGGCAAGTCAGCTCCACCGAGAACAACGTCACGACGACGCTGCCCTACGACCGCGTCTCGAACGTCGTCCGCACCCGTGCTCGCGTGCCTGCACCGCCGACGGTTGGGTACCCGCCTGATTGGGAAGCTCGGGGCTCGGTCATCTCGCTCATCCCAGACCTGGCTGTGCAGGTGCGAACACTGCTCGAGCGAATCCGAGTACTGGCCGACCGCAAAACCGGCGGTCCTGTGGAGGCGCTGACGAACACCCTCGAGATGCTCGAGCAAAACGTCACCCGCTTCGCTACTCAGATCAGCCAACTGAACGCACAGGCAAAGCGGCTGAACGCCATGTTCAACGTGCCCCTCCCGAGCCTGCACGCCACGTCAATCGCGGGAGTCGGCGGGAACGCGTTTCTCATGGGAGAGCTGGCCAAGCGCCTCAACGATAAGACCGACCCGAATCGACCTCCGTTCGACCAGAACGAGTACGTGATGGGCATCTGTATCGTCGCAGGCGGGCCGCGCCAGGCAGACATCCAGCCGATCATAGACTTCCTTGGCTCGCTGTTCGGGACAGAGGAGCCAGCCAACCCGCTACTCGATGTGCTGACGTCGCTAGATGCCGTCGTGGACGCGCAGGAGACTTTTGTGTTTGGCCCCGACATGACCCGCTACAGAGTTACGCCGGAGACTACGACCCTTCCGTCCGACATCGACCCGACCACTGGGCTTCCCTACGTAATCCCCAAGCCGGTCATCGCCGACGACGGCACCGCCGTCGATTCGCTCGACCCGAAGAACCCAGACGCCGGCAAGACGAACGTCAAGACCAGCGAAGACCTGTGTTGACGTAAGCACGGGTAATTAGATACTGTGCCCGCCAGATGCCGAAGCTCCAGTCGTACCGATGTGAAAAGTGCGAGAAGCTCTACGACTACTTGCACATGGGCGCTGAAGATCCGGCAGTGTGTCCGACGTGTGCGTCAATCGGCGGCGAGCTTCAATTGGGCGGGAAGTCGCTCTACAAGATAATCCCAGACTATCCCGGGGCAAAAAAGATTAAGGCTGGGTACGTTCACTCGCACGCAGACCGTCCCGCCGAAAAAGGCTCAGTCGCAGTTCCTGGAAAAAGGGAGATCAAATGAAAGAGCAAATGGCAGCACTCGGTATCGAAGCCCTCAAGGCCCTCTCTCCCGTCATCCTCGCTCTGATCGGCTGGATCGGCGTTCGCCTCAACCAGTACATCGCCGCCAAGGTGAAGAACGAGAAGATGCAGGGCATGCTCTCTCGCCTCAACGACGTCGCGGTCGACGCGGTCAAGGAGGTCGAGCAGACCTTCATGGGTGCGCTAGAGAAGCCCACCAAGGAAGATATGACCAAGGCCAAGGACATGGCTCTTGCGTCGATCAAGACGCACATGGGCCAGCGTGGCCTCAACGAAATGAAGAAGGTCATGGGCATCGCAAACGAAGGGGACCTCGAAAAGATGCTGCTCAGCCTGCTCGAGTCCCGCGTCCTCGACCTGAAGATGGCCAAGAAGTCCATTGGGGGTGCCAAGTGAAGTCACTGTTTGCGCGTCTGCACGTCATCAAGATGTACTTCGTGTCGCTGCTCCTCGTCGCGCTGCTCATCCCAGGCTGCGCCTGCTGGCAGCCCGAGAACGCACAGGACAAGAAGTGCATCGCCGCCAAGATCACCGTCGACTGCACCAAGGGCTCGGCCATCTCCCAGGCGCCCAACATGCTTCCCCTCGTGAAGTGGATCTTGGGCGGCGCCCCCGGCGGCCAGATGGACTGGCAGTCCCTGCTCAAGTCCCTCATGCACTTCGGCTTCGAAGTCGTGAGCTGCACCGCCGGCCAGCTCGATAACGCCCTTGCGCTCAAGACCGCCAAGATGGCCAAAGCTCGCGCCGCTGCCGATGCACCAGTGCCCAGTGCCGCTGAGGAAGCGGCCTTCATCGCCGCCAAGAATGAGTCGACGACGGCCCACAACAACTGGGGTCAGTTCATGGCGCAGAACTATCCCAACATCGTCCTGAAGATGCCCGAGAAGAACCCGCTCGAGAGCCTGGTGAAGTAATGAGCCGACTTGAGCCGATCGCAGGCAAGGACCGCAACATTTCCGGCTGGCAGAAGGACATGCCAGACGACCGCGATAAGAAGATGGCCGTCGGCTTCTTCACGCGGCTCAAGCACCCGAGCATCAAGACGCTGCGTACCGAGCCGTACATCTCGAAGGTCGAGGACCAAGACGCTATCGGCTCCTGCACGTGCAACTCGAGCACGTCTGCGCAGGAGATGGTCCTCAAGAAGTCGGGCAAGGACATCCAACTTTCGCGACTCTGGCCCTACGCGGAGGTCCGCAAGCTCGAGGGTACCCCGCTCACGGAGGACTCTGGCGCCCAGATCCGCAACGTGATGAAGGTTCTTGCCAAGAAGGGCTGCCCCCTCGAGAGCGAGTATCCGTACGACCTGAGCAAGTGGAACAAGAATCCGCCGAAGGCACTCGAGGCAGAGGCGGCAAAGAATCAAATCTTGATCTACTACCGCTGCCCGAACCTCGACCAGATCTGCGCCAGTATCGCGCAGGGCTTCGCGGTGGTCGGCGGCTTCCGCTGCCCCGTCAGTCTCTTCTCTGCCGAGACCGCCAAGACCGGCATCATCAAGTTCGACCCGATCCGAGGCTTCCGTGGCGGCCACGCCGTCCTGTTCACCGGGTACAACGACAAGACCAAGCTGCTCGAGTTCCAGAACTCGTGGAGCGAGGATTGGGGCGACAAGGGGTACGGCTACCTGCCGTATCAGTACGTCGAGCGGGGCTACGCCGACGATTTCTGGACGATTCGGCTTGCTGAGGTTTAGCCATGAAACGCTATTTTATCGTCGCTGCCGCTCTGCACGTCTCCCTTCTCGGGCTGTGCGGCTGTCCTCCCAAGCCGCCCATCGTTGTCGTCGTCCCTGACATCCGTCCCGCAGACCTCAGCAACCACGTAGCGGTCGACATGGCGGAGGCCCCGGGACCAGGCATCGTCGCCTGCGCACCTGCCGCAAAGCTGAAGCAGGAAGACATCTGCGAGAGCTTCTTCACCAAGGACGGGCTCGCCTGTGCTCGTTGCACCAACGTGAGGGGCTGCATCGACGAGGTCCTCGTCATGTACTGTGCAACCGGGCCTTGCGCGTCGGACCCGGCTTGTACGTACGTGACGGACCCGATGCTGAAGAGTGTCCGGAAACGTTGATGGCCGACTACGAATACAGCGCAACCCTGAGCCGGGTCGTCGACGGGGACACCTGCTATCTCCGATTGGAGAAGGAGTTCAGCTTCGACATCGACTTCGGGTTCAACATCCTCGACAAGATGACGTTGAAGAAGTCCACAGTCATGGACTTCCGGCTCTATGGGATCAACACCCCGGAGATGAAGACACCGGACGGCCCCAAGGCAAAGGCCGAGCTGACTCGGTTACTCGGGCTAGGGACGCTGCGTGTGGTTTCGCACAAGGCTGACAAGTACGGCCGTTGGCTCGCAGACATCTACGTAAAGCCCGCAGGCGAGCCCGAGCTGCACGTCAACAAGGCTTTGGTTGACGGTGGCTTCGCGGTCGTCTACCTCCCTTGACTCCATGGCGTCCTCCAGAACTACCGACGTAGACGCAGCCTTTCACCAAAAGCTGCACCGGGCTGCCCAGTCGATCATGGCGGCCGCGGCGGGGAAGCGCTGCGGGGACTGCAAACACGCCTCCCTCTCTATGGATGGGTCCGGTGACTGCCTCCTCCAGGTCAACATCGACGGTGGCCCTCTAAAGATCAATACCTTCGGGGCTTACGCCTGCGATAAGTACGAGAATCGCCTATAATCCAGGGAGGAGAATTCTCATGGCGAAAACCGTCACCGTCACCGGCAAGCTCCAGATCCCCAACGAGGACGGCCAGGCCCCCGCCCCCTTCAACCTGGACCTGAGCTTCATCTACACCCAAAAGGTCGAGGTCGACCTCTCGTACGGCGCTGCTATCATCGACGATCCGGTGTCCTTCGGGACCATGGGTGTCGGTGGCGCCAAGATGATCTTGGTGAAGTCTCCCGTCGGTGGTTGCACCGTGAAGTTCAACGGCGGCACGGTTGCATGGCCTGTTCCGGCCGGCGGCTATTTCCTGTACGCGAATCCATCGGGCGGTTTTGTCACAGCAGCTCTGGTGACCGTGACCGGCGTGGCATCCGTGCAGTTCCTGGCCCTGGCGTAACGTGTCATCGTTCGCCACTGGACTCGAATGGCTCGTCGAGAAAGTTGCGTCGCCACAACGGGCAGCGAAGCTGCAAGCGTTGGCCAACCACCCCGCCACGAACGTGAACGAAGCGGCCGTCGCGAGGACCAGGTTGCGTGAAATGGGCGGCGTCCGCCCTCCGGCGCCCGCGGCGCCACCGGCTGCCGCGCCTAACCCTCGAGCACAGTCGGCGTCACAGTACGCTGCCCGCGAGACTGCGGACAGGCACGATCCACTCTTCAGAGACATGTACGCACAGGCAGACCGGAACTTTGCGCACTCGCCGAACACCATGGGAGCCGCGACGCCGCCTGCCCGCACTCAAATGCCCCTGCCGCCTAAGCCTGCCGGTCCAGGGCTCATGCGACGTGGGATGGGTACGATGGCTCGAGGCCTTGCGGTCCCCGCGGCCGTCGGCCTCGCAGGTTTGGGGTACGGCTTAGCCCGCCAGAACGAAGGCGACGAACGAAATCAGCGGGGGGCTTACCCGTCTATGGGGCCGGGCTCGGTCTACGGAAACTAAAAAAAAAAAAAATGCTTAGCTCAGCGTACAAACAGGGCATCCACGCCGCCTTTCTAAAGTTCGCTCTCGCTCCGCCCACCCAGGTCGACGAGTTCGTCGCGGGCGTCGAGAACGGTAAAGATGTTCCGCTAGATCCGTCCACCGACGCGATGCCGATGGACGGTGTGTCTGAGTCAGCTGACGCGATGCCGTTCCCCGAAGACCCGGCGATGGCGCAGGGGCTCCCGCCCGCCGGGATGCCGATGGGCCTGGGTGAGATGGCGGCCAAGGCGGCGACTTTCGGCCCCAAGGACATGGCGTACTACCGCAACACCCTCGGTGATGAGGCGGGAAGTGCTTTCCTCGCCAAGCACGACATGCGGACGCACACAGGCATTCCGCAGGATTTCAGCCGTACTGCTCCCGTGGCTAGTTCACGGCCTGCAGCGCCTGCGGCAGCACCAGGGCCTTCGTCCAAGGTCGTGGTTTCCCCGTCCCTCAAGACGAGCGTCCGGCCGCGATGAGCCTCTTACACGTCTACAACGCAGGGGCTGCCGCAGCCCTCGAGAAGCTCGCCGTCTCGGGCGCGCTGTATCAGCGCGCCCTTTATAACGCCGCAAAAGCGCGCCGTGGCGGCCTTGGTGCCACTAAGTTTTTTCCTGAAACTATATCCTCGCCGGAGCGAGCAGTAAGTCTAGGTGCAGGCACCGGGACATCGCGTGCGAGCTTCAATCCAGAGGCCTCCTTTGTCGCTAGGACGCCTGGCGCCCTGATGCCTAGTGAAGAACAGCTCGCCATGCGGAAGTTCACCGGCATGCTCCAGACCGGCTCTTTGAAGAACCCGCTGTCGCCGCAGCAGGAGCTTCGGAACCGCGCCCTCTTTGAATTGAGCGGGCACCAGCACCAGGCTGCCCCGGGGATGGAAGATGCGTTGCGTGCGACGCCGACGCCGGGTAGCACGGGGCGGGCGCACGCAACACGGAGAAGCTTCGGAGTCCCCGAGGTTGGTTCGCCGCGGCACCCCGACACTGTTGTCGGGGTCCCTGCGGAGTTGCAGCAGGCCGCTACCGGCGTCGGTAAACGTCCTGCGAGGCCCTCAGGCGCTGGGGCAGCGTTCACTGGTATGGGCCGCGGACTCCCCCCGATACCGCCGGGCGCGGGCAAGTCCCGCTCGTTCGAAGCCTTCGAGCCAACCCAGAGCTGGGGTGGCGGCGCGACAATGCCCGAACACCTGCACTCGATCCCAGGCATGCCTGCCTGGGCCCCTCGCTAGTCCTCGATCACGGCGACGACGTCGCCTTCGTTGACTACAGTGCCGGGGGCGGCCAGCTCGAGTACGGTGCCGTCGACCGGTGACTCGATCGGAATCTCCATCTTCATCGACTCGAGGATGAGGACCTGGTTTCCGGCGTAAACCTTTTGGCCGACGCCGGCGCAGTGCATCCAGAGGCTGCCCGTGACAGGGGACTTGAGTTCGTGTCTCAAAACACCGAGCCCCGGACATAGATACGGTACTTCTCCATCGGCGTAGTACCGACGTTCTTCACGGAAACTCTTAACCACCTGCCGAATATGGTGACCAAGAATTTACCTGTTGCGGCTTGCTTGGTCGGGTCGTACGCGACCTTGAGAGCCTCGGCGTCGTAGTGCAACGTCTTCATGTTCTCGTCGGTGACCCAGTCACCATCATCCGTGACCTCGTCGTTGCTGAAAGTGCACTCCACTTCAACCGGCTGGTCTGCCGCGATTGAACCAAAGAACCTCGTGAAGTTCTGGCTCGAGTGATACGCGACGAAGGACTCACCAGGCGCAAGCGTACCCGTCGCCAGGTTCAAGCTGGCGAAGCGTGGATGATTGAGGAAGTTCGGCTTGTCAGGCGGCGCAGGGAGAACCCACGCGAAGATGACGTTGGCTTCGAGTTTGGGGTAATGAGTGAAAGGAATTTTACACCTCTACAAACTCGGCCTATTCAGCTGGATTCCAATCACCACAAACGTCGTAGTTCCCGTCTGAGTCATATACCAAAAACCTTCGTCGTTTAGGCGGTCGTCCCAAGACGTCCCGCACGCCACGTCGTGCCACGTCTTATCGTCAAACGACAAGAACAACGTATTCACGCCGGTGTTCCGCACTGAGATCTGGCGCGTCGACGTGACGAAGCGGTGATACTTCTTAGCAGGCGAAGCGGTCTCATGGCCGGGCATGGGACGGCCCGAGTCATGATGGACGCCCACTACTCAACCGCCTTCAACCACGCCGGCCTTGCCTTCTTCTCCGGCGCTGCCGCAGGCACAGCTGCCTTCGGGGCCTCTTGCCCCTTCATGTGTTCGTCCACAACAGCCGTCGGCACATCGGCAGGCCAGGCGACCGTGCCGTGGTTCGGGGACAGCAGACAGAACACCGACGACCACGGGAGCTTGGTGAAGAAGGGCTCTTGGTTGAACGACAGCGTGGCGTGAATGCCCTCGTCGTCAATCACGGTGTCGTCCGTGGGGATAGGCAGCGCGGCCCCATAGTCGAATGCAGCTTGTGCCGACGCACGGAGCGCATCAGGGATGACCGTGCCGAGGGCCTTAGGGTCGAACAGGACCCGGAGGTACCCGCTCTCGTAGAGACCAAGGGCGATCAGCTTCTTCGAAGGCTGCCAGCGCATCAGTATCCCGCTCCCGACATGAAGGCCAGCATGGCCTTGTCTGCGTTTCGATAGACGCGGCCCTTCGAATTCTCGCGGAGAGCGTCCATGCAGGACAGTAGATCTTCCGAGTTGTAGAGCAGGACACCCTTTAGATCGACGACCGAGTATCCAGGCATCGGGGGCACCGGTGGCGTCTTCGGTTTCTTCTTGGCGGCCATTTGGAACGCCATCGTATCTAAAGCGGCCACACGGTCAACAAAAGAAAGAGGCACCGCCGATGCCAGTCGACGGTGCCTCTTGGGGGCGGTTCAAGTTCCCTATCGGGGGATTCGGGAACCGAACCAGGCAACAGTGCCTGGGTCGATTTACGCCGTCAAGGAAAAGTTTACGGCGTAACCCGGTTGTTAGCTCCCGTCAGCCCCTTCAACACGTAGATCCTCGCCGGCCTCCCCGAACGGGTCTTCCTCGTCGCGCCGCGACGCTCGATGAGCTTGTGCTTCTTCTCGAGGTCCGAGAAACGTGCGCTGACACACTGGTGCGTCAGGCCGGTGATCGCCTCGGCCTCGTCGCAGAGTAGTCCGTCCCAGCCGCGCAGACGGATCAGGTCGTAGAACTTCAATTCAAGGTCACTCAGCCTCGACTCCACTGTCGCCATCTGGTTCCTCCGGGATTCGTGGTTCTTTGCACACAGGGCACTTCGTCTCTTCGACGTGGACAAGGTTACATCCGCAGCGTTTGCACTCGTCCACGACGGACACTTCACCTTCGGGTGGGTTCTGCATCGAAAGCTCTTCGATGGCATACGCCACACGAGAGACCTGCAACGTCAGCTGGTCTATCGCGGCGACCAATCGTTGCGCGTCGGCAGGGCCCATCAGAACGTGAAGTCCGTCATGCGCCAGTTCGACATGTCGGGCTTCTCCGTCTCCTTCTCCTTCTTCGGAGGGACAAGCTCGAAGACCGGCGGGACCTTTTCAGGCTTCGCTGCCTTCTTGCTCGGCTTGGTGCCGTAAACGTTGCCCCGCGCTGAAGGAGGCTGAAGGAACAGCTGGCCTGCTTTGACCAGGTCGTTCCGCGTTCGCCGGACCGAGGGCAGCTTGGCCTTGCACCACTTGGCTAGATCAGCATCGGTCTGAGGACCGCGTGCGTTGATTACTTCGAGGATGTTGTCTTTGAGAGTCATGGGCTCCTTTTACGGGATAACGCTTACCAAGTAAACCTAGATCGGCCACACGTAGGGCAAGTCGGGCCCTTCCAACCACCCCCACTTTCCGTACCAAGCAGGGTCTTTCCTGAGGAGGTTGGAGCGGTGCGACGCGTGCAACGCAGGGTCGCCAACCCAGGACGGAAGGACGACATCTCTGCCGAGAGACTGCAGGTCGAGCATCTTCTCTCGGCACGTGTCCTTGTAACCGCGGGACAACCACTCGTCGCACACGGCAAGACCGTAGGACAACAAGGCCGGTGCGTGACCTTTCCACATCTTAGTAGCAGGGTGGTTCTGCCAACCGACAGAACGGCCCGTGACGGTCTTCAAGATCTGAAGGGTCTCGACCCGCTGCTTGCCGAGGCGCTTCATGTCGAGGGTCTTCGCGCTCGCGGCGAAGTCCGGGTACGGGAGGAATGTTTGCATGGTCTCCTTTACGAGGCAAAAAGAAGCGCGCCCTCTGTTAGGAGGGCACGCCAGAAAAGAAAATGGAACGGGAGTCGAACCCGTTAGCCGTGGCACGGTGCGCTTTCCCCCTCTCAAAGGGTACTTACGCACTGAGTGAGATCCACAGCCCCACCGGGCCAAGAAGAAATCCTAGACTGCGAGATACGGAAGCCGCTCCGCAGGGGTCTTGTAGTCCGCATAGCTCGTGTGCTGCTTCCGGTCGTACTGCAAGAACTCCTCTGTGTTAGCAGTGATGAGGGAGTACTTACCGTCGTGGTTGTAGAGCGCCACGACGCGGGCTTCCGTCTGCTGGATGACCCGGAAACCCTTGTTCGGGACCGTGTGGTGCAGCACCGCGCCGTCGGGAGTGGCGTCGCGGAGGAAGGCGTCTACCGCCTTCATCGGAACGTGCGGGACGACGATGGACCAGACCGTCTTCCAGAAGGCGTCGAACGGGTATGCCCCGTGGCACGCTGACATCACAACCTCGAGATCCGGCTCACCAACTCGACGAGCGAGTCGTCGTCGTAGATGGCGGGGTCCGTGACCCGCTCGTTGCGAACGGCCTGCAACAGGGCCCGCTCGAAGCGCTCCTGTGGGACGCCGTCCGCGCCCTCGTGGTAGGCGCCGACGAGCAGCTCGATGAGCCTCTTGCGGGGAAGGGACACGACGGACGTGTCCCGGTGTGCCGACGCGGCCGGGTCGAACTTGCTACTGTGCATGGCTGCCTCCCTTTGGGTTTGCTTTTTCGTCCTCGGCGGCTTCCTTGTCGCCGAGGATCTCCTTCATCAGCTCAGCCTCGAGCTTCTTCAAGACAAGCAACAAGGTCATCCGTCGCCCGAGCCGATCTCTCGGCCGGAGCGGCTTGCCTGCCGCTTGTCCTGCGACCCAGGGGCGCGAGGGGTACTGGATCTTCGCGCCTGTGTGTCCGTCGAACTTCTCCGGGTGCATCAACACAGCAACAACAGGCTCAAGGGCCTGGCTGATCTGGCGGTGTAATTTTTCTTCTAGGGACATCAACGACCTCCTTTGTGTAGGAGCGCAACAACGACTGCACGAACTGAAGATGTCGGCGACAGCGACCGCCTCCCAACGAAGTTTCCCTGCCGCGGGTCTCCCACGATCTGTACTCGAACTTCAGCTCCTTCTCGAGGCGGAGGAGCCCGTGCCGGATATACATAGGGCTTAACTTGTTACGCCGTCGGGAGGCCATCAGTTGTCCAGCGTCTCGAAGACGAAGAACGACGTCAGTAGGTGCTCCCGATCCTCAACGAGCGGCCGTTCGTACTTCCTGTGCGGTGCTCGAATCTTCTCCTCGATGAGCGCGGGAATCTCCTCAGCCGCGATGTATTTGAGGCCTTCCCACACCACTTTGTCGTCTTCCTTGACGACGATGTGCCACGCCCTCGCGTCGGTGGAGTTGACGGTGGCGCTGAACGAACCCCAACGCATCCGTGTGAGACCCTTCATGGGATATTGCATCTCGATCATTCTAGCTCCTGTTGGTTGGCCTCTTCCTCCGCCGACGCGGAGTCATCGGCGATGAGTTTCCCGTGGTCGTAGAGCGGCCGCGCAACCAGCCGCCCGTCGATGTACAACGCCCACTGGCCGTCCATCTTGCCCTTACGGAACCAGCCGTCTGAGATGAGACGGCCCTTCAGATCCCGCACGAACACGTGACCGTGGACGACGCCTCGACGATCGAGGCAGCCGGACGCCGTTGTGGCGGCGTCGCGTTGGATGTGCCGCTTGGTGCCCTTGGGGCACGCGAATGCGTTTACGGAGAGAAGGCAGAGCAGGAGCAGTGACGCTAGTGCTTGGGCCATGAGGCCTCCTGTTATGTTGGAACGCGAAAGCCCGAGGATAGATCCCCGGGCTCTTTAAGACTGTGACCGTTACAGCGGTCAGTGCTTCAGGTGCAGGTACTCTACTGCCCCGTCCCTGTCCTGGTGATACAGGCAGAGGTCCGCGTGCTGGGCAGGCGGGTTCTTCGACTTCAACCACGACCGCGGGTGCTTCTTGGTCGAGCCGTCGTCACCCGAGAAGTGCCGCACGTGCGTCGTGACCTCGTGCTCGTCCGCCTCTGTTATCTCGAGGACGAACTGCACTTGCCCATCGCCCTGTGGGCACTGGTGCAGCATGACCTGCCGGATGTGCTCCGGCTTGGTGTCAACGAGAGCTTCGCGAACGAGGGGTAGGATGCCCCAGGTCGCGACGACTCGGTTCTTCACGCATACCTGCGTGACGATGTTCGTGAGGCAGCGGAACTCGTTGCGGATGAATGTCATTGGCCTCCGATCTTAGCCCCTTCGGGGGAAAAAGAAACGGCGCCTCATGGCGCCGTCCGTGCTTCAGTGCTGATGCTCTTGCCGGTACCGGCACGCCCGGCACGTGGGCACGTCGGAGGCCACGCGACGCAGCGTCTCTGCCTTCTCTTTCGCCCGGAAGCTGCAGAGCCAGTACGGCGTCGCGTCGTGGCGGGAAGACTCAACGAGAACATGGGTCACGTCAGGCTCGTCGATGTGATCGGCTTTGTACTGGGTCATGAGGCCCTCCTTTGTCGGTGTTGGATTCGGCCAGCGCCTGCGGGGGGCGCCGTCCGTCGTGCTTTGGGCCCGCCGCTATCGTTCATAGTCGGCGGCGCTCAGTGTGTGTGGTGGATTCGGCCAGCGCCTGTGGGGGGCGCCGTCCGTTAGGAAACTTTGAAGGGCGTGGCCGGCGGCCACGTTACTCGACTAGCACCATATGAACTCTCTGCCAGGCGCCGGCCGGAGGAGTCGGGGAGCGACGCTACGTGCTTCTCGTGCGCCGCATCAGCTTCCGCCTGACTCAGACGTACCGCCGACCGTCTGACCATTTCCGTCCACACGGCGCCTTCGCCTGCGCAGCTATAGCAGTAGACGTGATTTGTTGCGGTCAAGGCCACGAGCCCTTGATCGCAAACAACAAGCTGAAGCACGTCACGAGGAGCTTCGGCGAAGGGCTCCCACCCCGCGCTTACTACACGTCGACCGGAACAAGAGTCTTCGTCGCGCCAATGGTACAGGACGCCCTCTGATGACAAGCCGATGAGTTGGCCGTCCTCGACACACAAACGAACGAACCGGATTGTTTTCATGCGGCCTCCTTTGTGTTGTTGGATTCGGTCGACGCCTTATGACGCCGTCCGTCGAACTCTGGTCCAACCGCTACGGTTCCCCGTAGCGGCCGGGACGTCTACTTCTTCGCAGCCAACCAGGCCTGCGTGAGTGGCGTGTTAGCCACCCGCGCCCACACCTTCAGGGGCTGCAGTGTGTTGGCCTTGTGCAGACGCTTGACCTGCGTCGTCCTGGGAATCTTGTTGCGTTGCTTGTTGCCGTTCGTGTTCTTGGTCTCGGTCTCGGACATGTTCGGGGTCCTTTCGGTGTGAGGGGACTACCGGATGCGAAGATTGCTTCGCGCTCCGATGAGGTACATCAACGTTCCACCGACCAAGGCCAGCGTCAGCGGGGTCGCAGTCTTGACGAAGTCTCCGAGCTGCTTCGCCGTCGTCTTGACGGCACTCCAGGCGTTTTCCATGAGGTCTCCTTGTCTAGTAGATGGAGCGGGGACGGCGGACGAACAGATTGCCGCTGCGGTTCTCCCGCACGCGCTTCAACTCCTCCTCGAGGTCGCGCTCGTACTGGCGCTCCTCGGCCTCGCGCTCAATGCCCTTCATGGCGAGCGCCCCGATGGCGAGGAACCCGAGGCCGAGCACGGTACCCGTGGTCTTCATCGTCTTCTTGAATGACATGGTGGTCTCCTTTGATTTGAGTTCGGTCAACGCCTCATGGCGCCGTCCGTAGAGCCTGGCCCACCCGTAACGCGTTGGCGCTCCGGGTGGTGGTGTTAACGTGCCTTGCCGTTCCGCTGCGCCCGCTGCTCCGCCAGACGGCGGCGAGCTTCCTGCGCCCCGACGTCGGGTGCGAGCGCCTGCAGGTTCGCCCGATGCACAGCTTCTGCGTGCTCGTGAAGACGCTGCATCACGTCTCCCAGCGCCTGGAGCCGTTCGGCGCCCCGGACCGAGGAGCGTGGCACCTCGTGAAGCAGCTCCTTCAAGAGCTTGACCTCGAGATGCCAGTGCGCCGGCGTCATGCGGCAGGGCGCCGAAGCAAGAACTGCGCGTTGTGGGGCCTCGTGCTCGACTTCTTCGACTTCGTGGTCTGTTTGCATGTGTCCTCCGTGGAAGGGGGCCCCTGCGTAAATGCGCAAGGGCCCCCGGGGGTTGCCGCGGCTACTTCTTGTGGCGGAGAGACTTCGGGAGCTGGTTCGACACAGCCCCCGCGACCACGAGCGTGGCCGCACTGACCCCGATCAGGTACGCGGTGCTACCGACCGCCGACGCAACGGTCCGCATCGTACGGGACGTGACGGCGGACTTGATGCCGCCGCCGAGGCGACGGAAGAAGCCCGGGCCTGCCGGAGGCGCCGCGTCCTGCGGAGCCGCGTCGGTGTTGTTGTCGTTCCAGACGGGGGTGGAGGTGTCGATGGTCTTGTACATGGTGATTTTCTCCTTCTTTGCTGTGCGCGGGGACGGCCTTGGGATTATTCCCAGGGCCGTTAGGACAAGAACAAGACAAGAAGGCCGAGAGGAATCCCGGCTTGGTGCAGGGCGGTGCAAAGCCAATCTTTGGTGGCGGCTTCTCCGTGTTGGACGGAGAAGGCTTGCAGGGCCCCTAGGTCAGGCCCCTCGAGGGTGTTCAAGAGCAGCGTAGCCAGGACCTCACGGGTCATTGGCGTCGCGTCCATCCAGAACACTGCGGACTCGATCTTGGCAGCTATGTTTGGGTCCATTGCACCTCTCTGTTGGGGTTTATGGGGCTTACCAATAAGCGCGGATATTCATACAAGGTCACCACCTTCCTAAGCCGTTTAAGGGCATGTTATCTGTACATTGTCTTATACCCAAAAAGACCTGTCTTTTTAGACATTTGGGCATGAAAAAGCCCCCTATACGAGGGGGCTAAAAAAGCGGGAGGGTAGGGTTACGAAGTAAACTACCCTCCCTTCCCCTCGAGCGTGATCTTGGCGTACTTGATCCGCAGCTTGTTCATCTTGGTGCCCTCGCGATAGATGGCCCCGGCCTCCCGGGCTTCCTCTTTACAGCGGGCCAAGTCTTCATCGTCGTCCTGGGCCTGCATGAGATCTACCTGGTTCATGGAGACCTCGGAGATCTTGTGGCGAATCTGCTCACGGTCGGCGCTGTCAATGATGGCCTTGAAGTCGTCATCGAGAGCTGCGAAGGGGTCTTTTTTTGAGGGGCCGCGCTTACCTTTGGGCACGTAAATCTCCTTCGTGATGGGTACTAAGAAGCGAGGTCGAGCGGGTCAGCGGGGACCATCTGCCGTCTTCGGCTTTCGCTTGCTGCGCTTCTTCATCGCCTCCCACCGCTCCAAGCGCCAGTCCGCGTCGAACTCACCGAACACGTCGTTGAACGCGTCCACGGCGATGGTACGGTACTCGACGAAAGGCTCCACCTCCCGCCCCTGCACGTACATCGGAGCCACCAAGACATGCGCGTCGTTCTTCGCGTCAGTGCCGCGGGTCTCCACGAGCGTGACCAAACGGCCGTCCCGCAGCAGCTCACGCACACGAGGACAGACCGTCTCGTTCTTCAGCCCGGTAGCCTTGCAGATCTCCTGCCGAGTCATGCCGTAGGGCCCCAACGCTGTCGCGTGGGCACAGACTTGGTCCCGCAACGTCTTCGCCATGCTCTGCGCGGCCTGTGCCGCCTTGCGCGAAGTATCCGACCCTTCGACGTAGGGAACTCCATTCTCGTACGGCATTACTGGCCTCCATCGTTCGTTGTGCACCGGTCTGCATACTTCTTCGAATTCACCGACGACAAATACCCTGCCAAGGCCGCCGTCGCCCCAAACACCACTGAGATAGTCCCTGTGACATAGCGAGGCGTGCTCTCGTCAAAGAACGCCGTCGTCACACCTGAGCCGCCGCCAAGGACCCCCAGGACCACGCCCGTGGCGGTCCAGCCGACAACGCGCTTGTCGATGCCGGTGCACTCTTCCCACGTCGCGGGAGGGGGCTGGAAGCGAGGGGCCATGAGGCCGGGGCGGCTGCGAGGCTGCAAGTGGCAACCCGCCGCCAGCAGAAGACAACACAGAACAGCATTTTTCAAGAGTCCCGCCTCCGGATGTAGTCGTGCGCCGCGACGAAACCAAACGCGAAACCGACAACCAGGCACAGGCCTGCCGTCAGCAGCAACTCGAGGTCTGTGACCATCAGACCGCGCCGGATGCCCGGAACAGCTCGAGCTGCCGGTCGTCCGCAGCCGCCTCGTCGATAGCCCTTGTACAGCTATGGATGACCCGGTTCAGCTCAGCGACCACAGCGACAAGCTCTGCGCGGCACGTGACCACGCTGCCACGTTGGACGTAGCCCCCGGCTGCCTTGAGGCGAGGCTGCACGGCGTCGATGGAGTTCTGGAGAGAGCGGAGCACGGCGGGCTGGGTCATTCGGAGGCGGCCTCAAGGAGTTCGAAGGTGGCGGTGAACACGGCGTCAGACATCAAAAAAAGCTGGTTGTCAGATCCGATTACGATCCAGTCACCAGGGGACACGGCCAGGGAGCCGGCCTCGGTGACGATGTAGGGTAGTCCGAGGGAGTCCGTGGAGACGCCTGGAACGTCCTGGCCTGGGTACCACTGGAGCGCGGAGACGACGTAGTTCCTGGCGCTGTAGAGGGCCACGGGAGGGCTAGCCGTGCACGATGGGCTGATCGTGGCGCAGGCAACGAGGCCCGGCGTGGATGCCCTTGCCGGTGCAGCCGCAGGCGTATTCCACGACGATGGTGGACATGACCGCGGCTTCGATCTTCTCGACCTCGGAGAGCTTCGTCTTGATGAGGGTGAGCCCGGGGGTGTCGAGCTGAACGCACTCGACGTTTGCGGCGGCGAAGAACTGCACGACCTGGTCGCTCTTGCCGTATCGGCTGCCGTAGAACTCGTCGTAGAAGACCTTGACGATGCCGGCGTTCACAATGCGCTTTGCGCAATCATAACAAGGAATTACAGTAACATAGAGCGTCGTGCCGCGGGCCTCGCGGCCTGCGTAGTCGATCGCATTCGACTCAGCGTGCAGCGTCCGAATGCAGTGGTTGTCGTGCATCTCGTGCCCGACGTCGTCACAAGACGGAACGCCTGCCGGGCTGCCGTTGTAACCCGTCGCTACAACCCTACGGTCGGGGGCAACGAGCACCGCACCGACATGCTTGCGGTCGCAGGTCGCCCGTGTTGCCGCGTGGTACGCAAGGCCGAGAAAGTAGGTGTCCCAGGAGGGGCGTGACATCAGATCGGCATCATCGCCAATCGCTGAAAATTGTCAATACGCCAGTTGCTGAACTGCGTCGTTCGCAGACTTCGGGAGCGGCTTCGCCTGAAACGGCCTGGCCTTGACCTGCTCGAGCTTCTTGACCAGCTCGGCCTTTGCGGCCGCGGCGGGCTTGGGAGCAAGGGGCGTTGGACGGGGGGCGTCGACTTCGACCTGGGTTGTGCCGTGGCCAAAGCGGCCCGTTGAAGGCGGGGGCGGCGTGACAGGAGTAGCGGCGCTGCCATTCTTCGCCACAGCCACAACGAGTTGCTGCAGCAGGTCTACCTTGTCGGTGAGTGCCTTGACCTGCTTCTGCGTCTCTTCGAGGGCCGGTGCGACGATCTGGTAGGTGGCGTCGGTCTTCTTCCCCTCGGCCTCGCTGCGGTACTGGAAGTAGCCCGCCATGAGGGCCATGCCGGCTGGGACGAGGGCGATGCGAACGACGATGAGAAGGGGGCGCATCCAGGGATGCTTCTCGATGTAGACCTTCTCGTCTTCGGTGAGGTCGGGGGTGATCGCAGACGGTACCTTGGCCATGTGCCTAGTCTACCGGGAAGACATCGAGGCTTCGAGACGCTCTTTCAACGCCTTCGGCAGCTTGGTCTCACCGTACTGAAACGGCATACGGCCGCCGGACAGGCGCGACACGGCCTGCGCGATCTCCTGGGCTTCCGGGCTCTCGTGTCCGCGCATCTGGCCGAAGGTCTGCTTGGCTTCCTGCGTCCCGGGGCCGCGAAGGGCGGCGAGCATGTTGCTCTCGTCCATCAGGACGCGGGGCGAACGGTGACCGTGGAACTCCGCACCCGTGCCGCGACGAAGCGCAGCCAGCTCGTGGCCTTCGTGCATGCCCCCCAGGATGTTCGTGGCCTTCTGGCCCGCGGGGCTCGAGGGGCGAGACATGCCCCAGTAATCCAGGTTGCCGACAGCGCCACCCGACGGCATTACGATCTGCCGGGTAGCGGAGTTTACGTGAGGCCCTAGCCAGGTCGACTTGGAGGAGGCCCGGGTCAGGCCGATGCGGCGGAGGGCGTCGCGGAGTTCGTCGATGTGGGCGGAGGTCTTTGTCGGCCCTAACATCTGGCGCCGGGAATAAGCGGGGCCCGGTATAGCCGGTCTTTCTCCGCGGAAAGGAATCCCCATCCGCATGTCGGGCGACATGTCGACGATCTTGCCGCCGACGATGTTCGCACCGCGGATATCGTGGAGCCTGGGGTACTCCTGCTTCAGTTGTGATACGACAGACTCTGCGCCCGGCGGTAGCGGCGCCTCCTGCATAAGTTGACGTGCTGTCTCCTTCCAGGATTTCTCTGCCGCGCGTAGCCTACCATGCACCGGACCGAGGACCGCGTCTGATGCCGCGGGTCTCGCACGACGAATTTCATGCCACGCTCCCTCGGCACGCTCAAACTCAGTCTGCTGCTTGTCGAACAACGCGTTTAGGGGTGCGTTGGACACTTCACCCGGTGCGTACTGGTAGTACGCCTCGCCGCGAGGCCCACGGCCTAGGATGTGAGCGAAAGGCCCTTCGCCTCCGGCTAACGTCTTCAACCTTTCTTCCATCGCGACCTGGCGGTCGGCGTACTGCCGAATCTTCCCTGCGTGTTCGGGGCCGGTTTCTTGAAGGAGCGGAACTTTGCGCACAGACAGCCCATGTTCTGGGTGCATGACCAGGTCAGAGACGCGCTCACCTCCGTGCCCTAAGAACTTCACGACACGGGGCTTCGTGATGGTGGACTGAATTGACTGCTGTGACGCGGGCGAGAGCGACAGAAGCTTTTTAGCCCAGGCGGGCGCGGCTTCCTTTGTCGCCTCCGCCGCCTTCTCGCCCAGGCCTGGCACCTCATCAGGCATGCACTCCTTCAGCTTCGAGTAGTACTTCGGGTCTTCTTTGAGGTGATCTAGCGCAATCTCCTGAGCCAGGGCAGCACTCGAGGTGTGCTCCCGCTCGACCTTCTTGCCTGTGGAGAGTTCAGCAGAGTTTACTTGGGAAGGTTGGAGGGCGTCGCCTTTGCCGCCGGGGACGAGGTCGGCGCGTGCAGCGTGCTTGGTCAGCTCTTCAAGTACCTCGCCCAGGGACTTCATCGGCGTTAGATACCGAGCAGGCCTGGGGCTAGCGCCGTAGACGCCATATTCCAGGTCTTCTTCTTTTGCTCAGGGGCCATAGCGGCTGCGTTGGCTTTAAGGGCGTCGTACCCTTTCCCGACCGCGTGCGCTGCTGCTTCGCCAAGGCCATGCCCGACCACGTGGGCACCGAGGTGGCCCAGGGCAGATCCCTCTTTTGGGGAGACTCCCATGTGCCCTATCGCATGTTGCGCGTTAGACAGCTGCGCCAGCTGATGAACATGCTCCGTCATCCCGGGATGGTGTAGAAAGTTTTCTACTTGTGGATTCTCCCGCGCAAGCTGGTTGATAGCCGAGTGATGCTGCAAAGCCTGTTGTTGTACCTCAGGAGGCAGGGAGTCGTACCAAGGCTGCTCGAGGTCGAATCGCATCATGGAGAACTTCTCAAACGCCGCGGCGAAGCCGGCGTCGTAGGCCTGCTTCACCGAAGTAGCGTTCGGCGTGGTCCAAGGCAATGGACGACGGTTGCGATTTTCAAACTGCGACAACAACGTCTCCACATCACTCACCGAGTCTCTCACCGCGCCACCTCTCGCTGCACTGGGTGCAGTGCCGCTTCCATCAGTTTATCTTGGACGGCTTGCCTCAAACCACGTTCATGTGCCGTGAACGCTTCCCACGAAGAATGAGGAACCGCGTCTGCGGCTGCACGATATTTCCGTAACCGTAGATCGGCGTTAGGAGCCTTCGAGTACCCACCCCCCGCGTAACCAAACTCCATGCCCGACATGTTGTCGACAAACCGGCCCGCCCGCACCGGCGACACCTTCGGCAAGGCTTGGGTAACACGTTGGCGTATCCACGCAGGGGAGACCGCACGCTTCTCCCGCGCCGAAATGACGCCAGCGTCGTA